>Ga0187765_10000686_pt1 | contig 12574 bp, 9 predicted proteins | sample 0216_QUI02_MP05__3_FD_133018 | JGI IMG/M metagenome (GOLD analysis project Ga0187765, IMG submission 133018) | Tropical peat soil microbial communities from peatlands in Department of Meta, Colombia - 0216_QUI02_MP05_10_MG | ecosystem: Environmental > Terrestrial > Soil > Wetlands > Peat ...
AGGGCGATTGAAAGCTGTTGCTGCTGCCCGCGGTGTGCGGGCGGCCGGCTCGCCGCGCGGGCGCTAAGCCGTATGCTCGACAAACCGCTCGTCGAGCCGCGAGACCCCATGGGTCGGCGTCTTGACCGGGGTGGCGTACTGAAGCACTGCCTTCAAGGACGCGATACCAATATGCCCGTAGCGGCGAACCAGGTTGGTGGTTTCCGGTCGGGGTCTGCTTGTCTCTTTCGATTGCATCTTCCTCTGCACGGTCATTGCACCGTAGCTCCTTCACATTGCCCCCGTGCGCCCTGACCTTGAACCTCGATCGCGGCAGAAATGGGCTGCAAATCGTGCCTTACAGGGGCATTTCGGGGCTCGTTCGTCCGACTTATTTCCTGCTTGGAAGAATTTCCCCCGCGCCGGACTTGCTCGGCCCGATGTCATTTAGATGTCGTCCGCATAAACATTTGATTAATGCGGGTCGCGCTTAAGTCGGCGCGCGGCGTCGAATCACCCGGGCCGACTTTCCCGCGGTACTATGGGAATGCCTTGAAAATCGGCACGTTCATGGGGTGAGACCTTCTTGCAACAGGCGCGAAGAAGCAGCATCGGCCGGAGGCCAACCCCTGGATGGGGCCTGCATCGTTGGAGTATTTTTTCAAGTCGGAATCGTGAGTTGGGGCGGCTCTACTCTAACCAGAACTGGCATTGGCCATGATGAAAAGTGGGATTGGGGCTCTCGTCCTTGGGTTGGGCGTCGTGCTGGGCGGCTGCATGCAGCAGACCATCGAACCTGCCTCCGAAGCAACCTGGACACAGCGCGACAAGAAGCTGATGGCGCATGTTCCCTACCAAAAGGTCGAAATCGTTCCGGAGTATCAGCGCACGATCGTCGACTATCACCGCAAGGAGGCGGCAGGGACGATCCTGATCGATACCGATGCGCGCTATCTCTACTACGTGCTGCCGGACAAAAAGGCGATCCGCTACGGCGTGACGGTGGGCGAGGAAGCGCTGGTGTGGTCGGGCGTCGCCAAGGTCGGCCGCAAGGAAGAATGGCCGACGTGGACGCCGACGGCGGACATCAAACGGCGGCTCGGCGCGGGCGTGCCGAACTTTGTCGGGCCCGGCCCGCATAATCCGATGGGCGCGCGCGGGCTCTACCTGTTTCAGGGGAAGAAAGACACGCTGTATCGCATCCACGGAACCAATCAACCGGAATACATCGGGTCGGCAATTTCCTCCGGCTGTATCCGGATGACCAACGAGGACGTGATCGACCTCTACAATCGGGCCAAGGTTGGCACGACCGTGGTGGTGCTCGCGCCCAATCAAGGGGACTCGCCCTACAATCCGCAACTTGCCAAGCGCAACGAAAAGAATCTTTAGGGTAAATAGAATTCCTCCGAATGGCCCCGGCGTCGCGCCGGGGCCATTTTCATTTTCACCAACGCCAAATCATGAGTTGCGTCGCGCGACGGCCCCGCTAACCTTGCGGTAGAGGGAGAATTCATGCTCGGCTTGATGCAGGACTGGCCGCTGCTGTGCCATCGCATCATCGATCACGCGGCAACCTACCATGGCGGGCGCACCGTGGTGACGCGCTCGGTCGAAGGGCCGTTCCACACCACGACCTATGCGGAGATTCGCAAGCGGGCGCTGCGGGTCGGGCAACGGCTGGAGAAGGACGGCATCAAGCTCGGCGACCGCGTGGCAACGCTCGCCTGGAACACCTGGCGGCATCTCGAAGCCTGGTACGGCATTCTCGGCATCGGCGCCGTCTATCACACGGTCAATCCGCGGCTGTTCCCGGAGCAGATCATCTGGATCGTCAATCACGCGGAAGACCGCATGATGATGACCGATCTCACGTTTCTGCCGATGCTGGAAAAGTTCGCCGACAGGCTCAAACCGGTCGAGCGCTACGTGGTGCTCACCGACGCCGCCCACATGCCGGCGACCGCGCTGAAGAATGCGGTGCCGTACGAGGAATGGATCGCGGAAGTCGACGGCGACTTTGCCTGGAAGATGTTCGATGAAAATACCGCGGCCGGCATGTGCTACACGTCCGGCACCACCGGTCATCCGAAGGGCGTGCTCTATTCCCATCGCTCGAATGTCCTGCATTCGATGATGGCGGCGCAGCCCGACGCCATGGGGGTGTCGTCGCGCGACGTCGTCATGCCGGTGGTGCCGATGTTCCACGCCAATTGCTGGGGGCTCGCGCTCACGTCGCCCATGGTGGGCGCGGCCATGGCGATGCCGGGCGGCAAGCTCGACGGCGCCTCGATCTACGAAATCCTGAACGAATATCGCGTGAGTTTCACCGCGGCGGTGCCGACGGTATGGTTGATGCTGCTGCAATATCTCGAAAGCAGCAAAGCGAAACTGCCGTACTTGAAGAAAGTGGTGATCGGCGGCTCGGCCTGCCCGCGCGCGATGACGAAGACGTTCCAGGAGGAATACGGCGTGGAGGTCTGCCACGCCTGGGGCATGACGGAAATGAGCCCGCTCGGCACGCTCGGCTCGATCAAGCCGGAATACGCGGGGCTGAAGGGCGAACAACGGCTCGACATCCAGATGAAACAGGGTCACCCGCCGTTCGGCGTGGAAATGAAAATCGTCGACGATAACAACAAGGAGCTGCCGCGCGACGGCAAGATCTTCGGACGGCTGAAGGTGCGCGGGCCGTCGGTGGCGCGGCGCTACTTCAAGGAAAACGCCGACGTCGTCGACGCCGACGGTTTTTTCGATACCGGCGACGTCTCGACCATCGACCCCTATGGCTATATGCAGATCACAGACCGCGCCAAGGACGTGATCAAATCGGGCGGCGAATGGATATCGTCGATCGACATCGAGAACCTGGCGGTCGGCCATCCGAAAGTCGCGGAGGCCGCGGTGATCGGGGTCAAGCACCCGAAATGGGACGAGCGGCCGCTGCTGGTGGTCGTGGTCAAGAAGGATCAGCACGTCAGCAAGCAGGAATTGATCGCGTTCATGACCGGCAAGATCGCCAAATGGTGGATACCCGACGATGTGGCGTTCGTGGAGGAGATCCCGCACACCGCGACCGGCAAAATCCAAAAGACCACGCTCCGCGAGCGCTTCAAGGACTATGTGCTGCCGAGCGCGCAGGTCTGATGCTAATAATGGCGGACCTTTCGGCCTTTGCCGCGGCACAGTCATAATCGTAAGTTTTGGATAGGGCATGGTTCGCCGACGTATTGCCAAGGAGCCGGTGTCGCGGCTTGCGATCTGGGCCCGCCGCTGCGCGCTGTTCTCGCTGGCGGCGACCGTGATCGTGATCCTGATCGTGCGCGCGGGCCTGATCGAGATCGATCCATCGCTGGCGGCGCTGGCGGGAGCGCTCGGCTTTTCCGGCATTGCGATCGCGCTGGCGCTCGCCGCTTTCGTGGTGATCTGGCGCGAGGGCATCGAAGGGCTGGGGCCGGCGCTGCTCGCGGTCGTGATCGGCGCCGGGCTGCTCGCCTATCCGGCCTACCAGTCGGTCAAATTGCTGCGGACGCCGGCGATCAACGACGTGACCACCGACATGGGCGATCCGCCGCGCTTCGATATGCTCGCGAAGCTGCGGCCGCGCGGCACCGTCGATTATCCGGGCGCCGTCGTCGCCACGCGGCAGAAGGCTGCCTATCCCGACATCGAGACGCTGCAAGTGTCGGCGCCGGCGCAGATCGCCTACGAGGCGGCGATCTCGGTCGTCAGCAAACGCAAGTGGAACGTCATCCTCAACCGCGCGCCGCAGGCGGGCAGGCGCGACGGGCAGATCGAGGCGGTGGCGCGCACGCCGATCCTGGGCTTTCGCGAGGACGTGGTCGTGCGGGTCCGCAACAGCCCGGAAGGCGCGCTGATCGACGTGCGCTCGGCGTCGCGCAACGGCCGCCACGATCTCGGCAGCAATGCCGCGCGCGTGCGCAGCCTGCTCGATGACATCGACGATACGGTGGCCGTGCTGGTCGAGGAGCGCAAGAAGGCGCCGCCGAAACCGACGCCGGCCAAGAGCCAGCCTCAGCCGGCCAAGCGATAGCGGCCGTCGATCGCCGGCGGGCCGGAGGACGTCACGAGCCGGCGCGTCACCAGATCCTCCAAATGCGCCAGGACGGAAAATCCGGCCGCACGAACCAGCTTCGGGTTCAAGCCGGAATAGATCGCGGCCACCAATGCGGGTATGTCGCTTTCACCCTTGTTGAGCTGGCGCAGGATCGCGGCCTCGCGCGCCTTGCGGTGCAGGATGTAGGCGGTGACAAAACGCGGGGCGTTGGTCACCGCGCCGCCGTGGCCGGGAAAATAGATCTGCTCGCGGCGGCGGCCGAGCTTGGCGAGCGAGTCCATGTAATCGCTCATGGCGCCGTCGGGCGGCGCCACGACCGGCGTCGACCAGGCCATCACGTGATCGCCGGAAAACAGCACGTCGGACCCTTTCAGCGCGTAGGCCATGTGATTTGCGGTGTGGCCGGGCGTGGCGACCGCCTCGATCGCCCAGCCCGCGCCCTCGACCACTTCGCCGTCGGCGAGCGCCCGATCGGGCCGAAAGGCGAGGTCGTTGCTGGATTCCATGCGCGGCGCCTCGCCGGCGTTGAGCGGGCGCGCAGCCCGATGCGGACCTTCGGCCAGCACGATCGCACCGGTTGCCTGTTTTATGGGCGGGACTGCGGGCGAATGGTCGCGATGGGTGTGAGTCACGAAAATGTGACTGACGGTCTCCCCGCGCACGGCCGCCAGCAAGGCTGCGATGTGTTCGGCATCGTCCGGACCGGGGTCGATGACTGCAACCTGGCCGCGACCGACGATGTAGCTGACTGTACCCTTGAAGGTGAAGGGGCCCGGATTATTGCAGAGCAGCCGGCGAATTCCCGGCATCACCTCCTCAACCTGGCCGGGCGGAAGCGTGAATTTTTGATCGAACGGAATGTCGTTCATGGATGGTCAATAGCATGATTTCCGGCCCGCCGAGCGGCACCGAAATGATCAGTCCGATTGTCGCACAATCGGCGATTGTACCCCCGGCAATGCAGCCGCAACTGCCTATAAATAAAGCGGAATCGCCCGATCGCCAAGGGCTGGTAAATTTGTCACAGGAGGGTCGCGTTATCGTTTTGCAACCCTTGAGATGCGAATCAATTCATATACGTTACCGGCGCTACGATACCGCCGCGTCGCGCGAGGGGATTGCGACAGAGGTTCTTAATATGTCGGCCGACAAGACCGACCAGGTGGGGAATCAAGCCGCTCGACACCATTCGGCCCCGCGCGCCGCAGAGCCGAGCACGTTGGCGTTTGGCTTGGAACGGATCGGCCTCATCTCGCTGCGCTTTCCGCACATCATCCTCGCAATTCTGATCGCGTTAAGTATTGCGGCCTTCTTCGGCATCGAACGCATCAAGGTCGACGATTCCCTCAGCCAGCTTTTCCGTTCCGACACGCCCGAGTTCCGAGAATACGAAGAGGTCGTGCGCCGCTTCCCGTCGAGCGAGTTCGACGTGCTGGTGGTGGTCGAGGGCCCGACGCTGCTGCAGCGCGATTCGATCGAGAAACTGCGCGACCTCGTCACGGAGCTGCAACTCATCGACGGCACGCGCGGGCTGATATCGCTGTTTTCAGCGCGCCAGCCGCCGGAGGGCGGCATGCTGCCGGCGCCGCTGTTCCCGACGGACCTGCCCAAGGGCGCCGAGTACGAGCAGCTGAAGCAGCGGGTGCTCACAAACGAAATCATCCGCGGAAAACTATTATCGGAAGACGGCACGCTCGCCCTCATCGTGCTGGCGCTCGATCCTGCGGTCACGGCCAGCAACGGCTTGGCGACGACCGTCGGCGAAATCCGCAAGACGACGAAGGAGATGCTCGCGGGAACCGGCCTAGTCACGCAGCTTTCCGGCGTTCCGGTCATGCAGCTCGAGATCCGCACGGCGGTGGAGCGTGACAGGCTGCTCTACAACACGGTCGGATTCGTTGCAGGATGCCTGATCGCGATCGCTTTTTTCCGCCGCGTATCGTTCATGATCGTGGCGGCGGCTCCGCCGCTTATCGCGATTGTGCTGGCGCTCGGAGCCCTCGGCTGGCTCGATTTCCGGCTCAACATGTTCCTGAACGTCATGACGCCATTGATCATGGTGATCAGCTTCTCGGACAGCATGCAGCTGACTTTCGCGGCGCGCGACCGGCTGATCGCCGGGTACGGCAAGAAAGCGGCGTTTGCCGGGGCGATCCTCGTCGTCGGGCCGGCGTGCGTGCTCACCCACGCCACCGCCGCGCTGTCGTTTGTCGCATTGCAGTTCTCGAGTTCGGACCTGATACGCACGTTCGGCCAAGCGGGGTTCATCGCCACGCTGATCGCCCTCGTCGTCGTTCTCATGCTGCTTCCAGTGCTTGGAATTCTGCTGGTCCGCAATGAGCGAGCCTTTGCCACCAAGGTGAAGGAAAAGGATTACGGCGTGGCCTGGCTGCGGCGGTTCTGCCGATGGGTGGCGCTTCGCATGGTCAGCCATCCCGGGCTCTACAGCCTGTTCAGCCTGCTGGTCGTGGGCATTCTCGCGTTCGTCTACGTGAACCTCGAGCCGCGCTACCGACTCGCCGACCAGGTGCCGGACAAGCATCAGGCGGTCGTGGCCAGCAGCCGCATCGACGCCAAGCTGACAGGCGCCAATCCGGTCGACGTGCTGATCGAATTCCCGCGCGGGGCGTCGCTCTATGCGCCGGAGACGCTCGCAACCATCGCCGACGTCCACGCCATCGTCGAAAAACAGACCGGCATCGGGAACGTGTGGTCGATCGATACGCTGCGACGCTGGCTGGCCGAAAGAGCCGGCAGAGCCGACGTGAATACGCTCAAGCAATACATCGACATATTGCCCAACCATTTGCTGCGCCGTTTTCTCACGCCCGAGCAGGACGCCGTCGTGGTGTCCGGCCGCCTGCCCGATATCGACGCGAGCGAGTTGCTGCCGGTGGTCAACAAGCTCGATCGGGCTTTGGCCGAGGTGCGCGTCAAGCATCCCGGTTACGCGATCTCGGTCACCGGCCTTTCGTCGATCGCGGCGCGAAACAGCGCCGACATGATCGGCAAGCTGAACCGCGGGCTGACGCTTGAATTCATTTTCGTCGCCGTGTTCATGGGCCTGGCTTTCCGTTCATTCGTCGTCATGTTCGTCAGCATCCTGCCGGGAATTTTCCCGGTGGTGCTGGCCGGCACGATTTTATGGCTGCTCGGAGACGGCCTGCAGTTCGCGAGCGTCGTGGCGCTGACGGTCTCGTTTGGATTGGGCTTGAGCGCGACCATCCACTTTCTCAACCGGCTTCGTCTCGAAGACAAACCCGAAAACGATCCCGGCGTCGGTGTCGAAAGGGCGACAATTCTGGTCGGACCGGCATTGATCCTGACCTCCGCCGTCCTGGCCTGCGGGCTTGCCGTCACGGTATTTTCCGACCTGCCGTCGTTGCGGCTGTTCGGCTGGCTCAGCGCCTTCGCGATGCTGGCAGCGCTGACCGCCGATCTTCTGATTTTGCGGCCGACCGCGATGTTTCTCAGCCAGATCGCGCGGCGCCTCAACGGCAAACCGCTGAATACGTGGCCAGCGGAATGATCCCCCGCGCGGGGAACTGAAAACCGGATAGATCGGGAAATTATTGCGAGTTGGCTTGCGCCGGCGCCCTGGCGCCCGAGCGAAGCAGGCCAATCCTGACAAGCTTCAATTCGCTGCCGGGCGACGCAATCGTGATCTGCTGCTGCTCGCCCTTGCTCACGAGCAACAGCGTCGCGGTGAACGTATCGCTCTCGACCACGGCCGAAAGCTGCTCGTTTTCGATCTTGCCCGTCACCCTGCCGGAGAGACCGCGGGAAAGCTCGGTCCACACGCCGGTTACAACGCCGTTGTCCATCCTCACTTCACTTTGCAGCTCGAACTTATACGAATCGCCGGCGCATTTAAGCTCCATCTTGATGCCTTGGAGATTGCCGATGTCGACCAGGTTGAATGGTCCGCGGCAGCGAATCTTTTCGGATGCCCCGTTGGCCACGTCGATCAGGCCGTTGCCGTTCCAGGTGCCGGCGAACAAGGCGAATGGATTGCCTTTTTGCGCGTAAGCAGAACATGCCAGAAGCAAGCAAGCCGCGAGCATGAATGCGCGCGGGAATGACATTCGCATCACACGTGACATTGAATTTCTATCCATCGCGGTCGAAATCGAGTTCTTTCCAAGGTGAACGCGTGCTGTGTTTTTCTGTGCCGTGCATTCCAGCATCGTAGACCGTCGCTGCATGCATGCGTTGAAGATCACGTCACCGTCAACCATATCGAAATCGCGACACCCTGGGAAGCGCCGAATAATCGGCTTCTCCCAGGGTCGTGACAGCGGCGTGACGGATCAAACCGCTTTTCAGTGCGCCAACGGATCGGGGCGCACTTGCACGTGCACGGCACGCGGCCGCGATCCCTTGCCGGTTTCCATCAGCCAGGGCGTGCGGTCGCCGTTGGTGCTCCACAGGCCGCGGCCTTTCCAGCCGGCCCTCGGATCGTCGATGCGGCCATCGAGCCCTTTGGCGTAGAAGCCCATGGGGTAAGGGATGCGCAACATCACCATCTTGCCGTCCTTGAAGGCCACGAAACCGTCATTGAGGTTGGCCGTGGAGATCGGCACGTTGGCCCCGAGGCCGAGCGTGTTGTGCTGATCGACCCAGGTGTAATAGCTCGCCTCGGCGCTGTCCTTTTCAAAGCCTTCGAAGCTCGGGCCCGGATAGCGGTAGAACTTCCAGCCTTCCGGGCAGTGGTCGCCGGTCGCGGTCGGGCCGTTGAGTTTTCCCTTGCACAGGCGGCGGTCGAAGCTGACGAGGTGGCCGCTCGATTCCGAGCCCCAGGCCACGCCGTTCGAGTCGATGTCGCCGCCGCGGATGCCGGCGCCCGGTTTCGGCATGTTGTACATTTCCGACAGCTGGGTTTTCGGATCGTAGCGCAGGAAACCCGGCTGACCGCCGAACACGCCGACCGTATACCAGATCGAGCCGTCCTTCGGGTTTGGCATCACGGCATAAGGTCCGGAGCCGGCGGTGATGCGCCGGTCCTTGGCGGGATCGGCCGGCTGATTGGGCTCGGTCCAGCCGTCGTCGCGCTTGCCGTTGCCGTTGGTGTCGAGCACGAACGGCGCCCAACCCACGGCTTTTTTCTCGTCGCCGGTCGCTTCAAACACCTTGGTGTTGACCCAGCCGGCCACCTGGCCGGTGCCGCTGAACCACAGCGTATCGTCCTTGTCGTAGCCGAACTGCGGATGATGCGTTCCGAAGCACGTGTCGATGAAGGTGTACTTCATCGTCTTGATATCGAGCATCGCCACCTGGCGCGGCGACTTCTCCAGCGGGAGCACTTTCGCCGAGGGATGGTCAGAACCCTTCTTGCACCAGTCCGGATTGTCCTGTCCGCGGACGGTGGCGGCGAGCCACATCCGGCCCTTCTCGTCGAACATGGAGTTGTGGTTGTTGGCGCGCGTGTCCCAGAGCTTCTCCGCGCCCCAATAGGGCGAGGGCTGCAGCGGATTGACCGCGCCGGCATGGCCCGGCCCGAGCGATACCGGCATGCTCGGGTCGCGCACCGGCATCTTGAAGAACGAGACCTCGTTGGTCTTGGGATCGAGGATCGGCATGTTGTCGGTCGAATATTCCGGCGAGCCGAAGAGCCTGCCGTAGGCGTTCACCGTGGGATTGCGCCGGTCGGACGAAATCAGATCGTGCAGGTACTTGTCCGGCGTGGACCATTCCCACGAGGTGATGACGACGTTGCGCTCCAGCCCTTGCGGCCGCGGCGGCTTGGATTTCGGCAGTTCGCCTTTGGCGACGCGCTCGGTCCAGTCGCCGAAATATTTGAACGGCACGCCGGCCCATTGACCGGCGAGGCGGTTGACCATCATCTCGCCGGCCTGGCCGGATTGAACGCGGCGCATCCAGGCTTCTTCGTGCGACTTGAATTCACCGAGGGAGGCCGGGATCGTGCGCGTCGCTTTCTGACCGAGCTGATGGCAGCCGATGCAATCGACGTTGTTCATCTGGCGCAGCCAATCGAGCTGCGTGAACTTGGCGGTGATCGCGGTGCTGCCGCCGAAGTCGCTCGCCGGCGGAATCCTCAGCATCGAATACCAATAGACCGCGGGATAATATTCGGCCGCCGCCGCTTCGTTCGGCGCGATCTTTGCCGTCAGGTTGAGCTGCTGGCCGGGCTTGGCATCCACCTTGTCGGAGTCGACGAGACCGTAGCCGCGCACCCAGACCTTGTAGGTTGCCTTGGGCAGGTCGGGGATGACGTAGCGGCCCTGATCGTCGGTCACCACCATCTTGGCGTATTTGGTCGGAAGCTCGGTGGTCTCGGCGATCACCCAGACGCCGGCTTCAGGCCCCTTCTCGCTCTTGACCACGCCGCCGATGTCGTCGGCGTCGATGGCGACACGCTGCGCGAACGCCGGCGTGCCCACTACGGCAACGGCCATCGCTGCAACAGCCGAACACAGGAATCGTCGCAAAGTCATGAAAGCCTCCCTTGCAGGTCGGGGCGTTGACGCCCTTTTTGTGCCGGTGATCTTACATGAAATTCGAATGGGCAAAAGTGGGCAGCGGCGGGCCGGGACGGGCCGCCGGAAGAGCTTGGCGCTAGAGGCTCGACAGCTTCGGCATCACTTCGGCGGTGAACAATTTCAGCGAGTGCATGGCGTCGGCGGCGGACATGGTGCCGAGGAAAAGATACGTCAGCAGGTAATTGATCCCGAGTTCGGCAACTTGCCGCTCGAGCGCGGCGAGCACGGTCTTGGGGGAGCCGGCGATCACGCTCCCCTCCTCGACGCATTCCTCGTAATTCGCCCCGCGCACGACCTTCAGCCGCGTGGTCAGCCCGGTTACGCCATGCTTGGTGCGCAGCCAATTGATGTTGGCGAGGTGATGCTCCATCGCGGGTTTGGCCCAGCGCAGCGCTTTCTCGTCGGTCTCATCGACGAAGATGTGGCGTTGCACGCCGATCGCGACGCCGCCTTTGAATTCCGGCTTGGGATGCGCGGCACTACCGCGCTTGGCGAAGGCCGACTTGAATGCGGTGATGTTCTCCTTGGCAAGCTGCGTCGATCCCAACGTGACGAAGTGCAACCCCTGCTCGCCGGCCCAGGTCGAGCCTTCGGTGCCGGAGGATGGATACCAGAACGGCGGATGCGGCTGCTGCAGCGGCTGCAGTTCGATCGGCACCTTCTCGTATTTGTAATACGGACCGGAGTAGCTCAGCTCGTCGGTGACAAGGCCGGCACTGACGCATTTGAACGCGTCGATGAATATATCGCGCGAATCCTCGTGCTCGACCTTGTGATACTTGAGCTCGAAGGGCGAGACGCCGCGGCCGACGCCGACGTCGAGCCGCCCGTGGCTCAAATGATCGAGCATGGCGATTTCCTCGATCAGGCGCAGCGGCGAATAGAGCGGCAGGAGATAGACAAGCGTGCCGAGCCGGATGCGCGTGGTGGTGCGCGCGACCGCGCCGAGGAATACGCCGGGCACCGGCACCATGTTGAGCGGGGTGGCATGGTGCTCGGCAAGCTGCAGGCAGTAGAAGCCGGCATCGTCGCAGGCCTTGATGAAGGCGAGCCGCTCGTCGAACAGCTGCGCCATGGGGCGGCCACTATGCTCGATGTGGTCGAACAGTCCGATTTTCATGATGCTGCTTTCGGCCTCGGTCAGACGTCAGTGAATTTCCGGCTCGGGTGTGCGTTGCGTGCCGGCGAGGAAATCGAAATCGCAGCCCTCGTCGGCCTGGCCGATATGTTGCGAGAACATGGCGCCGTAGCCGCGCGTATAGCGCGGCGGCGGCGGTTTCCAGGCGGCACGGCGGCGGTTCAATTCCTCCTCGTTCACCGCGAGATGGATACTGCGCCTGGCAACATCGACCTCGATCTCGTCGCCGGTCTTGACCAGCGCGAGCGGCCCGCCGACGAAACTTTCCGGCGCCACGTGCAGGATGCAGGCGCCGTAGCTGGTGCCGCTCATGCGGCCGTCGGAGATGCGCACCATGTCGCGCACGTTCGACGACAACAGCCGCTTGGGGATCGGCAGCATGCCCCATTCCGGCATGCCGGGGCCGCCCTTGGGGCCGGCGTTTTTCAGCACCAGCACGTTGTCGGGCGTGACATCGAGATCGTCGCGCTCGATCTCGCGCATCATGTGGTTGTAGTCCTCGAAGGCGATGGCCTTGCCGCGATGTTTCAGGAACCGCTTGTCGGCGGCGGCCGGTTTCATCACGCAGCCGCGCGGCGCGAGATTGCCTTTGAGCACGGCGGTCGCGCCCTCGGCGTAGATCGGATCGGCGAGCGAATGGATCACGTCGGGAATGTGCACTCCAGCGCCGGCGATGTTCTCGCCGACGGTTTTTCCGGTGACCGTAATGCACGAGAGATCGAGCTTGTCTTTCAACCCGAGCATCATGCCGCGCAGACCGCCGGCGTAGAAGAAATCCTCCATCAGGTATTTGCCGGACGGCCGGATATTGGCCAGTACTGGAATTTCGCGCGACAGCTCGTCGAAGCGCTGCATGTCGAGCTTGATGCCGGCGCGGCG
>Ga0187765_10000687_pt1 | contig 12563 bp, 16 predicted proteins | sample 0216_QUI02_MP05__3_FD_133018 | JGI IMG/M metagenome (GOLD analysis project Ga0187765, IMG submission 133018) | Tropical peat soil microbial communities from peatlands in Department of Meta, Colombia - 0216_QUI02_MP05_10_MG | ecosystem: Environmental > Terrestrial > Soil > Wetlands > Peat ...
GACGATACGTTGCCGGCAACGGTGCGGTCGAACCCGCGACGGGATTTACCCTCTTCCTCGACACGGTCGTGCGCGCAGTCGGTGAGCCGAAAACAGGCCGTCGTCTCTTCTTGCCCCTCGGCACGCCGGCTGAGGCGAGGGAGCGCGCGCGCGCCGATGGATGGATAACGCTCGCAGGGCTCGACGCCGTGGCGGATCCGCGCACGGAAGGACGGCGGCTCGCCTGTACGCATGTCTGGCAGGATGGTGCGATCGTCGCGATCGAATAGAAATACGAAAGGGGTTCGTCAATGGCGAATGTGGCCGTGGTCGGCGCCCAGTGGGGCGACGAGGGCAAAGGCAAGATCGTCGACTGGCTTTCCGAGCGTGCCGATATGGTGGTTCGCTTTCAGGGCGGACATAACGCCGGTCATACGCTCGTCGTAGACGGTACTACGTATAAGCTTAGCTTGCTGCCCTCGGGCGTGGTGCGCGGCAAGCTTTCGGTCATCGGCAATGGCGTCGTCATCGATCCGTGGGCGCTCGTAGCCGAGATTGCAACGCTCGGTAAGCAGGGCGTGCGAGTCACGCCCGATATTCTGCGTCTTGCCGAGACAGCACCCTTGATACTCCCGCTTCATCGCGAAATCGATAAGCTCCGCGAGGAGATGCGCGGCAGCGCCAGGATCGGCACGACAGGGCGCGGTATCGGTCCCGCCTACGAGGACAAGGTTGCGAGGCGCGCCATACGTGTCTGCGATCTTGCCGATGTCGGAACGCTCGACTTGCGGCTCGACGAGATGCTTATGCACCACAACGCGCTGCGGCGGGGCCTCGGCGCTGCCGAGGTCGAACGCGAAGGCTTGCGCGCGGAACTCCTCGACATAGCGCCCAAGGTTCTTCCCTTTGCCGATCCTGTGTGGCGCCGGCTCGATCAATTTCGGCGCGAGGGCAAGCGGATCCTTTTCGAGGGCGCTCAAGGCATCATGCTCGATGTCGACCACGGCACATATCCCTACGTAACGTCTTCGAACACGGTTGCGGGCCAGGCAGCGACAGGTTCTGGTATGGGGCCGGGTGCGGTCGACTACGTGCTCGGGATCACCAAGGCTTACACGACGCGCGTGGGCAGCGGGCCGTTTCCGACGGAGCAAGTCAATGAAGTCGGCGAGCTACTCGGCCAGCGCGGCAAGGAATTCGGCGTCGTCACCGGCCGCAAGCGACGCTGCGGCTGGTTCGATGCGGTAATGGTGCGGCAGGCGCTTCGCGTCGCTGGCATCGACGGAATTGCGCTCACCAAACTCGATGTGCTCGACGGGTTCGAGGCGATCAAGGTCTGTGTCGGTTATCGCTCTGGTAATACGACTTACGACCGCTTGCCACCGCAGCTCTCCACGCAGCAAACCATCGAGCCAATCTACGAAACCATCGAAGGTTGGACCGAGAGTACGCATGGCGCGCGTTCTTGGGTCCAGCTGCCGGCGGCCGCCATCAAGTACATTCGCCGCATCGAGGAGCTTATCGAGGCGCCTGTAGCCTTACTCTCGACCAGCCCTGAGCGAGCCGACACGATCCTCGTGCGCGATCCTTTTGAGGACTAAGAGCTAGCCGAGCTCCTTCGCCGAATTCGGATCGATCGAGTAAGGGTGCGTCTCGGCAAGGAATCCCGGTTGCGCGCGCACGCGGGCGATCCACGCACGAAAGGCAGCGAAGGGGGCAAGGTCGAAGCCAGCGTCCTCCGCAAGAGCGGCATAAGCAAAGACCGCCATGTCGGCAATCGAATAACGTCCGCCGGATAGGAAATCGGTCGCCGCAAGCTGGCGTTCGAGGGCCGCGAGCGCTCGCATACCGTAGGCGCGCTTGCCCGCCAACTCTTCTGGCGAGCGCCGGCCAAGCTTTCCCGTAAGCGTCCAATAGCGCAAGGAACCGATCTGCGGCTCGACGTAGCTTTGTTCGAAGAAAAGCCACTGCATGACCTTCGCGCGCTCGAACCTCTCATTGGACAAATAGGGCGTGCCTTCGGCGAGATAGCAGAGAATGGCGTTCGATTCGGCGATGAAGCGCTGAGGTACTACCTCGAGTACGGGCACGGCACCGACCGGATTTTTCTGGAGAAATGCCTCGGCGCGGGATTCGCCCTCGAAAATCGAGACGAACGTGCGCTCGTATTGAAGGCCGAGGTGATTGAGGAGGAGTCGAACCTTCCAGGCATTCTGAGAAGGCAAATAGTCGTATAACCGCAGCATGATCGTCCCTCGCTTTTATCCGAATGAGACGATAGTAGCGGTAGGTGCGCGTGCGCGGCTATCCGTTGCTTGCGCGCGAACATCGCGCGCTATCGACTTGCATGATTGGCATTCTATGATGGGGGAAACGCGGGTCTTGTCATGGTCGTCACCGAATCCATCATCACTTGCCCGAACTGCAGTTTCCGCAAATCGGAGAGCATGCCGCTCGACGCATGTCTCTACTTTTATGAATGCGCCTACTGCAACGGACTGCTACGGCCGAAGCCAGGCGATTGCTGCGTGTTCTGCTCCTACGGGTCCGTTATGTGTCCGCCGATGCAAAGGGGTGATTGCTGCGAAGGGCGTGGGTAAGCGACGAACGCGGCCGTGGCGTCGAAAGCGAGGGAGAACGGAATTAGCCGCCGATCTTCTGCTCGATCGCAAGGTTCTTCATAGCCTTCTGGAGCTTTTCGAAGGCGCGCACTTCGATTTGCCGCACGCGCTCGCGGGAAATGCCGTATTCCTGGGAGAGATCCTCGAGCGTCGTGGGATTGTCTTTCAACCGGCGCTCCACGAGGATCTTGCGCTCGCGCGGATTTAGCGACTTGAGCGCTGCCTCAAGAAGACGGCGGCGGTTGCCCATCTCCTGCGCTTCGGCCAATTTGACTTCCTGGTTGTCGTCTTCGTCGACGAGCCAATCCTGCCATTCGCCATCGCCGTCTTCGCGCACGGGTGCGTTCAGCGAATGATCGGGGCTTGCGAGGCGGCGATTCATTTGGATGACGTCCTGCTCGGGAACGTCGAGATCGGTTGCGATCTTCTTGACGTTTTCCGGGCTGAGGTCACCCTCATCGATTGCCGCAAGTTGGCCCTTGAGCCGGCGCAGATTGAAGAAGAGCTTCTTCTGGGCAGCCGTCGTTCCCATCTTAACGAGCGACCAAGAGTGCAGGATATATTCCTGGATCGCGGCACGGATCCACCACATGGCGTATGTCGCCATGCGAAAGCCGCGATCCGGCTCGAAGCGCTTTACGGCCTGCATCAGGCCGACATTGCCCTCCGAGATAAGCTCCGCAAGCGGCAAACCGTAGCCCCGATAGCCCATCGCGATCTTAGCGACGAGGCGCAAGTGGCTTGTTACAAGACGGTGCGCCGCCTCGACGTCGTTGTGCTCGCGCCAGCGCTTGGCAAGCATGTACTCTTCGTCCGCGTGGAGCATGGGGAAACGCCGAATCTCCTGGAGATAACGGCTGAGATTTCCTTCGGGACTAAGTGTGCCGACACTCGGTAACGTCGTCGCAGCCATTCTGACCCCTTCCCTCAAATTACCCGCTGTTTTGCGACCGTCTTGCTATAAGAGTACGCGTACAGAGCCAATTTCCTTTAAGGCGTGCGGCGTCCTCTAGCGTGCAATTGCGTCAATTACCGGCCAATCGAACTGCTCGCCAATCTAGCACAGGCAACCGAAAATTCTTTATATCTTTTCAAGGGAACACTTTAATATTTTGAAATCTCTTGGTAATTTCTTCTCAAAGGAAATGTTTTCATGGCTTATAGGATGCGCAAACCCAAGGCGATATGCGTCGAGTGCTTGTCTGCCAAGCGCATCGAGTGCAGCTCGAACAGCAGGCGGCAATGCGTCCCGCCGCGCCGCCGTGAGCTTGCCATAGACGGGGTCGCCCATCACTGGGTGGCCGATCGAGGCCATATGCACCCTGATCTGATGGGTTCGCCCCGTCGCGAGCTGGCATTCCACGTGACTCGCGAGATTCCGGTAATTCGCCAGCACGCGATAACGAGTCAACGCTGGCTTGCCGCCACGGCGCAAGACGGCCATTTTTTTTCGATCGCGCGTACTTCGGCCGATATTACCCACGATCTCACCCTGGCATTGCCGCGGAACGCCCCAGACAAGGGCGCGATATGCGCGCGCCACCTTGCGGGCCGCGAATTGGGCGGTAAGTCCAGCGTGGGCAGCGTCGGTCTTGGCAACAACCATGAGTCCGCTCGTGTCCTTGTCGAGGCGATGAACGATCCCCGGCCGCTTCACCCCACCGATACCCGAAAGCCCCCCAGCGCAATGGGCGAGGAGCGCATTCACAAGCGTTCGGTCGGGATTTCCGGCTGCCGGATGGACCACGAGTCCAGCAGGCTTGTCGATCACAAGAAGGTGCTTGTCCTCATAGATGATGTCTAACGCGAGGCTCTGTGCCTCGACGGGGGTGTCCGTACTCTCGGGTACAACTATGGCGAAATTTTGACCGGCCTTGACCTTGAGTGCTGGGTCGAAAAGCGGCGTTTCATTTGTGCGCACTTGGCCAGCTTCGATGAGCCGCCTAATCCGCGAACGGGAGAGATCGGGTATCGCCTTAGCTAGGAAAGCATCGAGACGTCTCCCGGCGTCTTCGATCGCTGCATCAGCAATGTACTGAGAAGCACGACCCGGCGGGTTCGCGACGCCCGCGGGATGATGTTTGACGGCCTGCCGCATCGCAGCTATGTCCTAGCGCCGTGTCGCGGCGGAAGAAAGGCGGGGTCCAAGAATGCGCGCGCTCAAGGCTTTGGTCATCGTCATGGGTGTCCTCATCATCGCTGGGATAGCGCTGGTCGGCTACACAATTGTGAAGCGCGCAACATCGCCTGAGACGGCAGCGCGGCCAGAAGCAAGCGTTTCCGCGCAATCGGGTGCGGTGTCGCCGATCAAAGGTCCTTATGGCCCGATCAGCATCGAGCTTCCACCGGGGGCCCGGATCGTCCGCACGATGACGGCGGACAGGCGGCTTGTCGTCGAAGTCGAGCTTGTAAGCGGCGGGGAGCGCGTTCTCGTCGTCGACCTGACAAATGGTGCCCTTGTCGGCACGATTGAATTGAAGCCGAGGCCCTAAGAAACGTCGCTCGAGCGATCGCAATGGTCGGCGGCCTGCCGTAGGGAAGGTCGGCCATAGTGTGGCGGATTTGAAGTTCCTAGCATTTTGGTGGCATCCGCGTTGAGGACGCATGCGTTGCACAACGCTTTCTCGGGCGACGGTCAAATGCTAGGGTGCGCACATTTCGGGGCCGCGCGGAAGCGACGGGCTGCTCGGGGCATTGTCTGAATTGACGATCGGGAGACGAGGGCACAATGAATTTCGCGAGCGACAACGTCACGGGCGCGTCTCAGGAGATTTTGGCGGCAATCGCCGCAGCGAATGAGGGTGCCGCGATGCCTTATGGCGACGACCCGATCACGCGTCGCCTCGAAGGGGTGTTCAACGAGCTTTTCGAACGCGAGGTCATCTCCTTTCCGGTTGCAACAGGCAGTGCTGCGAACTCGCTGGCACTCGCGACCATGACCCCGCCCTATGGCGCCGTGTATTGCCATCCGGCGTCGCATATAAATACGGACGAGTGTGGGGCGCCTGAATTCTATACCGGCGGCGCCAAGCTCATCCCGATTGCGGGCGAGAATGGTAAAATCACCGTGGCGGCACTTGAACATGCGCTCGCAAATTCGGGAAAGGGAAACGTTCACCACGTGCAGCCTTCCGCCTTGAGCCTGACGAACGAAACCGAGGTCGGCACGCTTTATAGGGTCGATGAAGTAAGCGCGCTCGCGGCTTGCGCACACGCGCACGGGCTTTACGTGCACATGGACGGCGCGCGATTTGCGAATGCGATTGTCGCCCTTGGCTCCACGCCGGCCGAACTCACTTGGCGCGCCGGCGTCGACGCTCTGTCATTCGGCGCCACAAAGAATGGGGCCATTGGCGCTGAGGCGGTCGTGTTCTTCGAGCCGAAGCTTGCGGAGAGTTTCGGCTACCGTCGTAAGCGCGGCGCCCATCTTTTCTCGAAAATGCGGTTCGTCTCGGCGCAGCTCGAGGCTTATTGCAAGGACGGGCTCTGGCTGAGACACGCGTGTCACGCAAACGCAATGGCAAAGCGACTCTCTGGCCAGCTGCAGACGATTCCCGGCGTGGAACTCGTCTATCCCGTGGAGGCGAACGAGATCTTCGCGCGGATTCCGGGTGCCGCGATAGAGGGCGCATTTGCCGATGGATTTTTCTTCTATCGTCGGGTCGGCGAAACGGATGAGCATTGCCGCCTCGTAACGGCATTCAATACCAAGCCTGAGGACGTCGACGGCTTGATCGCCTCCCTTCGGCGCCACGCCAATACAGGGACGCGCAGGCGCGCGTGACCGGTGTTAAGGCCATCACCCATCGGCCGGCGAAGGACGCCGAGCGGGATCTGGGAAATCGGTTGAGCGCTGCCTTCCCGCGGTTGAATCCGGTGACAACGCGGTGTATCAAGGCGGCTCTGTGTTGTCCCCATCGTCTAGAGGCCTAGGACGGAGCCCTCTCACGGCTCAAACCGGGGTTCGAATCCCCGTGGGGACGCCACTCCCGAACAAAACTGGGCACTATGTCTGTAACTTCCGGTAGGGGCCCACAGGTTCCTCTCGCGAGGGCCGACTTAGATCCTTGTATCCGGATTTCCGTGTCGTCTACTTCGATCCGGTCCACAAACAAATTGAGATACGCCTTGCGAAACTCCGCTGTGCCATTAAGCAACTGGTCGCGCATGGCGGTCGCAAATGCGGCGATTTTCTCAGGTGTGATTTTGCGTCTGCCGCCTGCGGCCTCGCGTTCGAGCAGGTCGATGTGTTGATCGATCTCTTGCTGTTGAAAGCGAATCTGAGCGAGGCGCGCGGTGAGTGATGGGTCGTCGACCTCCAGGGCACCCGACTCCACCAGGGCGAGAAGGCGCCTTTTCTTGATCTCGATCCCGGTAACCTGAGTCCTTAACCGCCGCAGTCTATCACGCCGCTCAACCTCACCCGCGGCAGACCGATCAAGGTGGGCGGACAGTATGGCGGCGATACGCTCCGGCGTGAACAGCTGTTGGGCAAGCTGATCGAGAATCAGATTGTCGAGCATATCGACGTTGTTGCAGAAATCGATCCATCGGGTGCCTGTTAACATGCGGGCATGGGCAAACCCGAATTCACGTTCCGATACAAAGTCCGAAACTGGCCCGAATATAATCGGGCGCTGGTCCGTCGAGGGCAGTTGACGCTCTGGTTCGACGAGAGCGCGGTTGGCGCATGGCGAGACATGACGCGCAGCAACGAGCCGGGCAGGCCAAAGGTGTACCCGGACGCCGTCATCGAGTGCGCGCTCATTCTCAAATCAGTCTTTCACCTCAGTCTTCGGGCGACGCAGGGATTTTTGGAGTCCGTCGTGACGCTCATGAGGCTCGAACTGCCGGTGCCAGACTACAGCACTATGAGCCGACGGCAAGCCGGGCTGCAGGTGAGCCTGCTACCGGCATCTCGTTCCCCCACTCGGCACGTCGTCGTAGATTCGACGGGCTTGAAGGTCTATGGCGCTGGCGAGTGGCATGCGGGGATGTACCGGTGTGCAGGCCGAAGGGTCTGGCGGAAGCTGCACCTGGGCGTCGACGAAACGACCCGGGAGATCCTTGCCGCCGATGTCACCGAGAGTAGCGTTCATGACAGCCGGCGGCTGCCGACCTTGCTCTCGCAGATCCCCGGCACCATCGCCCAGGTCTCCGGCGACCGGGGCTACGATACTCGTGCAGCATATGAGGCAGTATTGGATTGCGGAGCTGTCGCAACCATCGTGCCGCGGCGGAACGCGAGAAGGAATGAAGGAACCGATCCACCGGCGTGGCGTGTGGTGCGCGACGCGACCCTGCGCGCGATTGAGGCGAAGGGCCGATACATTTGGCGAACCTCGAGCGGTTGTGCCCGGCAAAGTCTGGCTGAGAATGCGATGTTCCGATTCAAGGCGGTGTTCGGAGGGAAGCTAGGGGCGCGGACCATTGAGAACCAACGGGTCGAGGCGGCCATCAAATGTGCAACGCTCAACCAAATGACGGTACTGGGAATGCCGGACACAGTGAGAGTGTTCTGACGGCGATAGCATACATGTCACCTCTGCATCTCAAGCCGGAATTATGCAACAAGGCCGAATTGAGCCGACAAATACAGTCCTGCTGACCATGGGAGGATAGGCAACGGCCGGGACGAGAGCGCATCCTACTCTCGTCGGTCGAAAGATGTAGGCAATTTCGGTGGCAAATTAGACGGTGCTGCCCTGCGCGCAGTATTGCAGGAGCGGCCCAGGCAGCGGGGTCACTGATGAGAGCCGATCGCCGCGTTGCGGCACTCAAGGCGGTTGCTGAGTACACGCGACACAATGCAGATTTCTTCGTCACGAGCATTCCGCAGATCCTCGATCCTGAGACTCGCGGACGGCATATTGAGTACATCAAGGCGCTTGCGAACCAATTCGATGCTTTGGCCGATGCCCTGTCGCACGGACGTGGCAGCTACCAAGAGTTCGAGCAAACCTTGGACGACCTTCATCGTAACGCGGGCTTCTGGCCGGACCGCTCGCTTGTATCGGCCGTCGCGCTTGCCTTTGAAAAGCACAAAAGCCATTCAGAACTGATCAAGCCGTAATCCGGAGCAAGGAAAAGCCCCGCCGACCGGCTCGAAGGGCGGGGCTAGGTTTGCCGGACGCGCAGAACACACCAAAGGGCGCGTCCGGGAGACCCTACCCAAATACAATGCACCGCGAAGTTGGCCGAATTGAGGCGCGAAAAAAGAACCACGCCGAAGCGGTGCTGGGGCCGAAAAGCGCGCATACGGACAGGTCATGTGCTCACCTAGGCTGAGCTGTCGATTGAAATTTGCTTTGCGACCCGGCGCGGGGAAGACACCGCAGTTCGCGGAAAGAGATCAGACGTCGACGATTTTCGTCCCAAAGAGCCAAGCGAATGCAACGGAGACTGCCGGCAAGCGAGAGCCTGCTGACGTCGCGCAGTTCGGGATAATCTTGCAGGACTTGAGGCAGCCGGTAGTAAGGGATCCTGCTGCAAAGATGATGGACGTGGTGGACGCCGATGTTGGCCGTGAACCAACGCAAAATGCTTGGCAACTCGTAATGAGAGCTGCCACACAACGAAGACTCCTGCTGTGTCCAGCTTTGGTCGTCTGCCCAGTACGTTTCCTCGAATTGATGCTGAACATAGAATAGCCACACACCAATCAAAGCCGCCAGTAACGTGATCGGCAGATGTACGAGCAGGAATGGGCCCACGCCGACAAGCCACATCATCATGGCGATCAGAAATGCGATTGCCGCGTTGGTCGACATCGTACTGAGCCAGGGAATCCAACCGCCGCGCATTAGGCCCATCGGCAGCCGATGCCGCAAAATGAACATATAGGCAGGCCCTACCGCAAACATGATGAAGGGGTGACGATACACGCGATAGCGGAGCTGGCCCCATTGCGACAGTGCCAAGTATTCGCGCACCGTCAACGTGTCGATGTCCCCTATTCCGCGGCGCTCCAGATTACCGGATGTTGCATGATGAATGGAATGAGTACGTCGCCAGAATGCAAATGGGGTCAGCGTCAACACACCTATTACGCGGCCGATCCAGTCGTTGGCTAGACGCTGACGGAAGAACGCGCCGTGGCTGCAATCGTGCTGGATCATGAAGAGCCTGACGAGAAAGCCAGCAGTAGGAAAGGCCAGCAGCAGGCATAGCCAGTAGCCAAGCCCGAGGCTCGCCCACATCAGAATCCAGAGCATCATGAACGGGCCCGCGGTGATTACGAGTTCCACCACGCTGCGGACATGGCTTGGCTCGCGATACCGCAGAAGAATCTTGGTCCAACAGGACCCATCGAGGGCAGCCGTGGCCCGAACGGAAACTGCGGCGGGCAGCATCAGGGCCCTGGGTTGAGAATACGTTGCCTCGTTCTGCAACCGAGATGTCGCGGCTGGCACCGACGCTTGCGTCAATCAACGACTTTCAGGTTTTCGGCCGAACTCTTACCCATTTTGCCGGGCGTGAGATCGTATTGGACGCGCTGCCCCTCTCTGAGACTAGCAAGTCCGGCACGTTCGACTGCCGATATGTGCACAAACGCGTCCTTCGAGCCGTCTTCCGGCTGGATGAAGCCAAAGCCTTTTTGGGAATTGAACCACTTAACGGTACCGACCGCCATGTAAGTCGCTCCTCAATGGTAATAACGTGAGCATACCGCTGGCCGATCCGATCGGCGCTTAGCACGAAGGAATATTGCGAACCCCCTGCTCAAGGCGAGTGTAGCGGAAGTGATAGCGTCAAGGGAAGAGCGTCAATTTCCCACCGACAAGAGAAAGTCCCGCCATGCGGGTGGGGCGTGATGGTCTGAATCACACCTATGTGTAGGCCGCAGGGCCCAACGCGACCACGTTCATCGAGTGAAGAAAGTGCCGGCGAAACGGACGCGTTGTATACGATTTATACCAGGCCAAAGGCGTAAGGCCTGGCGAATTCCGCTTGGGGAAATGACGTTCTACGGGTGGAGCTCTTAAGTTGTGACGTGGCGGCGCTCGCGGCTTATGTCCGGCCGCGAAAGAGACTGGTTACCGGAAGGCAATGGTCATCCGACCTCGCTTTCGGTAACCACACGCTCTTCGCTTCCGCTGCATGCCTTAATGCGATATTGAAACTCGGTGCCGTTGTTCGGCAGCAGTCGGATAATCTCGTAGCGTTCGAAATATGCTTTGGGTTCTTCCTGTCGCGCCGAAGGAGCGATCGCACGAGGAAAGAACCTGACCCTTTGCCCAACCTTATACTTATGCGCGTGCATTGCCGTCCTCCTATTTAGTGAAAACCTTGGACCGCCTTGTACCGAGGCGCTTTCGGCGAATACAAGCGCCGGTCATGTGGCGAAATCCGCTGGAATTGGTGATCGCCACCGAGAATTGCCAACACTCGAAATGAATTACTTGATTTTCGCCGTGTGGTCCGTTCCGATTCGCCACGCTGGCGGTTGCGCCAGGGTCGGTCAAACTGCCACGCATTTCACACTGATGTCCGCTGCCAAATGGAAATCTTGGTCAAACTCGTATTCGCCGCACGACGCGTGGCGCTCACGACTTCGTCTATTCCCCAACTCTGCCGCAGCACGGCCCGATAGCGGCGTCCCATCCATGACTGGAAAAACGGCGCCGACGATGCTCTTCATTAAGGCGCAGAAAGTGCTCAGGGACCTTAGTTTTCTCGGCTGGCGGCAGCTTCCAATAAACTTGGTCATGCACGTCAGCTCCCCCAGATCAGCGTGTTCTGCCGAGACGGCGTGGCGAGCGCTTGATCTCCACGGCCACAGTGTGCGAGCGACCGCGAGCAAGACTCAGATGGATTTGCCTTGCGCCGGGGGTGGGTGATCGAGGCGCAGAGTGAACCCAAGTCGGGCTCAGCCGCTCTGCCGCGGCCTCGATCTCCGCGTTCGTTGGAATGGGATTGGTCGATTCCATATGGCCTTTCTTTCTATACATCACGCTGCCGACGATTCGGCGCGCACCAGGCGCCCGAGCTTCTCCAGCGCACGTGTCTCGATCTGACGTACACGCTCACGCGAGATGCCGTACCGTTGGCCCAGATCTGCCAATGTCAGCGGGTCATCCCTGAGCTGGCGCTCGACGAGGATGCGACGTTCGCGTTCGTTAAGTTGCTCGAGCGCACCGGCGAGAAAGCCGCGCCGCTTTTCCAATTCATCAGTTTCGACTAGGCGATCCTCCTGGTTCTGTGACTCGTCCCTCAGATTATCCTGCCACTCGGCATCCCCGTCTGCGCCCACTCCCATATTGAGCGAAGCGTCTCGTGCCATGAGCCGACGGTTCATGTCGATAACTTCGGACTCGCGCACTTTGAACTTGTTGGCAATGCGCGTTACCCCGGCGGCTGAAAGCTCGCCGCCGTGAATTTCACCGATCTGGGATTGAGCCTGGTGGAGTTTAAAGAACAGTTTTTTCTGAGCGGCGGTGGTGCCAATGCGGACCATCGAACTCGACCGCATGACATAATCCTGGAGGTGCGCGCGGATCCACAAGATCGCGTAGGTACTGAAGCGCACACCGCGATCTGGATCGAACCGCCGCAGCGCGTGCATCAGGCCAAGGTTACCCTCGGAGATCAAATCGCTGAGGGGCTGGCCGTAGCCGAGATAACTTCGCGCAATCTTAACGACGAGCCGCAGGTGGCTGCCAACTAGCTGGCCGGCCGCCTTCGGGTCACGAGTCTGCTGCCACCGTTTGGCGAGCTGCAACTCGGCGTCGGCGTCGAGCAGCGCATATTTGCGGGTCTCGGCCATGTAGGCCGTGAGTGGACCATTTTGGGGGCGTGGATCGGGTATCTTCTTCATCGTCATGCTTTCATGAGGATTGTGGGTGCAAATCAACGTCTGCGTGACCACAGACTGAAAAGTTTTAATGCAAATATTTGCGATCCCCCCGCGCGTTAAGCTGCGAGGTGTTTTATGGTGTTAAGTGCCGAGAGAAAGTAAAGATA
>Ga0187765_10000688_pt1 | contig 12550 bp, 7 predicted proteins | sample 0216_QUI02_MP05__3_FD_133018 | JGI IMG/M metagenome (GOLD analysis project Ga0187765, IMG submission 133018) | Tropical peat soil microbial communities from peatlands in Department of Meta, Colombia - 0216_QUI02_MP05_10_MG | ecosystem: Environmental > Terrestrial > Soil > Wetlands > Peat ...
ACCGAGCGCTCGGCGCGCCGGCAGACGGTCCGCGCGACGTGCAGCGCCGCGGCCTTGGGGGCCCCACCGGGGAGGACGAAGCGGCGGAGCGGCTCGAGCTCGCGCTCCGCAGCGTCGATGGCCTTCTCGAGAGCGCGCACGCGGGCGGCGGTGACGGCGAGCTTGGCGCGGCGCGCCGCGCCGAGCGACGCCGGCCGCGGCGTCGCGAGCGCCCCGCCGATGGCGAAGAGATCACGCTGGATGTCGCCGAGCAGCGCATCGGCGAACGCCACCGGCCGCGTGGCGCGCACCACGCCGATCGCGGCGTTCGTCTCGTCCACGTCGCCGTAAGCCGCGACGCGCCGGTCGTCCTTCGGGACGCGGTCGCCGCCCATCAGGGACGTCTCGCCGCGGTCGCCCGTCTTGGTGTAGATCCTCACACGGCGCAAGCTACGGCGTTTGCCGGGAGGGCGTCCAGACGTTGCGCTCGAATGCGGGCCGGCCGTTCGGGTCCGCCACCGGCCGCGCCCGCGGTCAGCGCGCGGGCGTCGGTGTAGAAACAGGGGATGGCGCTCGCCCGGGTCATCGCGGATGCCAAGCGCGACAAGTGATTCCGCTTCAAGCGGTTGACATCACGGGGCAGGTGTACGAAAATAAGACAGTTCGCTCGCGTCGGTAAGATTGCGCGGCAGGTGCGCACCCTGTTCAAGGCCGGTCCCCCTCCGATGCTTCGAGCTCGTCCGGCGGCTCGCCGCCCAGCACCGACGCCCGGCCCCGTCTCGTGAGGCGATGGCTGCTGATCGCCCTGGTGGCGCTTCCCGTCCGCGGCTTGGCCGCGCAGGAGCCCGCCGCCGAGCGCACGGTCACCGCGGTGAGGTTCCGCGGGAACCATGCGCTCGATGGCGCGACGCTCTCGGCCGCCATCTACACCAGCGGCTCGACGTGGACGTACCGGTGGCCGGTGCTCAAGCACCTCGGGCTCGGCACACGGCGCACGTTCGACGAGCTGGAGTTCCGGCGCGACGTGGTGCGGCTCCAGATCCTGTATCGCCAGCACGGCTATTTCGACGCCCGGGTGGACACGTCGGTCGTGCGAACGCCGTCGACGGTGGCGGTCACCTTCCTCCTCGAGGAGGGGCCGCCGGTGCTCGTCGACTCGATCACGGTCAGCGGCCTCGACTCGATCCTCGACGTCCGGCGGCTGATCCGGGGCCTGCCGCTCGCCGAGGGGAAGCCGTTCGACCGGATCGCGTTCGCGGACGCGGCGGACACGATCATCCTCGCTGTGCAGAACTTCGGCTATCCGTTCGCCAGCGTGTACCGCAACTACAGCGTGCGGCGGGAGGCCCGGCTCGCGGAGGTGGCCTATGCGGTCGCGCCGGGGCCGCGGGCGCGCGTCGGCGAGATCGCGATCGCCGGTGCGCCGGACGTGGGCCCGCGAACGGTCCGCCGTTTCCTCGCCGTGCGGCCCGGCGACTGGTTCAGCCAGGATGCGCTGTACGAGTCGCAGCGCGATCTATACAAGACCGATCTGTTCCGCTACGTGAGCGTGGGCCTGGCGCCGCCGCCCCTGGCGGACAGCGGCGGCGCTCCGGCCGACAGTGGGCGCGGCCCCGCGGCGGGGACCGGTGCGGACTCGGTCGTGCCGCTGCTCGTGCAGGTGACCGAGGCTCCGCGGTCGCGGTTCCGGACCGGCGTGGGCTACGGTACGATCGACTGCCTCCGCGGTCAGGCGACGCTCACTGCGGCCAACTTCCTGGGCGGCGGGCGGCGCCTGGATCTGGCAGGGAAGCTCTCGAAGCTCGGCGTGGGCCGGCCGACCGACCTCGGACTGACCAACTCCATCTGCTACGCCGAGGCCCAGGACACGTTCCGGCTCCGGATCAACTACCTCGCATCGGCCACCGTCACACAGCCGACCTTCCTGCTGCGGCGCAACACGGCGGCCCTCACCGCCTACGCGGAGCGCCGCTCGGAGTACAATGCCTACGAGCGCGACGAGATCGGCACGTCGCTGGCGATGACGTACGCGGTGGGACGCTCGTCCGCGCTCACGCTGACCTACCGGCTGAGCTACGGCATCACCGACGCCGATCACGCGGTGTTCTGCGTGTACTTCGACCGGTGCGATCCGGCAGCGGTGGCCACGCTCGAGCAGCGGCGGCACGAGGCCGTCGTCTCACTCTCCATCGTCAGGAACACGGCCGACTCGCCGCTCGAGCCGACCACCGGGTCGGTGCTGCTCCTCGAGGGTTCGCATGCGTCACCGCTGGTGGGCTCCGAGCCGCTCATCTCGTTCAGCAAGGTGGTCGCCGAGGGCACCTGGTACGCGACGCTGGCTCCGGGCTGGGTCGCGGCGCTGCGGCTCCGGGCCGGCGCGATCCGGCCGAAGCTGGCGTTCGTGTCCGACTCGTCGATCCGCTTCGTGCCGCCCGAGGAACGGTTCTACGCGGGCGGCCCTGCGTCCGTGCGCGGCTTCGGCCGCAACGGGATGGGCCCGCTGGTCTACGTGGCCGACAGCATGGCACACAACCCCGCGGACCCTGCGAATCCGACCGACAGCGTGCCGGTCAACCTCCGTACCTCGCCGATCGGGAGCTACGGCATTGCGCTGGCCAACCTGGAGCTGCGGTTCCCGTCGCCGATCTGGGGGAGCCGGCTGCGGCTGGCCGCGTTCGTGGACGCGGGCGAGCTGTGGGACCAAACTTCGGGGGGCCTGATGCCGGCGGGCCTCCGCATCACGCCGGGGGTCGGGCTCAGGGTCGGCACGCCGCTCGGCCCGGTGCGCGTGGATGTAGCGTACAACGACTACCCGCCGCAGGCGGGGCCGCTCTACCTGGTGAAGCGGCCGGGCTCGCCGGTCGGCCAGCTCTATCTGCAGGACCCGAACTATGCCCCGAGGCCCAAGAACACCTTCCTCTCGAAGCTGACCTTCCAGTTCAGCGTGGGCGAGGCGTATTGAGATGCGCCGGGTCCTGATCCGCGCGGGCGGCTTCGTGGCCGGGGTGGTGCTGGCAGGGGCGGCTGTCCTCGCGGCACTGCTCGCCACCGGCCCGGGCCACGCGCTCGCGCGGCGCCTGGTGCTGAGCGCGTTGACGAGCGCGGTGGACGGCCGGGTGACCATGGGATCGCTGTCCGGCTCACTGTGGCGCACCGCGGATCTGCGCGACGTGGAGCTGGCGACGCCCGACGGGCAACCGGTCATTCGCGTCGCGCGCGCCCGGGTCACGTACTCGCTGCCGGAGCTGCTGCGCGGGCGGATTCTGCTGTCCCACGTCTCGCTCGAGCGGCCCACGGTGACACTCGAGGAAGGGGCCGACGGCCATCTCAACATAGAGCACCTGTTCCGGATGCTGGAGCCGCGGCAGCCGGGCGGCCGCCGCGCGCTGGTGGCGGTGCGCGACGTGCACCTGGCGGACGGGACGGTGATCGTGCGCGGGCGTCCCGCGCCCGACGATGATCCGCCGGAGGTCCGGTTCACGAAGCTCGACCTTGACGCGGCGCGGGTGCGCGCGTCGCATCCCGACTCCTCGGGCGTGGTTGTGGACCTGCGCAAGCTCGCGGTGGCCGTCTCCGATCCCGCCGTGCGCCTCACCGACGCGGCGGGCCAGGTGATCATCGAGGGCGACAGCGTGCGCTTCGACCTGACGCGGGTCGCGCTGCCGGGCACGTCGGGCCGGGCGCGCGGCGTGGTGCGGTGGGGCGCGGGTGCGTCGGGCGGCCGGCCGAAGGTGGAGCTGGCCGCGGACCTGCCGCGGGCGAGCTTCGCGGACTTCCGCTGGGCGCTGCGGGGCCTTCCCGAACAGGGCGGCGGGCGTACGGCGATGCGCATGCGCATGCTCGGCGGCGGCGTGGACGAATTCACGTTCCGCGACGCCGACCTCGGGTCGGGCCGGAGCCACATTCGTGGCTCGCTGTCGCTGGTGCTCGGAGGGAAGGCCGGGGCCAGGATCGACAGCCTGACGGTCGACCTCGCCCCTCTCGATCTGGCGTTGCTCACCCCATTCCTGGGGCTGCCGCCGGTGGACGGGACGGTCAGCGGCCGCCTGCGCGCGGAGGGCTGGCCCGCAAGTCTCAGGGTCGCGACCGATCTCGCGCTCACCGACGAGGGCGTCGCGGGTCATCCGGTGACGCGCGCGACCGGCTCCGGGTTCGTGACGGTGGGTGGGCCGGCCGGCATCGCCTTCCACGGCTTCACGCTGACGGGCTCCGACGTCGCCCTCGCGACGATCGAGAAGCTCGCGCCCTCCGTCACGCTGAAGGGGCGCCTCGCCCTCGTTGGCACGCTCGACGGCCCATGGCGCGACGCGTCGTTCGTCGGCACGCTGCGCCACGACGACGGGGGAGGCCCCGGCGCGGAGTCGTCGGCACGGGGCACCGCGCGCCTCACGCTCGGCGATACGGTGCGCGTCGCGGCGGACCTGGTGGCGGACTCGCTCTCGCTCGACGATCTGGCCCGCTCCTATCCGGCCATTCCCGCGAGGGGCGCGTTCGCCGGTCCGGTGAAGGTGAACGGCCCGGTCACCGCGCTCACCATCAAGGCGGCGCTGGCGGGAAGGGGCGGCGGCCTGCACGTGCTGGGCACGGTGTACGCGGGCGACTCCGCCGTGGCGATCCGGCTCGGCGGCTCGCTCGACTCGCTCGACCTCGCGGATCGGCTCGCCGGCGCGCCCCGGTCGCGGCTGAAGGGAGAGTGGCGAGCCGACCTGGTCGTCCCGACCGCCGACACCACCGCGGCGACGACCGGCACGCTGGGCGTGACGCTCGACACCAGCAGGTTCGCCGGCGCGCAGATCACGCGGGCGGGGCTCACCGTCGCCCTGACGCCGCAGCGCATCGGGATCGACACCCTGTACGTGCAGCAGCCGGGGTTCAGCCTCGCGGCGTCGGGTGCGCTCGGCCGCGCGGGACAGGCGCCGGGCCAGGTGTCGCTCGCGCTCCACGCCGACACGCTCGAGCTGCTGCAGCCGCTCGTCTCGTGGGCAAGCGGTCTGGCCGCCGGCGACACCGGCGCGCCGCGGCTCGAGCTCGCGGGCGCCGGCCATGCGAGCGGCCGCCTGACCGGCACGGTCGACGCCTGGGAGGCGCAGGGGAATCTCGGCGTGGACAGCGCTTCGCTGGGATCGGTGGCGGTCCGGAGCGGACGGTTGAGCGGCGCGCTGCGGCGCACGGCGCGCGGCTTCGCGTACGCCCTGCGGGCGGGTGCGGACTCGCTCCAGCTGGGGGACCTGCGTTACGAGCGGGTGGAGGCGACCGCCGCCGGGCCCTCGGACAGCCTCGACATCCGTGTGGGCGCGGGCTTCGCGTTCGGCTCGTCGCTGCAGCTGGGCGTCGCCCTCACCGCCGATTCCGCCGGCTGGACCGCGCGCCTCGGTGAGGGGACCCTCACACTGCCGGGCCGGGTGTGGGCGCTGGTGGGCCGGCCGCGCCTGGTGGTGACGCGCGACGCCGTCGCGGTGGACACGCTGGAGCTGCGGGCGGAAGGCGGCGGCCGCGTGCTGGTGGCGGGCCGCGTGCCCCTCGAGGGATCAGGCGATCTCGAGGTCGCGGCGGACAGCGTGCCGCTGGCGGATTTCTACGCCCTGGCCGAGTCCGACACGGCCGGCGTGGGTGGGCAGGTGAACGCGTCGGTGCGGCTGCGGGGCTCGGCCGGCGACCCGATCATCACGGCCGCGGCGTCGGTGGTGGGCGGCCGGTTCGGCGACTTCCGCGCCCCGCTGCTGGACGTGACCGCCGACTACGCGGCGAAGCGACTCACCTTCCGGGGCGGCCTCCGCAGCGAGCGCGAGCAGGTGCTCACGGCGTCCGGGTCGTTGCCGCTGGATCTCTCGCTCACCAAGGTGGCGCAGCGCCAGCTGCCCGACTCCCTGCAGATCCGCGTGCGGGCCGACTCGGTCGATCTGGGCGTGCTCGATGCGCTCACCGCGCTCGTGCGCGACGTGCATGGCCAGCTCACGGCAGACGTGCAGGTGCGGGGCACCTGGGACCAGCCGGCGCTGGAGGGGAGCGCGCGGATCAGCGGCGGCGCGGCGACGGTTCCCGCGCTCGGCGTCCGCTACACGGGGATCGAGGCCCGGATGGCGCTCGGCGGCGACCGTCTCACGGTGGCGGAGGCGCGGCTCAAGGGCGGCACGGGCACGCTCACCGTGGGCGGCGACGTGCGGTTCGAGGTCCTTACCCACCCGGTCCTGAATCTCACGCTGAGCGCGAGCAACTTCGCGGCCTTCAGCCAGCGCGACTTCGCCGGCCTCACGGCCAGCGGCGAGTTGCACCTCGCGGGACCCGTCGTCGGCGCGACGCTGAGCGGGCGCATGACGGTGGACGCCGGCTTTCTCGCGTTCGCCGACCTCGTCGAGAAGCGCATCGTGAACCTGGACGATCCAGAGTTCCGCGCCGTGGTGGACTCGAACCTGGCGCGCGCGGCCAGCCTGGGTCCGAGCGTCAAGAACGTCTTCCTCGACAGCCTGCGCATCCGCGGGCTCACGGTCGCGATGGGTCCGGACGTGTGGCTGCGGTCGCACGAGGCGAACATCCAGCTCGCGGGCGACTTCGCCGTCGAGCGGCAGGTGGAGAGCGGGTTGATCCGGTACCGCCTGGACGGGGAGCTGCGCGCTGTGCGCGGCACCTACCGCCTGACGGTGGGGCCCACCAGCAAGGAGTTCCGCGTCACCCGCGGGACGGTGCGCTTCTTCGGGACGCCGGACCTGAACCCGGTGCTCGACATTGTGGCCGAGCACCCGGTGCGAGCGGTGCAGGGCAACGACCTCGTGGTGCGGGCGTTGATCGGCGGCACGCTGCTGGTCCCGCGCCTGTCGCTGGAGAGCGACCAGCGGCCCCCTCTGTCGGAGACGGAGATCGTCTCCTATCTGTTGTTCGGGCGCCCGTCCTTCGATCTCCAGTCGGCCCCCGGCGTGGGATCCGGGAGCGAGCAAGCCATCCTCCAGGGCGCGCTGGCCGGCCTGGCGGGGGTGCTCTCGGGCGAGCTCGAGCAGACGCTCGTGACGGACCTCGGCCTGCCGTTGGACTACCTCACGATCCGCCCGGGCGGCGGCTCGGTCGCGGACATCTTCTCGAGCGCGCGGGTGGAGGCGGGCACGCAGATCGGAGAGCGGACGTTCCTGACCCTGAACGCCGGCCTGTGCCAGGCGCCGCGGGGCCTTCAGCCGCAGGCGCTGGGGGCCAGCGTGGAGTACCGCCTCGCGTCGCGCTGGAGCATGCAGGCGAGCGTGGAGCCGATGGTGCAGGACTGCCGGCCGGCAGGGATCGTCAGCCTTCCGCGGACGACGTACCAGTTCGGCTTCGACCTCTTCTGGCAATCGGGGGGGCCGTGACGCGCGCGCTCATCGTGACCAATCCGGCCGCGGCCCGCGCGGGCGCACGAGGGCTCAAGGCGGCCCGCCACCGGCTCGAGGCGGGCGGGCTGCGCGTCACCGTCGAGGAGACGCGGACGATGGGCGACGGCGCGGCGCTGGCGCGCGCCGCCCTGGCCGACGGGGTCGGCGTGGTGATCGCGCACGGCGGCGACGGCACCGCGATGGACGTCGCGACCGGCCTGGTCGGCACCGGGCAGCCGCTCGGGCTGCTGCCGGGGGGGACCGGCAACGTCCTCGCGGGCAACCTGGGCGTGAGCCGGTCGTTCGTCGCCGCCGCGGCCACCATCGTGGCCGGCGCGACGCGCACGATCGATCTGGGGCGCCTGACCACGTCTGCGGGCACGCGCTACTTCGCCGTCAACGCCGCCACGGGTTTCGCGGCCGACTTGATGGCGCGGACCGAGCAGCGCCACAAGCAGCGGTTCGGGATGACCGCCTACGTGGCGCGCGCGTTCGCGCTCGCGACGGACCTGGTGCGCGCGGCGAGCCGGATCGAGGTGGACGGGGCCGTGCACGAGGGCCACGCCGCCACCGTGATCGTGGCCAATTGCGGCCACATCGTGCCCGGCATGCTCCCGCTGGGCGCGCACATCGAGCCCGACGACGGCGCGCTGGACGTGGTCGTCCTGGACGCCACCTCGTACGCCGCCGCGCTGCGCGTGGTCTGGCGACTGTTCCAGCGCCGGCCCGACGCGGACAGCGGCATCACGTTCTACCGCGGGCGGTCGGTGCGCGTGACCACCGACCCCGAGCTGCCGGTGCAGTCGGACGGGGACGGGCTGGGCACGACGCCGCTCAGCATCGAGCTCCTGCCGCGCGCCCTCCCCGTGTACGTCCCCGCGCGGCGCCGCGTCCTGTGGGGGTTCCGTGCCGCGTAGCTTCGCGCCCACGGGCAACGCGCTGGCCGGCCGGCGCGTCCTGGTCGTCGACGACGAGCGCGCCATCGTGACGTCGGTCGTCAGGCGGCTCGAGCGGGACGGCGCGGTGTGCGTGGCCGCGTATTCCGGCACGGAGGGCATCGAGCGGCTGACCGGCGAAGTGTGCGACCTCCTCATCACCGACATCCAGATGCCGGGGAAGTCGGGGCTCGACCTGGTCCAGTGCGTCCAGGAGCTGGCGGAGCCACCGGCCGTGATCGTGATGGCGGGGCAGGGCGAGCTGCCGGTGGTGATCGAGGCGCTGGCCCGGGGCGTGGACGGCTACGTGCTCAAGCCGTTCGAGCCCGAGCTGGTCGCGCACGAGGCGTCGGTCGCGATGGAGCTGCGCACCCTCCGCCAGGTGGCCGCCGGCGGCTCGACGCTCGCGGCGGCGACCACCCTCGCCGTGCTGGCCGAGGTCGTGAGCGCGTTCGAGCGGGCGGACCCGTTCCGCACGGGCTTCTCCTCGCGCACCGCGCGACTCGCCGGGGCCATCGGCGAGGAGCTCGACTTGGACAGCGAGCGGCTGGTGGTCGCCGCCCGCGTCCACGACGTGGGGATGCTCGCCGTGCCGCCGTCCGAGCTGCACCAGGGCGGCGCGATGGACCGGCCGACCCAGCACCTCATCCGCGTCCACCCCACGCTGGGGGCGCGGTGGGTCGAGCGGCTGGGCGCCGACCGCGCGATCGTCGCCGCGGTGGCCGCGCACCAGGAGCGGTTCGACGGGAACGGCTATCCCGGCGGGCTGAGCGGCGCCGAAATCCCGGCGCTGGCGCGCGCGCTCGGCACCGCCGCCGCGATCGCCGCGATGTGTGCGGACCGCCCGTGGCGCGAGCGACGCGAGCCCACCTCGGTCCTCGACGAGCTCCGCGCGGGACGCCTGCTGCAGTTCGGCGCCGACGAGGTGGACGCGGCGCTCGACGTGCTGCGCCGCTCGCCGGCGCTGCTGGCCTGAGCCGCCCGTGTCCGACTCCATCCTCATCGTGGATGACGACGCCGACCTGCTCAAGTCCGTCGGCGACTACTTCGAGCGGCTCGGCTACGAGGTCTGGCGCGAAGGCACCGGGGAGTCGGCGCTCGAGGCCTACAAGGTCCACCGCCCCGAGGTCGTCATCCTCGACGTGAAGCTGCCGGGCGTCGACGGGATCCAGGTGCTCGAGGAGCTGCGGCGCCAGGACGCCGCGGTGCTGCTGATGACCGGGTACGGCGACATCGCGACCGCCGTGCGCGCCATGCAGCTCGGCGCGGAGAACTTCCTGGTGAAGCCGGTGGAGATGCCGCTCCTCGCGGCGGCGGCGGCCCGCGCCCTCGACAAGGTCCGGTTGAAGCGCCACAACGCGCTCCTGGTCGCGCGGCAGGCTCCCGGAGGGAACGGGGGCGACGACATCCTCGGCGTGTCGGGCGCCATGCGTGACCTGGCGCGGCAGGTGGCGCTGCTGGCCGGGTCGGATCGCACCACGGTCCTCATCACGGGCGAGTCGGGAACCGGCAAGGGCTGGGTCGCCCGGCTGATCCACCGCCTCTCGGCGCGGCGCGACGCCCCGTTCGTGGACGTCAACTGCGCGGGCCTGTCCGCCACGTTCCTCGACTCCGAGCTGTTCGGGCACGAGAAGGGCGCGTTCACCGACGCCAAGGAGCTCAAGCAGGGGCTCTTCGAGGTGGCCGACCGCGGCTCGCTCTTCCTGGACGAGATCGCCGAGCTCGCGGCGGAGCTGCAGCCGAAGGTCCTCAAGGCGCTCGAGGACAAGTCGTTCCGGCGGCTGGGCGGGACGCGGGAGCTGGTGGTGGACGTGCGGCTCATCGCCGCGACCAACCACGACATCGCGGAGGCGGTGCGGACCGGCCGGTTCCGGGAGGACCTGTACTACCGGCTCAACGTCATCCCGCTGCACCTGCCGCCGCTGCGCGAGCGCACGCGGGACGACCGCCTCGCGCTGCTGAAGCGCCTGTTCGCGGACCTGCGCGCCGAGCTGCCCGAGAGCCCGGCCGACATCTCGTCCGAGGCGCTCGAGCGCCTGCTCGCCCACCCGTGGCCGGGGAACATCCGGGAGATGCGGAACGTCCTGGAGCGCGCGCTGATCGTCGGTCGCGGCGCCGAGCGTCTGGGGCCCGAGCATCTGACGGCGGAGTTCGGGCGGCGGGCGGGCGAGCCGCTGGCGAGCGTCCAGACCGTGTCGCTGGAGGAAGTGGAGCGGCGGCACATCGAGAAGACGCTGCGGCGCCACCGCGGCAACCGGACGCGCGCCGCCGAGGAGCTGGGCATCTCGCGCGCCACGCTGATCAACAAGATCAAGGCGTACGCCCTGGACGTCTGACGGGAGGCACCATGGAAGTCGACATGATGGTCTGCCGGTCGTGCGGGAACGAGGAGCGGGCGTCGGAGGGGAACCCGTGCGCCGACTGCGGGACCTTCATCTGCCTGATCTGCGACTTCCGCGGCATCACGCTCTGCAAGGCGTGCCGCGCCAAGCGCGGCCTTGCGGAGCCTGCGAACCTGCCGCCGCTGGCGAAGAAGCCGGCGTAGACGTCGGCGCGCCTAGGCCGTGCCGAGCACCTCCTGCTCGAGCGCGGAGAACACCGTCGGATCCAGCTTCAGTCCCACCAGGCCGCGCAGGTTCTCGATCGCCGCGGCGGGCGTGAGGGCCGGCCCCTCCGCGCTCCCTACCGCGAGCTCGTCGTAGAGGCTGGCGGCCGCGACGATCCGCGCGCCGAGCGGGATCTCCTCGCCGCGCCGCCCCTCGGGCACGCCCTTGCCGTCGAACCGCTCGTGCTGGTAGCGGACGATCTCCGCGACGCCGCGCAGTTGCACCAGCGGCTCCAGGAACTGCAGCGCCAGCTCGTCCTCCCCGGGGCTCGTGCCGATCTCCTGACCCGCGGGCGCGGCCTGCGCCAGGTGGGGCTCGCGCAGGGCCAGCCTCCCGATCTCGTGGAGGCGGCCCCCGGTGCGTACGGCCTCCACGTCGTCGCCGTGCAGCCCGAGATGCACCGCGATCCGCGCGCCGAGGTCGGCGACGCGCTGCGAGTGGCCGCGCAGCGGCGAATCCTTCGCCTCCAGCGTGTCCACCAGCGCCCCGAGCACGTTGACGGACAGGCGCGACAGCTGCAGGGACTGCTCCTCCAGCTCCCGGGTGCGGAGCGCCACCTCCCGCGCGAGCCACACCTCCAGCTCGCGCCGTTCGATCTCGAGCTGGCGCCGCCGCAGCGCGCGCTGGAGCGACTGCTGCAGCTCCTCGAGGTCCACCGGCTTGTTGAGGTAATCCGCGGCGCCGAGCTTGAGGCAGGAGACCGCGGCGGACGGGTCGCCCACGCCCGTGAGCATGATCACCGCGAGGTCCGGGTCCACCGCCAGCGCCTTGGGCAGCAGCTCGAGCCCGCTCATCACCGGCATCCGGATGTCGCACAGCATCGCGGCGTAGCGGCCGGCCGACAGGAGCTGGAGCGCGTGCTCGCCGTGCCCGGCCTGCTGCACCTCGTGCCCGATCCTGGTGAGGAACGTCACGAGCGCCTTGCGGACGGCGGAATCGTCCTCGACGACGAGGACGGCCGTCTTGGCGGCGGAAGTGCTCACGCGGGCGAAGCTATGGCGCGGGGACGGGAGCGGCAAGCATTCCGGGCGCTTGACGCTCCGCCGCGCGGGCGGCTAGCCTTGGCACGCCACCATGCCTCCATCCATCACTGACGTCCCGGGGATCCTCGTGGGGCACGCCACCGACACGGCGGGCGCGACCGGCTGCACGGTCGTGCTCGGACCGGCGGACGGGATGCCCTGCACCGTGTTCGTGCGCGGGCGCGCGACCGGCTCGCGCGAGCTGGATGCCTGCCGCCCCGAGTCGCTCGCTGGCCGGGTCGACGCCGTCGTCCTGACCGGCGGCTCGGCCTACGGGCTCGCCGCGGCGGACGGCGTCATGCGCTGGATGGAGCAGCGGGGCCGCGGCTTCACGGTCGCGTCCGGCGTGGTGCCCATCGTGCCCGCGGCGGTGGTGTTCGACCTGCTCCCGCTCGGCAGCTTCGCCGCCCGGCCGACGCCCGAGATGGGGGCGGCGGCGTGTGGCGCCGCCGCGGCGTCGGTCGCCGAAGGCTCGGTCGGCGCGGGGGCGGGGACGACGGTCGGCAAGGCGCTCGGCCTCGCGCACGCGATGAAGGGCGGAGTGGGGACCTGGTCGGAGCGCGCGGGCGGCGTGGTGGTGGGCGCGATCGCCGTGGTCAACGCGTTCGGCGACGTGCTCGACGGCTCGGGGCGCGTGCTCGCGGGGGCGCGCAAGCCCGACGGGTCGTTCGCGG
>Ga0187765_10000689_pt1 | contig 12523 bp, 10 predicted proteins | sample 0216_QUI02_MP05__3_FD_133018 | JGI IMG/M metagenome (GOLD analysis project Ga0187765, IMG submission 133018) | Tropical peat soil microbial communities from peatlands in Department of Meta, Colombia - 0216_QUI02_MP05_10_MG | ecosystem: Environmental > Terrestrial > Soil > Wetlands > Peat ...
AAAATGCGCGGGAATCCGACGGCCGTGAACCACGGCTCACGCCATTCGCAGCCCTTACGGGGTGCGGCGAGAAGATATTCAACGCCGCGCCTGACCGCATCGCTATCGACCTCCCCCGCCGCCATCAGGCCGAGCACCGCCCAAGCCGTCTGCGACGCGGTGGATTCCCTCGACTCGGCGCGCCGCTCCTTCCAATAGGTGGCGCCATCCTCGCCCCAGCCGCCATCCGTGCGTTGGCGTCCCTTAAGCCAGGCGACCGCCCGCTGGATATAAGGCTCCTGGGAGCTTTCGCCGACGCCGTTGAGGGCACTTAGCACCGACCAGGTACCGTAAACATAATTCGTCCCCCACCGACCGAACCAGGACCCGTCGGCCTCCTGTTCCCGCTTGAGAAATTCGATCGCCTTCGCCACGGCCGGATGCCCGCGCTTGTAACCAAGTTGGGCGAGGAACCCGAGACACCGCGCACTGACATCGGCCGTGGGCGGATCAAGCAGTGCGCCGTGATCGGCGAAGGGAATGTGGTTCAAGTAATATTTTGTGTTCTCGGCATCGAACGAACCCCAGCCGCCGTTCTTGGACTGCATGCCGATGATCCACTCCGCCGCGCGCTCGATCGCTTGGCGGTGCCGTGGGTTGCCGACTCGGTCGAGTGCGAGGCCGACGAGTGCCGTATCGTCCACGTCGGGATAGTGATCGTTGCCGTATTGGAATGCCCAGCCGCCGGGTCGCAAGCCTGGGCGTTGATCGGCCCAATCGCCCTTGACGTTGAGAATCTGGCGTTCGGCGAGCCAATCCATGGCCTTTGCGGCACTGGCGCCATCGCGCGGCGCCTCCGCCTCCATGATGGCGAGGGCTGCAAGGCCCGTGTCCCATACCGGCGAGACGCACGGCTGGCAATAGCCCTTCCCGTCCGCCGCGATCAGCAAATTGCGCAGCGATTTCTTGGCGATCATCAAATCCGGGTGGTTCTTGGGGTAGCCGAGGGCTTCGAACGCCATGACCGAATTGGCCATCGCGGGGAATATCGCACCCAGACCGTCTTCCCCGTTCAACCGCTCGGTGATCCATGCGGCGGCGCGCCGAATTGCCTTGTCGCGTTTGCCCTTCGGGAAGAAGGGTTCGACGATCTGGAGGAGCTTGTCGAGGGCAAGGAAAAAATCGCCCATCTTGGCGCCGGTCGGATTGATCTGGTAATCGCGTACCGTCTCCGGCGGGGAGACGAAAAGTTCCCGAATATCGATGTTGCGTGGATTACGCGCACTGGGCTTGAGGGCGGTCAGGATCAGAAGCGGTACGATCACGGTGCGCGACCAATAGCTCACTTTGCTAAGGTGGAAGGGAAACCAGCGCGGCAGCAACATGATCTCGACCGGCATCACCGGCACGCCACGCCATGGCAGTTGACCGAAGAGGGCCAATGCAAAGCGCGTGAAGACGTTGCATCGGGCAGCTCCGCCGTGCGCCAGGATCGCCTCGCGCGCCCTTACCATGTGCGCCGCCGTCGGATCGTCGCCCGCAAGCTTGAGGGCTAAATAGGCCTTGACCGACGTGGAAATGTTGAAATCGCCGCCGTAAAAGAGCGGCCAGCCACCGTGCTTGCCCTGAAGCTCGCGCAAATAGGCTGCGAGCTTCGCTTCAAGCACGTCGTCGATCTCATCGAGGTAGTGCTCGAGCATGATGTACTCGGCGGGGATCGTGGCGTCCGCCTCGAGCTCGAACACCCAATGGCCATCGGCGCGCTGCAGCGCCTTGAGTGCTGCGGTCGCCTCCGCGATCACGGGATCGAGCCGGCTCTTCAGATTGAGGATGCGTTCGCTCACGGGCCTCGTGTTCCCTTGTATATCCTGCACCCACCGGACACAACAAAGCCACGGCATCCAGGGGAGGCCGGGCTATGCCAATGCGTCAGGTCTGGCGCAATTTAGTTCGCTGGCGCCGTTTTTTCAACGATTACGGCCCCCTGGGCGGAATGCTCAATGACCCTCGAATTCGCAGAGGGTGGTGACCTCGACCCCCATCTTTTCAATCTTGGCGCGCCCGCCAAGTTCCGGCAGGTCGATGACGAAGGCAGCGCCGACGATTTTTCCACCCGTCTGCCGCACGAGCTCTATTGCCGCGGCCGCCGTGCCGCCTGTTGCTATAAGGTCATCGATCAGCAGGATATGTTCGCCTTCCAGAATTGCGTCGGTATGTATTTCAATCCGATCGACACCGTATTCGAGCTCATAGTCCTGCCCGATCGTCTGCCATGGGAGCTTGCCCTTCTTGCGCACTGGAATGAAGCCGGCATTGAGCTGATGCGCCACCGCCCCGCCGAGGATGAAGCCGCGTGCTTCGATGCCGGCGACTTTATCGACACGATTGCCTTGGAAGCTTTGCACAAGTCCCTCGACCGTAACGCGAAAGCCGATCGGGTCTTGGAGCAACGTCGTAATATCGCGAAAGACGATGCCCGGCTTCGGATAGCCTGGGATCGAACGGATACGCGACTTTATGGGCATCGAGGTTCCCCTGGTCTGGTTGCCGGCCAGACTTTAGTCGCCAAGCGACCGAAACGCAAAAAGTCCGGCGGCCATGTGCTCGTATGGCGAATCCGAAATTCGCCACATCCGGGGGCGGAACCGTGAGCGAATTTCGGACTCAAAGTCACACTAGCGTTCCACCGCCGCCGTTGCGGCTCTGTGACCCGAGCGGATGGCGCTCTCGATCGTGGCGGGAAGGCCGGTGTCGGTCCAGTCGCCCGCCAGGAAAAGGTTTGCAAGATGGGTTCGCGTGCGCGCCCGTTTTGCGATCGCGTCCGGCGTCTGCGCGAATGTCGCGCGCTTTTCTTTGACAATGCGGGTGGGCGGGCGCTCTGTCAGCGGCAGTTCGAGCGCTTTTGCGACATCGTTCCATATCCGCTCGGCGATCGTCTCGTTCGGCGCTTCGGCAAGCAGATCCGCCGCACTTACCGTGACCGAGACGACATTGGCACGATGGAAGAGCCACTGCGCGGTGCCGCCGATGAGACCGAGGAAGGGCAAGCCGTCCGGGAAGGCGGGTAGGCGATCGAGCTTGAAGTGGGCGTTAACGATGGCGCGACTTTCGAGCGGAGCATCGATAGCCGGCAAAAGTTCGGCGATGCGCGCCGGGGGAACGGCGAGCACCACGCGGTCGTTTGGGCCGAGCGCTTGCAGGCCATCGGCGAAGGCGAGCGCGACGACGCGACCGCCCTCAATCCTCAGTCCCCTCAAGCGACGATTAAAGGCGATCTCAACGCCACGCTTTGAAAGACGTTCGAGGGCAGGATCGACGAAGCTGGCCGATAGTCCCGCCATTGCGATGCACGGCCGGGCGGCGTGGCCTGAGCGCCCGAAGGTCTCCATCACCACGCGCCACAACAGCCTGGCTGCACCCTCGTCCGCCGCGGTGTTGAGGGCAGCGACCGCGAGTGGCTCCCAGAATCGCTCATACAGAACGCGGCGCCCGCCGACGCATGCGGCGACCGTGGCGTTCGAGCCGCAGAACGCCAGCCGCAAGCCAGCGAGATAGTCGAATGCCGTCGTGTCCGGCACGCGCCGCCGTTTGTCGAAGACCCACCAGGGGATACGTCCCCGATTGGGCCTCACACTCCAACGCAAGCCGGTTCTCAAGTCTATGAACGGGAAGGCAGCCTCGGGTGCGATGTAGAGCGTGTCCGATGCGCCGATCTCGTGCAGATAGCGCATCGCCGAACGATTGCCTGAGAGAAGCAGATGATTGCCGTTGTCGATCACGCAGCCGAGAGTTTCGTCATAGAAGGAGCGGCAGCGCCCGCCTGCCTGCCCAGCACCCTCGTGCAGATGAACCGCAAGATCGCTGCCTGCCGAAAGCCGTACGGCTGCCGCAAGTCCGGAGAGGCCGGCCCCCACGATGTGCACAGCACTCATTGCCGGCACCGTTCAGAAAAACCCATGGCGCACGGCGAGATACAGCTTCACGAATTTCGACGGGCCGACATCGGCGTCGAGGTCATCCCAGCCGCGCGCCACAAGTGCATCGAGGGTACGGCGATAGACTGACAACATGATCAAGGCCGGGCGCATCGTCCGCCGGTCGAGCCGGTCAAGCAGCCGCTCGGCTTCGTCATAGCTTGCACGCGTGATGGCGGCCAGATCTTCGCAAACTTTGCCGAGGCGGGGGTGCGTCAAGACCGACGCCGGATCGTCTGTCGCGATGCCGTGCTTCTCGAGAAGCTCACGCGGCAGGTACAACCGTCCCCGATCCGCATCCTCCCTGAGATCGCGCAGGATGTTGGTGAGCTGAAGCGCTTTTCCCTCGGCAAGCGCCAGTTTCAGGGCGGTCTCGCTCGAATCGCCAAACGTGCGCACGGAGAGGAGGCCAACAGCACCCGCCACGCGCGCGCAATAGCGTTCGAGCTTGGATAGCGAGGGTGCGCGAATGTTCTCGATCGCATCCATTTCCATGCCGGCGATGATGGCGAGGAAGTCGTCCTTGGGGAGTCGGTAGTCGCGAACCGCGTGCTGAAGGGCCTGGGTGATCAGCAGCCGCGGCGCACCTGCGTAAAGCTCTTCAATCGCGGCGCGCCATGCCTCGATACCATGGGCTTTTTCTTCGGGCGAACGACCTTCGTCGGCGATGTCGTCGACTTCGCGGCAGAAGGCATAGATCGCGTACATGGCATAGCGGCGCTCGGGCGGCAGAAGGCGCATCGCCCAAAAGAACGAGGTGCCCGAACGCTTGGTCAGCTCACGAACATGAATGCGCGCCTCTTGGTCGTGCGTCGGCTGAGCGGTGTTAGCCTGCGCCATCGGTCATGCACCTCGGGTCGGCCGGCGTGCGCTCTGCGAATAAGCCCGACCCTTCCAGGTCCCGCCCTGTCCGCGCCAGTGGCGCAACGCCGAATTGACCGTCATCGCCGTATAGAGCATGGCTGCCACGGGAAGCAGCGAGGCGGTCGCGGGCGGTTCGCCAAAGAGAGCGACCGTCGGGCGGTAGGTATAGATCATGATGCCCCAGGCGAGCACGCCCGTAGCCGCGGCCGGATCTCGCCCGAGAACGCCGACGAGTCCGACGATAGGTGGTGCTGCGAACACGAGCAACATGGCGATCACGGCGCCGAGCAGTACGATCGGCGAATATCCGAGCTGGGCATAAGCTGTACGCGCGACCATCGACCAGATTTCGCCGAGGGATTCGTAGGCTCGCAGGCTCCTGACGTTCGTACTGAGTCCCAGCCAGATGTCGCTGCCGCAGTCCTTTAGACGCCGGGCGAGCGCTACGTCATCGATGATGGCGTCGCGAATGGAAGGAATGCCGCCCGCCCGTTCGAGCGCTGTGCGTCGCACAAGCATGCAACCGCCCGCGGCGGCGGCAACTCGGCTCGTCCGCTTGTTCGCGAGGGGGAAGGGGTAGAGCATCTGAAAAAAATACACGAATGCCGGAATCAGAAGGCGCTCCCATCCTGTTCGGCAATGAAGCAGGGCCATTAGCGAAACAAGATCTCGCGACTCCGTCTCAGCCTTGCCGGCAAGGCGGCGCAGGCTCGCCGGGTCGTGAACGATGTCGGCGTCGGTCAGGAGGAGGTATGGCGAGCGAAAGGCGGTGCTCGCATAACGGATACCCTGTTCAACCGCCCACAGCTTGCCCGTCCATCCCCCTGGCAAGGGCGCGCTCGTTATGACTTTCAATCGATCGTCGGCGCCAAGTTTACGCGCGGCAAGGCGCGCCTCGGCCGCAGTTGCGTCGTCGCTGTGATCATCCACCATTACAACGGTGAACTTTCCGGGGTAATCCTGGGTCAATAGCGAAGTCAAGGATTGCCCGATGGACGCGGCTTCATTTCGTGCCGGCACGACCGCGGTCACGTCGGGCCAGGTGGGGAGACTCGGCGGTTCGGTCGGTAGGCGCTGGTTGGCACGCCAAAATCCGCCGCGTGCCGCGAGTTGCACGAGCCACGCGGCGAGGGCGAGCGATCCCACAATCAAGAGCGTAAGTGACGTCATCACGCGCTGGATAGCCCAAGGATGGTTCGGAAGCCAAGCCCTTTCGGGATACTCAGGCGGCGGCCTTTTCCCGCGCGCCGCCATCCAGAAAGGTGCGCAGAACGCCGCGGGCGGCCACGAAAAGGAAGGCGGGCTTCGCAAGCTCGACCCGCCTCGCAACCGGATCGCGCTGGCGAAGCAGTGTCGCCAAACGCTCAGCCAGCGCCACGATCGCACCGGATTCGTAGGCGAGGCGACGGCTCTTCAGTTGCCCGGGAAGCGTGCGCGCTTCGACCAGCAATTTCTCGGTGCCGTCGATGCATCGGTCGAGCACGCGCCGAAGTCCGGGGTTGGCGTGGGGCGCTTCGAGTGCCGAAACGGTTAAGCCTTCCGCTGCGAGCCAGTCTTGGGGCAGGTAAACGCGGTTGAGGTTCAGAAAGTCATCCTTGCAATCCTGGAGGTGGTTGATCACCTGAAGCGCGTTGCAAAGTGCATCGGATGCGCCATAGCCCGAAGGATCCTCGCCATGGAGGTCGAGGAGGTAGCGTCCTACCGGGGCAGCCGAAAGCATGCAGTACTGGTCGATCAGCTCCTCCCAGCTCGCGTAACGCAGAACCGTCGCGTCCCGTTTGAAGGCCGTGACGAGATCGATGCAATGTTGGGTGGTAACACCCGTCGCGATCAGGCTCGCGCGCAGGAGGTGCGCTTTGCGGTAAGCTGGATCGCCCGAGCCTCGGCCGAGAATGGCCGCCGCGAAGCCGTCCAGCCGGGCCGTTTTTTCGGCGGGCTTGAGCGATGGATTGTCGGCGATGTCGTCGATCGCCCGGGCAAAATCATAAAAGAGCGCCACATGAGGCCTAAGCGCCTTCGGCAACAGCAGCGAGCCCACAGGAAAATTCTCGTCTTCCGCTCCTTTTCCCGAGGGCGTTTCGACTTGTTCGGCCCGATCCGTCATGCGGGGCGTGTCTCGCCGGGCGGCTTTGCATCCATGCGCATGGCGCACTCCTTAGCATCTTCTCGGCGCAAACGAAACGCCCCAGGGATAGGGGATCGATACGGTCGCAACGGATCGCTCGGAAGCACCGGACGGCGGCCCTCCGGCGGTACGGATGGCCGTCGAATCGAGCCGGCATAGACAGCTCGTTATGACGCCGGTAAAAGGAGCGTCGTTTCGATCCGGCGGCAGGAGCAGGCATGACGGTCTTGGTCACGGGGGCTGCTGGCTTCATTGGCTTTCACGTAAGCCGAGCGCTTCTCGCCCGCGGTGAGGCGGTCGTCGGCATCGACAACTTGAACGACTATTATGACGTGCGCCTCAAGGAGGCCCGGCTTGCGGAACTGACGTCGGTCGACCGCTTCGCCTTCGAACGCGGCGACGTCGCCGAGGACGGCGTCCTTTTGGCGCTCGCGTTGAAACACCCGGGCATTACGCGCATCGTGCATTTGGCGGCGCAAGCGGGCGTGCGGTATTCGATACAAAACCCCGGTGCTTATATCCATGCGAACGTCCAGGGGCACTACATGGTGCTCGAACTCGCGCGGCGCCTCGAAGAACTCGACCATCTCGTCTACGCAAGCTCGTCCTCGGTTTATGGGGGCAACGCCAAGCGGCCGTTCTCGGTCGGGGATCGCGTGGACCGGCCGGTTTCGCTCTATGCGGCGACAAAGTGTTCAGCGGAGCTGATCAGCTACGCCTATAGTCACCTTTTCGGGCTTCCCGCGACGGGCCTGCGCTTTTTCACGGTTTATGGACCGTGGGGACGTCCGGACATGGCGATGTACATCTTCACGAAGGCGATGTTCGAGGATCGGCCGATCCAACTCTTCAATCACGGCAACATGCGGCGGGACTTTACCTATATCGACGATATCGTCGACGGCGTTCTCGCCTGCCTCGACAGGCCTCCCGATCGTCACCACGACGCACCGCACCGGCTCTACAATCTCGGCAATCATCGCGCTGAGGAGCTTCGCCGGGTCGTGTCGCTGATCGAAAGGGAAACCAACCGCCAGGCGAAGATCGAACTCGCACCCATGCAGCCCGGCGACGTGCCGGAGACCTTTGCCGATATCGAAGCGACGACGCGCGACATCGGCTTCGCGCCGCGAACGTCGATCGACGAGGGCGTGCCGCGCTTTGTCGAATGGTATCGGGCATTTCACGGGGTCTGAGCGATCAGCGCGGATTTAGACCGCGCGGCCATAGAGGTCCTCGAAACGCAGGATGTCGTCTTCGCCGAGATAAGCGCCCGTCTGCACCTCGATGAGATCGAGGGGCTCGGTTCCGCAATTTTCGAGCCGATGCTTGACGCCCACGGGCACAAAAGTCGACTCGTTCTCGGTGAGCGTGAAAGTCTTTTCGCCGACAGTGACGCGCGCGGTGCCGCGCACGACCACCCAATGCTCGGCGCGTTTCATGTGCTTTTGGAGCGAGAGCTTTGCACCAGGCTTCACGGTGATGCGCTTCACCTGAAAGCGCTGGCCGGCGTCGATCCGCTGATATCCGCCCCACGGACGGTGGACCATGACGTGAAGCGTGGCCTCCGGGCGACCGTCGTGCTCGAGGTTTTCGACGATTTGCTTAACATCCTGTACGCGATCCTTCGACACGAGCAACACCGCATCCTTCGTCACGACCACGACGACGTCTGCAACGCCGATCGCCGTCACGAGATGCCCGTCGCCGCGGATATAGCTGCCGCGCACGTCGCGGGCGATGACGTCGCCCCTCAAGACATTCCCGCTGGCGTCCTTTTTTCCGGTATCCCACAATGCCGACCAGGAGCCGACGTCGCTCCATCCCATGTCTGCCAGCACCACTGCGGCCTTGTCCGTGTGCTCCATCACCGCGAAGTCGATCGAGATCGCGGGCGCTTTGCTGAAAGCGGACGAGCCAAGCCGCATGAAATCGAGATCGCGAACGCTGCTTTCGACCGCCTTGCGGCAATATATGAGGACCTCTGGCGCAAGACGCTCAATCTCTGCGAGGTACGTTTCGGCGTCGAAGAGGAACATCCCACTGTTCCACGAATATCCGCCGTCGGCGAGAAAGCCTTCGGCCCTCGTACGGTCGGGCTTCTCGACGAAACGCTCGACCCTGAATACGCCGGGTATTCCTTCGACCGGGGCAGCGGCGTGGATATAGCCATAGCCCGTCTCGGGCGATTTCGGGGCGATCCCGAAGGTGACGAGCGAGCCAGCGCGCGCCGCAGGTGCCGCGCGATCGACGGCCGCAAGGAATCCGGCATGATCGGCAATCGCGTGATCGGACGGCAGGACGAGCATGAGCGTCCCGGGCGAAGTGTCGTGGAGCAGAAGGGCAGCGACCGTGACGGCTGGGGCGGTATTGCGTCCAACGGGTTCGAGCAAGATGTCGCGGGGCACGATGCCGATTTCGCGAAGCTGCTCACCGGTCACGAAGCGGTACTCCTCGCCCGAGACGAGAATTGGCGCCTCGAACCGGGTGGTGTCGGCAACGCGCATCGCTGTCTCCTGGAGGAGGCTTCTCTCCCCAACGAGCGGCAAAAGATGCTTGGGATAAGCCTTGCGCGACAATGGCCAGAGCCGCGTGCCCGAGCCGCCGCAAAGTATGACGGGATGGATCTTCTCGCCCATGCTGGGCATCCTTTCTGTCTCGAGCGGAGACTAACACGATGCCGCGGGGGCGCACGAGAGCGGACGGTAGGTGCTGCCGACGCGGTCCGTACCAAGTAGGTCATGTTGACAAGGTAGCGCTGTTTAACTAGGGATGAGTCGCCGATACTTCCTTACCCTCATGCATTCATTGATACTACTCCGTCATGGCTAAGCGGCCCCGCATTGCGGTCATCGGACTTGGTTATGTTGGGCTGCCCCTTGCGGTGGCGCTTTCCCGTCATTTTCCAGTCGTCGGATTCGACGCCAATGCCAGCCGCTCGGACGAACTCCGCCGCGGCCACGATCGCACACGCGAGGTCGGTGATGACGCCTTGCGCGCGACCGCGCTCGAAATCGCCGCGACACCGGACACGATGCGCGGCTGCGATGTATTCATTCTGACGGTGCCAACACCGGTCGATGCGCGGAATTTGCCGGATCTTGCAGCGGTGCGCGCTGCCTGCCGCACAGTCGGGTCGGTCGTCGATAAGGGTGCGATCGTCGTGCTCGAAAGCACCGTCTATCCGGGCGTCACGGAGGAAATCTGTGGACCGGAGATTGCAGCCGCGTCGGGACTCGTTTCCGGCAAGGATTTTCACCTCGGTTACTCGCCCGAGCGGATCAATCCCGGCGATCGGCGGCATACGGTCGAGCACATCGTAAAGGTGGTCGCGGGAGAGACGCCGGCCGTTGCCGACCGGCTCGCCACGATCTACGGGGCGGTCAACGGAGGCAAGGTGTTTGTCGCAAAAAGCATCAAGACCGCCGAGGCGGCAAAGGTGATCGAGAATGCCCAACGCGACATCAACATCGCATTCGTCAACGAAGTGGCGATGATCTTCGGCAAGCTCGGATTATCGATCCACGACGTACTTGCGGCCTCGTCCACCAAATGGAACTTCGTGCCCTTCACACCGGGTTTTGTCGGCGGGCACTGCATCGGGGTCGACCCGTTCTATCTTGCCCATCTCTCGCAAAACCTCGGTCATCATCCGGAGGTCATTCTTGCCGGCCGGCGGATCAATGACGGCATGGGCGGCTACGTTGCGAACGCGATATCGAAAGCCATATGCGGCAGGCGCGGCAGCGGCCGCCGCGTGCTCGTGCTCGGGCTCACGTTCAAGGAAAACGTTCCGGATTTGCGCAACAGCAAAGTCGTCGATCTTGTCAACGGCTTACGCACCAACGGATACGTCGTCGACGTCCATGACCCCCATGCCGATCCTCTGGAAGCGAAATCGCTCTATGGATTCGACCTCGTTACCAGCTTTGCCCAACTTGCACCGCACGATTGCCTCATAGGCGCTGTGGCCCACGATGAATATCGCTCGTTCACGGCCGAAGATTTCCGCCGCCTGGTCCAGCCCGATGGCGTCGTCGCCGACGTCAAGGGCATCTGGCGGCAAGTCGAACTGCCTTCCGGGATGATTCGCTGGGAACTTTGATCCAGGGCGAGAACCGGCCATCCACGCCTTTCTTTGGCTGCGCTAGCGCTGGAACTCCGCCGGCAGGCTCTTCGGACATGATTGCAGCGTGTGATAGACCGACAGGATCTCCTCGACCGCCTCAACATCTTCCTGCACCTTGATCACCATCTCCTCCGATACAAGATGAAGTTCAACGCCAAGATCGAAAACCTGGCGATAGATGCGCGCGCGCCGTGCGGATCGCTCGGGCAGCATGAACATGCTGAACATCAACACGCCCTCGAAGCCGTCGAGCGACCTCATCAAGCCTTCGAGCACCATGTAGGAACTCGGGAACATGTTTTCGCTGACATGGAGCTTGTAAATGAGCTGTTTGCGCGTGCAGTAGTCCCTTAGTACCAACGCCTGTATCGGGACGGGTACACGCAAGCCGCCGAATTCCCGGGAGCTGACATAGCCGCGAAAACCGACACGAGAAGCCGGCATGATCGCCCCTATTCCTCGAACCCGCCAGGTTGCTCGTAGCGCATGCCCACCAGACTGACCGGCCGCGTCGTGATCGGAAGATAGAACGAGCCGATCTTCTTTTCCGGACTTGCATAAGGCGTGAACAGGCCAGTGAACCGGCAATTCAGCGACCAGCGCGTCTCGGGCACGCGGTTGACGATGTTGCCGTGAAGACAATTCGGCGAAAATATCAGGGTCTTGCCATAGGGGATGTCGAGCCAGACGAGGTCTTTTTCGACGCTTGCGTACAGCTCACTCATGCCGCCGTCGCCGACCCGGCTGAGGTTCTTGCTCGCTCGCTCGCTTTTCGGATATGGCAGGATGAACATGGACTTCGTATCGCGGCAGTCGACGAGCGGCAGCCATTGGACAATCTGAAATGGCGTCTCGCCGCCGAAGACGTCGGCGTGGATGTCAAGCAATGAGCTGTCGTCATTGGGCATCTGGATCGAGAGGTTGACCCGGTTCTGCATTGCCAATTCGTTGCCGACAAGGGAGTCGATAGAACGGCGCCCGAGTGCGTAATAGGTTGGGCGGAACCAAAGGTTGCCATTCATGTTCCGATAAACGGCGAGACGGAGTTCGTTGAGCTTTTCCGGCTCGACGATTTTGTGAATATTGTTGAGAAATTCGCCGTGCTCATTGGGCATGTCGCGGCGGAGTTGCTGGCAGATCTGACCGACAATCTCCGCCCTGATCGCATCCAACGCGCTCTGATCGTCGACATCCCGGATCACATAGCCGTTCGCAAGAAAGTCCTCACTGAGCTCTCGCTCGGCCTTCGTGAGAAATGAATCGACAACTGTCAAGTTCCAACCCTCTCTTGGCGGGAGTGGCGCCGCCCCTTCCCGCCGTTATCGTCGACAACGCGCGGCAAGTAGGCGAAAATCCGTTTCACGGCGCATACCATGTCCCAGCATCGAATGTAAAACAATAGCAGACCGAGCAGCCGCATCCGAGGAAGCTTGCGGGTGCGCCTGCGACGCA
>Ga0187765_10000691_pt1 | contig 12518 bp, 10 predicted proteins | sample 0216_QUI02_MP05__3_FD_133018 | JGI IMG/M metagenome (GOLD analysis project Ga0187765, IMG submission 133018) | Tropical peat soil microbial communities from peatlands in Department of Meta, Colombia - 0216_QUI02_MP05_10_MG | ecosystem: Environmental > Terrestrial > Soil > Wetlands > Peat ...
ACGACGGGTGCATCGTCAAAGCGCACGAGCGCCGCGAGCGGCAACGTGATCGGAACGATTCGGAGCAGATCCTCAATCGGGTGATGAAAGCTCATAATCGCGTTGAGATCACGAATGGAATGGTGCACGGCGTGCAAGCGCCACAACGCGGTAAATCGGTGCTGCATGCGGTGGAACCAATAATAGAAGAAATCGAACACAAACATATTGAGCAAGATCAGCGGAATGGAAATTGCCATGCCGAATGAAGAAACCTTGACGACCAAAGCGGGCGTCAGGCCGAGCAATCCTATGGCCTCCTGGCTCGCAATGCCGACCGCATATCCCAGCACCCAAGCCAATACCCATCCGGCTATCCCGACGGCGTAAGATCGAAGGGATGGACGCGCCGTCGGAAAAAGCTGCTCGATGGTCGCGAGCGGCAGCACCATAAAGCCGAATGCGACAGCGCTCATGACGGTGTGGCGAAGCACCGCGGAACCGAATGACAGCGGGTTAAGTGCCTCGGCTGCGGCGCGGCCTGCTCGCTGACTGACCTCAAGCCCGCAGAACAGGAGCAAGAGCGGTGCAATCACCACGAATCCACGGAGGACCAAATTCGGAAGTTGGCGCGCCGCAACGCGTGTCGACCATTGGCCAACCACGACCACCCCGTCGGCTGCCGGTGCTGATCGCATCTCGGCGAGCCGCTCGGAATCCTCGTCGAGCAATGCTCCCCCCAGTCACTGTGCCTCGACTAGACTCTAGGATATGTAGCTTTTGGTCGCAACTCAGCCGATTTCTCACCCCGTTCCACGCCCTTCCTAGGAGTGCTGGCCCGTGGGCGCCACACCGTTTATGCTGGTCTGGTTCGAACCCCGACGGGAAATTGTCACCATGACATCTTGGACTTACATCGACGGCACTTGGCATGAGGGCAACCCAAAGATTCTCGGCCCCATGAGTCACGCCACCTGGCTCTCGTCCATCATCTTCGATGGTGCACGCGCCTTTGAGGGGTGCGCGCCCGACCTCGACCGGCATTGTGAGCGTGCCGTCAACTCCTCGCGCAGCATGGGATTGCGCTCGATGCTAACCGCCGGCGAAGTCGAGCAGATCGCCCGTGAGGGCATTAGCCGTTTTCCGAAAAATGCTGAGCTTTATATCCGTCCAATGTTCTTTGCGGAGGACGGTTGGATTTATCCCGACGCGGACAGCACTCGCTTCACGCTCTCGGTCTATGACAACCCGATGCCGGCACCGACGGGTTTTTCCGTTTGCCTCTCCCGCTTCCGCCGACCGGCTCCGGATCAGGCGCCGACCGACGCCAAGGCCTCGTGTCTCTATCCCAATTCCGGCCGCGCGCTGCGCGACGCACAACAGCGTGGGTTCGACAACGGAGTCGTGCTCGACCCGCTTGGCAACGTTGCCGAGCTGGCGACCGCTAATTTGATGCTGGTCAAGGACGGTGTTGCAATCACACCCGCCGCGAACGGCACATTCCTTGCCGGCATTACACGGCGGCGCGTACTCGAACTGCTGCGCGGCGCAGGCTGCGAGGCGCAAGAGCGGACCGTCAGCTACGACGAAGTGTTGCAGGCGGACGAGCTGTTCTCCGTCGGGAATCACGGCAAGGTGCTGCCGATCACGCGGATCGAGCAGCGTCATTTACAACCGGGGCCGATCTTCACCAAAGCGCGCAAACTCTATTGGGAATTCGCCCATAGCACTTGACGAGGGCGCATCGCACCGGTCGTCCGCCGCGGCGCTCGCGGTCGGTTACGCTCGCGCGGCATGGCTCACCATAGAGGGAGAGGTAGAGCGGATCGATCTCGCCGAGGCGGCCCGGCGTGGCCGCCTTTCGCCCCCGATCCTTTGCCACGCCCGCGCGACCGCACGACGCCTCAAGGTCGAGCCATTTTCGGCACTCGACCTGCTGGAGCTCTTTGCCTTTGTTCGACCTGGACGTCCGCTGGTGCCGACGCCGCGCGGCCTTGCGCAGGCCTTGGCGCTGCCTCCCCCGGCAAAGCTGGAGCAGGACGCGGAGACCCTGATGCGGGCGGCCGAGGTGCTGTTGGCGGAGTTGCGCGCGAGCGGCGACGGCGAAGCCAAGGCCATAGCACAACAGATGGCCGCGGCCGGCTGGGTTTGGGGACCCTCCGTGCTCGCGGCGCTCGCGGCGGTGCCGCTCGGCGAAGCCGCAGGAATCGCGGCATGGCGTCGGCTCGGCGAATGGTCGGAGCATGCGGGCGAACCGCCCGCCGGGCACGAACCGGTCGAGGAGGCGGAGGCACGACGGCGCTTGGCGGCCCTGCTCGGAAATTCCGCCGAAGCGCGGCCGCAGCAGGCCGATTATGCCGCGGCGGCGAGCGCTGCCTTTCGACCGCGCGAAGCGCCTGACGAGCCGATGGCCGTGCTGGCCGAGGCCGGGACCGGCGTCGGCAAGACGCTCGGCTACATTGCGCCCGCGAGCCTCTGGGCCGAGAAAAACGAGGGTGCGGTCTGGATCTCCACCTTCACGCGAAACCTCCAGCACCAAATCGATGCCGAACTGGACCGGCTCTATCCCGATCCCGATGAAAAGCGGCGCCGTGTGGTGCTGCGCAAGGGACGAGAGAACTATCTTTGTCTTTTGAATTTCGAGGAAGCGGTCGCGGCACTTCCGACTCGGCCCGCAAGCGCGGTCGCGATTGGATTGATGGCGCGCTGGATCACGGCGACGCGCGACGGCAGCATGATCGGTGGTGACTTTCCGGGCTGGCTTCCGGACCTGATCGGCCGCGGGCGAAGCCTCGGACTCGCCGACCGGCGCGGCGAATGCATCCACTCGGCCTGCCCGCACTATCACCGCTGCTTCATAGAGAAGAGCGTGCGCCGTGCGCGCCGCGCGCGGCTGGTGGTTGCAAACCATGCGCTGGTGATGGTTCAGGCGGCTTGGGGCGGCCTCGACGACGCGACCGTGCCGACCCGCTACGTGTTCGATGAAGGGCATCACCTTTTCGAGGCGGCTGACAACGCATTCTCGCTGGCGCTCACGGGGCGCGAGGCGGTGGAGCTGAGGCGGTGGGTGCTGGGCGCCGAAGGCGGTGGGGCGGGTCGCGCGCGCGGCTTGCGCCGGCGCTTGGCCGAACTGGTTGCGGGCGACGACGCTGCCGAGCATGCGCTGGTGGAGGCACAGGCCGCGGCCCGCGTGCTGCCCGGCGAGGGGTGGCTGCGCCGCCTCCAGGACGCAACGCCCTACGGCGAATGCGAGCGGTTCCTCGCGCATCTGCGGCGCCAAGTTCTGGCCCGAGCCGAGTCGAGCGAGAGCGCCTATTCCCTCGAGACGCCGGCGCGTCCGCCCGTCGAGGGTCTCAACGACGCGGCACTCGCGTTGGGCGCGGCACTGCAGCGCCTGATAGAGCCGCTGAGGGCGCTTGCCAAACGGCTTGCGAAACGCCTGGACGAAGAGGCGAGCGAGCTCGACCCGGGCATGCGGCTTCGGATCGACGCGGCGGCGCGCGGGCTCGAGCGGCGCATCGACGGCGAGCTCAGTGGTTGGCTCACGATGCTGGCCGATCTCGCGCGCGACCCGGCCTCGGCCTTGGTCGACTGGTTTGCGATCGACCGCTTCGACGGGCATGAGATCGACATCGGCATGCATCGCCACTGGGTCGATCCGACCCGGCCCTTCATCGAGACGGTGGCGAAGCCGGCGCAAGGCTTGCTGGTGACCTCGGCGACGCTTACCGACGGCACGGGCGACCCAGAGGCGGACTGGGCTGCCGCCGAGATGCTGTCGGGGACGCGCCACCTCGCGCGCGCGGCTCTGCGCGCGCGCGTGCCGTCGCCCTTCGACTATGCGCGACAGACCCGCGTATTCGTGGTGACCGATGTGCGACGCGACGATCTTGATCAGGTGGCGGCCGCTTATCGCGTCCTTTTCCTCGCGGCCCACGGCGGCGCGCTCGGTCTCTTCACCGCGATCCACCGCCTGCGCGGCGTTTACGAGCGGATCGCGGCGCCGCTTGAAAACGCCGGTCTGGCACTGCTCGCGCAGCATGTGGACGCGATCGATACCGCAACCCTGGTCGATATTTTTCGTGCCGAAGAGGACTCGTGCCTGCTGGGCACCGATGCCGTGCGCGATGGCGTCGACGTGCCGGGGCGCTCGCTGCGCCTCATCGTATTCGATCGCGTGCCCTGGCCGCGTCCCGATATCCTGCACAAGGCGCGGCGCGCCGAATTCGGCGGTGCGCGATACGACGATCGATTGACGCGCCTGCGCCTGCGCCAGGCCTTCGGCCGCCTGGTGCGCCGCGCCGATGACAACGGTGTCTTCGTGTTGCTCGATTCGCGGTTGCCCTCTCGGCTCTTGGGCGCATTCCCTGATGGGGTCACGGTGCAACGGTTGGGTCTCAAGGACGCCGTTGATCAGACGCGCGCATTCCTAAGCGAGATGCATTCGAGTCGAAACGATTTGAAACTCGAATCGCGCTCTAAAATCTTATCGTAAGAGCAAGATTCACGATGCGGATCGATTCGATCCGAACCGGTCTTGCTCCGGCGCCGCACCGGGGTGTCCTCAACGCGGAGAAATGCTAGTGTCGAGCAAGGCTCGGCCAACGGGCCCGTACCAGGAGAGACCATGCTCGACCATCACTCCGCGCTCATCTACACCATGGTGCTGGCGTCCGCTTGCGACACCGCGATGACGGATTCGGAGCTGCGCACGATTGGCGACATCGTCACGCACCTGCCGATCTTCGGCGATTACGACGACAAGCGCCTAACCAAGACATTGGCCGCCTGCTCCGATCTGCTGCAGAAGGAGGACGGGTTGGAAGAGGCCTTCAAGGCGATCAAGTCCGCTTTGCCGCCGCGTTTGCGCGAGACCGCCTATGCATTTGCTTGCGACGTGATGGCCTGCGATGGCGAAGCCTCGCAGGTGGAGTTGCGCTTCCTCGAGATGCTGCGCGACCATCTCTCGATCGAACGGCTGGTGGCGGTCGCAATCGAGCGCTCCGCGCGCGCGCGTTTCATGACGTTGTGATCGAGACGCTCCAAAAGCGTCAGTTGGCGAGGTGCGCCCTTCTGATCCGCTCGCGAAACGCCGCGACCGCCGCGTTCTCGTCCGGCGGCATCTCCACCGCTTGCGTCAAAGCCGCCTGTGCGGCAACCGCTGCTTCTCGAACCGCGGCGATCTCCGGCGCCTCGGCTCCGCCGTAGCGGTGATGCTGGATGCGCGTGCGTTGAAACGCGCGCGGAATGATCTGGTGGACGACGGCCGCGTCCGGCATCGCATCCGCGACCAGAGCGGGCCACTCGAACGCGCGCGAACCCGCGCTCGGCGCCGTGCGCAGCATCGCCTCGACGACGAGCTTCCAGTTGGCATCGATATCGCTCACGCTCTCGCCTGAGAATGCGAAGCGCTCGACATCGGCGGCGGCCAGCACCGGCAACGCCGGCGCGCCGGTTGCTTCTCCCAGATGCACGAATAGCTGCCCGCAAATCTCGGCCGTCGCGATCCGCTGGAGATTGTGGAGAGGATCGGCGACATCGGCCGGCGCCGATTGTGGCGGCGCGCCGCGAAAGCATCCGGATGCGTCGTAGCTCCAGCCGTGGTAGCGGCAACGAATCTCGGCGCAGCGGCCGCTGCCCGTGTCGAAGATCGGCAGACCCTGATGACGGCAGACATTGCGGAAACCACTCTTCCTGCCGGAATCGTCGACGATCGCGAAGATGGGCCAACCGCCGAGGCTTTGCGCGATATACTGACCGGGTTCGCGCACCTGATCCGCGCGTGCCAGCATCAGCCATGCCGACGCGAAGATGCTGCGCCGCTCGCGCTGAAACGCCTCTGCTCCCGCATAGAGCGCGGCCGGAAGCGGCGGCGCGATGGGCATCGCCTCAGCTCTGGCCGAGATGCCGCATGAAGGCGGCGATCCCCGCCTCGCAGACCGCAATATCCTGCTCGCCGTTTCCGCCCGAAGCGCCGACGCCGCCAACCACCTGGCCCTCGACCGCGATCGGAAATCCGCCCACGAACACGGTGAATCGGCCTTCGTGCTGGGTGAAGATGCCGAAGGCTTCCTCGCCCGGCAGCGCGTTCTTGTAATTATGTGTGGGTTTGCGGTGCCCCGCGGCGGTGAACGCCTTGTTCATGGCGATCTGCACGCTCGTAACCTTGCCGCCATCGAGGCGGCGGAGCGCGATTGGATAGCCCGACGCATCGGCGACGCACAGCACCTCGGGAACGCCGAGCTCCTCCGCCTTCTTCTGACAGGCGTCGAGGATCAGATTGGCCTCGGCGAGGTTTAGGGTCTTGTAAGTGATCATCCCCGCCGCCTGATCACTCGGCCGCCTGCGCCTGCGGCGCCGCAAGGAACTTGTGATAGAGCCCGTCGAGATAGAGGCGGCGCATCATTGTGGCCTCGCGCACCGCGCGCACACAGCTCTCCTTGGCCTCGTCGGTGGCCGCGTGGTGTTCCAGGATTTCGAAGCCGCGCTCGCCATGCTCCTGGTCGGCGGCGATGTGCAGGCGGAAGAACACCACCTCTTCCTCGGTGAAGCCATATTTCTCGATCAATGGCGGCGTCGTGCGCGAATAGATCTGCGGCACTTGCGATTCGAGTCCGACCAAGAGTCCCGCGAGAGCCTCCGCATAGGGCTTCGTCGCCTGACGATAGCACCAACTCTGCAGGCCCAGGGTCTCGGCCAGCAGCTCGCCGTTGAGCTGAGCGTCGACGATCTCCTTGCGGCTCTTGCCGCAATGCTCGCCGAAATCCAGCAACAGATCGGTGTGGCGCACCGCCGGAAAACCTTGGCCGGCCTGGAAGCCTTCCTCCTCGAGAATGTTTTCGGCGAGGAAATGGCGCACGTCATCGGCGGGGCAGTTGCCGAACACGGTCGCGAGCCACTCAGAGAAATGGCTGACATAGTGAAAATGCTGCTTGGTCCATTCACCCAAGAGCCGTCGATCAAGCCTTCCGCTCACCCAAGCGTCGCTCCACGGATGCACCTTGGAATGGCGCTGCTGGATCGCCCCTTCAAGGGCTTGTCGGAACGCGGATTTTGCCATGGTGACCTCCTGGCCCTGTCGATCGGATGTTCGATTGTATACAGAATGGGCGGAGGATGGTAATGCTCGGGTAGCCGCCAACAGAGCGAGCGAGAGCCCGGGACTGGCCATGCCGGTTTTGGGCCGCGGGCAGCCCAACCTGGATTTGAGCAGCCAACCTTTGAAGCGCCTCTTTCGAGCCTGGATCTGTGCCGTCTTCGCGGGCGCAATGCTGCTGGCCTCGAGTGGCGCATGGCTCTGCTCCGAGCCGGCGTTTGCAGGAAGCACCCTGACCCGATGCGCGGGCAATTCCGGAGAGGGCGACGACGTCATCCTCTCCGACACGGCTCCGCCCGTCACACCCGGCTGCACGAGCGTGGCGTTGCCCGTCGATAAGACGCAGGTACTTGCGACTGTTCCCGCTCCGAAGGCGCGGCTTGGCGCTCCGGAGCCCGAGACGATCACTTTGACCGGCGCGCGCGACGCGGAGACTTTTCGGCTGCGCGAAGTCAGCGTCGCTCCGGTTTCGCTCACGGCAGCCCCTCCCTATCTCGTTCCCGGCAGCGATCTGCGCGCGGTCGCGAGCGCGCGCACTTTTGGCCCTCTCGGCCGCGTCGCAATGGCAAGCGACGGCGATCAAATCACGTTGGAGTGCGAGCCTGGCTCGGACCCGGCGGGTCTCGCTTTCGCGACCGCCCGCGTACCTCCAATTCCTGGAATGACGCTCCGGGTCGTGCACAGCGCCGACAACGTGTTTCGCCTCATCGCCGCCGATCCCGCCGCATCGGCTCGGGAACCGCTGCCGCTCGCGAAACTGAAGCCCGCGGATGGCCCGACCGAAGCGCATTTACCCCTGCCGACAGCGCTGCCCGCCGACACGCCGCTCGATCTCAAGCTGCTTTGCCCGGCAGCGGGTGGCCACTTGCAGCTCAGCGAGATCGTGCTCGAAGCGAAGACCGCGGCACCGACCGCGCGGGCTACTTGGATCGCCAAGGCAGGACTCTGGCAAGACGATTCCGCACGCGTCTTTGCGCGAGCGCAACGCTGGGAGCTGACGCGCCTCTACATCGCGATCCCCATGGACGAGCATGGCCCGACACAGCCACAGGCCCTTGCCGGCTTTCTCGCGGAGGCGAACAGCCGCGGCATCGAGGTCTGGGCGTTGCTGAGCGAAGGTGAAACAGAAGGAAGCGCGACCGCGCGCGCCCAAGCGCTTGCCGATTACAACCTTGCGGTCCCGGCGCCGGCGCAGATAAAGGGCGCAGCCGTCGAGTACCCGGCTGATCGGCGCTGGAATTACGCTCCCGACCCCGGTCTCCTCGCGCGGCATTTTCTGGATCGAATAAGCGGTCTCAAGGCCGCGCTCGGGATGCCCATTGAGGCGATCGTCCCTGCCTGGTTCCCCACCGACGCGACGTTCGCCGAACGCTACGCAGCGACACTCGACGGTCTCACCGTGCTCACCGACCGCACCGATCCCGACATGATCCGCAAGGCCGTAACCCGCTTCCTCGCCTGGGGCACCAGACGCGGCAAGCCGGTGCAGGTCGCGCTGGAAACCGGCCCCGCGAGTGCACTGGAACGGGCGAGCTTCGCGCGCGCTGAATCGGGTGAACTGTGGCTCATCCCGGTCGGCGGTGAACGAGTATTGGTGTTGCTCAAGGAGGCCGCCGGCGATCTGCCGGGCACCGGCTTCGAACAGCAGGAGAGCGCGGAGCTGCCAGCTGAGAGCCGCAGTTTTGGAGGCCACCGTGCGGAGCTGCGCCAGAGTCTCGAGCCTTTGGGTCGTACCCTCGGCGCTTGGCCATCCTTCACTGGTTTCGCCTATCACGATCTTTTCGACCAAACCAAATAACGCGGTGCGGTCAATTCAAGTCTTCAGGGTTCACACTTGGAAATGACCCTTGACTTTATGGGGCAATATGGGCCTCATCACCGGTGCAATCGACGTTTTGGCGCGAGCTTGCCTGCGTCGCCCGCTTGCGGGCCTCTGCTCAATCCTCCCCAAATCCAGGTTGTTGGAGCCAGCCGATTGTCCGGCTGGTTGCTTTGATATTCGCCGCTAAAGGAGGCCGATATGGCTACTGGTACCGTCAAATGGTTCAATCCCGTCAAAGGATATGGCTTCATCCAGCCGTCCGACGGCGGGCGCGACGTGTTCGTTCACATCAGCGCCGTGGAGCGCGCCGGTCTCGGCTCGCTCACCGAGGGGCAGCGCGTCAGTTTTGATGTAACGACCGAGCGCGGCAAACAAGCCGCAACGAACCTTAAGGCGGGCTAAGTCTCCCGCAGCAGCATTTTCCGCCGAAGCAAGCTCGCTTGAAGGCGAGGGGGGCGGTCTAGGCGAAGGAAATGCGGCCCATCAATAACGCGAGCGTGCGTCGACTTCTCTGAATCGAGATGCGCTCCGAGAGACGAGCAAGGGCGCGAGACTAGGTCTCGCGCCCTTCGCTTTTGCGCCACGCTGCGAACACCTCGACACTCATCGGAACCGCTTGAATTCTGTACATTGTGCTGGGGCATGGGTACGCGCGCATGGGAGAAATCGCATCGGGACTGCTGAGTGGCGAGCGGCACTCCGAATGGGAAGCCGTCGAGCGCCGGATACTTCTTGCGAGCGGCGGTTTCTCAAGTCTTGGGATCGGCGCCAATGACGCGGTGGCGCTGCTGCTGCGCAATGACCCGGTCTTCCTTGAAGCGAGCCACGCAGTACTCCGCCTCGGCGCCTATGCCGTACCCATCAACTGGCATTTCAGAGCGAATGAAGTCGGCTACGTCTTACGCGATTGCGCATCGCGCGTGCTGATCGTTCACTCCGATCTGCTGCCGCTGGTGGCGTCGGCGGTGCCGGCCGACGTGACGTTGCTGCAGGTCGAAACCCCGGCGGAAATACGGCGCGCGTTTGGTGTCGCCGATTCCGCGGCTTGCGTGCCCGTCGGTGCGCTTGCCTGGAACCGCTGGGTCGAACAGCAGCAACCAACGACAGTGCCCGCTCTGCCGCTCGCCGAAAGCATGATCTATACCTCCGGAACGACCGGCGTTCCCAAGGGCGTGCGGCGCATGCGGCCGACCGCGGCACAGGCCGTTTCCATGACGGCACTCCGTACCGCGATCTACGGGATGGAGCCGGGCATGCGTTCGATCGTGCCGGGGCCGCTCTATCACAGCGCGCCCAACTCATTCGCGCTCCGCGCGGCGCGCCTCGGAGGGCTCCTGGTGCTGATGCCGCGCTTTGATGCCGAGGAATTTTTGGCGCTGGTCGAGCGGCATCGGATCAGCCACGCCTTCATGGTGCCGACGATGTTCGTGCGCCTCCTCAACCTTCCAGAGGGCGTGCGGCGGCGCTATGACGTATCGTCGCTGCGCTGCATCGTTCACGCGGCCGCTCCTTGCCCGATCGAGATCAAGCGGCGCATGATCGAGTGGTGGGGGCCAGTGCTGCTCGAATTCTACGGGGGCACCGAGAGCGGCCCGGTGACCGTGTGTAGCAGTGCTGAATGGCTGGAGCGGCCAGGCACAGTCGGCCGCGTTGTCGCCAACGCGGTGGTGAAAGCAATCGCGGAGGATGGGAGCGAGGCCGCGCCCGGGGCGGCCGGCGAGCTTTTCATGCGCATCGCGGACTACCCCGACTTCACCTATCAGAACCGGCCGGAGGATCGTGCCGCGGTCGAGCGCCATGGCCTCATCACCCTTGGCGACGTCGGATACTTCGACGCGGCAGGCTATCTCTATCTCTGCGACCGCAAGCGCGACATGATTATCTCGGGCGGCGTCAACATTTATCCGGCCGAGATCGAAGCGGCGTTGCATCGCCTCCCCGGCATCGCGGACTGCGCGGTGTTCGGCATTCCCGACGCTGAATTCGGCGAGACGGTCATGGCGGTGCTGCAACTTGTCGAAGGTGCGGCGTTCAGCGCCGAAAATGTGCGCGAGCAGCTTCGCCCACATCTCGCGGGCTATAAGATCCCGCGCCGCATCGAGGTGAGCGCGACGCTACCGCGCGAGGATTCCGGCAAGATCATGAAACGCGCGCTGCGAGCACCCTATTGGGAAGGCACGGGACGGAGGATTTAATTGGAAGCCGGCGGCTGTCAGCTATCGGCTCTTGGATACCCTCAACTGCGTCCCAAGATAGCAATGGAGCAAACGTTCTGGTGTGGGAACCCACCTAGATTATGGGTGAGACCGAGCGGCTGCGCGTCGTTGCGCTGGCGCGGCCCGGCGCGGCCCAAGAGCTGCAAATAAATCTCGTAGATCATGCGCAGACCGGAGGCGCCGATCGGATGACCGAAGCATTTGAGTCCGCCGTCGATCTGGCAGGGGATGCCGCCATCCGCGTCGTAGAATCCGTCGAGTACGTCGTCGATCGCGTGACCAACCGGCGAGATGTGCAGATCCTCCATGGTGACGAGCTCGGTCACGGAGAAGCAGTCGTGCACCTCGATGAAGCCGAGTTCCGCGCGCGGGTCCTTGATACCGGCCTCCGCATAGGCGCGCTTGGCGGCGATGCGCGTGGTCGCGAAGTAGCTCCCGTCCCATGAGGCGTGCTGCGCCTCGGTGCCGTTGGAGACCGCGAGCTGCAAGGCCTTCACCGTGACCAAGTCGCGCTTGCCAAGGCCGCGCGCAATCTCCGGCGTCGTCACGATCGCGCAAGCGGCACCATCGCTCACGCCGCAGCAATCATAGAGTCCGAGCGGCTCGGCGACGATCGGCGCCCCCAGTACGGTCTCGGCCGAGACCTCATTGCGCAGATGCGCCTTCGGGTTCTTGGCGCCATTGGCGTGGCTCTTGACCGAGATATGCGCCATGGCGCGCTTCAAATCCTCCTTGGCCTTGCCGTGCTTGGCGCGGTAGGCCGACGCGAGCTGCGCGAAGCTGCCGGGCGCCGAGAGATTGGCCCAATACATCGAATTGAGCACGCCGCGGCTCCGTTGCGGCAAGCCGCCATAACCCGTGTCCTTGAGCTTCTCGACGCCGAGCGCCAACGCCACATCGCAGGCGCCCGATGCCACCGCGTAAACGGCACCGCGGAACGCCTCGGAGCCGCTCGCGCAATAGTTTTCAACCCGAGTCACGGGGATGTAGGGGAGCCGCAGCGCCACCGCGAGTGGGATGCCCGACTTACCCACGTGCATCTCCTCGATCGCGGTCGCAAGCCATGCGGCCTCGATCCGGTTGCGCTCGATTCCGGCATCGCCGATCGCCTCCTGGAACGCCTCGACGATGAGATCGTCCGCCTCGCTGTCCCAACGCTCGCCGAATTTGGAACAGCCCATGCCGAGGATCGCCACCTTGTCGCGGATGCCCGTTGCCATCAGCCTTCTCCTCGATCTCCGGGTGTCGCCTTCCAGAAATAGCGCGTGAAGCCGCGCTGCGGATCGTAGTCCTTGATGCGGAACATCATGCGCATTGGCGCGCCCACGTCGGCGCTCGTCCCATCGCAATCGGTGAAGTCCATCATCGCGCGGCCGCCCTCGTCGAACACGACCATGCCGTAGTA
>Ga0187765_10000692_pt1 | contig 12518 bp, 10 predicted proteins | sample 0216_QUI02_MP05__3_FD_133018 | JGI IMG/M metagenome (GOLD analysis project Ga0187765, IMG submission 133018) | Tropical peat soil microbial communities from peatlands in Department of Meta, Colombia - 0216_QUI02_MP05_10_MG | ecosystem: Environmental > Terrestrial > Soil > Wetlands > Peat ...
CGGACATCCTGGCCGCCCCGGCCGGCCGCATCCATTTCGCCGGCGAGCACACCGCCGGTCACTGGGCCGGCCTGATGGAAGGCGCCCTGCGATCCGGACAGCGCGCCGCCAGCGAGGTGCTCGCCGGGGCACACGCTGCCCCCTGACGCCCCTGCTGACCGTGACGGCGGCCAACGCTGGAATCGGTCATCGAGTCAGGGTGATGCGGCGGACGGTGCGGGGGCAGGCGGGCGCTGGAGTGCTTGGTTTGGGGCCGGCGGGATCTCGGGCACGTTCGGTTAGGTAGCCTCGGTTACTTGTGTTGTAACAAGCAACGTTTGCCCTTGGCAGCCCGGACCGCATGCACCGGCGATGCGGTTTGGCATAGGCACGCGGTGCCACGCTGTGACGGGCTGGTGCCGCCCGCGGTGGCGAGGTCCCGGGGGCGCCTTATCTGCGGCCAGTGGTTAGAGGACCGCGCCGGGGGGAGAGGCAGGCTTCATGGTCTTTAGGGCGGGGCGTTCGTCCCGGGTGATCGCCCGGGTCTTCAGCACCTACAGCACTGAGTACGCGGAACTGACCTGGGAGTGGGTTATCCGTCCTGATGGGCAGGCGTGCTACCGGCTCCACAGGCTGCGGGGCAAGCGGGAACATAACCCGTGGCAGCTGGTAATCCAGCTGGGCGGCGCCGATCTGCGTGCCTTCGCCGCGGACAGGGCCAGCGCCGAGGCGTGGCTGGCCGGGCTCGCCCTGGAGCGCGGGCATCGTGTCGCCGGCTACCGAGACCGTGACGACGGTGCTGATGGCCGCCGTGGCTGACGGTAATGGCTGACGCCAAGCAAGATGAGGCACGATGAGGTCAGGAAACACGACGGTCCGCAATCGCGCGGGATCAGTCACCACCTGACGACAGCTAACGCCCCAGCCCCGCTGTGGTCCCCCTCAAGGAGGTGAACGGCGTGCGCTACCGGCTCGTGGTCCGGGTCACCGCCGCCGATATCGGCCAGCGGGTTGCGATCCGCTGGCGCCCGCCAGAGCTGGATGGCAGCAGGCTGATGACCGACGTGCTGGGCATTCTCGAAGACGCAGACGACCAGTTCTTCAAAGTCCGCCGCGGCCGCGACGGGCAGCTCGTCGTCATCCCGCGCAGCCGCGCGGTCGCCGGGAAAGTCGTGCCACCGGCGCCGCCACCACGACGACCGCCCAAGTCCCCCGGATCCTCCTGATGCCACACCCTCCCCGGTGACAGCTTGGACGTCTTGGGCACGTGATGCCGGTGGCCGGCGCCCGCTGGCGGCCAGTTCGAAACCCGGCATAGGCTGCCGCAGTGACCTGGATCGCGCCGGACGTCGAGCGCGCGGAGGGCTCTCCGGAGCGGCGCAACGAACCCGAGCAGGAAATGCTCCGCGACTGGCTCGATTGGCACCGGGCCACCCTGCTGCGCAAATGCGCGGGCCTGGATGCCGCCCAGCTGGCCACGCGCGCCGTGCCACCGTCAAACCTCTCGCTGCTCGGGCTGGTCCGGCACATGAGCGACACCGAGCGCGGGTGGGTCAGGCAGACCTACCGGGGTGAGCAGGTGCCCGACCTGTACTACCGATCCGATGCCCCGGACGCGGACTTCGAAGAGGCCGGTGCGGCCGGCGCCGAGGAGGACTTTGAGCGTTACCGGGCCGAGCGCCGGGCCGTCGATGCCGCGCTCGAGGGCGCGGCGCTGGACGAGACCTTCACCCTCCGCGAGAAGACCATCTCGGTGCGCTGGATGTGGCAGCACCTGGTGGAGGAGTACGCACGGCACAACGGGCACGCCGACCTGATCCGTGAGGTCATCGACGGCTCGGCCGGCCTCTGAGCCGGAAGCGAGGACGGGGACGGACCAGGAACCAGGGTCCAAGCGGGCGTTGTCACGTTCCGGTGCCGAAGAGGTCGTAGGCCGCGACCCACAGCGTGTAGGGGTTCGCCAGGCCCGGGTAGGCCGTCGTCATCCGGTCGATGAGCTCGGCCGGGGCGGAGCTGCGTTCCAGCGCCGCTTCGAAATCGGCGAGGTAGCGGCGGCATTCGCCGATCTGGCGACGGGCGTCGTCGTCGGCGGCCCGTGGGTTACGGTGCCCGGCGATGAGCGTGTCGGCCTCCAGCGCCGCCACGGCGTCCAGCGCCCGCGCCCAGCTGGCGCGGGAGTCCGGTGTCGATCTCCGCAGCCACATGTGCGTCTGGTTGTAGACGGCATCGCCGGAGACGACCAGGCTCAGGCCGGGGACGTGGACGACACTGGAGTGCCCGGTGTCGGTGGTCCCGACCGGGATCAGCGTGGCCGCCGAGCCTCCGACCGGGACCGTGGTGCCCGCCAGTGGCGCCGGCGCGACGGGCCTGCTGGTCAGCTGGCCGGGAAAGAATCCGCCCCAGACCTGCATGTACCCCGGCGAGATCTGCTCCTCCATCGCGGGGATGGACTCGGCCAGGGCCACCGGCCTGGCTTCCGGGAACGCCGCCAGGATCTCGGGCAGCCCCAGGAAGTGGTCGGCGTGGGGATGCGTGATGTACACATACCCGGGCTCGCGGTCGTGGGATTTCACCCAGGCCGCCAGTTTCCGCCCCTCCCGCTCAGTGGCGAGGCAGTCGACCAGCAGGGCGCCGTCATCGTCGCTGATCAGGGTCGAGGTGGACGGCGGCCAGGTCGCCGGGCCCACGGCATCCTCGAAACCCGGCACCGTGCTCGGGATCGGCTTGGGATCCACCACGAACACGTCAAAGTCAAGGCTCATCGTTTCCTCCGGCAGTGCGGACTCCGGTGGGTAGCGGACGCCGGGCCCGCTGCGCCCCATGGGCCGATGGTCATCACCCACCATGCTCCCCCGCGGGACGGCGGTCCCATGCCCTCGGGGTTAGGCTTCGTGGATGACCGGATCGGACGGTGGGCTGGTCTGCCAGCGGTCCGCTCACGTCGCGGTGCTGCTGCGCGATTCCGGTGTCTCGGCTGAGATCGAACGCATCCGGGCCACCGCCAGGCGCTTGGATGACACGACGCTCGCCGCGGCTGAGAGTCACCGTAGCGCGGAGAAGCGTCTCCATGAAGGAACGCTCACCCAGTCGGAAGCCAGCGCGATATTTGACGCGGCCAGCGCTGATGCCCCGCACGCGTTCAGCCTCCTGGTGCTGCTCGGCGCTCTCGGCCATCTCCCGTCGAGTGCTGAAGCGGCGCGCCCGGAGCTTGTCACTGAGTCCGCTTTCGGCAGGATTCTCGATGCGCTGAGAGGCATCGACAGCGAGCTGAACAACTACATCTCAGACCGCGATGCCGTCCATCTCGCCAATGTGCTCGACACCCGGACACAGAACCTCCACCAGGTGCTCCGGCGCTGCTTCGGCTACTGGATGCTGCCCAAAGACCCAGCCCGCGCGGGAAAGATCAAGCGCCTGGGCCTGCGGCTCGGCACCCCTGACAGCCGCGGGCACCCGGACGCCGATCCGGCACTGAAGCTCTTGGCCGACGACGTCGAGGGACTGGCCGAGGTCCGCGGACGCCGGTATCGCGGCTTCCCCCCGGCTCAGCTTCTCGGCCCTGGTTCGCCGCTGCTCCCAGCCGAGCCAGCCCGCCATGTCCCGCTCTACGCCGAAACCAGCGGCGGGACTGGTTGCATCGCCGCGCTGATCCATACCTGGGGCGACTACATCGTGTGGAACGACCTCAGGCAGTTCGAGAACGCCTGCGCGCCCACGGCGCAGCCGGACCCGTACGACGGCTCGCCATTCGGCATGCCCCAGGTATTTGACGGCGAGCAGTACCGGGGAGAGGTTCGCCGGGCCAGCGAGGAATGGGCGCAGGAGGCGCCTGCTGAGGCAACGGCAGAAGGGCACGCTCTTACCTGCCGAAAGTCCCTGGCCAGCACTCATGAGCGGCGGGAGGGTAAATAGCGGTGTGCAGCTACCTGGCTGGCAGCCAGCCAGAAGGAGGCAGAAAATGACCGGTGTCACCGTCGGCATCGATGGATCTGACCACTCTGTCCGTGCGCTGGAATGGGCCATCAAAGAGGCGGCGATCAAGCACATCCCAGTCACTGTCCTCACCGTTCACTCGGTCCCGGTGAGCGCGTGGACCGGCAGTAAGATCACTATCCCGGAGGATGCGGCGGAGCAGGAGAAGGCGCGTCAGGCCGCGGAAGAAATGACGCTGAAGGTGACTGGCCAGCTCGGCGAGTCGCGGCCGGCGTCAGTGACGGTGCGTGCCGTCACGGGCTTTCCCGCCAGGGAGCTGATCGAGGCATCGCGCGACGCTGATCTGCTGGTTGTCGGATCTCGCGGCGGTGGCGGATTTGCGAAGCTCTTGCTGGGTTCGGTCAGCGGCCAGGTCGTGCATCACGCGCATTGCCCCGTTGTGGTGGTGCGCGGCGAGAGGTAACGGGACGTCTACCATCCCGTCTGGTAGCCGCCCACCATTGCGTGCTCGACCAAGGCGGTCAGCGTGGCCGCAGCCGAGTTCCGATCCCTCGCGTCGCACTCAACCACGGGAACGTATGCGCTGACCGACAGCGCGTCGCGCACATCGGCGGCCCCATGCGGGAACTCGCCGTCGAAACCATTGACGGCGACGATAAATGGCAGAGCTGCAGATTCGAAGTAGTCGATCGCCGCGAAGGAGTCCGCGAGCCTTCGTGTGTCGACCAGGACAACCGCTCCGATCGCGCCGTGGATCAGGTCGTCCCACATGAACCAGAACCGGCGCTGGCCCGGGGTACCGAACAGGTACAGTATCAAGCCCGCATCGATGGTGATGCGGCCAAAGTCCATGGCCACCGTCGTGGTCGTCTTCTCCTGGGTGTGCGACAGGTCGTCAGTCCCGGCACCCGCCGAGGTCATCACCGCTTCGGTAGTCAGCGGAATGATTTCAGAGACAGAACCGACGAAAGTGGTCTTGCCCACACCGAAACCGCCGGCCACGACGATCTTGACAGAGGTTGTCGCGGCGTCCTTCACTTCGTCGGCAGTGACCTCCGTGAATCCCCCCACCGTGTGGCTTCCTTCCCGTCAGTCCAGCGGCAAGCTACCGCGGTGCTGGCGTGAGCGTGCCTCTCACTTTGTCGGCCAGCAGCGCCATCTCATAGGCGACGAGGCCCAGGTCACAGTCGGCCGCTGCCAGGACAGCGAGGGTGGATGCGTCGCTGATCGCCATCTCGATCAGCAGGCCATGCTCCATCTCGACAACCATCTGGGTGACGGCGCCGCCCTGGAATATCCTGGCCGCGCCCTGGGTCAGGCTGGTCAGGCCGGAGGTGACGGCCGCGAGCTGGTCCACGCGATCGGTGGGCAGTCCCTCCGAGAACGCTATGGGAAGCCCGTCAGACGAAACGACGATAGCGTGCGCGACAGATGGCACGCGCTCGGTGAAGTTCGTGATGAGCCAGTTCACGTCCTGGGCCGGGCGCTCGAGCGGAATCACGAGCGCTCCCTTCTCTCATGCATCAGAGGGGCTCCCGTCCTCTTCGCCGGGCTCTGCATCTGTGTTCGCCGCGGCCCGGCCCTCGACGACGCCCCGCTGGAAGCTGGCAAACCGCTCGCGGGTGGTGACAGCCGATCTGGGCGGAGCGGCGGGCTGGTTGCTGGTCACTGTTCCGGGGACAAGATTCGCCTGCGGTACCCGCTTGGGGAGCCCGGCGTCCGTCACGCCGCTTGAAGACGGCGAAGCGACTGCCTCAGCGGCACGCCAGCCGCCGTCGGCGGGCGATACCCAGCTGCCGTCGGCCGCTGCCGTCGGGCCGGACAGGCTGAACCTCCGGTGCACGCGCCGGAACCAGTCCGACTCGACCGCTTCGAATACGGGCAGCCGTGCGTCCTGGTCGGCGGCCTCCGCAGGCGGCACGATGATGTCGCCGTAGGCAGAGCCTGCCCCCGGGCCGGAGGGTGCGGACGGGGCAAGCGAGGAGCCGGTGCCCGCTGCCCTGTCATCCCCGGGCCACGTGCGCATGCCGGGGTCAGGCAGCGGCCCAGAGCTTTCGGCCCGGGGGGCGAAGCCGGCGGCACTCTCATCGCCGCTGGCCGCGGCCTGCTGTTCCGCGACGCCCGTCTCCCCGTCCGTGGTGGCGGGCAAGCCGGGGCCGGGTACTCCTTCTGGCTCGACGGGCCTGTCCTGCCAGTCCGCCTGCGGCTGCTGCCAGTCCGCCTGCGGCGGCGCGAATCTCGGCCTCCTCGCGGCGGTAATCTCCTCCGCGTGGCCGCGGTCCGCGCCCATCCCGTTGGTTCGGCCCGGCCACAGGGACCTTGTTTCCAGAGAACCCGGCACGGGCCCAGCGGTCCTGAGGCCGCCAAGCCTGCGATCCATCACGGTGTCCTCGCGCGTGATCAGCTCATCGGGCAGCCAGACCAGGGCGGTGACGCCGCTGGTCGGTGACGGGCGCAGCCGGACCCGGATGCCGTGGCGCTGGGCAAGCCGGCCGACGACGAACAGCCCCATGCGCCGGGAGACATCGACATCCACCAGCGGCGGGTTGTCCAGCTGCCAGTTCGCGCGCGCCATCTCATCCGCGTTCATACCGACGCCCTGGTCGGTGATGTCGATCAGGACGCCGCCGCTCGTCAGCAGATGACCGGAGATCCTGACAGCGGTGTCCGCCGAGGACAGCGACGTCGCGTTCTCGGCCAGCTCGGCGACCGCATGCACGACGTCGTTGACGGCGGGCCCGTTCACCGTGATGCCCTGCTGCACATCCAGCGTGACGCGGTCGTATTCCTCGATCTCCGACACCGCGGCCCGGATGACATCCACCAGCGGGACGGGCTGGTTCCCGCGGCTGAGCAGCTCGTGCCCGGCCAGAACGAGCAGGTTCTCCGAGTTGCGGCGCATGCGGGTGGCAAGGTGGTCCATCTTGAACAGGTTCCCCAGGCGCTCGGCGTCCTGCTCTCCCTGCTCAAGCCCATCGATGAGGCTGATCTGGCGTTCCACCAGGGCCTGGCTGCGACGGGACAGGTTCACGAAGATCGCGCTGACGTTCCCCCGGAGGGCGGCGTCGTTGGCCGCGAGCCGCAGCGCCTCCCCGGACACCTGGTCAAAGGCGCGTGCCACCACGCCTATCTCGTCCAGGGAGTCCACGCCGATAGGTCTCACATCGACCGGCGCGCCTTCGCCGTCGGTCTCGCTGATGTGGCGGACCGCGTCGGGCAGGACTTCGGTTATCTCGAGCGCCCCGTCCTGCAGCCTGTGCAGCGGCCCCACGATCGACCTGGTCACGATCGCCGCGAGCAGCAGTGCCAGCAGCACCACGATGACCACGATCGCGCCCTCCACCAGCGCCGACGCGATGGCCCCGTGGCCCGCCGAACCGCTGAAGGAATGGACCGACGCGCGCCGGAGGGCGGAGACGATGAGGACGATGCCGAAGGCGATGGTGGACAGGGTCGGTATGGCGGCCAGCAGCAGCAAACGCGAGCGGACCGGCCAGTTCCTGAGCTGGCTGCGGGAGCCGTCGCCCGGCGCTGGCGCGGTACGTGAGCGCTGCCGGTCTGCGGCCGGTGGGCTGGCGCCATCGGGCCGCTGCCGGGCCGGGCCAGCATCCGGCACGGCCCTGGTTGCCCGGGGGCTGCCGGTTTCCCACCCGGCCTCGCCTGCGCCGGTACGGCCGGGCGCCTGGGCGAAGTCCGCCCCGGCGTCAAGCCTCGGCCCGCCGGTTTGTGCCACCGGCATCTCGCTTGGCGTCCTGCCCAGGTCCACCGCCATGAGGACGGCTACCACGAGCACCAGTAGCACCAGGAGGGCTTCGACCAACATGTCACTCACATCCGGTTGATGGCCGGGACCACGCGCGAGCCACCGCGCATGATGTCTTCGGGCACGTCTGCGGGCGCTGTCTGGCCCTGTCCGGATCGAGGCTCCCGGCCTCGAGCACCATCAGCTGCCAGCACGGCGGCGCAGCCGACATGTCACCCCCCGGCAGCCTGTCGTGAGCGTGCTGCCCTTGCACAACCCGGCCCACTCTAATGCGGAACGGGCTCGCGCACGCCAATACTCGTACAAAGGGGGAAATCGGGCGGTGCCTCAGGCGGGCCGCGAGGCTGGCGGGACGCCGGGAACCCGGTCGCCCGGATGGCGCGCGGCGGCCCCCCGATGCCCAGGCCACGGAGATCCCATGCACCGGTTGCCCGTCTCGTGCCCCACGGGAGCATCAACCGTGACATCATCGTGATGGATTGGGGGGGTTACCGGGTGATCGCATCAGACTGTCCGGCCCGCTGCCCGGCCTGGTGGCGGGTTAAGCGATTCAGGGCATCGGAGCGGCCGCCTGTCCCCAATTTCCCGACAGGGGTGCGCTGGGCCTCCATAAGCGCTGGTGGAGGCAGCAGCCGCTGGTGATGGGTCGTTAGCTGTGAGTAACTGGATACCGGCCGGAGGGCCGGAGGGGCCGCGGAGCGTCCGGGGCCGGTGGCCGCTATGGTCGGGTACCGCGCCCTCGCTTGCCGACGGGTTCATATCGCGGCCTGCCAGCGCGCCAAGCCTCGCCGGGGCGCTCAATCCCGGTGCCGCCGTGGCCCTCGTGCCCGCCCGGAGCGCCAGCCCGCAGGATTGGCGCGGCTCATGCGGCAAGACCCAGCTGGCGGTCGCTTTCGCTGGGTCACTGTGGCAATCGCGTGGAGTGGACCTGCTGGTCTGGGTCGTCGCCACCAGCCGCGCGTCGGTGCTGTCCGGCTACGTCGAGGCGGCGGTGGCGACGATGGGCGTCGATCCCGAGGGTGACGCCGAATCCATTGCCGCCCACTTCGTCAGCTGGCTCGCCGAGACCAGCCGGCCGTGGCTCGTGGTGCTCGAGGACCTGTCCGATGCGGCTGATCTGGCCAGGCTGTGGCCGGAGGGGCCCGCAGGCAGGGTGCTGATCACGACCGCGGACTCCGCGACGCTCGCGGGCGAGCGGCTGGCCCCGGTCCTGCCCGTCGGGGCCTTCGATCCCCGCGAGGCCCTGAGTTACCTCCGGGGCCGTCTCACCGCCGACCCTGATCAGCGTCTCGGCGCGATCGACCTCATCGAGACTCTCGACTGTGAGCCGCTGGCGCTCGCGCAGGCCAGCGAAGTGATCGCAACGTCGGCGCTGTCGTGCCAGGACTACCGGAACTATTTCCTGCGCCGGCGGGAGCAGATGGCGGAGGCCAACGGCGCGTTGCCGTCCGCCGCCTCGGTGACCTGGACGATCTCGGTTGGGCAGGCCGAACGGCTGTCGCCACCCGGGGCCGTCAGGTCGCTGCTGTCGCTCGCCTCGGTTCTCGACGGCCACGGGATTCCCGCGAGCGTCTTCACCACCCCGGCCGCGTTCAGGTTCTATGCGGCGGACGGCGCCGGCGGCCTGGCAGACCCGGAACGGGTCGGGGAGGCCCTGCTCGTCCTGGACCGGGTCGGCCTGCTGTCCGTCGAGCAGGCGGCTACGCCGCCGACCGTCAGGATGAAGCCGGTGATCCAGGCGGCGGTCGGGGCGGCGATGCCCGCGGAATCGCTCGAGCACACGGCCAGAGCGGCTGCTGACGCGCTGCTGGAGGCATGGCCAGAGGATGACCAGCGGGATTCGGTGGCGGCGCGCCTGCGCAGCTGTGCGGCCAGCCTTCAGCGAGCCGCCGGGGACCTGCTGTGGGCCGGCGGCTGTCATCCGCTCCTGCTGCGCGCCGGGACCAGCCATGACGGCGCGCGCCTGATCGGCCCGGCCGTCGCGCACTGGGAGCAGCTCGCCGCGGTCAGCCGCAGGAGGCTTCCCCCGAACCATCCGGACACGCTCACGATCGGCCAGCGGATGGCCAACGCGTGCCTGGCGGCGGGCCGGGCCGCGGATGCCGTCCCGTGGTTTGAGTGGATCCTGGTGGACCGCGTCAGCGCCCTTGGACCGGATCATCCGGAGACCATCAGGGCCAAGCGCGATCTCGGCCATGCCCTGATGGCCGCGGGCCAGCCCCGGGAAGCGCTCGGTGTCCTCAGCGAGGCGGTCAGTGACTACGAACGGGTCAACGGCGCGAAGCATCCCGAGACCCTCGGCGCGCGGGATGAGCTCGCGGCCGCCCACCGCGCCGCCGGGCACTTCGACGAGGCCATCCGGCTGTACCGGCGCGTGCTGGCCGACCGTGAGCGCGTCCAGGGCTCCCGGCACCCGGACACCATGACCACCCGGGAGCATCTCGGCGATGCCTGTCTGGCCGCCGACCTGCCCAAGGATGCGATTTCCTGCTACAAGCGGGTGCTGGCCGACCGGGAGCGGACCCTTGGCCCCGATCATCTGGACACGATCGCGGCCCGCGGCAACCTGGCCGCGGCCAATCTCTCGGCGGGCCGGATGGCCGCCGCCGTGCAGCTTTACGAGGAGACCTGTGCGGCATACGTCCGGGTGTTCGGTCCCGACCACCCCGATACCCTGGCCCGCCGCGCGAATCTGGCGAACGCCTATTACCGCGTCGGCTGGCTCAGCGACGCGGTAACGGTGCTGCAGGAGACCCTCGCGCGCTGCGAGCGGGTCCTGTCACCAGCGGATCCGCTGACGGCGAGCGTGAGGGACAGCCTGACCAACATCACAGGGGGATGACAATCCGGCACACCCATCCCCGGGGTCGGCGCTCATAGCAGAAACTCGTCAAGGATGGCCACGCCTTGACAGAACCGCTACAGTCGCACAGTGCGCGCTGGAGCGGGCACCGAAAAGGACGGGCAGATCGATAAGACGACGGAGGATCCGTTGGAGCAGGAAGCGGCCGGCCTGGCCCTAGCCCCGTCGATTGACGCCATAGACACGGCGGCGGCCACCGAAGAACGGAAGAAGTTCCGGCGCAGCGTGGGCCGGCTGGATACCGCGTTCCTGATGCTCGCGGCGATCATCGTGCTGGACACGCTCGGCGCGGTGTCGAGTTACGGTGCTCAGTCATTCACCTGGCTCATCGTCATGATCATCTTCTTCCTGGTCCCCTACGGCCTGATCACGGCCGAGCTGGGCAGCGCCTTCCCAGTGGAAGGGGGTCCCTACGTCTGGGTGAAGCTGGCGTTCGGCCGGGCTTCGGCGGCCGTGATTTCGCTGATGTACTGGGTGGACAACCCGATCTGGCTGGCCGGCACGCTGGCGATCACCGCCATGGCCACGTTCGGCACGTTCTTCGTCACTTTGTCGCTGGCCTGGCAGTACGTCTTCGGGCTCATCTTCATCTGGGCGGGCATCGCCGCAGTGATCATGGCGCTGAAGTTCGGCAAGTGGGTGGCCACCACCGGTGCCGCGGTCCGCATAGTGCTGATGGCGTTCTTCACGCTCACGGTCGTGTTCTACGCCATCGGGCACGGCGTGCACGGCTTTGGCGGCGGGGCGTTCAAGCCCACCTGGGTGGTGTTCCTGGCGGCGGCGCCCATCCTGATCTTCAACCTGGAGGGCTTTGAGCTGCCCAGCAGCGCCTCGGAGGAGCTGAAGAACCCGCGCCGGGACGTGCCGTTCGCGGTGCTGCGCTCGGGCATCGCCACCGTCCTGTTCTACGGGATACCGGTCCTGGCCATCCTGCTGGTGCTCCGCCCCTCGCAGCTGTCCAACGTGAGCGGCTTCCTGGACGCGCTGCAGACCGTCTTCGTCGTCTACGGCGGCCACACCACAGCCTCGGGCGTGGTGCTCACCGGCGCGGGCAAGATCCTCGCCGACATCGCCGCGATCGGGGTGATCTTCGGACTGCTGTCGTCGGCCGTGGTATGGCTCATCGGCTCCGACCGCACCCAGGCGGTCGCGGGTATCGATGGTGCCGCGCCGAGATGGATGGGGCACTTCTCCAAGCGGCTCGGCACGCCGATCGCCGTGAACCTGCTCTCGGGCGTGGTGTCGAGCGGGATTCTCATCCTCGCGCTGACGCTGACCAGCGGGAATGCAGCGAAGTACTTCAGCGCCACCCTCGGGCTCGTGATCTCCATGGTGACGTTCACCTATGTGCTGATCTTCCCGGCGGTGATCAGGCTGCGGTACAAGTACCCCGACGTTGCCCGTCCCTACCGGATACCCGGCGGCACGGCCGGGCTGTGGATCGCCGGGATCCTGACCACCGCATGGGCGGCCTTCACCACCATCGCGATCATCTGGCCCGGCATCGGCACGTCGGACCCGGATGCCTCGCTGCCGAGCGGGTTCGGGGGCGAGCGACTTCAGTACACGCTGTCCCAGGTCATACCGCTCGCGGTGATGATCCTCCTCGGGTTGCTCCTGTACGCCCTCGGCGCACGCACCCGGCGGCAGCCGGCGCCAGCGGCAGCCTCGCCAGCCGCGGTTCCCGCAACGGGCGGCACCGCACCCGCGGCCGATGGCACCGCGCCTCCGGCGGAAGGGCCGGCACCCGCGGCCGATGGCACGGCGCCTGCGGCGGAAGGGTCGGCACCCGCGGCCGATGGCACGGCGCCTGCGGCGGATGGGTCTGAACCTGCGGCCGATGGCACCGCGCCTGCGGCGGATGAGTCCGCGCCCGCTGCCGACGGTACCGCGCCTGCGGCGGATGAGTCGGCGCCCGCGGCCGACGGCACGGCCTCCGCGGCGGATGGGTCGGCGCCTGCGGCCGATGGCACGGCCTCC
>Ga0187765_10000693_pt1 | contig 12516 bp, 13 predicted proteins | sample 0216_QUI02_MP05__3_FD_133018 | JGI IMG/M metagenome (GOLD analysis project Ga0187765, IMG submission 133018) | Tropical peat soil microbial communities from peatlands in Department of Meta, Colombia - 0216_QUI02_MP05_10_MG | ecosystem: Environmental > Terrestrial > Soil > Wetlands > Peat ...
GATTCCTGTAAGCGCGGAATCTAGCGCGATAACCCAACCCTTGATCGCCACCGTCACGGTATCAAGGGCGGTAATCCTCTGCTGATCGATCGCCACCAGAGACCACACGCGGTCAGCATTCGGAGTCTCAGTCATCCGTCATCCCTCCACTTGCCTTGCCAGCAGTCCGCTTTGACGCCACGCATCCCATCATCGCTTCCTGCCGCCCCGGGCAGAGGCCAACGTATTCCGCTCCACTTCTGATGGCCTGATGGTGCCTAGAAGTGGAACCAGACCGACTTCCGTCCAACTTCTGTTGCCTCAAGGCGGAGCAGCCGACTGGCAGTACGGCGGCGGCAAACGCGACCGAAAACAACCATGACTGCGGCTAACGATCTTCAATAGCGGGGATTACTGAGTCGGTTCTGGCCTGAATTTCGTGATGGCAACGAACCTGGGGTGGCGGCGGATGCCAGCGGAGCGGCCTATGGGCACCATCGGAGGCTGTGTTCCTGCGGTATGCGGCCTCAGTGTTCCTGCCGGGCAAAGGTAAGAGGGGATGGGCCAGGCCAGCATGATCATCGAGTGGGCCGCGGCCTGTGAAGCCCACGGCGTCTGGCTGCCCGGCGGCCCCGGCGGCCCGTCCTCGCAGACCGGATCCCCGGCCCGCGCAGACCAGCATGCCTGCCGCGCTGCGGTGAAGGGGCCGCCAGCCGCCGGGTCAAGCAAAGCAAGAGCAATCCGTTGGTCTGGCGACCGCAATCAGACATCGCTAGGATGAGCCAGGGGCCTGGGGATCGGAGGGGTCTGTGAACATCGGTAGTTTCCTCGCCGCCTGTGCATTAGGTTTTGTGGCCGGGGCCATCGCTCGTGCCCTGATACCCAACGATGCCTTCCGGCACATGCACGGCATAAGGTCGTGGCTGACCTCCCTGGGACTGGGCCTGCTGGGGGCGCTGCTCGGGTACTGGATCTTCCACGGCATATTTGGCATCGGCGACACAGACAAGTTCGACTGGGGCGGCATCATCGGCGCGATAATCGGCGCCATGATCGTTGTTGCCGTCGCATCGTTCCTGATCAAACGGTTCGCAAAGCGTGGGGTCGCTGGCCAAAGCTGATCTTGCCAACAGGTTTGCTAACAAGGGACCTGGGCGACGCTGGATACAGCCGGAATGGGTCACGGTCAGTAGCCAGCGCGAGCAGGCTTGCCCGACAGCTGCGACCGCCGCTGGACGACCGGGATCAAGGCCCATGTAGGCCCACCTAGGTCACCTCCTCGGCGGGCAGGCAGTCGATCGCGCCGGCCGGTGGATGGCCATCAAGGAGCCGTCCGCTTCTCCACACGGTCTCCACAGGTTCTACAGCTCGTTGACATGTGCCCTGCGTCCGCTTGTGTCCATGCGGCGGTACCTGCTCGTGCTGGACATGGACCTGCTGGCCTTGGATGAGGAGCTCGACCTGCAGCCGATCAACCATCTCGTGGCGCAGCAGGAACAGCAGCCATGTGAAGTTGTGGTGCTGTCCCTGGTGGCCACCCGGCAGGCGAAGCTATCACCGCTTGAGCTCGTGCTGGGCGCTGCCACGGGCCACGCCCAGCAGGCCCCGGCAAAATATCCCGTGGCGCCCCAGCCGGGCCACGACATCAGTGCTGCCGCCGAGCACCGCATGCGCCGGGCCGTACGGCATCTGAAGACAATCGGCTGTCAGGCGAGCGGCCTGATCAGCGACCAGGATCTGGTGAAGGCAGTAGCCGCCGAAACCCGCCGCCACAGCTATGACGAGGTGATCTTGGCGACCGGCAGGCAGGGCGGCACCCGGCTGGCGCGCGGCCTGCGTCTGGACCCGGTTCATCAGCTGCGCCGCCGCTGGGGACAACGGCTGACCGTCTTCACCTCAGGCTCGGCCACCAAGCCGAACTGAAAGGAACGCCTCGTGTCGAGAGACTGGCGTTGCGTCATTGGACGGCACGACTGGCGCAAGGTCGAGATGCCCGACGGCGATAAGTGCGCTGAGTGCACCAGGTGCGGGAGGCGCGATTGGCGCCGTCTCCTCCAGCACATGTCGGGCGGGTGGCGTGGGGGCGATCCCCCGGCGGGTGCTGGCGGGTTGTAGGACGTGCAGTTCGGCCCGGCGCACGCCAGTCGCTCCCTTAGCCCTGCCTCCAGTGACACGCGGCTACTTCTGGTGGTCCGATGCTCAGACGTTGAAGCGGAACCCGACATATCGCCATCGCAACATCATGTGGTCTGCGCGTCATGAGCGCGCGTGGGGGACGGCGTCCCCGCCGGCAGGAGCAGGCCGGTCAGGATGCGGGTCATCGCGCGGTCGAACAAGGGCTCGTGCTGGGCGGGGTCGCCGTCCGCTGGCTGGTCCGTTAGCGCGGCGGCCAGGTAAGGGTGCTGGCCGGCCGCCGCTATCTGCCACAGGTAGTCGGCTAGCGAGCCCTGCCACTCGGTCGGGCCCTGCCCGGCTCGCTGTTGCTCTATCTCCGTCTGGGCGGCCAGCCGCACGGCGCCGGAGAACAGGCCGATCGTCTCGAGCTTGGCCGGCCCGGTCAGGCCCACCCCGGCCAGCGCAGCCAGTGCGTGGTCCAGGAAGGCGACCGCGTTCGGCCCGGGCAGGTTTCCGCTGGCCGGGACCTCGAGCAGCCACTGGTGCCGGTGGTACATGGCACGGCCCTGGCGAGCGAGCCTGAGCAAATCGGTGACCGGGTCCTCCGTACCGGGCTCCTGGTACGAGAACTCGCCGTAAACCTGGTCGGCCATGAGCTCTATCAGCTCGTCCCGGGTGGCCACGTAGCGATACAGCGACGCGGGACCGGTGCCGATGGCCGCCGCGACCGAGCGCATGGTCACCGCGCCCAGACCATTAGCGTCGGCCAGTGCGACACCAGCCGACGCGATCTCCGTACGGCTGTGCTCGGGGGCCGGCCCGCGGGCCGAGCGCTCCGGGCGGATCCAAATGCTCCGGCCGCGGCCGCTGATCTCCGGCTCTTCCATCATTGCGAACACTGTACCCAGTAAGTTAGGCTCCTGATACAGCGAACATCGATCGCAGTTTAGGTAGACAAACGGGAGCAGAGATGACCGGAGCAGCCGAAGCTGGCCCATGGGCCGGCACGTGGACGCCGACGCAGTATGCGCATAACGGCCCGGTGAAGATCGCCTACGACAGGCTGGCCGGCCCGGAAGGTGACCCGCTGCTGCTGGTCATGGGCCTCGCCGTCTCCCGGTTCTGGTGGCCGGCCGGACTGTGCCAGACGTTCGCCGACCAGGGGTTCACGGTTGCCCGCTACGACCAGCGCGACGCCGGGCAGTCGACCCGGATGCCCGACGCCGGTGGCAGCAACCCGTTCGTCGCGCTGGCTCGCAAACGGGGTGCCTATTCCTCCGAGGACATGACCGATGACGCGGTGGCCGTGCTGGATGCGCTCGGCTGGCGTCAGGCGCACATTTTCGGCGCCTCGCTCGGCGGGGTGATCGCCCAGCGCATCGCGCTCCGGCACCCCCACCGGGTCCTCAGCGTCGTGTCGGCCATGGCCATACCCAGCGACGTGGCCGGGATTAGAGGGGCACGGCATGTCCGTCTCGGCCTGCTCGCCAGGCTGGCCAGGGCCAGGTTTCCCGAGGGCAGGGAGGGCGACATCGCGCTATCGCTCATGCTGGCCCGCGCAGTCGCCTCCCCGGCCTACCCGTTCGACGAAGACGCCGCACGGGAGTGGATCGAGCGGGAGGCCGACAGCGGCCCCCGGGACACCAAGGCGCAAAGCAGGCAGGTCGGCGCCCCCTGGCACGGCCCCAAACTCAGTACGCTCCATAAGCCCGTACTTGTGCTGCACGGCGACCAGGACCCCATTCTGCGCGTCAGCGCTGCCCGCGCCACCGCCAAGGCCATCGACGGCGCCCGCCTCGTGGTCCTCCCAGGCGTCGGCCACGACCTTCCCGCGCCGCTATGGCCGGCGATCGCCCAAGAGGTCCGCCAGCTCGCCGACCAGGCGCTTGCCTCGTCAGGCTAAACACGTCCACAGCCGATCCAGGCATTGTGACGACGCCGAGCAGGCCCAGGAATCTGACGCTCAGAATCCCTGTGACGTTTAGCTGTGACGGAATTCGGCCGATTTCCGTTCAGCATCAGTTGCCTCAAAGCATTGTCGAGCGCCTGTGTGAAGTCCCACCTGATGCCCGGGAGCCTGCTGTAGGGGCGGGAGGCTGTTGGCTTGGTGTGGCAGCGTGCCAGAAGGGTTACGCCCAGTAGCTGGGTCATCGGGAAGCAGCAAGGCGGCTCAACTTACGTAGCCCGCTCTTTCGGAATTGGTCAGTGGCGCCGGTTTTCGCGGCGTTCCTTGCGGCGTCTGTGACGGCGCATCACGCCCAACCCGAACCAGACCAATGCCCCGACTGCCGCCATCACGATGGTGTAGAGCCACAACGGCCAGATAAAGCTCACGGTGAGGAAGTGGAACCTGACGTCTTGCCGGTTCTGGATGACGAAGATGAGCAGGACCGCTAGGCCAGCGACCGAGGCGATCGCCCCGCCGCCGAGCCGCCGACCCGCTTGTTCCGGTTGAACCTGCTGACTCATCACATCTCCCCTAACCACGCATGACTCCCGCTGGGCGCTTCCGCCCCCGGCGCTCGAGAACACCTGCTGTTCCGCAGCCCTCACCGTGTGCCCGAGCGGGACGTAGCCGCTGGTCCGTTCATGCTCGTGCCGCTTGCTCGCAAAACGGCAGGGCACAAAGTCCCAGCTGAACGGCTTGGGGACCTCGCGGGAGATGCCGGGGCCGATCTGGGCCATGGGTTCGGCTCTTCTAGCTCGTAGCTCCACCGACACGCAGCTACTTCTGGTGGCCGATGCTCAGACGTTGAAGCGGAACTCGACCAACTTCGCCCAACATCAGTTGCCTCGAGGCGCTCAGGTCGTCTCGAAGGGGGCAAGGTCGGGCTGTATAGGCTTTGGCCATGACTGAGCATGTACCGGGACGAGTGGAACGGCAGGAGTTTCACCGCGAGCTTGGGGCTGTCGAAGCCAAGGTCATCGAATTGTTCACCATGGTCGCTGAGGACCTGCCCCTGGCGGCCGATGCGCTCCTGAATGGCAACAGCGAGGTGGCCCGGACGCTGGCCGAGCGTGACCGGGTTATCGACGCCCTCTACCCACAGATCGAGGAGCTGGCCGACCGCGAGATGCTGCTGCAGCAGCCCCTTGCGTCAGATTTCCGCCTCCTGGTCTCCGTGCTGCGGGTGGTGCCCGAACTTGAGCGCTCTCATGACCTCATCGTCGACATCGCCCGTCGGGGCAACCTCATTCTCAGCCAGGACCTCACGGTGCGCAGCCGGGGGCTCATCGAGCACATGGGGAACCTCGCGTCCGAGATGTGGCGCGAGGCAGTCGACTGCTGGTGCGAGCGTGACCGCTCCGCTGCGGCTGCGCTAGGTGAGCGCGATGATGAGATGGACGAGTTGTACGCCAGCTTGATGGCGGAGCTCGCCTCGGGAGGGATGACAATTCCGGTGACGATGGAGTTGACGCTGGTGGCACGCTTTTACGAGCGTCTGGCCGACCACGCTGTCAACATCGCTCGCCGGGTGATCTACCTCGCCGGACATGCGCCCACTTGACCCGCTGCGATCCAGCAGACGTGTTCGCCCGGCGTGACAGTGGCATGTAAAATCGCCGACCGCGATTCATCCGGCCGTGGCGGAGTACCTGACAAGCAAGTCCGCGAGCTCCTTCGGGTGGCTGAGCGCAACAGCGTGGCCAGCGGCTATCTCATCCAGAACGATGCCCAGGCGGTCGGCCACGACCCGGCGCATGAACCCTGGCGGGAAGAACCGGTCCTCGGTACACAACACGAACCTGGTCGGCACGGAAGGCCACGCATCCAACGGCCACGAGGCCTGACCGGGAGTATCTGACTGGTCGCGCGCGTGGCGGCGGGCCTGCTCGGCCAGGGCTGGGGGCACGTCGTGATAGATCAGGTCCTGTCCGGCGTATCGCTGTGCCTGCTGGCGCATCACCTCGTCGAAACCGGTGTTCGCGGGCCAGTCATTAGGAGCCTCTCCGGGGGCTGGAATCATCCCGGCCACCAAGACCAGCGTCTCGACGGGAACCCGGGCGGCTACCAGCGGCGCCGTGAAACCGCCGAAAGACTGCGCAGCTACGACCAGGCTGCGGCGATCGCCGATCGCATTAACCACCGTGTCGGCGTACTCGCGCAGCCCGGCAGAGTCGTCGTCACAGGGCAGATCGGGTGCGAGGGTGTCGTGGCCCCGCTGCCGCAGCTCCCGCTCGACCAGGTGCCAGTACCATCCGACATCGCCGCCGCCATGAATCAGCACGAAGGTGGCCACCGTCATCTCCATCGCCGCGGATCATCGCCACTTATCATGCAGGACCCCTCAGCAGGCTCCCAGCGTCAGACTTAATCACGGACTCGCAGCACCCAAAGAGCGCCGATGTCGGCGAGCAGCCACCCGGTGCGGCTACTTCTGGTGGCCAGATGCTCAGACGTTGAAGCGGAACTCGACCGAGTTCCGCCACAGCTCACCATCAGAGGGCTGGACCGAGAGGCCTAGGTGAGTCGCCAGGCGAGCAGCCCTTCGGCCCCTTCGGCTTGGGTGAAGCCCGCGGTTTCGAGTTCACGCTGGAGAGTGCTCCAGGTGGGCTTGTAGCCGTAGCCGACGATCTCTTCTTCGCTGATGAGCTTGTCGCCCTCGGTGATCCGGTGGACGTACCGGGCATGCATAGCTTCCTCGTCTGAGGCAATGATCTCGGACCAGGCGGAATACGTATGCCGGCCAACCTTGCGGGATACGAGTTCCTGGAGCGGTCGGGGCGCTGGCAGGGCACCGTCGCGCCAGGTGAAGACCAGTAGTCCGGCGGATTCAAGCGACGCTGCCAGCACCGGCCACAGCTGCCTGCGGTAATCCGGCTCCAGGGCGTACATCACGTTGATCATCACGACCGCTTCCACCGGCTCTTCCAGCCTCACGTTCAGCGCGTCGCACGGCAGAACGGTCACCCGGTCGAGCAGTTCGGGGCGTGATCCCAGCCGCGACAGCAAGATGCCGCGCATTTCGGCCGAGGGCTCTAGCGCGAAGATCTCAGCAGGTGTCCAGTCAGCCAGCGACGTAGTGATCAGGCCCGTCCCGGCACCGACTTCCAGGATGCTCCGCCCCACCTCGGAAAGCAGCGGCGGCAAGTTCTTTCGGACCTTGGGTACGTGCCCGTCCTCGTGGAACAGGTCGTAGAACAGAGGAGAGATGAAGTCGGCCACGGCGGCCAACACTAAGCCCTCCCACATCGACTCAAGCCATCTGGTGATGCCGGCCAGCAACGTGGCGACGTCGCCATCCCGGGGGTACAGCGCCTATCGAGGACCACGAACCAGAGCAGGAACCGGGGGTCCTATGGGTAGCGCAACGTGCCCGCTTGAACCCTCCGCGCCACTTCGGTCGCCGTATCACCGGGCGAGGCGGGCAGATCGGCTAGGACATGCCGCGGGTCGATATCGGCTTGCGCGAACTGCCGGTACATGTGCCGGGTTGCCTCCTCATCGGTGAAGCCGTGACCCACGCGGTTGGCCACCTGGTCTACGCAGCGCTCCACCGAAGGCAGCAGGACGACGTAGTGCAGGTGATCCACTGCCGCCTCGGCAGCGAAGTCGGCAAGGAACCATGGCCCGAGCACACCGTCGTACACGGTGATGAAGCCACCCGCGGCGAAGCGGCCGGTGGCAGCCGCCGCCGCCCGTACCACCACCTCGTTCTGGCCATTAGCGGCAGGCAGCCACGGGGCAATGGCACCCCGGGTCAGGAACGCAAAGAAGGCATCGCCCGCGACGAGCGCGCTCGGCTCGAAGCTGCCAGCCAGAGCGCGAGCCACCGTCGACTTCCCCGCACCGGGCGGCCCGGTCACCACAACAAGAGAGGCCATGGATGGATTGTCGCCCAGCTCCTGGCAAGCCAGGGGTCGCCACGGACCCCAAGCAAGAATGCGGGCAGCGAACGCTGTCAATGCCCCACTGAACCGACACGGGCGGCGGCCCGAGACGATATCCGCGTGGCCTTGCAATTGGCGCCACAGGAACCAGAGGCCGGGCCGTGGCACGCGGAGCGCCGCCTAGACCAAGATCCGTGCCTCGTGACTATGAGCTCGCAGGTGTCGGGAGGGTGTCAGGAGTTCAGCTGCCTTACGCCTTAGCACCAGTGACGCGCGGCTGCTTCTGGTGGCCTGATGCTCAGACGTTGAACCGAAACTCGACCACGTCGCCGTCGCGCATCACGTACTCCTTGCCCTCGATGCGCACCTTGCCGGCGGCGCGGGCGGCCGCAACCGAGCCCGCGGCGACCAGGTCGTCGTAGGACACCACCTCGGCCTTGATGAACCCGCGCTGGAAGTCGGAGTGGATCACCCCGGCCGCCTCCGGCGCGGTGGCGCCGATCGGGATCTCCCAGGCCCGGGTCTCCTTCGGCCCGGCGGTCAGGAAGGTGGTCCGGCCGAGGGCATGGAACCCGGCCCGGGCCAGCCGGGACAGCCCGGGCTCGCCGAGGCCGAGCCCGGCCGCCATCTCCGCCGCCTCATCCTCGGGCAGCTCGGCCAGCTCCGCCTCGGTCTTCACGTCCATGAAGATCGACTCGGCCGGCGCGACCAGCGCTGTGAGCGCATCTTGCGCCACCTTGTCCTCCAGGCCGGCCTCGTCGGTGTTGAACACATACAGGAACGGCTTGGCCGTGAGCAGGTGGAGGTCGGCCAGGTCGGCCAAGTTGATCCCGGCCCCGGCCGCGCTGGCGAACAGGGTCTGCCCGTCGTCGAGCAGTCGCTGCGCCGCGGCGGCGGCGTCCGCCACGCGCTTCCGTTCTGGATCTTTATTGGATCTGGTCTCCTTGGCCAGCCTGGGCACGGCCCGGTCCAGCGTCTGCAGGTCGGCCAGGATCAGCTCGGTCGCGATCGTCTCGATGTCGCGCTCGGGCGACACGTCGCCGTCCACGTGGCTCACGTCCGGGTCCGCGAACACCCGGACCACCTGGCAGATCGAGTCGGTCTCCCGGACATGGGACAGGAACTGGTTGCCCAGACCCTGGCCCTGGGACGCGCCGCGCACCAGGCCCGCGATGTCCACGAACCGGGCGGTGGCGGGCACGATCCGCGCCGAGCCGAACAGCCGCGCGAGCACCGCCAGCCGGGGATCGGGGATGCCGACGATGCCTACGTTCGGCTCGATGGTCGCGAAAGGGTAGTTCGACGCCAGCGCGCTCGCCCTGGTCAGCGCGTTGAACAGGGTGGACTTGCCGACGTTGGGCAGGCCGACGATGCCGATGGACAGGCTCACGCGGGCGAGTCTATTGGGCTCCCTGCCCTCGTTCCCCCGCGCGTGGCCACCGGAGAGTGTCACACCCCGCTGCGAGGATGCGGCCCATGAGCGTGATCTCGCTGGTGGCCGTGCTCATCGGCATCGTCATCGGGGCGGTACTCGGGTTCCTGTTCGCCCGCAGCCGGGAGGCGAGCGCCGCCACCGGCCTGGCCGCCCGGGCCAGCGCGGCGGAGGAGCGGGCGCGCGCTGCCGACGAGCGGGCCGAGTTGGTCGAGGGCCAGCTCGCCGAGCGGTTCCAGTCGCTGTCGGCCCAGGCGCTCGACGCCAGCACCAGGCGGTTCCTGGAGATGGCCGAGGGGCGGCTGGACGCGGCCAACGCGAAGGCCGTCGGCGAGCTGGAGACCCGACGCGCCGCAGTGGAGAACCTGGTCGCGCCGCTGAAGGAGACGCTCGCCCGGGTGGAGACACAGCTCAGGGACTCGGACGCGGAACGGGTGCGGTCGCACGCCGCGCTGGCCGAGCAGGTCCACATCGCCCGGCAGAGCTCCGAGCAGCTCAAGATCGAGACCCAGGCGCTGGTCACCGCGCTGCGGCGCCCGGAAGCCCGCGGCCGCTGGGGTGAGATGCAGCTGCGCCGGGTGGTGGAGCTGGCCGGGATGAGCGCCCGCTGCGACTTCGACGAGCAGGTGGGGGTGACCACCGACGACGGCGCACAGCGACCGGACATGGTGGTGCGGCTGGCCGGCGGCAAGAACATCGTGGTCGACTCCAAGGTTTCGCTCGCCGCCTATCTGGAGGCCGCGGAGGCGGCGGACGAGTCAATGCGCCAAACGAGGCTCGGGGCGCATGCTCGTCACCTGCGCGAGCACGTGGACCGGCTGGCAGCCAAGGCGTACTGGGCCGCGCTCAGCCCGGCACCGGAGTTCGCGGTGCTGTTCATCCCCGGCGAGGCCTTCCTGGCCCCGGCCCTGGAGCACGATCCCGAGCTGCTGGAGCACGCGATAGCGCGCAAGGTGCACATCGCCACCCCGACCACGCTGGTCACCATGCTGCGGACCGCTCAGTACGCCTGGCAGCAGGAGGCGCTGTCGGAGAACGCCCGGGCCGTGTTCGACGTCGGCCGGGAGCTGTATGACCGGCTGGCCGGGCTGGGCAGGCACGTGGACCGGCTCGGTAAGGCGCTGACCAGCGCGGTGACCACGTACAACCAGGCCGTCGGCTCGCTGGAGAGTAGGGTGCTGGTGAGCGCCCGCCGCCTCAGCCAGCTGGGGCTGGTGGATGCCGGTCTGGAGCGGCCCGCCCTGGTGGAGGAGACCGCTCGGGCCCTGTCCGCGCCCGAGCTCACCGCCGAGGCAGCGGCCGGTGCTGGCGCCGGGCAGGGCACGCCGGAGCTGGGCACGTCCCCGGACCCGGACAGACTGAGCGGCGCCCGGTACCGTAGCGAAGCTGGGTAGCTGAAGCAACGGACGCGCACGAGCCGGCGGCGCGGCTGAGCCGGCCCGGCAGTGTTGGGCAGCCCAGTCACGATGAGTCACGGATGAAAGGTCCGGCTGGCGATGACGGACGGCGGTGAGCCACCGGCCGGGGCGGTCGATCCCCCGGCCGCAGCGGCCGACCCCCCGATCGGGACGGACGGCGCCGCGCAGCGCGGCCGCAGGGTGCTGAGCCCGCTCTCGGTGGCGGGGAACCTGGAGTACGACCGGGTGCTGTTCTTCAGCGACGCGGTCTTCGCCATTGCCATCACCCTGCTGGTGGTGGACATCCGGGTGCCCGACGTCGTGATCAACTCCGCCCAGCAGATTCATCACTCCTGGGACAAGATCCTCAGCTTCACCATCAGCTTCCTGGTGATCGGGCTGTTCTGGATGGGCCATCACCGCTTGTTCCGGTACATCACCGCCCTGGACCGCAGGCTCATCTTCCTTAACCTCCTGTTTCTCGGCACGATCGCGTTTCTGCCCTACCCCACCGCGCTGCTGTTCGCGGGCTCGACCAAGCAGCCGGCCGGCACGGTCTTCTATGCCTCATGCGTGGCCGGCGCGGGCCTGGTGGAGCTGGTGGTGTGGCTCTACGCCACCCATACCAAGGGCCTGGTCCCGGCCAGCATCCCCCCGGCAGTCCGGCGCTATGAGCTAGCTCAGCTGCTGCCGAGCCCGGTGGTGTTCCTGCTATCGATCCCAGTGGCGTTCGCCGCCCCGAGCGTGGCACCGTTCACATGGATCCTGCTCTTGCCTATCGGCCGGCTGCTGCCTCGCATCATGCGGGCGAAACCGATTCCCGGAGACGGCGGCTGAGCCTGCTGCTCTATCCCCCTCCCCCGGTGGTTTGGCCGAAACGCCGGTCTCAATGACCCATGCCGCGGGCGTGGCGAGAGAGAATCCATGAAGGCGGCACCGGCCGGGAAGGGGTGAGGCATGTCCGGGGAGGCGCAGCGGGACACCCCCCGGATCCGGCTCACCGGGCGCGGGGCCATCGTGATCATGGTGGTCGTGTTCGCCCTGGGCCTGCTGGGCGCCTGGTGGCTGGGGTGGCCGGTGCTGGTGGGCGCGTCCTTTGTGGCCGGCAGCGCCGCGGCCGTCTTCTACGTCAGGACGCGTGACCTGCTGGTGGTGACGGCCGTCCCGCCGCTGGTGTTCGGCATCGTGCTGGTGGTGGTGAAGGCGGCCACCGCGACCGGCAGCGTGGCGCTGTCCACCGCCGAGGGGACGGCGATCACGCTGGCGGGGGTGGCACCGTGGCTTTTCGCCGGGATGGCGGTCAGCCTGGCCATCGCGTGGGCGCGCGACCTGCGCGGCTGTGTCCGCGCGCTGAGAGCAGACCTGCGGCCCGCTGATCAGCGGCCGGGCTCCGTGGCCGACCTGGGCCCCGCCCCGGTCCCGGAGGATGAGCCGTCCGCTCCCCTGGCCGCGCCCGGTAACCCGCAATCCGGCCCGGCAGCGTAGATCCCCGGCCCGGGCGCGTAGATCCCCCCGGCCCGGACGCGTAGATCCCCGGCCCGGACGCGTAGATCCCCGGCCCGGACGCGTAGATCCCCGGCCCGGACGCGTAGAAGTCCGGCCCGGACACGTAAAAGTCCGGTCCTGGGCGCATAGAGGCCGCGGGCCGCAGGCCTGAGGCCCTTCGGCCTAGCGCCTCGCCTTGCCCTGCCGTAGCTCGCGCGGGAGCGCGAAGAACATCCGCTCCTCCACCGCCTCGACCTCTTCGACGTGGTCGAAGCC
>Ga0187765_10000694_pt1 | contig 12515 bp, 12 predicted proteins | sample 0216_QUI02_MP05__3_FD_133018 | JGI IMG/M metagenome (GOLD analysis project Ga0187765, IMG submission 133018) | Tropical peat soil microbial communities from peatlands in Department of Meta, Colombia - 0216_QUI02_MP05_10_MG | ecosystem: Environmental > Terrestrial > Soil > Wetlands > Peat ...
CGGATTTTCTTTCGCAAGCGCGGTTATGTCGACAAGATGATTGCGTCGATGCTGCCGGAGACACAGGCGGGCGCCGCGGAGGCGCCACCTCCGGGTGCGCAGCGCATTCACGAGGCGCTGTTCTCCGGACTCGCGCGCGATGAGGACAAATCGCGGGTCGAAGTGGACGCGCGCTTAACGGTGTCCGACCGTGAAATCCTTCAGACGAAGGATTTTGCGCAAATGACGGCTGTGGAGATCGCGGCCGCAAAAGAGGCCATTTCACGCTTGACGCTGCCGCTTGATGAGGTCCGCACGCGGCGCATGGCGGCGAGCCGGCGCGGCCACCTGATCGATATTCGCCGCACGTTGCGTGCGAGCATGAAGGCCGGCGGCGCGCTTATCGACCTTAAATATCTCGGCCCGCGCGTGAAAGAACCACCGATCGTAGCGCTCCTGGATATTTCCGGATCAATGAGTGAATACACGCGGTTGTTCCTGCATTTTCTGCATGCAGTCACCGATGCGCGCAAACGCGTGTCCACTTTTTTGTTCGGTACCCGGCTGACGAATGTCACGCGCGCCATTCGCCAGCGCGACCCGGATGAAGCCCTCGCCGCTTGCTCGGCCGACGTTGCCGACTGGTCGGGTGGCACGCGTATCGCGTCATCGCTGCACCTATTCAACAAGCAATGGGCGCGCCGCGTTCTCACCCAGGGCGCCGTGGTTCTCCTCATCACAGATGGGCTTGAGCGCGATGCCGATGACACGCTATCTTTCGAGACGGACCGGCTGCACCGTTCGTGTCGCCGGCTCATCTGGCTTAATCCGCTTTTGCGCTTCGATGGTTTCGAGGCGCGCGCCAAGGGCGTGCGGACCATGCTGCCGCATGTTGATGAACTGCGGCCAATCCACAATCTGCAATCGATGGCCGAGCTGGTCCGTGCCCTGTCAGGTACACCGGCCAAAGGCTACGATCCGAAAGAGTTGCTGAGGCAAGTGGCCTGACGGAGGAATTCAATGTTGGCACGCGATGAAGACATTCTCAAAGCCGCAGAGGAATGGCGAAAATCCGGGCGCGGCGTGGCGCTTGCGACCGTGGTTGAAACCTGGGGTTCGGCGCCCCGGCCGACCGGGTCCAACCTGGTGATCGACAGCGATGGAAATTTCCTCGGATCTGTTTCCGGCGGCTGTGTCGAAGGCGCTGTGGTGACCGAGGCCATGGATGTGATCGACAGCGGAAAACCAAAAATGCTGGAATTCGGTGTCGCAGACGAGACGGCGTGGAAGGTGGGCCTTTCCTGTGGCGGCACCATCCGAGTCTATATTGAAAAGGTAAGCTGAAGTGGAGCTCGACGTTCTCCACGCGCTCAATGCCGAACGCGCGGCGCGCCGCGCCGCCGTGCTCATCACCGACGTGGCGAGCGGTGAGCAGCGGCTGGTGAAAGCAACAGAGATTTCAAAAGACCCGCTTCACGAAGCACTCGAAAAACGTCTGCGTATGGCTAAGAGCGGCATGGAAGAAACACCGAAGGGCCGTTTTTTCCTCACAGTTTATGTGCCGTCGCCGCGCCTGGTCATAACGGGGGCCGTCCACATAAGTCAGACGCTGGCGCCACTTGGTCAGTTGCTCGGTTATGACGTGACCATTGTCGATCCACGGACTGCATTTGCCTCGATTGAACGCTTCCCCGATGTCAAGGTCATCGCGGAGTGGCCCGACATTGCACTGCCGCCACTCGGCATAGATCACTACACGGCTTTCGTGGCGCTCACCCACGATCCGAAGATCGATGACCCGGCGCTCAAACATGCGCTCGCGCGTGACTGTTTTTACATTGGTGCGCTTGGGTCAAGGAAGACGCATGCCAAGAGGGTGGAGCGGCTGAAACAGTCCGGTCTCACGGATGCGGATATCGCGCGCATTCACGCCCCGATCGGGCTTGATATCGACGCGGTGTCGCCGGCCGAGATTGCCGTCGCGATTATGGGCCAGATCACGCAAGTGCTGCGTCAGAAGGCGGAGGCGGCATGAAGTTCGGATCTGTCCCGATCGCTGACGCGGTTGGTGCGACCGCAGTGCATTCGATCCGCCAGGGTGAGTTTGTCCTCAAGAAAGGCACGCTGATCGGGCCATCCGAAGTCGCCGCGCTCAAGGCCGCCGGTGTCAAGGAAATCACGGTTGCGCGGCTGGACCAGGGTGATGTCTCGGAAGATCAGGCCGCTGCTGACATAGCTGCCACCGTCAAAGGCGAGAGCGTGCGCATCGACCGCGCGTTCACTGGCCGTTGCAACCTTTTTGCGGAATGCGCCGGAATACTGGTGATCGACAGGCCGGCAATCGATGCACTCAATCGTATCGACGAGGCAATCACCGTAGCCACGCTGCCGGCGTATAAGCCGGTGGTCGAAGGCGAGATGATCGCCACCGTGAAGATCATCCCCTTTGCCGTGGCCGGCGCGGCGCGCGATCAGGCCGTCGCAGCAGCAGGTAGAGGCAGGCCGGCCGTTCGCATTGCTCCCTATAAGGTACGAAAAGTTGGCATTGTTTCGACACTGCTGCCCGGCCTCTCACCAAAGGTCATCGAGAAGACGCTCAAGATTACCGCTGCGCGCATTGCGCCCGCCGGTGCATCCATCGTCGCCGAGCGGCGCGTGCCGCATGAGCAGGCTGCACTCGCTCGCGCGATCGACGAAGTGCTTAAAGCGGGCGCAGAACTGGTGATCGTGTTTGGTGCTTCGGCCATAGCGGATCGCCGTGATGTGATCCCCGCCGCGATCGAAGCGGTCGGCGGTGAGATTGAACATTTCGGCATGCCCGTTGATCCGGGAAATCTGATGTTGATCGGCAGGCTGCATGGACAGGCGGTTCTCGGTGCGCCTGGTTGTGCACGCAGCCCCAAGGAAAACGTGTTCGACTGGGTGCTCATGCGTTTGCTTGCTGGCCTGCCGGTCACGCGGGCGGATATCACCGGCATGGGGGTTGGCGGCTTGCTGATGGAGATTGTGACCCGGCCGCAACCGCGCGACGAGCGTATTCCGGAAGCAGGCCGTCGCGTAGCCGCCGTGGTGCTCGCCGCCGGACGCTCGACGCGGATGGGCGCGGTCAACAAAATGCTGGCCGAAATCGGTGGCAAACCATTGGTCCGGATCGCTGCCGAACAGGCCGTTGCATCGCGCGCGAAACCGGTGATCGTCGTGACCGGGCACGAACGGGAGAAAATGGAGTCAGCCTTGAGCGGCCTGCCGGTGCGGCTCGTGCACAATCCGGATTTTGCCGAAGGACTTGGCACTTCGCTCAAAGCCGGAATTGCCGCTGTGCCGGATGAAGCTGACGCTGCAATTGTCTGTCTTGGCGACATGCCGCAAGTGGACGCGGCGCTGATCAACAAGCTGATCTCTTCTTTCGATCCAGAGCGCGGTGCGTTGGTCGTCGTGCCAAGTATCGATGGCCGGCGAGGCAACCCGGTCGTGTGGTCACGTCGCTTCTTCCACGATCTGATGTCGATTCAAGGTGATATCGGAGCGCGCCATCTGATTGGCAGTTACGCGGAGGCCGTTGTGGAAGTGCCGGTCACCGGCGAGGCAGCGCTGACCGACGTCGACACTCCCGAGTCGCTTTCAGCGGTCAAGTCAGAAATCGAGCAGGCTTAAGACTCGAATCATTGATCGAGTCACCCGACTCACCCCTATCTGGTGCGGACCCTCGGATAGGGAAGGGCAATGCGCGACATCTATGCGCCCGTCATGCGCGCGCTTGTGGTTGCAGCTTTGGTGCTCGCGACCGCGACGTTGATGTTTGTGACGTTCAATACAGCACGCGCTACTGCTCGCGCTGCCTTGACCCGCGTCGGCCATACGATGCCAACTCACGTCGCGCCCGCCGTGCATGCACCGAAGACGGCACCGCTCCGCCAGCTAAATAGCTGATGGCAATAGCAAAATAAGTTATTGCGCCGCGGACTTTTCTGCGCTAATAATGACTGACTGGTCAGTCAGTTTGTGGTGTAGCGATGTTAGGACCAACCAGGTCTCGAAAACCGGCGGGGCGAAGAGCGGGCCGCCGCAAGCGCGCGGTGGAAGCGGCGCGGGCCGCAGGCGTCCCGGCGAGTGCTGCGCGCAAGGCGCGCGCCCTCGATCGTCGTGAGGCAATCCTTTCTGCGGCGCTTGATGAATTCTCGAGTCGTGGATTCGAGGCCGCCCGCCTCGATGATGTGGCGCGGCGTGCCGGTGTCGCCAAGGGCACGATCTATCTTTACTTCCGGGACAAGGAGAGCCTGTTTCAGGAGCTCATTCGCGCCATGCTCACGCCCCTGGTCGGCACCATCGAATCATTGGGCCAGGCGGACCTGCCGCTTCCGGACCTTGCAGACCGTATCGTCGAATTATTCGTGCGTGAGGTTTATGAGACGCGGCGCAAGGACGTCGTCCGTCTCATGATCGCGGAAGGCCGGCGCTTCCCGAAGCTTGCCGAATTCTATTACCGCGAGGTTCTCTCGCGCATCATCGCCGCAGTGCGTTCCCTGCTGCGGCGCGCCGCTGCACGCGGCGAACTGCCGGAGGGACTTGCAGAGTTCCCGCAAATTGTCGCGGCGCCGGGTCTGATCGCGATCATCTGGAGCGGGCTGTTCGAACGTTTCGAGCCGCTCGACGTTCGCAAGATGATGAAGACGCATCTCGATCTGCTGTTCTCCGCGCGGAGGGCAACATGAATATGACATTTGCAAGATTATTGGCAGCCGCAGCCGCCACGCTCCTGCTTGCTGGCTGCAGCAGCGACAATGACCGCGTGTTGCAGGGCTGGGTCGAAGCCGAGCTGATATTTGTCTCACCCGATGAGCAGGGGCGGGTGGAGACGCTGAAAGTCCGCGAGGGCGACCACGTACAAAAAGGCGATCTGCTTTTCACAGTCGATGACGATCTGCAAAAAGCGGACGTGGTCGTAAGAAATACGGCTGTAATAAATGCGCAGCAATCATTCGACCGTGCAAAAGAATTGCTGAAGACGTCCGCGGGAACTCAGAAAACTTATGACGATGCCGAAGCAGCTTTGCGTCAGGCCAAAGCCAATCTGGATTGGTCACAGACGAGACTAGGGCGGCGCAACGCCTATAGTCCGGGTGACAGCACGGTTGAGCAGATCTACTACAGGCCGGGCGAAACAGTGCCTGCCGGTCGACCGGTGGTGGCGCTGTTGCCCCCGGGCAATTTGAAGCTCCGCTTCTTCGCGCCGCAGGCGATCTTGCCGGAAATAAAATACGGACAAACTGTCGAGGTCTCCTGCGATGGCTGCGAGAAGGGCCTGACGGCCAAGGTCAGCTTCATTGCGCGCAGTGCTGAGTTTACTCCGCCCGTCATCTACAGCCTTGAGGAACGGGCAAAACTGGTGTTCCTGATTGAAGCGCGGCCAGAGCATCCGGAAAAATTCCGCGTTGGTCAGCCGGTGACCGTTACGCTGCCAAAAGAGCAACAGAAATGAACGCCTCCGACATCGTCATTGATGTCCATGGTCTGACAAAAAAATTCGACGGCCGCGCCGTGGTGCGCAACCTGTCCATGCAGGTCAAACGCGGCACCATCTATGGCTTCCTCGGTCCCAACGGCTCCGGCAAGACCACGACCATCCGCATGCTGTGCGGTCTCCTCACACCGGATGAGGGGACAGGCACATGTCTCGGTTACGACCTTCGTACCGAAACCGACAAGATCAAGCGCCAGGTCGGTTACATGACCCAGCGCTTCAGCCTCTACCAGGATCTTTCGGTGCGCGAGAACCTCGAGTTTATTGGCCGTGTCTATGGGATTGCCAAGCCAGTTGCGGCGGCGCGCGCGGCCATTGACCGGCTTGGGCTTAACGGCCGTGAGGAGCAGATTGCGGGCGAACTCTCGGGCGGCTGGAAACAAAGGCTGGCGCTCGGCGCGTGTACGCTCCCAAGCCCACAATTACTCCTGCTCGACGAGCCGACGGCTGGCGTTGACCCGAAAGCGCGACGCGAGTTCTGGAACGAGATTCACGCCCTCGCGGCCGACGGCCTCACCGTTCTGGTCTCCACTCACTACATGGATGAAGCCGAGCGCTGTCACGAGATCGCGTACATCGCCTATGGCGAACTGCTGGTGCACGGCACAGTCGAGCATGTGATCGAGTCCTCGCATCTGACGACCTACGTTGTCAGCGGTGAAGGGCTCAATGCACTCGCCGAAGAGCTCAATAATAAACCGGGCATCGACATGGTGGCTCCATTCGGCACCAGCCTTCATGTGTCCGCGCGCGATGCAAAAGCACTTGATACGGCAATTGCCCCCTATCGCAAACGCAAGGATCTGGAGTGGCAACGCTCCGAACCTTCGCTTGAAGATGTGTTCATCGACCTGATGAGCAAGGCGAAGGATAACTTCCAATGACGCACCTTCTGCCGTCCGAGCCTGCACATCGGCTTCCGGGAGAAGGCTTCTGGCGGAAGACGTTCGCGATGCTGGTGAAGGAATTCATCCAGCTCAAGCGCGACCGCGTCTCGTTTGCGATGATCATCATGATCCCGCTGGTGCAGCTGATGTTGTTCGGTTATGCGATCAATACAACGCCGCGCGACCTTCCGACGGCGGTGTTGATGCAGGAACAGACCGACTTGTCGCGGTCCATTCTGGCGGCGCTGGAAAACACAAGATACTTCAAGGTCACGCGGCTGCCGCGCACAGAAGCCGAAGTCGATGATTTGCTGGCGTCAGGCGCAGTACTGTTTGCGGTCGAAATTCCCGCGAATTTCGAACGCTCGGTGCGTCGCGGCGACAAGCCCGCCATGCTGGTTCTTGCTGATGCGACTGATCCTGTTGCGTCAGGCACGGCCCTTGGTGCCCTCGGCCAGGTCCTGCAAACGGCCCTATCGCATGACCGGGATGTCCCCGCCAGTCCGACGATGCCATTCGAGATTCGTACGCACGCCCGCTATAACCCGGCTGCCGTGACCCAACTCAACATCGTTCCTGGTCTGGTTGGCACAATATTGACCATGACCATGCTGATTTTTACCGCGCTGTCGGTTACGCGGGAGATCGAGCGTGGAACGATGGAAAACCTGCTGTCCATGCCGATCACGCCGGTCGAGATCATGCTGGGCAAGATTGTGCCCTATATTCTTGTCGGCTTTGTGCAGGCGGCACTGATCATTGGTATCGGTGTGACGCTGTTCAAGGTTCCTGTTGTCGGGAACCTTGCGGTTCTTGCCGCGCTGAGCACGTTGTTCATCGCGACCAATCTGTCGATTGGCTACACATTCTCGACCATTGCGCAGAACCAGCTGCAAGCAATGCAAATGTCGATGATGTTTTTCCTGCCGAATATCCTGTTGTCGGGATTCTTGTTTCCATTCGCGGGCATGCCGGTGTGGGCACAATATGTCGGCGAGGCGTTGCCGCTCACGCATTTTTTGCGGGTCATACGCGCGATCATGCTCAAAGGCTCGAATTTGTCAGACTTGCGGTATGACGCGATTGCAATGTTCGTGCTGATGCTGATTGCAATGACGATCGCCGTTACGCGCTTCCGGCGCACACTCGACTAGCCTACTGCCTTTTCAGAAGATTGAGCCGTACGTATGGGCTCGAGCGGCCAGTTGAATCCCTTGCCCAGCCGGCTGCCGCCGACCATTCGACATCGGCGCTCTTCATTGTCGTGACGTGAGCCCCAAGCCGTAGATGCCGATAGCCATCGGATCCGAAATATTGAAGTTCCGGGCCGACATATACACCGCCGAGCATGTCGTCGAGAATTCGCCAGCCATACGCGATCCGCGCCGTATTGCTGGTCGCAATCGATGATAGCGAAACGTCTGCCGCGATCATCGTGTTCGGCGTGGGCTCGTACCACAATTCAGAGGCGAGGCGCAGGCCGAAAGAGCGGCCGCGAAGCTTGTTGTCCGGATCGTCGGGCCGGAGCCGGTGGACCTGGATGTCCGGGCCCATGAAAAATTTGAATTCGGCGTCACCTCGCTTGATCCGCCAACCGGGAAGCACTTGCGCGACCCATTCGGCGCCAGTCACGCGGGCTCCGCCGAGATTCGCCGCGTCGTAGCGGTAGAGGCCGCCCGACATTAATACCTTCAGAAGGAGACCGTCCTGATCGAAACCGCCCGGCGCATGTATGAATCCACCGTACGCGAACGCCCCATTGCGCCAGATATCGCGCCCGGAGAAGAGCATGGTTTGTGCGTCATCGTCCTCTCTGGCCGAGGCAACACGAGCCGCCACAAAAATGCACGAAACGAAGGCCGCAACGGCGATAGCCGTCGCGCAAACGCGCCTCCAGCACCTCATTGCAACCCGAACCCCGTAGACTGTATTCCGGTCTGGGTGCACTAAATCGCGTTTACAACCTGGAGTCGAGTCCAGAAATGTAGGCGTCTGTTAGGACAAAGGCCCATCTAATGGCTATATGCACTCCAATGACTCGCGTCCGCCGGACAGACGATCCATGACCGCCGCCTCCGCCAGACAAAGCCCTGATACGGCGCGCCGGCGCTCGATTGCCTTTCTCAACTGGGCGCACGCGATCGATCACTTCGTGCTCCTGATTTTCCCGACCGTGGTGATCGGGCTGGAGGTCGTGTATCAGCGCCCCTACAGCGAATTGATTGCCCTCTCCAGTACCGCGTTTGTGGCTTTCGGCGTCTTTTCGTTGCCGGCCGGCTGGCTCGCTGACCACTGGAGCCGCCGCAACATGATGGTGGCATTCTATGTCGGCTGCGGGCTGTCGCTCGCCGGTACGGCCTTTGCGCCGACGCCGATGTGGCTGGCAATCGGCATGTTCATGCTCGGCGTATTCGCTGCGATCTACCATCCGGTCGGGATGGCGATGCTGATCGAAGCGTCCGGCGCGAAAGGCCGTACGCTGGCCTTCAACGGCGTCTGCGGCAATCTCGGCGTCTCGCTCGCTGCCGGCGTCAGCGCTGCACTGGCAACTTGGGTTAATTGGCGCGCCGCGTTCCTGGCGCCGGCCGTTATCTGCGTTGCGACCGGTATTGTCTACTACTGGCTCACTCCTGATGACCGCCATCACGTGAATACGCGGCAATCAAAACCCGCGGTGCCATTGACGGCGAAAGTTGCCACCATGCTGTTCGGGCTTTTCCTGGTGATCGCACTCAGCGCTGGCCTCGTGTTCAACGTGTTGACCATCGCGCTGCCGAAGATTGTTGATGAAGGCATGGCGACGTCGGTGCCACTGGCTTTGGTTGGCAGCATCGCAACAGCGGTGCTGGTCTGCGGCGCGATTGCGCAACTCACGGTCGGCCGCCTGGTCGAATGGGTGCCGCCGCACATTATCTTTGCTGCAGTGACGGCCCTGGGATTTGCAGGAAATCTGTGGGCCACCTACGCGACGGGGTTCCCGCTGATGATAGCGCTGGCGATCGCCATTGCGGCGATCTACGGCCAGGTCACCGTCAACGACATCATTCTCGCGCGCTATACCGCCGACGCGTGGCGCGGGCGCGTCTATGCTGTCCGTTATTTCACCTTGTTTATCAGTGCCGGCGCGGCGGTGGCGCTGATTGCCTTGCTCCACAAGAACGGAGGCTTCAGCCTCGTGCTCGGCGTCAATGCGATCATCGCGTTAATCATGTTCTTGTCGACGCTCGGTCTGGTTTCGCTCATTGTCAGCATCGAAGCACGGCACGGCGCCGCGCAGCCTGCCGAATAAATTCAGAACAGCGGCGGAATCAGATCTTCGACTTCAACGCGCATCCGTTTCTTCACATTCGCCACGATGCGGCTGCGATGACAGGTCTTCGGATCGCGGCAATAACAGAGCAGGGCGATACGTTTTCCGGATTTGATCAACGCGATTAGTTCGCCCAGTGCTTCCTGGGCATCCTTGGATTTGATGTGTTTGTCGTAGATGCGCCATAGCGCGTCGATATCGCCACTGCGGGCAGCAGTGCGGCCGGCAGCCGGCGTACCCAGTTTCTGCAAATGAATATAGCCGATTCCGGCTTCGTCGAGCGCGGCGGCGAGCTGTCGCTTGGAAAATCCCGGCCGGCGCGATGCGGCGACGGCGCGCGTATCGACAAGCAGCTGGACCTTGGCGTGCTTGAGTTCGCCGAGGACGCCCGCGGGTTTGGCCTGTTCGTAACCGATCGTGCAGAGCGGCTGAGTTTTTCTTTTCGCCGTCCTTTTGGTGGTCATGACACTCTTTCGATCAAGGCCATGGCCGCAGCCGGCGCGCGTAACTTTGCCTCGTGAATGAAATAGACAAAAACGTCACGTGGTCGTTTCACTGCGTATGTCTTCTCGACCCGCGGCAGATCCTTCGGCTCGCCGCCGCTCGCCCAGGTATTGGCACGCGCAGCCCAGCCATCCAGCGCTTTCGGGGGATAGCCGGCCTTGAGCCTTTCATCGCCCTTTTGCAGCCGCGCATAGATGAAATCACCTGTGATGTCGGCGATTGCCGGATATTTATCGTGCTCGGCGAAGACGACCGGTATCGAAAACCTGCGCAATAGTGCCAATAACACGGGCGTCTTAAAGCTGTCGTGACGGACTTCGACGACATGGCGCAGCGGACGGCCGTTGAAATTTTTCGGAAGCAGTTCGAGAAAACCGGCGAAATCTTTCTCGTCGAATTTCTTGGTCGGCGCAAATTGCCAGAGCAGGGGGCCGAGTCGGTCACCCAGTTCGGTAATACCGGAGTCTAGAAATCGTTTTATGGAGTCGCCGGCCTCCCGCAGCACACGGCGGTTGACCGCGTAGCGCGGTCCCTTGAGCGAAAAAACAAATTGAGCCGGAACTTCGGATGCCCATTTGCGAAATGTTGCGGGGCTCTGCGTGCGGTAGAAGGTACCGTTGATTTCAATCGAGGTCAGGTGCGCGCCGGCATAGGCGAGTTCGCGCGCTTGCGGCAGGCTCTTGGGATAAAACACGCCGCGCCATGGCTCGTAAGTCCAGCCACCGATCCCGACGTATATTTTGCCCGGCTGCGCTGTCATGTTCATGTCATGTTGGACGTGTAATGTAATTTGCAAGTAGCGATTTGTATGTTCGTCGCTACGACGGCCACTGCGACGAGGCGACGCCGGATGAACGCGCGCCTTTTCGTGCGTGGTCGTACTTTTTTTCATCCATGTCCCGAAGACATGTTGCTATAAGCACAAGGCCCGGGATTTCTCCCGGGCCTTGGCATTTACACCGCAATGGATTGACGGACTTAGAAGTCCATTCCGCCCATTCCGCCGCCCGGCATGGCCGGCGCCGCGGCTTGCTTCTTCGGAACTTCGGCGACCATGGCCTCGGTCGTGATCAAGAGGCCCGCGACTGAAGCCGCGTTCTGGATAGCAGCACGCACGACCTTGGTCGGGTCGATGATGCCCTTGGTCATGAGGTTTCCGTACTCGCCGTTCTGTGCATCGAAGCCGTAGGAGTACTGATCCTTTTCCAGCAGCTTGCCGACAACAACCGAGCCGTCAGCGCCGGCATTGGTAGCGATCTGACGAGCCGGAGTCTGTATCGCCTTGCGGACGATGTCGATGCCGTGCTTCTGATCCTCGTTGTCGACCTTCAGGCGCTTGAGAGCCTCGACTGAACGGAGCAGAGCGACACCACCGCCCGGCAGGATGCCTTCCTCGACCGCGGCGCGGGTTGCATGCATCGCGTCGTCGACGCGATCCTTGCGCTCCTTCACCTCGATCTCGGTAGCGCCGCCCACGCGGATCACCGCGACGCCGCCTGCAAGCTTGGCAAGACGCTCCTGCAGCTTCTCGCGGTCGTAGTCCGAGGTGGTTTCCTCGATCTGTGCCTTGATCTGCGCCACGCGTGCCTCGATGTCGGCCTTCTTGCCGGCGCCATGCACGATGGTGGTGTTTTCCTTGTCGATCATCACCTTCTTGGCGCGTCCGAGCATGTTGATCGTGACGTTCTCGAGCTTGATGCCAAGATCTTCACTGATCGCCTGGCCACCGGTGAGAACGGCAATGTCTTGCAGCATGGCCTTGCGGCGATCGCCGAAGCCCGGCGCCTTCACCGCAGCAACCTTGAGGCCGCCACGCAGCTTGTTGACGACGAGCGTGGCAAGGGCCTCGCCCTCGACGTCCTCGGCAACGATGAGCAGCGGCTTGCCGGTCTGCACCACTGACTCGAGCAGCGGCAGCAGTTCCTGGAGACCCGACAGCTTCTTTTCGTAGATGAGGATGTAGGGATCCTCCATCTCCGTCCGCATCTTGTCGGCGTTGGTGATGAAGTAGGGGGAGATGTAGCCGCGGTCGAACTGCATGCCCTCGACCACATCGAGTTCGGTCTCGAGCGACTTAGCTTCTTCGACCGTGATCACGCCTTCGTTGCCGACTTTCTGCATCGCCTTGGCGAGGAAGTCGCCGATTTCGCGATCGCCGTTGGCCGAAATGGTGCCGACCTGGGCGATCTCTTCGTTCGACGTGACCTTCTTGGAGTTGGACTTGAGGTGCTCGACGATGGCCTCGACCGCGAGATCAACGCCACGCTTGAGATCCATCGGGTTCATGCCGGCGGCAACCGCCTTGGAGCCTTCC
>Ga0187765_10000695_pt1 | contig 12497 bp, 9 predicted proteins | sample 0216_QUI02_MP05__3_FD_133018 | JGI IMG/M metagenome (GOLD analysis project Ga0187765, IMG submission 133018) | Tropical peat soil microbial communities from peatlands in Department of Meta, Colombia - 0216_QUI02_MP05_10_MG | ecosystem: Environmental > Terrestrial > Soil > Wetlands > Peat ...
AGATGAGCGCGGCCGTCGAGAGGAGCGGGAAGAGCCCGTGGATGACCCAGTTGAAGGCCTCCCGCTTCTCGCGCCAGTGGTAGAGGAAGTTGCCGACGTTCGCCAGCGAGTAGATGACGACCACCGACAGCGTGATCACGAACCCGAACCAGAACCAGATGGTCTGCGGGCCGAGGATGTGCCCGACGAGGAACGCGACGACGAAGAAGAACGCCGTCTGCAGATGCAGCGCGTTCCACGGCGTCTTGTACTTCGGGTGCACGTATGCGAACTGCTTCGGCAGCGTGCCCGAGCGGCCCATCGCGTACCAGATGCGGGACGAGATGTTCGAGCACGCGATCGAGACCGCGAGCGTCGAGTTCGCGAGCGCCAGCAGCACGAGGATCCAGGCCCCGTGCCAGAAGCGGTGCGCGAGCACGAACGGCGGCAGCTCCGACGACTTGCCGAGGCCGACCATGTCGTTCACGCCCCAGCCGACGAGCAGGCCCCAGAAGCAGAGGATGAACAGGATGCCCAGGATCCCGATCGAGAGGTAGATCCCCAGCGGCACGTTCCGCCGGGGATTCTCGCTCTCCTCCGCGATCGGGGCCACCCCCTCCCAGCCGGTGTACGCGAAGATCGAGAACACGACCGCGAGGTAGTACCCGTTGAGGCTCGACGCGTTGCCCGGGTTCAGCGGCGCAAACGAGAAGCCGCCCGGACCGGAGTCGAAGAAGCCCCAGACCGAGAGGAGCACGACGAGCGCGACTTCGGCAAGGCCGAAGACCAGGAGCGCCATGCCGGAGATCTCGATCCCGCGGTACACCATGAACGTCACGATCACTCCTCCGCCGAGCGCCCACCAGTACCAGCGGATGTCGTGGTGGTAGTTCGCGTTCACCTCGGTCTCGATCACCCAGCCCATGAAGCAGAGGATCGTGCCCGACACGGGTGGTGCGTAGAGGATGTACATCCAGCCGGCCATGAAGCCCGCGCGCGGGTGGACTGTTCGGCTGACGAACGTGAAGTAACTCCCTGCCGACGGGAACGCCCGCGCAAGCGCGACGAGCGACACCGCCGTCATGACCACGATGACGACAGCGGCGACGTACACCCAGGGCGCCGCCACGCCCGCGAGGCCCACGATGAACTGGAACGAGTAGAGGATCGCAATCGCCGGTGCGATCGTGGTGATGCCCTGCATGACGACCGACGGCAGGCCGAGAGCGCCTGCCTTGAGCTCCGTCTGCGCAACCATGCCTTGCTCCGCGGCGGGCAGCACATCGCCAAACGCCTCGCTCATTGTCCCTCCTTGTGGACTCCGGCCAACACCGCCGGACTGGTCGCATCAGCCGGCGGTCTGCCTGCTCCGCGCGCCCGCCGGACCGCCTCGAGCATGGCGCGCGCGTTGTCGGCCGGGGCGACGCCGTCGTAGACGGCGCTCCCGGTGACGATCAGGTCGACGCCGAGCGACGCGACGTGCTCGGCGTTGGCCTTCGTGATCCCGCCGTCGACGGCGAGCACGATCTCGCGGCCGGCGACGAGCCCCCTCGCCTCCACGAGGCGGCGCTCCGTCGACGGCAAGAAGGACTGTCCGCCCCAGCCGGGGTTGACGGCGAGCACGAGCAGCAACTCGAGCTCGTCCAGCAACGGCTCGACGGCGGAAAGTGGCGTACCGGGATTCAACGCCACGCCGCGGACGACACCGGTGTCCGCGAGGCTCTGCAGCACGCGGTGCGGATGCCGTGTCGACTCGACGTGGAACGTGAGGATGCCGGCGCCCGCGTCGACATGCGTATGCACCTTGTCGAGCGGCTCGTCGACCATCAGGTGAACGTCCTTCACGAAGCGGTCGGGCAGCGCCTTCACGACCGGCGGCCCGACCGTGGTCATCGGACAGAAGACACCGTCCATCACGTCGACGTGGACGAGCCCGACGCCGGCGCTGTCGAGCGCCTCGAGCTCCTCGCCGAGCCGGAGCAGGTCGGCGGTCAGCATGCCGACGCTGAGAGCCGGCGCCTGCGCGAGCAGCTCGGCGGCGTTCGTCCTCATCGCACGGCAGGCGCGAGCTCACCGGAGCGGGAGAGCTCCCGGAACAGCTCGTGCGCCTCCTCCGGCCGCAGACCTTCGTGCACGACCTTACCCACGGCCTGGATCATCGCGGCCGGCGACTCGGATTGGAAGATGTTCCGGCCCATGTCGACGCCGGACGCGCCCTCCTGCACCGCGCGGTACGCCATCTCCAGCGCCTCGAGCTCCGGCAGCTTCTTGCCACCGGCCATCACGATCGGCACCGGACAGCCGGCGGTGACCTTCTCGAACCCTTCCGGGATGTAGTACGTCTTCACGACCTGCGCGCCGAGCTCGGCGCAGATCCGCGTCGCGAGCCCGAAGTAGCGGGCGTCGCGCGTCATCTCCTTGCCGACCGCGGTCACGGCGAGCACCGGGATGCCGTACCGGTAGCCGGCGTCGATGAGCTTCGTCAGGTTCTCGATCGACTGCGTCTCGCCCTCGCCGCCGACGAACACCTGCACGGCGACCGCGTGCACGTTCATCCGCGCAGCGTCTTCCATGTCGACCGCGATGCGCTCGTTCGAGAGCTCTCTGAGGATGCTCGGCCCACCGCTTGCCCGCATGACGATGCCGCCGCGATGCGTCGCAGGAATCGTCGAACGCAGGATCCCGCGCGTCAGCATCAGCGCGTCGGCGTACGGCGCGATCGGAACGATGTTGAGATCGATGCGCTCGAGCCCGGTGGTAGGGCCCTGGAAGTAGCCGTGGTCGATGGCGAGCATCACGGTGCGCCCGGACTCGGGGCGGAAGATCCGCGCGAGGCGGTTCTTCATCCCCCAGTCATAGGCGCCGCTGCCCTTGAGGAAGAAGCCCTGGTCGGGGGCCGGGATGTCCTCGAAGAAGCTCTTGTCGTCTCTGGCGTCGGCTTCAGGCATGGAGATGCGTCCTTTCGTTAGGTGCCGGCCGCGCGCCAGAGCGGGCGCACGAGCCCGGCTTCGGACAGCTCGAGCGAACGGCGGTACAGCTCGAGCCACTGCGTGTAGAGGTCTGCATAGGCGGCTGCGGCGGCCCCATCCGGCTCGCACGTCCGCTCGAAGCGGACGATGCGGCCGGCCGTTTCGCCGGCGTCGGCGAAGAGACCCGCGCCGACGCCCGCATAGATGGCGGCGCCGAGCGCCGTCGACTCCTTCACGACGGGAACGCGCACCGGCACGCCGAGCACGTCGGCCACGATCTGCGGCCAGAGCGTCCCCTTCGCCGCCCCGCCCGTGAGCACTGCATCCCCGACGGCGATGCCGGCGATCTCCTCGACGATCCCGAGATGGCCGCGCGCGACGTACGCCGCGCTCTCCTCGATCGAGCGGAAGCACTCGGCCCGGCCCGACCGGGACGGGTTGGCGACGTCGAAGCCGACGAACGCGGGCGACGCGTGCACCCAGCGGCTCGCCTGCATGAGGTTGGAGAAGATCCCGAAGATCCCGTTCGAGCCCGGAGGCAGCGCCGCGGCCTTCCGCTCGAGCACCTGGTAGACGTCGACCTCCTGCTTCGCCGCCTCGGCCAGCTCGAGCTCGCAGAAGGCGTCGCGGAACCAGCGCATGACGATCCCGCAGTAGAAGCCGATGCCCTCGATCATCCAGCGGTCGGGCACGGTGTGGCACAGGGTCCGCAGCCGCGCCTGCGGGTCGATCAGCGGCTCGTCGAGCACGACCGTGCTCTGCCAGAAGCTGCCGCCGACGACGGTGAAGCTGCCGGGCTGGGTGACGCCGATCCCGAGCAGGCCGAGCTGCGTGTCGGCGCCGCCCGCGACGACGGGCGTGCCCTCGCGCAGCCCCGTCTCTGCCGCGGCGCGCACGGTCACCGGGCCGATGACCGTTCCGGGTGCGACGACCGCGGGGAAGACCGAACGGTCGAGCCCGCAGATCTCGAGCACGCGGTCCGACCAATCGCGCGCGGCGAGCTCGAACATCCCCGAGCTCGAGCCGAGCGACGGGTCGGTCACGAACTCGCCGGAGAGCTTCGTCAGGATCCAGTCGCCGAGCATCCCGACGTGCGCGATCGACGCGAACACGTCGGGTTGGTTCCGTGCGATCCAGAGGAAGCGGGCGGGAGCGGTGATCGCGACCCAGTCGCCGGCGTGGTCGTAGATCTCCTGCGCAGCACCGGAGCGGACGAGCTCGCCCGCCTCCTCGCCCGCGCGTGAGTCGACGTTCGGACAGGCCCAGATCTCCTGCCCGAGCGCGTCGTACAGCACCATCCCCTCGCGCATGCTCGTCGCGCTGACCGCCTGTACCGCGTCCGCCGGGACGCCCGCGGAGGCGAGCGCGTCGTGGACGCATTCGCAGATCAGCCGCCAGTTCGCAGCCGTGTCGAACACCTGCGAGCCGGGATGCCCCGGCAGCTCCGGATGCGAGTACTCCCGCTGGCCGATGGCCACCTGGGCCCCGTCCAGTGCGAACAAGACGGCGCGGCAGCTGCCGGTGCCGGCGTCGATCGCGAGCAAAAGCTCGTCGCTCACGCCGCCGCCACGGTGCGGTTCACCTGGTTGACGAGCGGCTCGCCGGCGGCGAAGCGGAGGATCTCCGCGGCGATCATCTCCGCGCCTTGGAGCAGCGTCTCGTGCGTCGCGCCCCCGACGTGCGGGGTGAGCACGACGTTGTCGTGGCGCAGCAGCCGGTGCCGTTCCGGCTTCTCCATCATGTGCACGACGTCGAGGGCCGCTCCGGCGAGCCGGCCGGAGGCGAGCGCTGCATCGAGCGCGTCCTCGTCGACAAGCGTCTCGCGCGCCGTGTTGACGAGATAGGCGCCCGGCTTCATCGCCGCGAGCGCGCCTGCGTCGATCATGTTCGCGTTGTCGGACGTCGCGCGTGCGTGCAGCGAGACGAAGTCGGCGCGAGCGAGCAGCTCGTCGAGGGTCGCGACCTGCTCGACCTCGTCGTGGGCCTTGATGTCGAGGAACGGGTCGAACACGAGCACCGCCATCCCGAACGTGAGCGCGCGGAGCGCCACCCGGTGGCCGATCTGGCCGTAGCCGACGAGACCGAGCGTATGGCGGCGCAGATCGCTGCCGATGAACCTCGCGCCCTCCCAGTTGTCCTTCAGCTGGTGCCCTTCGTCGAGGAAGCGCTGTGCCTTCGGGAAGCCGCGCGCGAGCATGACGAGGAATGCGAGCGTCATGTCCGCAACCGCCTCCGCGTTCTTGCCGGGCGTGTTCACGAGCGGCAGCCCGCGCGCAGTGACCGCTTCGACGTCGACGTTGACCGGCCCGCCCCGTGCGCAGCCGACGAGCTTCAACTGCTGCGATGCGTCGAGCACCGCGTCGGTCACCGGCGCGCCCTGCACGACGAGCGCCTCGACCGCCTCCATATGCTCCACGAGCTCCGACGGCGAGCCCTGGTACTCCTTCAGCCGCAGCTCCGACGGCGTCGCCGGCGTGAACGGACGCCCGGCATCGACCTGGAAGTAGCGGACGTCGTGCGCCGACTCGAGCACGCCGAACGCTTCCTGGAAATAGCGCGGCGGCATGTACGAGTCGCCGACTGCGAGGATCTTCATGGCGCCCCTTCCGGGGTCGTGATTGGGGCTTGCATCCACGGACCGATCATGACGCGTGGCCCCTGGTCTGGCCACCCACGCCCAGTCCGTCCTTCATCGGGCCTCCGTTTCGGATGCGAACCCTCCGCCTGCTTGACAGCGGCGGCGCTGAGAGAATAACGTCATCCTGTCCGTACAACAAGGGGTACGGCGCAAGGTCGAACGGGGCCGGGAGGACGCTGTGCCGGACGGTCCGGTCGGGATCGTGACGGGGGGCCTGAAGGGGATCGGAGCCGCGTCGGCCGTCGCGTTCGGCGGCCTGGGAGCCCGGATGGTGCTCGTCGCGCGCTCGCTCGCCGGCGGTGAGGCGCTGGTCGAGCAGGTGCGGGCGGCCGGCGGCGAGGCGCTGCTCGAGTCGATCGACGTGCGCGACCCGGTGGCGCAGGAGCGCGTCGCCCGGAGAGCACTCGACGAGTGGGGCCGCATCGACTTCCTGCTCGCGAACGCGGGCGTCGCCGACCAGAGCCGCGTCGCAGACGGCGACCCCGAGCGCTGGCGCACGGTGGTCGAGACGAACCTGCTCGGCGTCATGTACTCCTGCCGGGCCGTGCTGCCCGCGATGCTCGAGCAGGGCTCGGGGCACATCCTGATCATGTCCTCCGTCTCGGGGCGCGAGACCTACGTCGGCGAGCCGGTCTACATCGCCACCAAGTGGGGCCAGGTCGGCTTCGCGCACTCGCTGCGCCTCGAGCTCTTGCCCGCCGGGATTCGCGTGACGATCGTCGAGCCCGGGCTCGTCGACACGCCCCTCACCCGCGACAACCCCAAGATCCGCCCCCTGCTCGATGCGATCGAGCCGCTCACGGCCGAAGACGTCGCACGAGCAGTCGTCTACGCGTACCAGCAGCCGGAGCGCGTCGCCGTGAGCGAGATCGTCATCCGCCCCCAGCAACAGCTGCTCCCGGAGCTCTGAGGAGAAGCCTTGCCCACCAGCCCCAGCTCAAACGGAGGGAGGTGACCCCAGCGCAGCTCGGACGATCGCTCGTTTCCGAGAGGCCCGACGGCACGGTCGCCGCCGGCAGCCACGTCTTTCGATTCGGAGGGTTCCATGCCAGAAAACAGTGAGACTCCGCTCGAGCAGAAGATCGCTCGCAGCGTGAGCCGCCGGGGGTTCGTCGCCGGAGCCGCAGGGACGTTCGGCGCCCTTACCCTCGGACGGGCCGGCAGCGCATTCGGCGCAGTCGGGCACCACGCGAACTCGAAGCAGGTCGCGTTCGCCCAGCCGGACACGTCGTTCGCCGGCTATCCCTTGCTCCTGAACGGCGCGGAGAAGGAAGCGAAGTCGCGCGGCTACACGCTTCTCGAGAGCCACGCGAACGCGCAACTCTCTGCCCAGGTCAGCGAGCTCAACACGTGGATCGCCCAGAAGATCGGCGGTGTCATCGTTCTGCCGCTCGACAACAACGCGATGCTGCCGCTGATCAAGAAGGCACACGCCAACGGAGTGAAGTTCCTCGACTACTCCGACAACGCGCTGCCGGGCACCGACGGCTGGGTGATCTTCAACAACCTCGGCGGCGCCAAGCTCGTGGGCACGTGGCTCGGCAACTGGATCAACACCACGCTCAGCGGCAACGCGAAGGTCGCGCTGCTGACCCACGAGGTCCAGAAGACGGGCCGCGACCGCATCCACGGCTGCGTCGCCGCCATGCAGAAGGTGGCCCCGGGGGCCAAGGTCGTCGCCCGCCACGAGGCGGTGCTGGCGGCGCAGGCCCTCCCGGTCGCACAGTCCATACTCCAGGCCAACCCCGACTTGAACGTCTTCATCTGCATCGCCGACGACGGCTGCCTGGGCGCTGAGAAGGCGTTCTTGCAGACGCATCCGTCCGCGGCGCGGCAGAAGCAGATGTGCATGGTCGGCTTCGACGGAACCGTGCCCGTCTTCGACAAGATCGTCGCCGGGAGCACGATCCGGGCAACCGGCGCGCTCGACCTGATCGGCATCGGTGCCGCGTCGGTCAAGGCAACGATCAACGCGATCGAGGGCAAGCAGCCGACGAAGATCAACTACCCCTACACGCTCGCAGCGCAGTCCCCGGCGGGCCTCAAGGTCGCCAAGGACTACCTGAAGCGGTACAAGGCGGTGACCGGCTAGCAGGCCGGAGAACCGATGACGGCACGTCGGACGAAGGGGCGCCTGCCGCTGCAGGCGCCCCAGATCCTGCCGGCCGGGGGCGCACGCCAGGTCGCCGGCCGGCTCGCCGCCTACCAGAGCGGCGGTCTGTTCGTCGCGCTCATCCTCCTGAGCTTCTTCTTCTCGCTCCAGAGCGGAAACTTCTTCACGAGGTCGAACCTCCTCGTCGTCCTGCTCCAGGTGTCGATCGTCGGCCTCGTCGCGATCCCAGGCTCGATGCTCGTCCTCTCCGGCTACGTCGACCTCTCCGTCGGCTCGGTCTCGGTGCTCGCCGTGGCCGTGTTCGGCGACATGGTGAAGGTCGACCACCAGTCGATCGCGGTCGGGATCGTCGCCGCGCTCGCTGCGGGCGCCGGCTGGGGCCTGATGAACGGCTTCCTCATCTCGTACCTCGACTTCTCGCCGATCGTCGTCACGCTCGGCGGCTATGCGGGTGCACGCGGCGCCGCCGAGGCGATCACGCACGACGTGACGCAGTTCGGCTTCGGCAACGCGTTCGGCGAGCTCGGCAACGGCCTCGTGCTCGGCATCCCCGTACCGGGCGTCATCTTCCTCGTGCTCTTCCTCGCCGGCTGCTACGTCTGGTACGCGATGCCGGTCGGGCGGCACATGACCGCGATCGGCGCCGACAAGGCCGCCGCCCGCGCGCTCGGCGTCGGGGCACGCAGGATCCCCTTCGTGCTCTACGTCATGTCGGGCCTCGCATCCGCAGCGGGCGGCCTCATGTTCTGCTCGGAGCTCGACGGCGCATCGCTCTCGATCGGCATCGGCCTCGAGCTCCAGGTGCTCACCGCGATCCTGCTCGGCGGCGTCGCGTTCAGCGGCGGCCGCGGCTCGCTCTGGGGCGTCCTGTTCGGCGTCTTCTTCGTCGGCGTGCTCAACAACGGCCTCGTCCTGATGAACGTCGGCCCCTACTTCGCCAACCTCGCCGTCGGCATCGTGCTCGTCTTCGCCGCGAGCGCGGACGCCTTCTACCGGCGGCTCGAGGGCATGCCGGTGCGGGTCGACGAGATCAAGGAGCAAGCCGAGCTCACCGGAACGCCCACCCCCGAGCCGGGAGGCTGACGCATGGCGACGGAGCATCCGGTCGTCCTCGAGGTGCAGGAGGTCACGAAGCGGTTCGGGCCGGTGACGGCACTGCGCGAGGTCGATCTCCAGATTCGCGCAGGGGAGGTCGTCGGCCTGATCGGCGACAACGGCGCCGGCAAGAGCACGCTCGTGAACATCGTCTGCGGCGCCCTGCGGCCGGATGAGGGACGCGTGTTCGTCGACGGCGAGCAGCGCCACTTCACCGACCCGTCCGACGCGCGCGCAGCGGGGATCGAGACCGTGTTCCAGAACCTCGCCCTGATCCCGACGCTCAACATCTGGGAGAACATCTACCTCCGTCGGGAGGACTGCGGTCCCGGGCCGGTCGCCCATGCGCTGCGCCGCATGAACAAGCGCGCCATGCGCCGGCACGTCGAGGAGGGCTTCGAGAGCCTCGGGGTCACCCTCCCGCCACTGCGGACGAAGGTGGCGGCACTCTCCGGCGGGCAGCGCCAGCAGGTCGCGGTGACACGCGCGGTGCTCTGGGGCAGCCACATCGTGCTGATGGACGAGCCGGCCGCCGCCCTGGGCGTGCGCCAGACCGAGCTCGTGCTCTCGCTCGTCACCCGGTTGAAGGCGCACGGCGTCGGCCTCCTCTTCATCAGCCACAACATGCAGCACGTGTTGCGGGTCTCCGACCGCATCGCCGTGCTCTTCCTCGGCCGCAAGGTCGCGGACTTCGCGGTCGGCGAGGCCACGAAGGCGAGCGAGCTCGTCGCCCTGATGACCGGCGCCGCGGCCGGCGACGTCTCGGCGGCGAAGGCGCTGCCCTGAGCAGGCCGCAACGTGGACATCGTCGGCTACAGCGATCCGCTCTCCGCCGCACCGGGCGACACGGTGCGCTGCATGGTGAGCACCCGGGCTGCGTCGTTCCGGGCTTCCTTCGCCCGGATCGCCGGTGCGGGAGGACCGGCTGTCCTCGAAAGCGCGATCGACGGCGAGCACGCCGGCTTCGTGCAGCCGCTCCGGCCCGGCTCGTTCGTCGCCGTCGACGGGCTGACGAGACCCGCCGGCGCCACTGCGTTCGTTCTCGAGGCCTGGGTCTGGCCCTCGGCTCCCGGAGCGCATCCGCAGGCCGTCGCAGGCCGCTTCGACGGCATGCGAGGCTTCGCGCTCGGGGTCGACGACTTCGGTGCGGCCGCGCTCTGGCTCGGCAGCGCCGGCGGCGTCACGGTCCTGAGCACCCGGACGCCGCTGCGCCGCTGCGCCTGGCACCGGCTGGAGGCCTCGTACGATCCTGCCACCCGCCGCGCGCGGGTCGTCCAGGAGCCGCTCGAGGAATGGCCCGGCGCCAGCGTGCGCGCCGAGGTGGAGCAGGAGGTAGAGCCCTGGTCCGAGGCCGCCGCGCCGTTCCTGCTCGCGGCGTGGGGCGAGCCTGCACAGGCCCACTTCAACGGCAAGCTCGAGGCACCGCGGCTGCTCGACGGTGCCGGCACCGTGCTCGCCGCGTGGGACCTCGGCGGCGACTTCGCCTCCGACCACGTCGCCGACGTCTCGGGCGGCGGCGCGAACGGCCGCTGCGTCAACCTGCCGATGCGCGCGGTCACGGGCCGCAGCTGGCGCGGCGCGACGACGGAAGCGGCGGCCGCCCCCGACGAGTACGCGGCGATCTGGTTCCACGACGACGACCTCGAGGACGCCGGCTGGAAGCCGTCACTCGAGCTGCACCTGGCGGACGACCTGCCGAGCGGCCTCTATGCGGTGCGCCTCGCGACCGAGCACGCGGTCGACGAGCTGCCGCTGTTCGTGCGCCCGCCGCGCGGCGGTGGAGCACACGCGGACGTCGCCGTGCTCATGCCGACGCTCAGCTACCTCGCCTACGGCAACGAGCACAACTCGTGGGCGAACCCGATCCCGTCGACACCCGGTCTCGAGCAGATCCTCGCCGCGGTCGGCGAGCGCGACCGGTACGTCGAGGAGGAGCGCCTCAAGAGCATCTACGAGCTCCACACCGACGGCAGCGGCGTCGCGTACTCGTCGCGGCTGCGCCCGGTCGCGAACCTTCGCTCGGACTACGGGATGCCGCTCCTGCTCGGCGGCCCGCACCAGCTTCCTGCCGACGTCGAGCTGCTCGAGTGGCTCGACCACACGCAGGTTCCCTACGACGTCTTCACCGACGAGGACCTGCACGCCGACGGCGCGGCGCTCCTCGCGCCCTACCGCGTGCTACTGACGGGCTCGCATCCCGAGTACTGGACTGCGCAGATGCTCGACGCGCTCGAGCGGTGGCTCGGCCGCGGCGGCAGGCTGATGTACCTCGGCGGCAACGGCTTCTACTGGGTCACCTCGGTGTTCCCGGACAAGCCGCACGTGCTCGAGGTACGGCGCGGACACGCAGGGACCGGCGTCTGGCGGTCGGAGCCGGGCGAGGTGCACCACGCCTCGACGGGCGAGCCCGGCGGCCTCTGGCGCTTCCGAGGGCGCGCGCCGCAGCGGTACGCGGGGATCGGCTTCACCGCCCAGGGCTTCGACGAGTGCCTTCCCTACCGCCGCGAGCACGGCTCGCACGATCCCCGGGCTGCCTGGATCTTCGAGGGCGTCGAGGCGGACGAGTTCGGCGCCCACGGCTCGGTGCTCCACGGTGCCGCCGGGTTCGAGATCGACCGGATCGACGCTGCGCTCGGCACGCCGCCGCACACGCTCGTGCTCGCGGTCGCACGCGGCTTCAGCGACGTGTATCAGGCAACGTCCGAGGACGTACTCACCTCGGACTCGCTGCAGGGCGGAACGGTGAGCCCGCTCGTGCGGGCCGACATGGTGTTCTACGAGGGACGCAACGGCGGCGCCGTCTTCTCGACCGGGTCGATCGCCTGGTGCGGCGCGCTCCTCGACGACGACTGCGACAACGACGTCGCGCGGATCACGGAGAACGTGCTCCGGCGGTTCGCGCGCGAAGGACCGGTGAACTGAGATGGCGACTCTTGCTCCTCATGAGGGGCTGCACGGCGTGAGCCTCGTGCGGAACGTGCTCATTCCGCTCTCCGACGGCGCGACGCTCGCCGCCGACCTGCTCCTGCCCGACTCGCCGGGCCCGCACCCGACGCTGATCAGCTTCTACCCGTACCGCAAGGACGACGTGATCGGCTCGTTCGCCGCGTACTCGCACAACTGGTTCGCGGCCCGCGGGTTCGCGCACCTGCTCGTCGACGTGCGCGGCAGCGGCGGCTCCTCCGGGCGCTGGGTCGAGTCGATGAACCCGCTGCCGGAGGGCCGCGACGGAGCCGAGGCGGTCGAGTGGGCCGCGCGGCAGCCGTGGAGCGACGGGGCCGTCGGGATCTGGGGCGTGTCGTACGGCGGCCTGATGGCGCTCGCCACGGCGGCGAACAACCCGCCGCACCTGCGCGCGATCGCGCCCGTCTACGGTTTCTGGGACATCTACCGGGACTTCGTCTCGCCCGGCGGCTGCCCGAACATGCTCGGCCTGCACGCACGCGAGTGCGTCATGCTCGCGCAGGAGCTCGCCCCGCCGACCTGCCGGGACGCGGACGGCCGCTGGCTCGAGGTCTGGCGCGCACGGCTCGAGCGGCTCGAGCGCGAGGGGCCGTGGTCCCTGCGCTGGCCCGACCACCCGGACTACGACGACTACTGGCGCGAGCGCGTCATCCCGCTCGACCGGATCGACGTGCCGACGTTCTTCATCGCCGGCTGGCGCGATCTCTTCCCGCAGTCGATGCACGACGCGATGGCGAGG
>Ga0187765_10000696_pt1 | contig 12494 bp, 10 predicted proteins | sample 0216_QUI02_MP05__3_FD_133018 | JGI IMG/M metagenome (GOLD analysis project Ga0187765, IMG submission 133018) | Tropical peat soil microbial communities from peatlands in Department of Meta, Colombia - 0216_QUI02_MP05_10_MG | ecosystem: Environmental > Terrestrial > Soil > Wetlands > Peat ...
GCCCGCTGCGGCCTCCGCGCTCAGGCCACCGCCCTGGTCGAGGCCTCGGGCCTGCCCTTTGCCACCATGTTCATGGACAAGAGCGTACTCGACGAAGCCCACCCGCAGTACATGGGCATGTACGACGGCAAGCTGATGAACGAGGAGATTCGCGCGTTTGTCGAGGGCTGCGACTGCGTTCTCGGCATCGGCGCGATGCTCACTGACTTCAACTCGGGCGCCTTCACCGCCCGCATCGATCGACTGAAGAGCATCAACATCCTGCATAACAGCGTGCGCGTCGGCGCAGCGCTATACCCGAACGTTGAAATGAAGGATGTGCTGGCCGCGCTGCCCCGCAAGCTGACCAAAAAGCAAGTGCAGGCGCTCAGGAGCCATGGGATGGGTCGGCCAGAAGGTCAGTCAAAGGACAAGATCTCCGCAAAGTATCTCTATCCGCGCTGGGAGCAGATGCTAAAACCCGGCGATATCCTGGTCGCAGAAACCGGTACCACCTCGATGGGTATGGGGTTCGCTCAAATGCCAGAGGGTGCGACCTTCCACAATCAAACACTGTGGGGCGCGATCGGCTGGGCCACCCCCGCAGCCTTCGGCGCCGCATTGGCCGCACCGGAGCGGCGCACCATCCTTATCACCGGCGAGGGCTCGCACCAGCTCACCGCTCAGGAAGTCTCCCAGTTCCATCGCTTCGGGCTGAAGCCGATCATTTTCTTGTTCAATAACGACGGCTACCTGATCGAGCGGCTGCTCTGCAAGGACCCGGACACCTACTATAACGACCTCGCGAAATGGCACTATCACAAGCTTCCGGACGCGATGGGCTGCGACGGCTGGCTTACCGCCAGAGTCAGCACCTGCAGCGAGCTTGACGAGGCGATAAAGCGGGCCGAAGCCGGTGGAACGGGAGCTTATATCGAGGTGGTGGCGGACCGCTCCGTCGTTTCGCCATTGGCTCAGAAGCTGCACGATTCGATCGGGACGCTGTATACCGCGTAAGCACTCCTACGAAGGCGCCCTTCTTGACGGTCCGCGTCATGGGTCAGCCGTGAAGAATGGTTTCGACCCATTGGGCCGCCCCTACTATGTCCGCTTCGGGTCATGAACGGTCCTTGGGGCGTTGTCCGTATAGAGTCTGCTTTTCCGCCAAGAGCAGAAGTCCGTGCGCCGATGCTTTCGGCGCTCTCGGTGCTCAGGGTGGTCGATGGTACCAGCGGGGACCCAAGTGCCTACTAGGCGCCGGGGGCCGGGGCGGGGCCCTGCATATTTGCGATTGCCGGATAGAGGGACCCGTTGATCTCGGTCCCTATGCTAGTGCGCCCGTTGGAGCACGGCGAGAAGCTATCAAGTTGCGCACGTACGGAGGGGTCTTGAGCAGCCCTGCCGAGCCTCGATACCCGCGAGTTAGGTCGAATATCTGGGCATAAGTCTTCGAGATCGACCTAGGCGCCGGTACGGCGGGCCGTTGCTAAGGCTTGTTGACCTTCGATCGCCTTTTGTTAGCGTGTCGCACTTTTCCCGTTAGCTATCGCACACGTGTGAAATATGCGCACATTGCATGGAAATTCGCGTCATGGGGTCGCGTCGCCGTTTCGGTCGTCATACCCGCGGTCAGCAGCCCATTGCTGGCGATCCCTCGACGATAACAAGCTTGGTGCAATTCCTGTGTAATCGTGCCAAGAATTTCCGAGAAGGAAGCAGACAACGGCTCCTGCCCGATACGGTTTAAACGCGTGATTTCGCAGCATTATGGAATGATCAAGGTTCCGCCGGAAAACGGCGCTCATGGAACGGCTATCCCCGTGGATGGCGGCTACGCCTCGCTCGGCTGACCGACGTCGGCCGGCGCACGGCATACATCCCGCGATCCCCCGCTCCACCGCGCTAGCCCTCTTCAACTCAGCCCGGCATGAGCTGCGCCTGCCATGCCAACACCTGGCGCGCGTCGCCCTCAAGTGCGAGCGCGCCCAGGTAATCCGGCGGAAGGGATAGCGCGCAGCACCACCAGTGCGTGCCCTGACCCGCGCCAAGCGAGACCTCGAGATTGCCGCCGCCCGCTGGATCGAGACCGGCTTCTATCGAGGCCGGAACGCCCGAGACGCCACTGCCGAGCGCTTTCAACACCGCCTCCTTGCGCACCCAGGCCGCCAGCAGCGCGACCTGGCGATCGGGCTCCGAAAGCCCCTGATACGACCGCGCCTCGCGCGCCGCCAGTATCCGCCGAGCAAGGCGATCGGCGTCGAACAGCGCACGCTTCCGTTCGAGATCGACGCCTATGCGCGCGCCCGAAACCATCGCCAGGACCGCCCATGAGCCGGAGTGAGCGAGATTGAAGGAAACACCTTTTGGCGCCGCCGGGGCGAGATCGGGCTTGCCATGGTCACCTTCGACCAAGGGCACCCCTTCCGCCGCCAATTCCAGCACCGCTCCCAATGCCGACCGGAGCAGCCAGCGCCCCAGTACGAATTTGATCGCAATCTCCTGATTCGCTGTTCGTTGCACACGCGAGCGCTCTGATTGGGAAAGCAGCGGCACCAAGGCCAGGAGGTCGGGTGTGGCATCATCGAGCGACAAGTAAACGAGCTGCACCGCGCCACCGTCGAGTCCATCTCGCAAACTCTTCAGCGGCAAGAGGCGGGCCGAGGCGACAACATCGAGAGATGGCACCACCACCGGCCTGATACCGAAAGACCCGCTGGCGGACTTGCTCATCGGCATTGACACTCTCTCCCACCGTGGCGCGCCATCAGCCCTGAATTCGTTGCGTGTCTCCTGACGCTGCCGGCGCCGCGCCGGTGCGCCCGCGGCTCGCCTCCATCGCCGTTCGCAGCAACAATTGACAGCAGTCCTCCCATTTCGGTGCTCGATACTCGGCGCGAATACGCGCCTCGCGTCGGGCTCGGTGTTCATCGTCGAAGATGGCGCGCTCGATGGCTGCAAGCGCGTCCTCCTCATTGTTGGGATCGAAATAGTCCAGTAATTCGCCACCGACCTCCGGAAGTGCGCCTCCGTTCGAGACGATGCAGAGTTTGCCTTGCTGCAGGCTCTCGGCGACCGGCGAGCCCCAGCCTTCTACAAAGCTGGGATAGACGGTAAGCAGGCAGTGGCGATAACAGACACGCAACTCGGTATCCGAAAGATCTGAAAATATCTTGATCTTGCCGCCGAGGTAGCGCGTCGCCGCCAACTCTGCGAGCAGGCGATCGATGAGCCAACCGGGCGCGCCCACAAAAATCAAGCCCGGCACCGCAGCATCGCCGTGCCGTTCGATGAGACGCTTCCAGACGCGCACGAGCAAGAGATGGTTCTTGCGGCCTTCGATGGTCGATACAAACAGCACAAAGGGCCGCGGCAGTGCAAGAAGCGGACGCGGACCGATCGGGGCCGATGTCGCGCTGCTGAAGCTCGGTCCGAACAGCAACACGGCGACCTGACGCGGGTTGAGCCCGATTTCCGCGGCATGAGCAATCAACATATCCCGCGTGTACCGGGATTGCGTCATCAACGCGTCGGCTGAACGCAGCATCGCGTCGGTCCAGCGCCGATAACTCGCGGAGATCAACGAAAATTGCGGGTGCGAAATCGGAATGATGTCGTGAAACAACATCACGAAGGCGATGCCATATTGACGTTTCGCAGCCGAGATCAATTGCACGTAACGCTCGCCCTTCCAGGACATGCCGGTGCAAACCACCACGTCGCCGGACCGAATCCGCGCCGAGCATTCGGGATATCGGACATGTCCGCCGAGAAAGCGCCATGCATCGAGCCGCAAGCGAGTCAGCAGGTCAGTCGCGTCCCGCAGCCACCGTCGCGCAACGCGCACCCTCGCCCGAAACGGTCGCCGCAGCCACAGCGCCAGATCGTCCGGATAGGCGAGAGGTGGATCGTGAAATGCGCGCTGCAATTCCTGGTAAGCGACCGGCTCCAGCCGATGGCGGAAACGATTGAGACGGCAAAAAGCAACCGCCACGTCGTCCCGCCTCATGTGATGGAGATGCGCGAACATCTCCATTTGCACCCGCTGTATGCCCGCGGCTTTGGATCTTTCGTCGAAGAATTTGAGAAAATCCTCGACCTCGAGCCAGACGGTAATCGGCCATGAGCCGCCCGCCGCATCCCGGACCGGCGCAGCATCAGCGGCGAGGTTTGAACTCTCATCGCGCATCGGCAACCGACTCGAACTCGGCCGTCAGCACCTGGGCATCTCGCCGCGATTCAATAATCCCGAATCATCGAAACGTATCGTCGCCTAGGATGCAAAGGATCACACCACATCGGCAAAGCCGCTCCGCACGCTCATGAACCACGACCGGCCGAGCCAAGCGAATACGCAGGCGATCAGGCTGTAGATCGCGAGGCCCAGGGAGTCCGGCCAATGCCCCTCAAAGAGCATGGCTCGCGCGCTCTCAATCACGAAGGTGAGCGGGTTGCCGTAAAGAATCGCCCTGACCGGTTCCGGCACGACGGAAATTGGAAAAAATACCGGACTCATGAACATCGTTGCGGGAGCGATAACGGTCATTGCGGAACGAATGTCGCGCACGTAGACGCCGAGCGCGGAGAGGAACCAGACGAACCCAAGGACCACCAACACCAACGGCGCCGTGATCAGCGGGAGGCCCAGGGCCGAGAGCGGCGGCACTCCTTCAATCAGCAGGAAAAACACGAACAGGATCGCCATGCTGATGGCGAGCCGCAATGCCGCGCTAACGAGCGACGTCCAGGCGAGGATGTCGAGCGGGAACACCACCTTCTTGATGTAGGCCACGTTTTCCAGCATCAGGGACGGTGCCCGGTTGATGCATTCCAGGAAAAAGTTAAAATACATCAACCCGACGAAGTAGAGCAGCGCGACACGCAGCGTGCTGCCCTCCGCGCCAGGCCAATGCGCCCGCATCACCACGCCGAAAACGTAAGTGTACATTCCCAAGAGCAGCAGCGGCCCCAGGGCGGCCCAGAGCCGCCCGAGCATGGAGCCGCGAAACTGCGCCTCAAATTCTCGCATCGCAAGACGCCATATCAGATGGCGATGCCGTATCGCCGAACCAAAGACCGCGATCGGTCCGCTTTCTCTCACGACTGCCGTCAATACCGCCATGGTCGCTCCCTTGACTGGCCACCAGGCTAAGCTCGCAATAGAATGCACCTCGGTCAAGCCTCGGGCTCGCAGGATATGGTAGCGGCGCGGCGGCGTGCAGTGCTTGGTTGGCATCCACGGGAGACCGCTGTATTTCCGAATTGGTCGCGAGGATCTAACCCTTGATAACGACAATGCAACGCCACATGGCGCGTCGTTTGCTGGTGACCGCAGGGGCGTTATTGCTCACTCTGTCCGTGGCCGGTGCGCTTATCGAGGGCGCGCCGCTTTTTGTCTTGTTGACGATCGGGGCGATCACACCGGGCAAGCTTGCGCTGGGGCTGCTTTTGCTGCTGCCAATGCAGTTCTGTAACGGTACTCCCTTGGCGTTCGGCGTTGCGGTCACTCACTCGTACTATGAATGGCAGCGAAGCAACGAGATCGTGCCGCTGCAGATGGCGGGCACCACAAATCTCTGGTTGACGGTGCCGGCCATCGTCGCCGGACTTGTGGCGCTGCTTTTCACGGCCGCCAACTCGCTCTACCTTCTGCCGGCATCCTTCCGAGCTTTCGAGGATTTACGTTACGGCATTTCGAACGCCATAATTCCCTCCGCGCTCGACACCGGATATCTGCAAAAGGTCGGCCCCGATCTCTCGATTTCTTTCCGCCGGCGTCTCGACGATCAAAGCGTCGAGGGCGTGACCGTGCTGGACGGCCGCTCGAGCGAATCCTTTACCTACATCGTCGCCGATCGCGGCCGCTTTGTGTACGAACCCGGAAAAGATCCCGAGTACCATTTTGTGCTTGAGCACGGCTACTATTACCGTCTCAACCCCAATGAGTCACGCGGTTCACCCGTTACTTTTCAGGAGCTCATCGTACCGATCACCAGCGGCGCGCCGAAACAGCGATGGCGCGGGTGGTACGAGCAGGACATCATGACGCTTTTCAATCCCCCAGCGCTCGTTCGCGCCGTGCCGGTCGAGTATGGGTTTTGGATAGCCGAGGGGACCAACCGAGTGGTCGTGCCTTTCGCCCCTCTCAGCTACGCTCTGCTTGTAGCCGGCGTGATGCTGCGACCCAAACCGGCGCGAACCGGCGCGGGGCTATATGCGGCCCTTTGCCTTTGCGCCGTCGTGGCATGGCACGCGCTTTTCACGCTACTTCAGTCCTTGATCGCCACTATTCCTGTGCTCGCACCCGTTGACGCCGTTGCGGCTTTGATCCCGGCGGCATTAGGCTTCACGCTTGTCATGCTGCCCCCAAAACCTTCGCGGCGCGTCGGACCGCAGTTGGCCTTTTGGCGCCCCATGCCCGCGCCTGCCCGTCCCGACTCCGCCTAGGCGCGCAGTGCTGCGCCGGATCCTTCCCGGGTGCGCTATGCACCTTGCTTCGGAGTACGCACGAACGCGGCGCTGCGGCGGACCAAGCCTTCGAAGAGACCGCGCAGGCTTAGCAGCAGCCGGTAGAGCGCGACGCCAGCGACAACCGGCAGAAACGCCAGCTCGCTCCACAAATTGGCTCCGCGCCCGGTTTGCTGAGCAAGCAACGTCGTGACGACCGACCCTCCCTTCTCCTGAAGCTGCACCGCGACGAGCCCCAGCAGGGCGAGCCAGGTAAACCCGACCCCGAACTCCACATCGACGACATAGAGCGCAATGTCGATCACGCCGACAGCAACGAGCACGATGGATGACAGGTGGAGTTGCGCAATAATCTTCTTGGTGAGCGGCAATCTCGAGCGCCAAAGATCGAGTTGCAATTTGCGCCCGGCCCCCGTCAATCCCGCGGACCAACGGATTTGCTGGGTGCGCCACGCGGCGAGGTTGTCTGGAAGTTCGCCTGGAACGGCAAGCGTCACAAGATAGCGTGCACGCCAACCGCGAAGTTGCACTCGATAGCTGAGGTCCACGTCCTCGGACAGTGTATCAGCGTGCCATCCGCCGGCATCGTCAATGGCTGCCCGACGCCATACGCCGCAAGTGCCATTGAAGGGCAGTACTTGACCGGTCCAGCTTCGGGTCGCTTGCTCGACCACGAAATGCTCGTCCAGCATCCGCTGCTGCACGCGCGTCAACACGTTCTGCTCGGCATTCAGGAAGTCGCATCGACCTTGCACCAGCGCGAGGTTTGGTTCCGCTAGCATCGGAACCATGCACGCATTCAAAAACCGCGGTGGCGGCACGTAATCGGCGTCAAGGACGGCGACAAAGGGATGATCCGATCGGGCGAGACCGTAACCAAGAGCGCCGGCCTTGAAGCCGTCACGATGCGCGCGCTGCAGCAGGACGGCATCGACGCCGCGCGTCACCAGCGATTGGACTGCCGTCTGCGCCAGCGAGCGGCTGGTCGGTTCAGTGCTATCGTCGAGTATCTGCACATGCAGTTTTTCGCGCGGCCAATCGAGCGCGGCGAGTGCATCAGCGGCCCGCAGCAAGAGTCGACCTTCGTTGAAGGTTGGCACCTGCACGAGGATATGTGGCGCTAAGCCTCTCGGCACCTCGCGCTCCAGCAATCGCCGTTCCTCCGCGATGGCGCGGTGCCGCAGGCGCAGATGCTCCACGATTTGCCAGCTGCAATAGCTCCCGAGAAGGCCATGCAGCAAAAGCAGTGCCAGCAAGACCGCGTGATTAATGGCAGGGAGATAGGAGAGCAAAATGCCTGTGTCGAAAGCGTATTGAGGCCGCGCCGTCGCGTCGTTATAGCTAATGTCTAGCGCCGGCGCACCACCTTAGTCCGAGATCCGGCCCTTCAGTGCGTGCTTGGCGCCGTGGGCTTGGAAACCTCGATCACCGTCCCTCGCCAGACCAGTCGGCGCCTAAGCACGAGCTCGTCAAGCCACAGCAACAGCAGGAGCACGTCGCGCGCCAGCCACGCCGCCGGAGCTCGCCACGAGAGTTTCCATCCCATGCGCAAATGAAAAAGCGCCTCCACGAGAAGAAAGCTCGCTAACAAAATCGGGCCCACGACCATAGGAGAGGCCTCTAACCGATTGCTCCAGAACATGGCGCCGACGATGGAAGGAGCGATGGAGTTGAGCAGCAGGAATTCGGCCAGCACAGCCCAGGACAAACAGTGCCTTCGGCAATGTATCCACCGTCGATGGCGCTGACAGAACTCGCGAACGGTTCGTGCTCCGATCGGGTGCGGGATCGGCTCCGGCGCCAAGAGGGCACGCAGCCCCAGTTTCCGCATCATCAGCATCAATTCGCAGTCGTCGCAAGGACCGTGCGCCAAAGCAGCGAACCCGCCACCTCGACTCAGGTCATCGCGCCGCACAAGCGTTGCAGCACCGTTCACGGCCGCGATACCAAGTTTCTGGGCAGTAAATAGCCAGCGTGCACCGTAGCCGTTGTTGGCCGAGCACTCGATTTCACCCACAAAATTTGTCGGACGGACCGCGATCGGAATTGAGGAAATTACACCAACGTCTGATTCGAGCACGGGTATGAGGCGCGCAATGGTATCGTGCGCGAGCGCCATGTTTGCGGCACTCAACAGCAGCAGGTCGTAGCGCGCCCAACGCTCCGCTCTCAGCAGGTTGGCCACCTTTGGATTGCGCGCTATCTCCTCGCCGCCGATAACGAGCCGCGCCTCGACGGTCGGATGGTCGGCGATCGCCGCCTCGATCACCGGTATCGCGCGATCGTTCGCGTCGGCCACCGCGAAGATGAGCTCAAAGCGTGGGTATGACTGACGAAAGAATGCCTCGATGTTGGCGGGCAATTCGAAGTCGACGCCTTTGACGGGAACCAGCACCGACACGCCGCACGCATCTTTGCCAACGGCAGGGGCCGACCGCCGCGCCGGCATCACGAGCGACACCAGTTGAATTGCGGCCGATATCACCCACCAGCCACCGAAGGCCCAGTACAGGATGACGCTCACACCGCGATCGCCAAACAGAATCCAGGGATCGGCCGCCGAGCATTGGCGGCGCGCTGGGTACGTTCGGCCACCCGTTCACCCATCGCTCGATGCCTCGCCTCCCAGCGTGCCGCCGCGCTTTGGAGTGCGCACGAATTCGCTGGCACGTCCCAGCCACGCTTCGATGACGCCGCGCAGCGTGGTAATGGCGCCGTAAAAGAACACAACCAATGCTTCCGGCAACCGCACGATCTCGTCTCGTACGCGCGCTCCACGCAATTCGCGCTGGCCGAGCAGCAACATCGTTACCATTGCTCCCAGGCCCTGCACGCTCGCCCACACGACGAACACCGTCGAGAGCAGTGTCGGGCCGGAGCCGTCCACAAGATCGGCAATGCCTGTCACGACCGCAACCGCCACGGCCGTTCCGAACACGCCAGCAGTGAGTTGAATTGTGGAGAGCAGCTTGTGGAGCATCGGAATCTCGGAACGCCATACCAGCGGTAGGAGCTTGCGCGCCACTTCAGTGCAACCCTTGTTCCAGCGGAATTGCTGCGTCTGCCAGGCCTCGACGGTATTCGGCAACTCGCCGGGCACGGCGACTTTCGTGAGAAATAGCCCGCGCCAACCGCGCAACTGAACGCGGTAGCTCAGATCAAGATCCTCCAGCAGCGTGTCACCCTCCCAACCGCCCGCATCGTCGATCGCCGCTCGACGCCACACCCCGCACGTACCATTGAATTGCACGACCATTCCGGACCAACTGCGCAGCGGCTGCTCGACGGTATAGTGCGCATCGAGAATGCGCTGCTGGACGCGCGTCACCAAGGATTCCCGGCCATTAAGGAAATCAAGCCTCGCCTGCACGAGCGCCAAGCGTGGGTCGGCCAGCAACGGGCGCAGGGTCTGGCGAAGAAAACCGGCGGGCGGCACATAGTCGGCGTCAAATACCGCAACGAACGGATACTCATTGCGCGCCAAGCCCGCGGCCAGCGCCCCGGCTTTGAAGCCGGCGCGATCGTTGCGATGGATCAGCTCCGCGTCAATTTTGCGCGCGCGCAGCATCGCTACCGCTTGTGCAGACGAGGCTTCGCTTCCATCGGTGCTGTCGTCGAGAATCTGAATGTGCAGCCGCTCACGCGGCCATTCGAGCGCGCCCACGGCGGCCGCTGCGCGCGCCACGATCTCGCCCTCGTTGAACACGGGAATTTGCACCAAGACGTCAGGCAGTTCATGGTCGCCCGGCAGTGGCAGCGAAAGGAGCCGCGCCTCCTCCGCCAACGCGCATCGGCGCCGACGCAGGTATCCGGCGATACTGAACCACAAATACGTACCCAACCCGCCGAGGACGATCAGCGCTCCGAGCAGAACAAGATGATTTATCTCGGCGAGAATGCGCCCTATTCCCATGACCCACCGGTTCCCCACACATTCAACCATAGCGGCCGCCGGGACAGGGCAACCGCCGCAAGCACGATTTGACCCGCCACGACGGCCACGGCAAGCGCTGCAACGTAGAGCGATGGCCCATAGAGCCGCCGCACCTGCGGATGCTTGCGCAAGATCGCTGCGCGTCGATGTCTATGATAACGAGCGTCGTCCATGGCAACGCTCAGCCCGAAAGACGATGGTAGGCTGCCTCGAACCGCTCATTCCATTGCTGCAGCCGCGTCACTCCGCTTTGCACGAAGGCCGACGAGCGGATGCAGTAAATGATGAAGTCGTTCAGAAAAGACACTGGGATGGGCAGTGGGCGCCGAAAATCGACGAATAGAACGACGCGGATCTGGTCGCTGCCGTTCCATGCCTCGTGTTCATACGTGTCGTCAAAGATCAAGCTCTTGCCCTCTCGCCATTGCTTCTGATGTCTCCCGACCGATATACCGCAGCTCGCGGGATCGGGAATCATGAGCGCGAGATGATAGCGGAGCACCCCCTTGTAAGGGCCTCGATGCGGAGGCAACCGTTTTTTCGGCAGAAGAATGGAAAAGAACGCCGTGGTCATTCCCGGGATCGATTCGATCAGTTCCGCCGTGCGGGGACAAACACGGCAATTGACGTCGTTGCGGATGCCATACGCATAAAAAAAGAACGTTTTCCACCGATCATCCTGCGTCAGCTCCAATTGGTCGATCGAGATGTCTTGGAAATTCGGGATCGCATCGCGTTCTTCGAGCACGCGGTCGAGCTCGGCGCGAGCATCCTGCCACCGAGCCTCGACCTCGGGGACCCAAGGGAATTCCTGCGGGTCGAAGAATTCCTTGTCGCCAACAAGCGAAAACCGGCGGATCGTCTTCTCGACGACATGTAACGCGCCCAATTGAATCTTGCGCATCGTGGTGTCAATAACGGGTGGCATGGATCCATTCCCTCCGATTGCGCCACGCAACCCCAAGACGCAAATCCTGCCGGTCAAAATCCTATTACGGCCAACTGCGGAAATGTGACCGCACATTACCTTGCCGTCAAGGCGGACAAAATGACCGCTCGACCTCGCCTAATCCGGCGACGGTACCTTCGTTTCCTTTGACCAAAACATCCGCTATACCTGCGCGGCATTAGTTCCGGTAGGGCAGCCCCGACAGCATTGTGATGAAGGACCCTCGTTCGATCCTGATTACCGGCGCGAGCAGCGGCATCGGGGCGGCTTTGGCACGTGCCTACTCGTCTCCAGGCGTGACCCTCGCGCTAACTGGGCGCGACCCGGCGCGGCTCTCGGCGGTGGCGGATGCCTGCCGGGCCGGAGGGGCACAGGTTCAAAGCGCCATCCTCGATATCGAAAGCGCCGATGAGGTGGCGAACTGGGTCGCCACGGTCGACGCCGCAGCTCCCCTGGATCTCGTGATCGCCAACGCAGGCATCACGGGCGGCCTCGCTGCGGACGGCGCCGGTGAATCGCGAGCGGACGTGGAGCGACTGATGCGCATCAATTTCGGCGGCGTATGCAACACGATCATACCGGCGCTCGCCATGATGCGCCCGCGGCGGCGCGGCCAGTTGGCGCTTATGAGCTCGATTGCCGCACTTCATGGCTTGCCCTATTCACCGGGCTATTGCGCGAGCAAGGCCGCGCTCAGAATTTACGGCGAAGCACTCCGTGCATGGCTGCGGCCCGAAGGCATAGGGGTCTCGGTGATATTGCCCGGCTTCGTCGACACGCCACTGTCGCGTCGGATCAGCGCCCCGAAGCCGCTGCAGATTTCGGCCGAGCGAGCCGCGAAAATAGTTCGCAGCCGCCTAGCGCGCGGCCAAGCGGTAATCGCCTTTCCGTGGCCGCTTTACGTCGCAACACGCTTGCTTTCGCTGCTGCCGCCGTCTCTGGCGGACCGCATCCTTAGCTTCGTACAGGTCGAGATCACTACGTGAACCACAGCGTGGGCGGAGGCGTCCGGGTCGTGGAGCTGAACGGCCGAACCGACATCCAACGGTTTCTCGATCTGCCGCATCGAATCTACCGTGACGATCCGCACTGGGTCGCGCCGCTGCGCAGGGAAGTGCGGAAGCTTATCGATCCCAAGGCGAATCCGTTTTTCGAGCACGGTGAAGC
>Ga0187765_10000697_pt1 | contig 12486 bp, 8 predicted proteins | sample 0216_QUI02_MP05__3_FD_133018 | JGI IMG/M metagenome (GOLD analysis project Ga0187765, IMG submission 133018) | Tropical peat soil microbial communities from peatlands in Department of Meta, Colombia - 0216_QUI02_MP05_10_MG | ecosystem: Environmental > Terrestrial > Soil > Wetlands > Peat ...
TCGAACCTCCACCTCGGCGACTTCGGCTGCGTACGCTTCATTGGCGTAGGCCGCGGCGATCCCACGTCCCTGACCGGCCGGCAGGGGAGATCCCCAGCCGGACTCTTTGGCGGCGAGCTCTATCACGGTGCGAAGACGCCCGATGTCGTACGTGCCATCCTCGTACGGCATCTGCCGCGGAGGGCCGATGAAGTCGAGGAGGAAGGCGACGGAATCACGGCCTGCGAGTGCGGCAAGCTCATCGAGGATGCTCGAGATGACGAAGACGTTCGTCGACTCCTCGATCGCGCGCCATTGGCCGAGCGGGATCGCCGAGTGAATGAGCGACGCCTCGAGGCGAAAGTTCGGAACCAACCCCGCTGGGAAGTCATCGCGGCCTACCTCTCCTCCGCCGGCCGGGTAGCTGGTCATTCCCTTCGGCAGCTGCCACTTCAAGAACGCGCCTCGGGGCGCATTGATGAGCCGCCGGCGAAGCGCAACGACCTTTCCGGCGCCGTCGACTCCTGCCTGCACCACGTGGACACCCGCGGGACGATAGAAGTCGTGGCGCATGTCGTCCTCGCGGTCCCACACGACCTGGACGGGGGCCTTCACGCTCCGCGAGCAGACCAGCGCCTCCGCGACGAAATCGGCGTAAAAGCGCCGGCCGAATCCACCGCCCATCCGCACCGGATGCACGCTCACGGCGCCCGCCGGGTGTCCGGTGATGAGGCGCACGACGTTGGCCGCGCCGTCCGGATCCTGCGTGGGCGCCCACACCTCGCAGCGGTCGGCTCGCGCGTCCACGACGCAGTTCATCGGCTCGAGCGTCGCATGAGCGAGGAGGGGAAGCTCGTATACGGCGTCGATGGTCTTGGCGGCCGACGCCATCGCGGCCGCAACGTCGCCGTCGTCGCGGCGGACGCGCTCGGGAGGGAGCTGGGCGAGCCGGTCGCACTCCTTGCGAATGCGATCGGTGCTTTCGGAGGCGCCTGTGCCCTCGGACCATTGCACGTGGAGCGCAGCGCGCGCCTTGAATGCCGTCCACGTCGTGTCGGCAATGACGGCGACACCGTTCGGTGGCTTGGGGCTGTTCTCGCCGAAATCCGGCAGCGCATCGGCGTCGATCCTGACGACGGCGCGCACGCCGGGAATGCGTCGAGCCGCGCTGTCATCCAAGGACAGCACCTGGCCGCCGAGGACGGGGCTCCGCAGAACCGCGGCGTGGAGCATGCCGGGCCTGCGCACGTCGAGACCGTAGCGCATGCGGCCGGTGACGATCGCCGGCGTATCGAGGCCCCGCCGCGGAGTGCCGATGAGCGTGAAGGCCGAGCGCGCCCTGGGGGACGGATCCGCCGGGAGCGTGCCGGGAGATTGAGCGGCCAATCGAGCGAGCGCTCCGAAGGAGATCTCCCGGTGGCTCGCCGAATGCCTGACGACTCCGTCCGACGCGGCGCAGTCGCTCTCCGACACGCCCCAGGATCGTGCTGCGGTGGCGATGAGGAGGCCGCGCGCGAGGGCCCCCGCCTTGCGCAGCGGATCCCACCCGTGCTGGACGCTGTCGCTCCCGCCCGCGTACTGCTCTCCGTATCGCTGATCGAGATCCGCCTGCTCGATCCGGACGCGCGACCAGTCGGCGCCCAGCTCGTCGGCCACGATCATCGCCAGCGACGTCCGCACGCCCTGTCCCATCTCCGGCCGGGGAATGATGACCGTGACCGTCCCGTCAGGATCGATGCGAAGGAATGGGTTCGGCACGAAGGGGGCCGCGTCGGCCGTCTCGCCCCGCGCCAGTGGGGACCACCCCAGGGAGAGGAGAAGGCCGCCGCTCGCTGCCGCGGCGACCTCGAGGAAGTGGCGCCGCGAGACCCTCGGTGCTCCCGTAGTCACGCCGCGCCGGCGGCGCGGTGGATCGCAGCCCGGATGCGTTGATAGGTGCCGCAGCGGCAGATGTTGCCCTTCATCGCGGCATCGATCTGCTCATCCGTCGGGTGCGGGTTCGATTTGAGCAGGGCCGCCGCCGACATGATCTGCCCCGACTGACAGTAGCCGCACTGCGGGACGTCCTCTGCAATCCATGCTTTCTGCACCGGGTGGCTTCCGTCGCGCGACAGCCCCTCGATGGTGGTGATGTGCTTTCCACCCAGCGCCGAAACGGGCGTGATGCACGAGCGAACCGCCGCGCCGTCGATGTGAACGGTGCACGCCCCGCATTGAGCCATCCCGCAGCCGAACTTCGTCCCCGTTAGCGTCAGAACATCGCGCAGCACCCAGAGGAGAGGAGTGTCCGATGCCACGTCAATCGAGCGACGCTGGCCGTTGATCAGGAGGTCCATAGATCGATCCAAGGCGATGAGGAGGAGTGACGCAGGCCGATCACGATGAACGCAGTGGGAGCTGCCTGACGCGAGGGCCACCCGCAGCCACGATCGCGTTGGCGAGTGCCGGCGCGAGCGGCGGCACACCCGGCTCGCCCACACCGCCTGGCGGCTCCGAGCTGGGGACGATGTGGACATCGACCTTCGGCATGTCGGGCATTCGGAGCACGCGGTAGTCGTGAAAGTTGCTCTGGGCGACGCGGCCGTCCTCGAGCGAAATGCGGCCTTCGAGAGCCGCCGAGAGTGCGAACGCAATGCCACTCTCCATCTGAGAGGCGATGATGGCCGGATTGACGACCGTTCCGCAGTCGATGGCGCACACCACTCGATCGACTCGCACTGAGCCATCCTTGGAAAGCGACACCTCCACGACTTGCGCCGTCGGTGTGCCGAAGGTGTCGTGCACTGCCACGCCGCGACCACGTCCGGCGCCGAGGTCCTTCCCCCAGCCGGCTCGTTCCGCGGCGAGCTCCAACACGGCAAGCTTTCGCGGTTCCGCTGCGAGAAGTGGCCGCCGAAATGCAACCGGATCCTTGTTCGCCGCCCGCGCCAACTCGTCGATCATGCTCTCGATCACGAAGGCATTCTGTGAATTGCCGACCGAGCGCCACCAACCGACGCGGAGCCCCGGGTCGGAGAGAACCCAGAGCTGACGGAGAGTGCGCAGGTTGTAAATCGGCTTGTCGAGCCCCTGGCGGATGTCGCCGGGCACCTTGTCGGGAACGCCTGACGCGTTCGGGTGCATCGACCAGCTGATCGACGGACCGACGATCACCTGATCCCACGCGACGATCTGTCCGCCGGCGTCGAGGCCGGCAATCACGCGCTGCCAGCTGGCCGGACGGTAGTAGTCGTGCCGGATGTCATCTTCGCGGGTCCACACCACTTGCACCGGGGCGCGGAGGCGCCGGGAGACGAGCGCCGCCTCGACAAGCGCATCGGCGAAGAGGCGCCGGCCGAAGCCGCCGCCGAGGAGCGTCACATGCACGGTGACCTTCTCCTCCGGGAGGCCGAGCGTCTTGGCCACGACCTGACGAGCCTCGGTCGGAATCTGCGTGGAGGCCCAGAGCTCGCAGCTGTCGCCGCGGAAGTCGGCCACGCAGTTGAGCGGCTCCATCGGCGCATGCGCCAGGTAGGGCAACTCGTAGACGGCCTCGACGCGATGCGCCGCCGCCTCGAGCGCCTTCGGCACGTCGCCACTGTCGTGGATCGCAACCCCGCCGCCGGAGGCGGCCTTGTCGAAGAGGCGATCGATATCGGCGCGGGTCGGGCTCTTGGCGTCCCCCTGCTCCCACGTCACCTCGAGGGCGCGCGATCCGGCTATGGCGGGCCATGTCGATGTGGCGAGGACCACCAGCGCGCTCGCCTTGCCATCAGGGGTCGCCTCATATGGGAAGACGTCGCGAACTCCGCGAATGCGCTTGGCAGCCGAGTCGTCGTACTTCTTGAGGGACCCTCCGACGTATGGGCAGCGCACGATCGTCGCGACGAGCATACCCGGCACACGGACGTCGATGCCGTAGAGCGCTTTCCCGGTCACCTTGTCAGGCGTGTCGAGGCGTGGGGTCGACTTCCCGATCAGGCGGAACTCGGACGGCCGCTTGAGCGGCGGGTCCGACGGGACAGCAAGCGTGCGAGCAGCGGCGACGAGCGAGCCGTACGGCGCGCGCCGCCCCGTCGCAGGGTGCACGACCACACCGGGCTCGGTGCGGCAGCTGTCAGGGCTCACTCCCCACGACGTCGCAGCCGCGGCAAGGAGCATCTGCCGCGCTGCCGCTCCCGTCTTCCGGAGAGCCATCCAGGACCCCTTCACGCTCGTGCTGCCGCCGGTGTCCTGGTCGCCAAAGCGGGCGTCGGCGTCGGGTTGCCAGACGCGCACCATGCGCCAGTCTGCATCCAGCTCGTCGGCGACGATCATCGCCAGGCTGGTTCGCACCCCCTGTCCCATTTCCGACTTCCCGATGGCGACAGACACCGAGCCGTCAGACTCGACGCGGAGAAAGGCATTCGGCGAGAGCGGATCGGCGGGCTCGGCGCCCTCCACCCCCCATCCAGGGCGCGCGGCCCCGGGGAGCGTGAGCCAGAGCATGAGGCTCGCGCCACCGGCGAGTCCGGAGCGGAGAAACTCGCGCCGCGACCGGCCCGCGGGCTCGCTCGGGGCGGGTGCGGTGCGATCCGATAGTGTCGTGTCGTCCATGAACGACTCCCCTCCTGATCGCCGGTTGCCCGGCCTTATGATAGGGTCGGCGTGAGCGCTACCGCCCCGATCATACTGTAAGAGTTTTGTGAGCGAGGTGGGCCGTGCCCGAGCTTCCCGACATCACGATCTACATCGAGCAGCTCGCCGCGCGGATCATCCGCCAGCCCCTCGACACGTTGACGGTGGCCAAACCCTTTGTGCTGCGATCGGTGGATCCACCCGTATCCGAAGTGGAGGGTCGCCGGGTCGTGGGCATCAGCCGGATAGGAAAGCGCATCGTGATCGCGCTCGAAGGGGAGCGCTACATCGTCATTCATCTGATGATTGCGGGGCGGCTGCGCTGGCGCGACCCGGGTGCCAAGCTCCCACCCAAGCGATCCATCTTGGCTAGCCTTCACTTCCCCGCCGGCGTGCTCGTCTTCACCGAGGCTGGAACGACACGGCGCGCGTCGCTCACACTCGTGCGCGGAGCCAGCGAGCTCGCCTCCCTCGAGCGCGGCGGGGTGGACGTCATGACCGCGACCCTCGACGAGTTCGCGGCGCGATTGACGAGCGAGGTGCACACGCTCAAGCGGGCGCTCACCGACCCGTCTCTCTTCAGCGGGATAGGAAACGCCTACTCCGACGAGATTCTCCACCGAGCTCGTCTCTCTCCGATCGTCTACACCAGCAAGCTCACGACCGCCGAGATCCATCGACTCTACGACGCGACGCGTGACACGTTGACGGAGTGGACAGAGCGCCTCCGTGCCGAAACGGGGGCAGATTTTCCCGAGACGGTGACGGCCTTTCGCGACGGGATGTCGGTGCACGGCCGCTTCGGCCTGCCCTGTCCGGTATGCGGAACCGCGGTGCAGCGGATACGTTACGCGTCCAACGAAACGAACTATTGCGCGCGCTGTCAAACGGGCGGGCGCTTGCTCGCAGACCGCGCGCTCTCGCGACTGCTCAAGAAAGATTGGCCGAAAACCATTGATGAGGTGGAGTGAGGGGGACATGCGCACCGGTCCGTGGCTGCTCGCACTCGTCCCTGCCGCGATCGCGCTCACGACGACGGCCCATGCGCAAGCGGCTGCCCCGCCCGCCGGTGCGACGGCGGTGCGCACCGCGAGCCTGTCGTCGGACGAGCGGCGTGCCGTCGAGGCCCTGGACCAGAACGCGATTCGTGAGGTGACGAGTGCGCTCGCCGCGCCGGCGATGGAGGGTCGCGGCACTGCCCTCCCCGGCGGCGATCGCGCGGCCGCCTACATCGCCGACCGGTTCAAGGCGATGGGACTCGCGCCGCTCGGCGACTCCGGGACGTACTTCCAGCACGTGCCCTTCGTGAGCGTGCGAATTCTCCCCGCGACGGCGATCGCGACTCCGCAGGCCCAGCTTCGCTGGGGAAGTGACTTCGTGCTGGTGCTCCCTCCGGGCGCGGACTCGACGGCGATCCGTGCGCCGGCGGTGTTCGTCGGATACGGTGTCGTATCACCTGAGCTGCATCGCGATGACATCGGCACGACGGACCTGTCGGGGAAGATCGCCATCGTCCTTCGGGGGACGCTACGGGGAGTGGACGCCGAGGCTTGGGGGCGAGCGACAAATGCCTCGACGATCGTGCGTACGCTCGCCAGCCGCGGAGCGATCGCGTTCGCCTTCGTCGATGTCGGAGGTGAGGGTGCGAGCTTCGCGGAGATCTCGGACTACCTGGTGCGCCGACGCGTCGAGCTCGCGCCGGGAGCGCCCCGAAGCAAGCCGATCGTCGCCTATCTGAGCGACAGCGCGGCATCGCTGCTCTGGGCCGGATCGGGTCAGTCGTATGCCGCTGACCGGAGCCGTGCCGAGTCGGGCCAGAATGTGGCCCGCGTCCTTCAGCCGTGGATGGCGATCACTGTCCACGCGCACACCGAGCGTGGCGTGGGGAGCAACGTGATCGCCGCGCTTCCGGGTCACGACGTAACAGGGTCCAAGGAGGCCGTGATTTTCACCGCGCACTACGACGCATACGGTGTGGAGGGGGCTCGGATTTATCCGGGTGCGGCCGACAACGCCCTGGGCGTCGCGACGATGCTCGCCGTCGCGGCTGACCTGGCTCGGCAAACGAAGCTGAGGCGTGCGGTCATCTTCGAGGCGGTGACGGGCGAGGAGCATGGCCTTCTCGGAGCCGCATGGTGGGCGGATCACCCCACCTGGCCCCTGTCCCGAGTGGTCGCCGATCTCAACATCGACGGGATCGGGACGGAAACCTATGGGCCGGTGGCGCAGGTGACCGGCTTCGGGGCGGAATACTCCACGCTCGGCCCGCTCCTCGACGATGCGGCCGCGTCGTTAGGCCTGCGAGTGATCCCGGACCCGTTTCCCGAGGAGCAGGCGTTCTACCGTTCGGACCACTACATGCTCGTTCAGCACGGCGTTCCGGCTCTGATGGTGCTCGGCGGGCCGGCGGGCGACTCCTGGCGCAGTCGCGCGAAGGCCTGGCTCGGCCCGGGCGGCGACTACCACCAGCCGGGCGACTCGGTGCGCACCGACTGGAACTGGAGCGGCCCGCGCACTCTCGGCGCGCTCACTCTCGTCATGGCGATGCGGATCGCGAATGACAATACGGTGCCGGCGTGGAACCCCGGGGCGCCATTCTCGAGAGAGAGGAAGCAATAGAAAAAAGCACGGAACGCCGGGTGCGCGTTCCGTGCTCGGGTCGTGGCCTCCCCGTGGGTCAATTCAGCCGGCGAAGCAATACGTGCATCCCTTTTCCTGCGCGCGGTTCACCGCCAGGACGCCGGAGGGAACGATGGTGACTCCCGGAACGAGGCCCGCCGTCCACTCATCCTTGGCCTTGTCGGCGGCGACGCCGACCTTGGCACCCAGGTTCTGGCTGTAGATGGTGAGCGCGACGTTGCAGACGACGAATATCGCTCCACTCGCCTGGAGCTTGTCCACCGACATGTCGGGGAGAAGGAGATCGCCGGGCTTCGAGTGGTAGTAGATGTTCCTCGTCGACGGCTGCTTCGTCGCCGGGTCGATCACGTTGAACTCCTTCCCGAAGTTGTACTTCGACCAGATCGAATCCTGGAAGACGAAGGGGATCCCGCTGTGGCGGCAGACGACGACGGCCGTGATCTCGCTCTCGGGGAGCTTGTACGCCTCCATATTCGACATGATGAAGACGCGCGCCCAGGCGAGCGGGAATCCTTGATTGATCTCGGTCGCGTCGTACATCTGGCGGTGCTTTCCTTTGATCTTGTCGAGCCACGTCTCATCCCACGCTCCCGGGGCCGCCACGGAATCGGCGAGCGCCGCGGCGCGCTCCGGAATCAAGGACGTGGCGGCGAGTGCGACGGTGCCGGCGGCGAGCCGGCTGAGGAAGTCACGGCGTGGGGCGGCGTCGGGTGTGTCGTTGTGCATCGAGCCTCCTCGGGGCGGTGTCGTGTGCGCTGTGGCGGTGTCAGTGTGAGGTTGCCGGTCGCTTCAGGGCCGCCGCCTTCGTCTGGTAGGCAACGTCAGGCGGTGGGTCGCCGTTCGGCCAGTCATTCTCCTTCCCCGGAAAGTCAGGGCGCGGATGCGAAAGCACGAAGCCGGCGACATCGAAGGCGTCCTGATCGCTCAACGAGCCGGGAGCGCTGTAGGGCATATTGTAACGGATGAACGAGGCTGCGGTGTAGAGGCGGGCCATCCCGGCCCCGATGTTGAACGACTGCCCCCCCCAAAGCGGCGGGGCGATCTGTGTTCCCTCTCCATTGGGGCCGTGGCACTGGATGCACGTCGAGGCGTACAACGTGCGCCCGTGCGCGGTGTCGGGCTTGAGGGGCTGCAGCTTCCGGAGCCCCTGGCCGGGCACACTGTCGCCCACGTCGATCCCCCTCGAGACCCACGCCATGTAGGCGACGATGTCGTGCATGGCGCTACTGGTGGGTGCGATCGCGCGGCCGTTCAGGCTCCGCAGGAAGCAGTCGTTGATGCGATCCTGGAGCATGTCCACCTGGCCGCTGCGCGCGCGATACTGGGGGAAACGCGCATAGACGCCGGTGAGCGGGATCCCGTTCCGACGCGTGCCGCTGTCGAGGTGGCAGCTCATGCAGCGCAGGGCGGAGAGGGCGTTTTGCGGCAAGCTGTCGCGCGTGGACGCCAGGATGGCGAGCCCGCGCAAAACCGACGTGCGCATGGGGCCGTCGGAGAGGGGTGCGCCGAGGGGCGAGGTAGCGTTAGGCGCGAAGGCTTCGGTGGGGGTACGCGCTCGCGCCTTGGTGCTGTCCGGGGGCGGCGCGGTACGCACGCCACGGCACGACAGGGCCGACGGAATGGCCACCGCCATCGCTGCGCACCAGCGCGTCAGCGCACGAGCCCGGAGCCGCATGCCTGACCAAGCTCCCACGAAGTTGGTGAACGATTCTTTACGAAATCCGACGAGATGTAACGAGAAGGCCTGGGACATTCCAGGGTCAGCTCGTCGCCGGCTCGGTGGCCGCGCGACGACGGACGCGGCCCGGCAAACGGCCCGCCCGTCCCGTCTCCCGGCCCGCTCGTCCCGCGAGGCATGGACGGGTGGAGGCGGCGGCACTAAGCTGCCTCGGCCCATCACACGCGGACACCATGGATCGCCGGACGCGCGCCCTGCCCAAGCTCAACCCCCTCGCCGTCTTCGCGGCGTGGACGCTGGTCGCCGTGCTCCTCTTCCTCTATCGATGGCTCGATGACCTGACGCGCGGCCATACGGGGATGATGGGGCTGCGCCTGCTCGAGGAGACGACCGGCGCCTACACGGCGATGCTCCTCTTCCCGCTCCTCGTCTGGTTCGTGCGGCGCTTTCCGATCGACAAGACGAACTGGGCGCGGCTCGCGCCGCTCTACGTGCTGGCGATGGTTCTCCTCTCCGTCACGCACACCTCCATGATGGCGCTGTCGCGCGCGGCGATCGCGCCACTCGTCGGGCTCGGCCCCTACGACTACGGCGACATGCGGGTGCGCTACTGGATGGAGATGGCGAACGACGCACTCTCGTTCTGCGTCATGACCGGCCTGATCAACCTCTTCGACTATTACGCCACGACCCGCGACCACGAAGTGCGCGCGGCGCAGCTCGAGTCGCGGCTGGCGCAGGCACAGCTGCAGAACCTTCGCTTGCAGCTACAGCCGCACTTTCTCTTCAACGCCCTCAACACCGTCTCGGCGGTCATGTACGACGATCCGCGGCGTGCGGATCGAATGCTCGCCGACCTGAGTGAGCTGCTCCGGATGACCCTCCGCAACACCCAGGCGCAGGAGACGACGCTCGATGAGGAGCTCCGCTTCCTCGGCCACTATGTCGAGATCATGCAGGCCCGATTCGAGGAGCGCCTTCAGGTGGAGGTCGAGGCCGATCCGGTGGTTCGGGGGGCGCTCGTTCCTCAGCTCCTCTTGCAGCCATTGGTGGAGAACGCCATCAGGCACGGCTTCGATCCGGTCACATCGAGGGGGACGATAGAGGTCCGGTGCGCGAGGGAGAACGGCACGCTGGTGCTCACTGTGCGCGATCATGGCACCGGCTTGAAGGAGCCTGCCGCCCAAGCGCTGCAGCACGGGATCGGGCTCTCCAACACTGCGGCCCGCCTCACGCAGCTGTATGGCGAGCGCCATCAGCTCGACCTCGTGAACCCCGCCGGGGGCGGCCTCGAAGTGCGCATCCGCCTCCCGTATCGCTCCGGGTGATGACATCGCTCCGTGCGCTCGTTGTCGACGACGAGCGGCCGGCTCGTACCAAGCTGCGACGGCTGCTCGCCGACGTGCCGGAGGTGTCGGTGGTGGGGGAAGCGGGCGATGGGCGGCGCGCCGTGACGATGCTGCGCGAGCTCGAGGTCGATCTGGTCTTCCTCGACGTTCAGATGCCCGGGCTGGATGGGTTCGGCGTGCTCGCCGAGCTCGCCGGCGAGCCGCTGCCGGCGGTTATCTTCCTCACGGCGCACGACGAGTACGCGGTCCGGGCGTTCGAGGTGCATGCCCTCGACTACCTGCTCAAGCCGGTGACCGCGGAGCGCCTCGCCGCTGCGGTCGGCCGCGCTCGTCAGGCGCGGAGCGAGGCGGCGGCGCCGGATCTCGAGGCGAGGCTCGAACGCCTGCTCTCGGAGCTTGGGCGCGGCCCGCGCTACCTCGAGAGGATCCTGGTCACGGAGAACGAGCGGAGCTTCCTGATTCGCCTCGACCAGGTGTCGTGGATCGAGTCGTCGCGCAACTACGTGGTGCTCCACGCTCCCGGAAAGCGTTACGAGGTGCGAGGGGCGCTCACGATGCTCGAGACACGGCTCGACCCGGCGCAGTGGCTGCGGATCAATCGATCGGCGCTGGTGCGGATCGACAGCATCGCGCAGCTCGAGCCCTGGTTTCACGGCGAGTATCGTGTGCTGCTGCGTGACGGTACGCGCACCACCTGGAGCCGCCGTTACCTCGCTCGCGCAGAGGAGATTCTCGGGCGGCATTTCTAGTCGCGCGGCTGGAGTTGCTCGCGCGCCCTCGGCTCGCGCGCCATCGCCGTCCCCGCGCCAGGCCCGGTCGGACCCCACAATCGCCGCTCGTCCCACTTTCGTTGTCGCCCCCCGGCGCGACCCGCACCTTGGGTGCGTGATCCTCACACCCAGCGGGGTAGACATGTTCAGACACACCATGGGACGCCGCATCCTTCGGTTCGCGGGCCTCGCCGCGCTCTCGCTGCTCGCCTCACGCAGCGTTGCATCGCAGGCTCAAGGCGCCGGAGCCGAGTGGCCTTTCTACGGCGGCGATGCCGGCGGCTCGCGTTACTCGACGCTCGACCAGATCACGCGCGAGAACGTGACGAAGCTCGAGGTGGCGTGGACGTATCGGAGCGGTGACTACATCGCTCCCGATCACGGAAAGCGCGCCTCCGCGTTCGAGGCGACGCCGCTCGTGGTCGACGGCGTCATGTATCTCTCGACCCCCTTCGGCAAGGTGATTGCGCTTGATCCCGAAGCCGGGACGGAGCTCTGGCGATACGATCCGCATGTCGACATCCACCGCGGGTACGGCGATTTCGCCTCGCGCGGCGTCGCACTCTGGCGCGATGGCTCACGAAAGAAGGGCGCCCTCTGTGCGACCCGAGTCTTCGTGGCGACGATCGACGCCCGGCTGATCGCGGTCGATGCAGCGAGCGGGAAACCGTGTGCCGACTTCGGTGCCTCGGGCGTGATCGACCTCCGGTCCGGGCTCCGCAATCCGCCCGACTACTTCGCCGAGTACGAGGAGACGTCTCCGCCGGCGGTGATCCGCGGGACTGTAGTCGTGGGCTCGGCGGTGGCCGACAACCATCGCGCCAACGCGGCGAGTGGCGTGGTGCGCGCCTTCGATGCGCGCACCGGGAAGCTCCGCTGGAGCTTCGATCCGGTGCCGCAGGATTCGACCGATCCGGCGTGGTCGAGTTGGCGGGGTCCCAAAGCGCATACGACCGGTGCCGGAAACGCCTGGTCGATCATCACGACCGACAGCATGCGTGACCTGGTATTCGTCCCGACGGGAAGCGCCTCGCCTGACTACTTCGGGGGGGAGCGGCTGGGCGACAACCACTACGCGAACTCGGTCATCGCCCTTCGTGCCTCGACCGGGAAGGTGGTCTGGCACTTCCAGGTGATACATCACGATCTGTGGGACTACGATGTCGCGGCATCGCCGGCCCTGGTCACGGTCAAACGCGACGGACGCGAGGTGCCGGCGGTCGTTCAGACCAGCAAGATCGGCCACCTCTTCGTTCTCGATCGCGAGACCGGGAAGCCGCTCTTCCCGGTGGAGGAGCGGCCGGTGCCGGCGAGCGATGTCCCCGGCGAGGAGGCCGCGCGCACTCAGCCGACGCCCGTTCTCCCCAAGCCGCTGGTGCCGCAGCGCATCACGCCTGACGACGCGTGGGGAGTGACCGAGGCGGACAAGAAGTGGTGTCGCGATCGGATCAGCGCCCTGCGCAACGACGGTCCA
>Ga0187765_10000698_pt1 | contig 12477 bp, 10 predicted proteins | sample 0216_QUI02_MP05__3_FD_133018 | JGI IMG/M metagenome (GOLD analysis project Ga0187765, IMG submission 133018) | Tropical peat soil microbial communities from peatlands in Department of Meta, Colombia - 0216_QUI02_MP05_10_MG | ecosystem: Environmental > Terrestrial > Soil > Wetlands > Peat ...
CTCGGGGTGGTTCTCGTGCAGCCAGGCGGCCGCCTGGATGCCCTCGTTGGTCCCGGTGGGCGGCATCCGGATGTCGGTAACGACCACGTCGGGCTGCTGCTCCCGCACCAGCGCGAGCAGCTGGGGCAGGTCGGAGGCGGTCCCGACCAGCTCGAATTCCTCGTTCGCCGACACCAGCCGGGAGACGCCCTCCCGGAGCAGGACGTTGTCCTCGGCCAGCGCCACCCGGATCGTTTCCATCAGGCGGTGATCGTAGCGTGCTACCGGTCCCGGGGATAGCCGCGCCGGGCCAGACGGTGGCCGTCGGGCCCGTCCCCATCCTGCTGGCCGGGTTCCTGGTCCTGCTGTCACAGGAAACCTGCTGGCCGCCGGCCCGGGGCGCGATCGCGGCCCGGACCCGACCGCGGCCCTGCTCCGCGCCGGGTATCCCACCCCGCCAGCTGGGCCTGGGCCCGCGGCACGATCGAATGGGCCCATGGAACCCCTCGACAGCCAGGTCGGCTTCCTGCTGGAAGCGGACCGGCTCAAGACGGTGCTGCGCCAGAGCACGCTGACCGACCGCTCGCGGCGGGAGAACTCGGCGGAGCACTCCTGGCACCTGGCCCTCATGGCATTGGTGCTGGCCGAGCACGCTCCGCCCGGTGTGGACCTCAGCCGGGTGATGGCGATGGTGGTGCTGCACGACCTGGTCGAGATCGACGCCGGGGACCTGTCCGTCTATGCGGCCGAAGCCGACCAGGCCCGCCAGGAGCAGGCCGAGCGGGCGGCCGCGGACCGGCTCTATGGAATGCTGCCGCCGGCGCAGGCGGCCACGCTGCGGGCGCTGTGGGATGAGTTCGAGGAGCGGGCCACGGCGGAGGCGAAGTTCGCCCGGGCCCTGGACCGGCTGCAGCCCATGCTCATCAACATGATGACCGGCGGCGGCACCTGGACGGCCCGCGGCGTCACGGCCGACCGGGTGCTGACCCTGGCCGCCCTGATCGACGACGGCTCACCGTCGCTGGGTGCCTACGCCCGGGACATGATCGGCACCGCGGTGCAGCGCGGCATCCTGGCGCCGCGGTCGCGGTAGCTGGCCGCCTGGCCGGGTACGAGTGGGTATATGAGCTCATCCCACGCCAGGCTCTTCTCCCGGCGCGGCAGCCGTTCCCGCATTTCCCGTCCCGGCCGTGCGCTGCTGTCCGCCCCGGCCGGCTTCGCCGGGCGGCTGGAACACGCCGAACCGCTGGACCGGGTGGCCCAGCCGATCGCGCGCGCCATCCGCAACGGCCTCCCGTCCGGGGGGAAGGCGGACGCGCTGCATGGGGTCTGGCTCGGCCAGCCCGTCCACCCGGCCCTGGTCACGCTGCCGCTCGGTTTCTGGACGTCGGCGACGGTGCTGGACTTCGTGCCGGGCGCCGGGCGCGCATCGCGCGTGCTGCTGGCCCTCGGCCTGGCCGGCACGGTACCGGCGGCCGCGGCCGGGCTGGCCGACTGGTCGTCGCTCCACCGCGAGCAGCAGCGGGTGGGCCTCGTCCATGCCGCCTCCGGCGCCGGCGCCTCGGCCCTGTTCGCGGCCTCACTGCTGGCCCGGATGGCGGGCAAGGACAACGGCGGCAAGCTGCTGGCGCTCGGCGGGCTCGCCGCCGTGACCACGGGTGGCTTCCTGGGGCGGCACCTGGCGTTCGGCCTGGGCGCGGGGGCCAGCCACGCCGAGCCGGTCGCGCACCTCACGGCGCTCGGCTGGCACGACCTGTGCCGTATCTACGAACTGCCCGACGGCCGCCTCGCGCGGCGCCGGCTCGGCTACCTGACCCTCACCGTGCTGCGCCAGGGCGGCGACGTGCTGGCCCTGGCCGATCAGTGTGCGCACCTCGGCGGCCCGCTCCACCAGGGCAGGCTGACCGACGACGGCAACGCGCCCTGCGTCATCTGCCCCTGGCATGGCAGCACGTTCCGGATCACCGACGGGACCGTGGTGCACGGGCCGGCCACCGCCCGCCAGCCCGCGTTCGACACCCGGGTCATCGAGGGCGGCATGGTGCAGGTCCGGCCGGCCCGGCCCACACACACGGGCCGGCGCCGGGGGTTATCCACCTCGCTCCGCCCGGCTGGCGGGTGCTAGGTCAGTCCCCGGCGGCGCTGGCCACGATGGCGGCCGCCCGGGCGACGCCGTCGCGCGCCCTGATCGCCTGCCCGGCGCGGGCCAGCCGCTCATGCAGCGCACTGTCGGCCAGGAGCCGGCCCAGCGCGCCGTGCATCTGCGCATCGGTGAAGCCGTAGGTGTCGAGCCGCGCCCCGAGGCCCAGCTCGTCGACCCGCTGCGCGTTGTCGTACTGATCCCAGAACAATGGCAGAACGATCATCGGCTTGCCGAAGTGAAGGCATTCCGTGGTGGTGTTGTTGCCGCCGTGCGTGATCACCAGGTCGGCCAGCGGGATGATCGACGCCTGGGGGACGAATTCAGCACCCCACATGTTCGGCGCCAGGTCGATCTCGTTGTGCAGCGGGCCCTTGGACACGATGTAACGGTGCGGGGTGGCAGCCAGGCAGGAGATCACCCGCCGCATCAGCCCGGTGTCCGCGGAGCCGAGCGAGCCCAGTGAGAAGTAGATCAGCGCCCCGTCGCCGCCGGCCAGCACGGGCGGGAGGGCGAACTCCTCGTCGGTCCGGCGCACCGAGGAGTCGAGCCGGTGCCAGGACGGCCCGAGCGGCCGCTCGCGCCGGTAGTCGGCCAGTTCCGGGTAGACGTAGAGGTTGACGTCGCCTTCGGCGATGAACTCCAGGTCGGGCAGGGGCGCCGCGCCCTGCGCGGTGTACCAGTCGTTGAACTCCTGCCACAGCGGCCGCTGCACCCGGTCGTACTCGGCCCGGAACTCCGCCCAGCCGGTGCGGTCACCAGCCGGGTACCCGGAGAACACGGGCGGCACGTCCGGGCTCTTGATCTCCAGCGGGTTGCAGGACACGATGCGCACGAACGGCACACCACCGGTCACCAGCGCCGGGAAGCCGACCACGTTGTCCTCGACGATGACATCGGGGCGGGCCCGGTCGACGATCGCGCGCAGCTGGTCGTGGCAGTGCCTGGCGCCGCCGATGAGCTCCTCCCAGACCGGCTTGATCCAGGTCTCCAGCTGCTCGATGGTCGGCTTGCGGAATTCCGGCGCGGTCTGCGCGACGAAGTCTTTCCAGAACTGCCCGGCGTCGGCGTCCCCGCTGGCCGGGGGGGCGAGGTCGACCAGGTCCTCGGTGAAGCCCAGCGGCTCCAGTTTGCTCTTCCACGACGCCTCGGCCGCGAAGACGACCCGGTGGCCCTGTTGACGCAGCACGTCGCCGATCCCGATGCAGTTGTTGGTCGGCCCGTACGCGCTTTCCGGCATGAACAGGACCGTCAGCGGCCTCGATGGCATCGGTGGCTCCTCGGCATGCTGATATCGGGAGTGCCCTTGTAGTAATACTCGGTGACCCGGCCCGGTGTCGCGCTGCGGCCGGGAACCGCGCCTGGCCGGAAGCCGGTCCCGCGGTAGCCACCCCAGGATGGCGGCGTCCGGCAGCGCCTCTCACCATGTGGAACAAGGCCCGTTATCCCAGGTGGCAGGTAGCGCCAGCGCGGCCGCCGGGATATTCTGGACCGCCCCCCACGCCCGGGGGCACGATGCCTGCTTGGGGGGAAGCCAGGTCATGACCGGCAGCATGACGATCATGCCCGGCAGCATCTCACGGCGCCCGCTCCGTACCGCAGCCGATGACCGCCTCGCTGGCCGTACCCCGGCCTTCTCAGCTGGGCGGCGACCGCAGCGCCATCGCCAGCCAGCTCATCATCCAGCCCCCGGCTGGGGACCGGCCGTACCTGACGAGGACACGATTGTCTGAGACCCGCCCTATCCCAGGCCAGCTCGGTGACGGCGAGATCCCCGGCTGGCGGGTTTTCACCACGCTGGCCCGGGGCGCTGCGCACAGGCTGGACGGCCGCCCGCTGCAGGACGCGGCGGGGTTCGCCACGTACGCGGCGGATGAGCCGCGATGGCTGGCCATTGTGGTGGCCGACGGGCACGGCGGGTACCCGCATTTCCGCAGCGAGCGCGGCTCAGAACTCGCTGTTGAAGCCGGGCTCCGGCTGGCCCCGGAAACGGCCGCGGGCCTCGCCGCGGGGAGGCCGGGCCGGGACATAAGTCTGGCGGCCAGGACGGAACTGGTACCGGGCCTGATCGGATATTGGCGCCGCGCCGTGGAGCAGGACCTGTCGGAGCATCCGTGGACCGGCCGGGAGCAGCGGATGCTGCTGCCGGACGGCGACATCACGGTCCCCTACGGCAGCACCCTGCTGCTGGCGGTGCTGGCCGCGCCCTGGCTGCTGCTGTGCCAGATCGGCGACGGCGAAGTGGTCATGGTGGACGCCGACGGGAACGCCAGCCTTCCCGTGCCCGCCGACCCGTGGCTCGACGGGTACAGCACCACCAGCCTGTGCCAGCCGGACGCGGCCGACTCGTTCCGGCTGGCGCTGGTGGATCTGGCCACCAGCCAGGCCGCCGCGGTATTGCTCGCCACCGACGGCTTCGGCAACGCCCAGGCAGCCGACCCGTGGTACCAGCCGGTCGGGGGTGACCTGGTGCGGCTGGCCCGGGAGCGCGGCAACGACTGGCTGGGTGAGCAGCTGCCGCTCTGGGCGGCGCGGTGCGCCTCGGCCGAGGGCAGCGGCGACGACACCACGGTGGCCCTGCTGTTGCGGACCGGGAGCCCACCGGCCGGCGACGCGACCCGGTCCGAGGAAGACCTCGCGGCCGGACGGAACACGCTGACGTGGCCGGCCATTCCCGTCGTGCCGCCCGCCGACCCGGCACCGCCGGGGCGCTGAGCCGGCCAGGTCCCGCCCGCGCCGGGCCCGCGGGAGGATCTCTAAGCCTGGCGTGGGGCTCCGGGCAGGTGAAGGACCTTGATCATGATCAGGCAGGGGTTGTCCGGCCAGAGGCCGTGGATCTCCTCCAGCGGCCGGAAGCCGGCGCTGGCGTAGAACTGCCGGGTCCGGCGGTAACCGGCGTCCGGGTGCGCCGGGCCCAGCGTCTTCACCTGGAGGAACTCGGCCTGATCAGCGATCAGGTCGGCCTCGAGCGCGGCCACCAGGGCGCGGCCCACCCCGCGCCGGTGCACCGCCGGGTCCACCGCCATCAGGTGGATCTCCGCCGAGCATGGGAAATGCCGGGCGGCCAGCAGCACGCCGACCGGCTGGTCCTCCGGCGGTTCCGCCTGCCCACCGCCGGGCCAGGCGAGATAGGTCGGCAGGTCCCTGGCTGACTCGACGTAGCCGATGACCGCGGACTCGATGCCGAACCAGTCCGGCAGCATCCGCAGCAGCCGCTCAACCGTGGCCGGGTCCTGCTGCCCGGTGGTGATGCGCCAGGCTGGCCGTGGCGCCGCTATTTCTTGCCCCATTGGTGCAACCTAATGCTGGTAGAGGGTTCCGGTACCCGGCCGGTGGCCTTACCGCTCGGCCGGCGGTGATCGGTTTCTCGCGGTGGAGGCCGGCGCTTGGCCGAGTTATCGTCTTGTCATGGCGGCGGTGAACCCGCAATGGCCAGCGCCGAGGGTATCGGACGCTGACCGCGATGAAGCGATCAAGGCGCTCAGGGAGGGGTCCGCCGACGGCCGCCTCTCGCACGACACCTTCCTGCACCGGCTGGACCTCGCGCTGCAGGCGCGCTACGCCGGGCAGCTGGCCAGCCTGCTGGCCGACCTGCGGCCGGCCCGGTGCCGCACCAGCCTGGCCGACCGGGCCGCGGCAAGCTGGGATGGGTTCACCGGGCAGTTGCGGACCATGTGGTGGGGGGTGCGCCTGCCGCGGCTGGTGCTGCCCCGCGGCGGCCGGACGGTGTTCACGATCGGCCGCGCCGCCAGCTCCGACCTGGCCCTCACCGACATGACGGTGTCGTGGCGGCACGCCGAACTGCGGCGGGCCGGGGACGACTGGGTGCTGGCCGACCTTGGCTCAACCAACGGCACCCGCGCCAACGGATGGCAGGTCGGCTCCGGCTGCCTGGTACGCGCGGGCGACCAGGTGACGTTCGGCCAGGTGGGGTTCCGCCTCTGCGATCCGCCCACCCTGTGACCGGCGCTGGCGGCCGGCGCTGCCGGAGCAGGTAACCGGGGCATCGCCGGCACCCGCCCGGTGACCTGGGTGCCATGCCCCGGGGCAGAGGAGATATGGAGGGTGCCGCCGAGCGCGGCCAGCCGGTCCGCCATGCCCTGCACGCCGCTGCCCGCTGGCACGGCCGCCTGGTCGAAGCCCCGGCCGCCGTCGGCGACCGTGAACTCCAGCCGGTGGCCGTCGTAGCCCAGCGTCACCCGGGCCGCCGGGGCCTGGGCGTACTTGGCGACGTTCTGCAGCGCCTCCAGCACACAGAAGTACACCGCGGCCTCGACGTCCTGTGAGTATCTGCCGATTCCCGGCGCCTCGACGGTGACCGGCAGCGGCGCCTTCTGGGCCTGCGCCTCGAGCGCGGCCCGCAGCCCCAGGTCCGCGAGCAGCGGCGGGTAGATCCCGCGGGCCAGGTCACGGAGCTCTTCCAGCGCGTCGGCCGCCGCCTGCTCGGTCTGGGCGATCATCTCAGCCGCCTCGTCCGGTGCGTCGGTCACCATCTGCCGGGCCAGCTGGAGGGTGATCCGCAGCGCGACAAGCTGCTGCTGCGCGCCGTCGTGCAGGTTGCGCTCCAGCCGCCGCCGCGCCTCATCGGAGGCCGCGACCAGCCGCTGCCGGGAGGCGCGGAGGTCCTCGATCAGCGCGACGTTGCGCAGCACCAGGCCCGCCTGCGCGGCCACGTCCCTGACCAGCCGCTCTCCCGCCGGGGTCAGCGGCTCCCGCGGCGAGCTGGTGATCCGCAGCGCGCCGAGCCGCTCGCCCTGGTGCTCGACCACGAACGCCGAGGCCAGGCCGTCATCCCTGCCGCCCGCTGGCTCCTGGGTGTGCGGCGCAGACGCGTCCGTGCCGGCCGGCGCTGGTATGACCAGCTCCGGGCCGTCCGGCGCCGCTATGGCCGCCGTGGCGGCGGCGGGCGCCGACCCGTTCACGGACGGCCATGCCGCCTCCAGGTGCTCGCTGCCGCCGGTCCGCAGCCAGACCTCGGCCCGCCTCGCCCCGGTGGCCGCGACCAGCATCCGGGCCATCTGGGGCAGGACGTCCTCGGTGGAGTGGGTGCCGGCGATCTGCTCGGAGAACTCCGACAGCACCTCGTACGGGGTGGCCCGCCGGCCGTAGACCAACCGGTCGGCCAGCAGCCCGGCTCGGGTGCGGACGGGCTGCAGCAGCACGGCCGCCAGCGCGGCCGCCACGAACGTGAGCGGGCTGCCGCCCGGCCGCCCGGTCGCCGCGCCGACCGCCACCACGACCAGCACGTAGACGGCGGTGAACGCCGCCGCCACCAGCGCGGCGACCACGGTCTTCTTGACCACGACGTCGAGGTCGTAGAGGTGGTACCTGAGCACGGCGACCGCGCACGCCACCGGGATGCCGAAGATAGGCATGCCGAAGACCAGGACGAACAGGATCGTGCCCAGGAAGGTGTCGCCCCCATGGGTGGCCAGATCGTAGCCGATGAACAGGACCACGAAGCCGACCGTGAGCACGCCGACGTAGGCCAGCCAGGCGAGCTGCTGCCGCAGCTCGGGCGAGGCGCCGCGCCGCCGCACGAACACCGAGACCAGCGCGAGCACGGCCGAGGCCAGGGTCAGGATCCCGGCCACCTGGATGAGGTTGCTGTACCAGCCGTGGCGGGGGAAGACGCCCAGCGGGTTCGGGTAAGCGACGTGCGCCCCCACCAGCGCGTTGGTCAGGCTGCCGGTCACGGTGGTGCCGCGCTGCAGCAACTGGGCGAACCCGGCCCCGGCGGTCGCCACGACCGCCCACCACAGCACCGGCCGCCACCGGCGGGACGGCAGGTGGCCGTCCGGGAAGAGCAGCAGGATGATGATCAGCGGCGTGATGGCCAGCTGCTGCGTGCCGTAACCGAGCGCGGTGATCTGCCGGACCGCGGGCAGCGACCCGGGCGCCGTGCCCAGGCCGCGCAGGCCGTACTGCTCCAGGAACAGGCTTACCGCCAGCGCCAGCCCGGTCAGGCAGAGCAGCCAGCCGATCGGGTTGCGCGGGATCCGCGCCGCGATCAGCCCACCGATCCCGGCGTACACCACGACCGCGATCACCGCGAAGACGTATACGCCGATCCGGGTTGGGCTCATCACCCGCGCGTTGAACGCCAGCAGCACCAGCCCCCCGGCCATGACCAGCGGGGCGAGACCCGCCAGCGACCAGGCCAGGACGCGGGTGCCCGGGCGGCCAGCCAGGGCTGTCATGTAGTCGATTGTGGCGGCTGGGGGCGGGCGAGACCAGGGTGGAGGCCACACCACCCCCGGCGTGCCACCTCCCCATACCCCCCGCCGGGCGGGCCCGGCGGCGCGTTACTCTGCCCACTCCTCGGGCGGGTCCGCCTTGCCCGGGCCGCCCCGGTGACGCCGGTCGGCGGGATGCTCCACCAGCGCGAGCACCCGGCTGGCCATGAACCGGGCCGTCCGCACGGGTGTGCCGCCGCGGGTGAGCTCGGTCACCTCCACCACGCCGCGGCGGGTCACCACCTCAACCCGCCGCCCGGCCCGGGTGGCGGTCACCTCGTAGGTCCTGGTCGCACCGCCCGCGTCGATGACGATCTCGACCCGGTCACCCTTCACTGGTCACTCCCGGCACGCGAGGGCTGCATGCCTGATTTGTTCCCCTTGCGGCGTGCGCCGACGCATCCGGCGCAGATCCCGCTGCAGGCCCTAGACGCTGGCGGCGCGCGCGGTCCAGCGGGACTGGCGGTACTCCAGCGCGAGCGGGACCCCGAAACACTTGGACAGTTTCCGTTCGGTGAACACCTCCGGCAGCGGCCCGGCCGCGAGCACCTGGCCCCGCCGCAGCAGCATGGCGTGGGTGAACCCCTGCGGCACCTCCTCCACGTGGTGGGTGACCATGACCATGGTGGGCGCCGTCCGGTCGGAGGCAAGGTAGGCGATCCGCCGCACCAGATCCTCGCGACCGCCCAGGTCCAGCCCGGCGGCCGGCTCGTCGAGCAGCAGCAGCTCGGGATCGGGCATGAGCGAACGGGCGATCTGCACCCGCTTGCGCTCACCCTCGGACAGGGTCGCGAACCGGCGCCTGATCAGGTGGGCGCAGCCCAGCGCGTCGAGCAGTTCCACCGCCCTGGTCACGTCGGTGGACTCGTACTCTTCCTTCCACCGCCCGACGATGGCGTAGGAGGCAGTGAGGACGAGGTCGATGACCTTCTCGGCCGGCGGCACCTGATCGGCGACGGCGGCGCTGGCCATGCCGATCCGCGGGCGCAGGTCGAACACGTCGGTGGCGCCGAGCCGCTCACCGAGGATCTCCGCGGTCCCCTCGGTGGGAAACAGCTGGGTCGAGGCCACCTGGAGCAGGGTGGTCTTGCCCGCTCCGTTGGGGCCGATCACCACCCAGCGCTCGTCGTCGTAGACCGTCCAGCTGACATCGCGCAGCAGCATCGACCCGCCGCGCCTGATGCCGACGCCCTGCAAGCGGATTACCTCGTCGGACATCCCGCTCCCTTCCAGCGCGGCATCTGTCGACCCGAACCTACGCTACGGTGCCGCCGCCGGCACACCGGCACGCGTGGGGTCCCGCCGCGACCGCCCGGCGCCGGCCGGCGGGCGCCGCCACCGCCGCCGCGGATCATGTGCGGGCCGCGCCTGGGTTCGCGGTTCGCCGCTGGTGACCGCCTGGCGGTAGCGTTGCGCGAGCAATGGATGCCACCGAAACCACCGTCCTGGTGACCCTGACTGGCCGGGACCGGCCCGGGGTGACGTCCCGGCTGTTCACGGTCCTCGCGGCCGGGCACGGCCTGAGCGTTCTCGACATCGAACAGGTGGTCATCCGCGGGCGCCTGGTGCTCGGCGTACTGCTGGCCTGCGGGCCCGACCCCGATCTGACGTCGATTCATCGCGGTGTCCGGGCGGTCGCCGCCGACCTCGCCATGGACGTCGAGATCACCATGGGCTCCGGGGAATCGCCGCGGCGGCGCGGCCAGCTGCACGTCACCGTGCTGGGCAGCCCGCTGCGGCCGGCGTCCATCGCCGCCATCGCCGGCCGGATCGCCGCCAACGGCGCCAACATCGACCGGATAGACCGGCTTGCTGACCGCCCCGTCACCTGCATCGAAATGGACGTGTCCGGCGCCGATCCCGACGCGCTGCGGACCGCGCTGACCCAGGAGTCTGTCGCGCAGGGCGTCGATGTGGCGGTTCAGCGCGGAGGTCTGCACCGCCGCGCGATGCGGCTGATCGTCATGGACGTCGACTCCACCCTCATCGCCGGTGAGGTCATCGACGTGCTGGCCGCCCGGGCCGGCTGCGCCGAGCAGGTGGCCAAGGTCACCGCCGCCACCATGCGCGGCGAGCTGGACTTCGCGGCCTCGCTGGCCGAGCGGGTCGCGCTGCTGGCGGGCCTGGACGCCACGATTCTCGATCAGGTGCGGCGGGACCTGCGGCTGGCCCCCGGGGCCAGGACGCTGATCCGCACCCTGCGCCGGCTCGGCTACCGCTGCGGGATCGTCAGCGGCGGCTTCACCCAGATCACCGATGGGCTGGCCGCCGAGCTCGGGCTCGACTACGTGGCCGCCAACACCCTGGAGATCTCCGGCGGCAGGCTGACCGGGCGGCTGGCCGGCCCGGTCGTCGACCGGGCCGGCAAGGCCGCGGCGCTGCGGCGGTTCGCGGAGCAGGCGGGCATCCCGCTCAGCCAGACGGTGGCCATCGGCGACGGCGCCAACGACCTCGACATGATCGCGGCGGCCGGGCTGGGCATCGCCTTCAACGCCAAGCAGGTCGTCAGGGACGCGGCCGACGCCTCGGTCAGCGTGCCGTACCTGGACACGGTGCTCTATCTGCTCGGCCTGTCCCGTGATGAGGTCGAGGCCGCGGACACCGGGGACCGGGAGCCGCTGGCCTGAGGCCGCGGCATTCGCGCACAGGGGATCGCGATGCGGCCGGTGACCCGCGGCTAGCCCAGTGGCGGCTCGTCGGTGGGGACCAGCCTCAGCAGCGGCCGTTTCGGCCGGCGCGCCAGGATGCCGATGATCGTGGCCCTGCCGATCCCGGTGATCTGCTGAATCTGGTGGATGCTGACCCCGGCTGCGGCAGCTTCGCGGATGACCTCGTCACGCCGGGCGTTGGCCTCGGCCCACTGCCGGAGCTTGTCCTCGGCATCGGTGAATGGCGAAGGTGCCATGATGCGAACGCTAGCCGGAATACGGGCGAAATTGGGGAAATCGCCCCGGACACGTCGACGCGCACCCGCTACACCGCATGCGGCGTCCAGATCCGGGCCAGCTCCCCGCCGCCCGCCGACACCGCCCGCCCACCGGCCCGGCCGCCGGACGACGCCAGCGCGGAGGTGGGAAAGGGTGGCCGCCGCGGAAGCGCGCGGCCCGCCCAGCCGGGACCATCTGCCGGGGGGCCTTGATGCCGCAACGTCAAGGGCGCGGCGGCCCGATATGTTCGGCGGGCGCCGCGCCCTTGGATCGGGCCGGTCAGCCGGTCGCCTGCGGGGTCTGCTCCGCCGGGGCATCCGCCTCCGCTTCCGGCCCTTCCCCGGCCACATCCGCCCCGTCCGGGCCCTGGGCGCCGCCGATGGCCGCCCCATCACCGGCGCCGCTGCCCGACAGGCTGCTGGAACGGCGCTTGGAGATCACGATGGCGATGACGACGATGGCCACCGCGACCACCGCCACGCTGACCCGCAGCCCGATGTTGTGGCTGTACTTCACGACGCTCGTCGCGACCAGCAGCGACACCAGGTTCATCACCTTGATCAGCGGGTTGATGGCCGGGCCCGCGGTGTCCTTGAACGGGTCGCCGACGGTGTCCCCGACAACGGTCGCCGCGTGTGCCTCCGAGCCCTTGCCGCCGTAGTTCCCGTCCTCGACCAGCTTCTTGGCGTTGTCCCAGGCGCCGCCGGCATTGGCCAGGAACACCGCCATCAGCACGCCGACGGCGATCGTCCCGACCAGGTACGCGCCGAGCGGCGCATACCCGAACGCGAAACCGACGGCTATCGGGGTCAGCACCGCCAGCAGGCCGGGGGTGGCCAGTTCGCGCAGCGAGTCCCGGGTGCAGATGTCCACCACCCGCGCGTACTCGGGCTTCTCGGTGAAGTTCATGATGCCGGGATGGTCCCGGAACTGGTTCCGTACCTCGACCACCACCTGCTGGGCCGCGCGGCCCACGGCCCGGATCAGCAGGCTGGCGAACAGGAACACCACCGACCCGCCGACGATGACGCCGACCAGGACGTTGGGCCTGTCCACCGACAGACTGAACGTGCCCGCGGCCTTGCCCAGCGCCGCCTCGACGGTGGTGCGGAAGGCGCCGAACAGCGCGGTGGCGGCGAGCACCGCGGTGGCGATCGCGATGCCCTTGGTGATCGCCTTGGTGGTGTTGCCGACC
>Ga0187765_10000702_pt1 | contig 12442 bp, 14 predicted proteins | sample 0216_QUI02_MP05__3_FD_133018 | JGI IMG/M metagenome (GOLD analysis project Ga0187765, IMG submission 133018) | Tropical peat soil microbial communities from peatlands in Department of Meta, Colombia - 0216_QUI02_MP05_10_MG | ecosystem: Environmental > Terrestrial > Soil > Wetlands > Peat ...
AATGTTGTGCCGGCCACGGATCCGCTCGCCCGATTGCGGATAATCAAGTACAGCATCCTCGCGGTAAATTTCATGTTCGACCTCGAAATCGCTCGCGTCCGAAGCGTCCCAGTGGCGCTCCAGCGCTGCCCGCACTGTTCGATCATCCATCTCAATCTCCCACCTTCGCTTCCGTCTAGCAATTCGGGACCACTGAATTCATTGTGCTGTACCCAATTCTCAACGTGGGTCCTCCATTGCAACGGGCAATCCACACACCGAGAGGAGCTCGCGCCGCCGCCTCACGATGAAGGCGATTGCGCTCTGCCTTAACGATACGCTCGTCGGGAGCCCACGACAATGTGCGGATTTCATCGGCTAGTACCCGTAAGCGAAGGTTTTGACTCCATTGAGTGTGGAGGTATTTTGGTACGATGATTGGAGGGCATTTTGAGCATCAAAACAGGAGTCGAATCGCGCGTGTTGTGGCATGACGAATCTGAAACAGCGGTGGGGGCTCGAGATGCCATGGTTGACCGCCGAGCTGTTGATTGTTTACCCAGGAATCGCGAAGTTTTGGAACGGCCGGTCCGAGTCCACTCGACGCCGCAGCAGTTGGCGCTCGGTGCCCGCATCATCTTGCAGGCGGCCGACGCTGTCGGCACTCCACCGCGCGATGCCTAATATGAGGTTTGGCTTCATCGGACCTTCACGCTGGCACCTCTCATGTTTCTGGTTCGGTTCGCCCCAAGACCGTCGACCAGCACTTTGGTCGCGAGTGCGCTCGAGGCATCGACTGGCAACGCCGTCCCTCATGACTCGTCCTTCTGCGATCTTCTATGGGCAGCGTTGGCGCGTGAGCTCAAGCGTCCGGATGTGGACCTGGTGGTGCTGTGGGAGGAGTACCGAGGGGCCGAGGGGCGCATCCGCAGGCATAGGGGTATAGCCGTTATGTTGCGGCCAAATTTATGTTGCGCGAGCGGCTTTGCGTCGGTGGGAGCCGCAGGCCGAGGTGGTCTTTCCGATCTAACTGAGCGGGTCATCACTGTCCGCGATACGACGTTCTTCAAAACACGCCTCGTGCCGCCCATGAGACGCGCTTCACGAAGACCCAAATCGCATTGAAGATCGATTCGCAGGGATCGCTGCCAAGCTGTTCGGATGGTCGAACCGTCATTTGGGGAAGGTCTGGGCGCCGTGCTTGTGAAGCTGGCGGTATATGCGCTGCCTACATCGCTGGGAGCAAGTTGCCGCCCCGCGTTTGGATAGAAATAACTGGCCACAGGCAGCGCATCGTATCGAGAATTTCATCTTGCGTTGCTGCTCGGCCCTGTGCTGTTCGGCGCGCATAGTCGCATGGGCAAGTTGTAGTGTGGCTCGCTTAGTCTCACGGGTGAGTTCGCATTCTTTGGAACAGTAGATTGAGTTCGTCCCCTTCGGCGCGTTAGTGCCGCGGTGTTGAGCCCAGGAGTATCTACATTTTCGTCCGCAATGGCCGCACGGGCGCGTATGCCGAGCCAATTCGTCTGGAGGCACGTGCGAGATGCAGCAGATACAAAGAGGCGTGTCAGCCATGGAATAAAGACAAAGAATGCTCGCACGCCTTGCGCGCCGGCACACGTTGTATTACCCGCTCTTACTTACACCAACCTTACAGGGCTAGATCCTCACCGGAACCAGCAAAGAGAAACGGTGGACAAGCAGCCAAGTTCGTGTAATCCGCGGCCGGGCCGGCCGGTGCCATACTTGATGCCACACTTCCTAGGTCTCTCGTCTCACTTTGGAGGCGCAAGTACTGCGCGTTCCGTCGCTTTCCGATAAAGGTGCTGGTCGAGCGGGGGGCCATACTCTTCAGGTTGGTTTTGCTGCGGCTGTGGCGGCGTCTTCTTCCAGACTTTTGTGACCGACCAACGCCGGCCCGCATCGATAATCATCCGCGAATCCGATCGCCGAACTGCTCTTAATCGGTTGGATTGAGAGGAATGAGCGCTGTGAGCGCACCCTGATATCATAGGCGCGAGTCTAGCCATGGCGGACCTCCGGATTGCAAGCCTTGTGGGCGTCGACTTGGCGAACGTTGATTTCACCGGATGTCGCATCTACGGCGTATCTGCGTAGGGTTTACAATTAGACAGCACCAAGCAACAAAATCTGATCGTCACAGAGTATGGCGATCCCGCGATCACGGTCGATAACATTGAGATCGCGCAGTTCGTGTATTTCCTCTGCACAGCGAAGAGATCCGCGACGTTATCGACACCATTAATTCCAAGGCGGCGCTGATCCTTGGTCGCTTCATGGAAAAGCGGAAGGCGGTCCTCGACGCGCTTCGTGAGGAATGGCGGAAGCGTGACTATTTAATTGTTTACTTCGCTGTTCCAGCCACCCGCGACATTACCGCGTTTCATCATTGCCGGGTTAACTGACGCCAGCAGCATCCCCAACGAGTTGGAAGGCATCTTCCCTCACCTTGCCGTACCCGTTCAGCCGCTGCTTGAAGGCTCGTCTCAGCCAAGACGCTTCTCGGCGCGCCCCCTGTCGCAACGTCACGTCGCCCTCGTCCAGTACGTTTTGGGCTGCGACGCTCCCGGCGAGCACCCCGTCCTTCGCCCCTTTTGCAGGCACGTCAGCGCCGCGCCCTGCCGGATCGTGGTCGTCACATCAGCTCAGGCCTTCGTCGTGGTCGGATTCGTCGGGATCGAAACCCTTGAACGGCTCTTTCTCGTGGCATGTCACAGCCAGCTTTCTCGGCACAAGGCAACCTCGAGGGAGCGCGTAGCTTCGACGATGTCCGAACGCTTCCAAGACTTGGCCGCCTTCAAGATCTCGCCCGCGCAGCGATCCCAGTAAGGTTTTGCCTGCCGCCATGGCTCTCTAAGGCCGATGAAGTTCGCCGAGTCCTCGAGGGTCACGAGTAATACCTGAGGACCACCGGCCGGCGTGATCGGGTGCGCCAGCAGCCGCTCCGGTGCCTTCGCCATGAGCCACACCCAAAAAGGTGATGGCCGATCCCAAACTCGGTGCACACAACCCTTCGCTTCAACGGATGGGGAGCCGATCGGAGCGCAGGCGCTATTCCTCGAAGCACGGCGCGTCGACACGGAGCGGAACAATTTAAATCGAGTACGATGCACCAGGCAGCCGGCGGCCGTCCTCGCCGTTTCGCTACGAGCGCCCAAACCGCTGCTCGCATTATACTGCCACTCGAGCATCTCACAAGGCAAGCCATACTGCTCGCTGGGACGCGACTAGACCCAAAGAGCGGCTGGGCCTCGCTCTTTCAATACCCGGCGGGATGCCAACAGATCCGTAAATCCGCACGTCAAAGCCTGTTATTCACGCGATCATCGTCGCACTTCAGACCGATCGTCGAGCGGATCGTGAACCCACCCGGCTGACGATGCGGTCCGGCTTCATGGGTACACTCGGCTGTGAGGTCTCTGGCCACGGGCGCCCCTCTGCGGGCGCGTCTTTCACCTGCAACAGCAGATTTAATTAATTGCCAATGACAACACCTTGTCGGACCGGTCAACGGGCCAAGTATCTGAGAGGCGCAGATTTCCGAAATTGATGGGGCGCCCGAAGAGCGGTTCATGAGGATTGATGAGCGCATATACCGCGGCCCCGGTATCGCTTATGCCGCTCTCTTCATTGAAATCGACATTTGGCCATTTGGAGGTACAATGTGTTTTTCAAAAAAGGACTGATAGATCATGAAAACACCATTTACGATTGCTGCCATGTTGGGGGCCGCCGACCTCGCTGAGGCAAGCTCATTCTGTGATACTGTCAAACAACATGTCGAGTACATGATAGTGCTGTGTAAAGACGACTCTACCGGAGGCGTGGCCGTCTTCAACAAAGGAGGGAATGACGGCTTGTGGTTCGTCCTCAAGTCCAGTCCCGATGACGACCTATATAGGGGCGGCCCGTGTGGGCATCGGTTCGATGACAAACCACAGACGCCCTGCTATCGCGCCAAGGAAATTGTGAATGGTGTAAGCGACCACGACCATAATCAGGCGGTCCAAAAACACTGCAAAGAAGCTTTTGGAGGTACGATCTCCCTTGAGCTCTGCCTCAGTCAAAACCTCATCCCCGAAAACAAGTGAAGCTTCGCCTTCTACCCCAGGTTCCGATATGGCCGGTGCGGGTTCCTGAAGAGCCGCTCTAATGCGACTGTATCGTGGTAAATCGGCCGGCTTTATCCTCCTTGGTTGGTTGATTTTGGCGAATCAAGCGACTTCAGAACTGGCGCGGTCGAGCTGGCGCGTGCGAGCGGTTGATGCGGTCCTGGCGGGGGAACAAATAGCCGCGAGATCGGTGCACCTTCCACCAGGTTGAGGCCCGAACACGTCTTTCCCTTGACCGGGATATCCCAGCCACGCCCTCTGCTGCCTCCGTCTGCGGGTAAGATTCTCGCTGTTCCACAAGTTGATGGGCTGCACGCCACTACGAACGTCTCGCCACTTTTAGGTAACGGCCGACCCAACGCGCCGATTCGAGAATTCCGGGTTCTTTTCCCACTGTAGAGCCCGAGCGTTCCATCCCCTTCGCCTCGCAAACCGAGCCCACGACGCCAATCCCGGTCGACGTCGGCCCGCTACCATCTTCCGATCGTTTGTGAGTACGTACAAGCCACGAAGCTGATCGGTTTTTCCACATTCCAAGTGCGACGTGGCCGATCAATCTGACGCCCCGCGTGAGCCCTGCCCCGGAGGCATGCCAATTGGTGCTGACCGCAGTCTCGTCGATAAATACCGACCGGGCGGGATCAAGAAGGCCTTGCTCTCGGATCCAAGGTCGGCGCGCGCGCCTCGTCGCCGCGCTGCGGTTCCGCGGCTTGCGGACTTTTTTTAAGGCTGATATTGGGCCGATCGAGAAAACGCCAGTGCGCGCTGCTACGGCTACTTCGAATCCGCCGCTTTGCGTCGCACCGCAACGGTCTCTACCGAAGTCTGGTCGGGTTGTTCGGCAATCACAGCCAATATCTGCGTCGCGAGCTTCTCCAGTGGAGAGGCGCTTCCTCCGTGCGGCTTCGCTACGGCGCTTCCACTGTCCCATCCGGTTTTGACCTATTTTGCCGCCAAACTCGCGCTCACCTCGAAGCGTTCAGCGGCCTCTCGTCGAGAAGACTTCGTCTGCAAGGCTCAGATAACGCATTCTCGCATCTCACCAGAATAGGCCTTCGCCATCCCTCGCACCTTCTTGCGGTCGCAGGCGATCGATAGCAGCCGCGTGGCGCCAGGTACTGATGATCACCTGCCGCGGTAACGCGCACCGGACCGGTCGCGCCTGCCTGTCGCCATTTGCGCACGATTGTGACGCTTGACGTGCGCCGAGCCAGCCCATGCCAATACCGTCGCGATCAACATACCAATAGTCACAGCTTCAGCGATACGCCTCGCGACTCCGAAATCCGTGGGCGTCAGCCACTCACGAGCCAACATGCGGCCCGCCGAACTCGATCGCCCAGGATCGTGTTCAGCCCTTGAGTCACTGTCATCATCAAATCTGTTGAAAACGTCTGCGCCAGTTTTTACAACACCATCTGGCCCGGCTTAGTTATAGTTAATACTGCAGTTGCAATTTACGACGTGTTCGATAGTGGATTTTTCGAGCAATCTCATTATGTGCCCGGCCCAGCGTAATAGCATCGTGCTTGGTAACGGGCACCTGCACATCTCGAGACGACGAGACGAGCGAATGAAGCGTCGGGATCTTTTCAAGCTTGTTGGGAGTGCGGCGATCTGCTGCGCGCTATCTGCGCGCGCCCAGCAGCCCGCTAAGATCTACCGGCTCGGCTACCTAGCGTCGGCCCGGATTCCAAGCAACAACATCTACGCGCTACGAACGGGGCTTCGCGAGCTGGGTTATGTCGAGGGCAAGAACCTCAAGGTCGAATACCGATTCGGCGGAGAGCAGTCCGGAACCCTCGACCTGCTAGCTTCCGAACTTGTGCATCTCGGTCCGGACGTCATCGTTACCGTCAGCACGCCCGCAGCTCTCGCCGCCAAACGGGCTACAAAGACGATTCCTATCGTGATGGCCACTGCAGACGATCCGGTGCGGGCGAAAATCGTAGCAAGCCTCGCCCACCCAGGCGGGAACATTACGGGCGTCGCGCTGCATGCTTCCGTGCTCAGCGGCAAGCGCATTGAATTGCTCAAGGAAGCTGCGCCAGGAATCGCGCGCCTCGCGATCCTCGGCAACGCAACGAATCCCTTCAGCGAGTACTCGTGGGAAGATACCCAACCCGCGGCTCGGCAACTGAGGGTAGAGCTGCAGCTGTTCATGGTACAAGGACCGGACGAGCTTGCTGGGGCGTTCGCAGCCATGCAGCGGACCGGCGCCAGTGCCGTGGTCATCTTGGCGGACGCTATGTTCTACACTTGGCGACGGCAAATCATCGCGCTCGCGGCAGAGCGTGGTCTGCCAGCCATGTCGGAGGCGCGAGAGTACGTGGAGGACGGCGGGCTGATCTCGTACGGGCCCGACATTCCCGAAATGACCCGCCGCTCGGCCGCCTTGGTGGATAAAGTACTGAAAGGCGCCAAACCGGCCGAGCTGCCGATCGAGCAGCCGGCGAAATTTGAGCTGGTTATCAACCTAAAGACCGCGAAGACGCTCGGCCTCAGCGTGCCACCCTCGCTACTCGCCCGTGCTGACGAGGTGATCGAATGACGGATCGGCGATGTCGGCTTTGGGGGTCAGGGGGGGTCACGGGCTGAAAGGTCTGATTGAGCAGATATGGTTCGGTTTACCCTGGAAACCGGCCCCACTCAGGGGAGGTTGGCCCTTGGCGCTCACGGAAATTGACCCAGGTGAATTGACCCAGCACACCGATTCAATCGGGCTCGTTTGACTTGATCCGCCGATTGACGGCGCAACGGTCCTGTTCCAGACGCTTCACGTCGTGATTTCGCCACTCAAGCAGGGGAATCCTCCAGGTCGCAGTGACGCGCCATCCGACGGCAGACTGGGTGGCGCAGTAAAGAGTGGAGTGCTGCGCCCGGGACCGAGTGCCACCGCGATTTTTGATTCACGATCGCGATAGCCGCTATGGCCGAAGCTTTGGTCGCCGTGTGCGCCACCTTGGCATACGGCAAGTTCGCACGCGGTTCAGATGCCCTCGAGCCAATGCCATCGCTGAAAGATGGGTAAGATCTGCACGATCTGAATGCTCCCGTCCATTTGTTCTAAATCTAAACGAAGCCAATTTGCCTCGAGTTCTTTCCGAATACATCAGTTATTATAATCATTGGCGACCGCACCGCCCGCTCGGACAGAGAGCTCCATGCGGTGCGGCGACGTCTCTACCTAAGAAGGCAGCCGAAAGATCATTGCGGAACCTGTGCTCGGCGGGTCGCACCGTGTGTACAGGCTCGCCAGGCGAGTTTTTGCGCCCTACAGCCCCATGATCGACCTCAGAAGGGTCACAACCTCCCAACCCAACTTCATGAATTCGCTGATTCCTCCACACACTAAACAGATTTACATCACATGCATCGGACTTTTGTAGGACGATAGGTGTTCAAAAAAATGACAATGACCGTGATGCGCCGGCCTCGCCTGCGTCGACAAACAAGGGAAAATTGACCAAAGACTTACACCGAACTTACGTCGCCATATTTTTAGGTTCGACGTCCATGTTTCAAGAAGCGCAAACGCCGATGCCCAACGCTCACCTAATATAAACCGACTACGGTTAGCCCGGAGACGCGGCACAAACGGCTATTTATTGAACGCCACCAATCAGGGAGATGATCTATTGAGCAACAGAATCCGCGATGTGATGCGTAAGCCACAACCTACGATGTGTCATCTACAAGTAGGTCGACAATAAGAAGAAAACGACCAAAGACTGGCACCAAACTCAATATCCATGTGTTTCAGGCGACACAAGCATCTTCCAAAACCTGCACCTTCAATGTCAACCCACGGCGGTTGGCTTGGAAATTGGCACACACCGCTGTCTTTCCGGACAGCGCGTGGGTGTTGCATCAGATGTCGCCGCTGTCGGCGGTGCCCGTTGTCAGGAGCCATCTTGGATTGAGAATATCGGATTTCGAGTCGAATAAGCCATCGAATGTGAGAATTTTGGGAAAAACTACTCTCACATTTGATGACTTTTTGCCGTCTCGTTACGCTCCATTTTGGCTTCCTGGCACAGCCGGTTAAAAGCCTTGCGTCTCTCAAAATCGGCTCGCCTCGAAGCTGTCCTCGCGCCTACAACCCTCTTCCCTGAGGCAATGCGCGTCGTCGCCCCCGTCCTCTTCATGACTCATCGCCCCTTGCTGATTTCGCCAACCCTGGAACGTCCGTATTCTCAAATTAAGTGGATATTCTCAATTGAGGTCGCCACGAAATTCTCACGCCAAAATGGCTCCCGACACAGGGATGGAACATGGCGCCAGCGAACGCCGACGAAGAAAAAGGCCGGCACGGGCGCCGGCCAGTAAGTGGGGGAACAGGCCCCGTAGAGGCGCCTGCTCATGAGTATTGGATAACTGCTGGGCGTGGTTAGTGCAAGTGGGTTGACGCATCAGTGTTATGAGGTGAAAAAAGGACAGCGTTGCTTACGCAGTTTGTAGAATGCAGTTGATGCCAGGCAAAGGCGCCATTATGGCAGCGAAATAGTCCATGGCCGTCTTCCCCCCGATCGGAACGGCACGCGCGCATATATGCATATATTAAGCCATGATCGTCGCGGATTGATCCGAGCATAAGCTAGTTCCGGCCGGTTGTGACGCAAAAATCGTTGGGCGATCACCCGTCTCGGCCCCCCCCCCGGCATCCACTCGCGCGTGCACCCGGTTCGAGCCATCTTCACTCGCCGTTTCCCGGTCGGCACTCTGGCGACGTGCCACTGAGAGCGCTAATCGTTTGTTGCGATGGCGCTCGTCGCGCTCGACCGCATCGGCCGTCCCGGCAGCACCAAGGACATCATGGAAGCGGGGCCGAAACCTTCCGATTGGGAGGTGCTCGCCGGGATAGTCGAGCGCGTCATTTATCAGAATGCGGAGAACGGCTTTACTGTCATCCGGGCAAAGGTCCGTGGTCATCGAGAACCTGTCACTGTGGTTGGCCATGCCGCCTTCATGTCCGCCGCTGAGCGGATCACTGCGACCGGCGAACGGCTTAACGACCCGACTTATGGTCAACAGGTCAAGGCCAACTCTCTCAAGACGTCTGCACCCACCTCTATTGAGGGAATCGCAAGGTATCTTGCATCGGGGATGATTCGAGGCGTAGGCCCAGTCTACGCCAAGAAGCTGCTACGCGCTTTCCGCGAGAACGTGTCCGACGTCATCGAGACAGAGACTGATCGCCTGCGTGAGGTTGCCGGCATCGGCCCCGTGCGCGCGAGCTGCATTGTGCCTGCCTGGGTGAGGCAAAAGGCATGCTCGGTCACACCTAGCCACAGAATTTCCCGCCGCGAATGCCACAGTACAAGAAATCCAGCAGCCGAAACGAAATCGTCGAAACAACGAACATTTTTATCGACGCGATGGCACCGCATGATTGCGAAAAAAGGTCTTCCAGCCTTGCGACGGTGGTCGCCTTCTCTTTGCCATGTATTCTGCTGCGGTCGTCCGCCCGACATAGATGTTAACGCAATCGCTGAGATGGGTGAGATCAGCATGATCTGAATGCTTGGATCATCTATTTGTTTTCAACAAAGCCAATTTATGTTGGGTTCTATCAGCGTATGTCACCTAATATAATCTGTGGCGACCGCACCGCTCGCTCGGACAGAGAGCTCCATGCGGCGCTACGATGTCTGCCCCAGAAAGGATCTCGAAAGATCATTGCGAAACCTGCGCCCGGCGGTTGCACCACATCTATAAGCTTGCGTGACATATCTGCGTTTTTGCACACCCCGAGAGCTACAACAAGATTGTTTGCTGGTGAGCATATTTGCTCGCCAGCGTATTTAATTATTCCCTTTATGGCAACCGCCCTATCGCGGCCACCGCAGATTCGCGTTTATGGATTGCTAGCCGCAAGACGATTACTCGGTTGGCGACGCGGTGGGCTGCAGGCGGCTCCGGTTCGAGGTCTTTGTAAGGTTCCTGTAAGCCGATCGTGGCGACGCGAAGGCAGTAACATCGTGTAACATAGTGTGAAACCGCACCAAGGGCCTTGGGTTGTTAAAAACGTCAAACCCAACTAAAAACCAAGGCGCCTATGATTCGACGAGACCCACGCTCACAGTTGGTTGCGCCGTTGCCATACCATCGTCACGACGCCGTCGTCAACTGTAGCGCGTAATGTTTTGAGTCGTTGTCGCGGAACCGCTCGACGAACCGCACTGTCTTTCCAGTCTCCCGCGGCGACCACGCTTCTCGCCGATTTTGCTGGATCACTACGAGTTTGGTGAAGCGATGAGCAACTCAATCTACAATCAAAAAAGGATGCTGGCGCGACATCGCAAGCGGCTCGAGATCGCACGGCAGCTGAACTCGAAATTGAAGCGCAAGTCTGCGCGCATGCTCAAAGTCGGCAAAAGTCCAAAGAAGCGACGCGTCTGACCCATACGCGTTCGAGAAAACGGCGGTCAGCGGCAGTCACCGATTCGTGAGCGCCATTTCCGGCTGGTGGGCATACACAAGGGGAACGACAGCAGCACTCTTTGGACCGCTTTTTACGCACGGGAATCCTCTGGGGCTTTGCCTCCTATTCGTCGCAATTACGGCAAAACCCGACAGCATCGCAGCGTTTTGTCGCCGAGCCATCCACCATCGACAAAAGACCGGGGCCGAATTCTCTCCACGGGACGCCGTCTCTGCCTCCTCCAGAGCCTTCCGATGGGCGTAAGAAACGCCGTCACAAACTTCGCGATAGCGCTCTTGGTTATCACTCATATTTGCTGATGACATCTTGGGGTATTGCGGTTCTCTGATAAGAGCGGTTCGACGGGATGTTATGCGCCTCTGGCGTCGAGGCCCAATTGGCCTTGCGGATGCAAACACATCGCGCCGTATGGATGATCATAAAGTCGATAGCCGTCACTGGCATTTCTGTCGTCATCTCCGTCGTTCTTATCTATCGGTCAGTGATACCGACCGATCCCGACGTTCGCGCCAGTTATCGAGGTGCCATCTGGAATTCCAAAGATTGATCGCTTAAAATGCAGCGGCAATCCCAGTGGGGTCCGGTAAGTGGTTTCCATTTATTCCGTTCACGGATCCGGGAAAACCGTTTGCTATGTTCACAGAACCAGGAAAACTGCCGCAGTTGATACTTGGTTAAAGGGACTCCCTCGAAAGTGCGCCGCATCTTGCGGTTGGTGATCAGCACCGATGGCGCAAGGGCGAACCAAGCCCGTCTAAGCCACCCGGCTTTCCGCACATTCCGTAGAGGGAGGCACCTAAGATCTCGAGAAACGACGCTCCGGGCGTTCCGGGGCATCGAACGTTTGCCGGCGTTCGCCGATGTGGCGTTGCGATTCCGCGTTCTTGTTGCCACAAGGCAACAGGTGCTGCCTAATTGGTTCCATTGACGACAGAATTTGGCCGCGAGGTTACCCCTTGGCAGACCCACTTCAAGGTGAACAGGCCGATCCCATTTCCTGCCTAGTTTGACCCGGAGTCCGTTAAGTCCATAGACTATACTGCCTTTCATGGACGAGGTGTTCTGGCCCTGCGAGGAAGGGGTTTGACGAAAGCCCGCCCCGCGTCCCTTACCTTCGAACATAGTCATGCAGATCCAAACTGGCGCGGCATCTTTTGTACCCGATGGCCTGCTTGAGCCATCAGGTCTCGGCTGCTTGGTCATCGTCGCCCGGCATCACGGCTTGCACCTTACGGTCTCGCAGCTCATCCACGACAACATGCTGCCTGACCCAGAAGCCTCGGATACCGATCTCATCAAGTCGGCGGGCGGCGCCGGCCTCAAAGCCAAGGCGGTCCATCTCACCTGGAACGGGCTCAACCAGCTAAAGAACGCGCTACCCGCGATCGTACGATTGAAGCACGGCGGCTGCATGGTTCTGCTCCGGCTGGAAGGAATTGGTGGCACGGTTCGCCTCCTGCTACAAGATCCGAATGCTGGCGATGATGCCTTGCTTTTGATCGATCAGGTGCGGTTCGAGAAGGTTTGGACGGGCGAAGTAGTCCTCGTCAAACGCAACTACGTGAGCAACACGATCGAATCACCGTTCTCTGTTCCATCCGACTTGCGACCAGCCGGTCAGAACACCAGCGACGGCGTGCCGACGAGCCTAGCAAACGTCCATCTCGAGTCGCACATCCGCGGAGATAGATCTCATTTTGGGCTAACCCCTGCCCTCGATGAAGCTAGAGTCAATTTGGGAAGTTCGGAACCACTCGTTACTCGATCGGCTTCGACCCTCACTGAAGAGACATCCAAGGAACTCGCGCAAGCCATGGTTGAGTCGCCACCTGGGCAAATTCGTGCTCGTATTGGCGAAGCCCGGACAACTGCTAATACGGGATCA
>Ga0187765_10000703_pt1 | contig 12414 bp, 9 predicted proteins | sample 0216_QUI02_MP05__3_FD_133018 | JGI IMG/M metagenome (GOLD analysis project Ga0187765, IMG submission 133018) | Tropical peat soil microbial communities from peatlands in Department of Meta, Colombia - 0216_QUI02_MP05_10_MG | ecosystem: Environmental > Terrestrial > Soil > Wetlands > Peat ...
AGTGGATATTCTCGTGCTATGCGGGGGCTATTAAGAGCTGTTCATCACCCATTGTGAACAGGCCCCCTGGGGGAGGGGAAGGTGAGTCATATGGGTACAGAGCGGCAGGTGATGGAGGATTACCTCGACGCCCTTATCAAGCGCGCCGACTTCCCGGCGTACTTCACCGACGATGTCATCGCCTCATTCGAGGGCACCGATCAAACCGCTGTCGGGCGGGATCGTGCTGGGCAGCTGATCCGCTATGTGCATGAGGGCGCGTTCGATGCCCGGGCTGAGCTCAAGAACCTGCTCGTGGATGACGGCAAGGCAGCGATCGAGGCGGACTTCGTTGGCACGCACACCGGCGAGTTCGCGGGAATCCAGCCTACGGGCCGGGCCGTCCGGGTGCCGTACTCGGTCGTCTATGACCTGCGCGGCGACAAGATCAGCGGGCTGCGGATCTACTTCCCGATGGGCCTTCTGATAGAGCAGCTCGCCGGCTGAGTGAGTTCGCCAGCGTCCCAGGCCGGCTACGGGCAATCCCAGACCTTGCCGTCCCAGGCCCGTTCGACCACGGGCAGGTAAGGGCTGATGCCGATTCCGTGGTCCGCCAGCCAGGCGTCGTCGTCGTATGTGGTGGTGTACCGGGCGCCGCTGTCGCACATGAGCGTGACGATCGAGCCGGCCTGCTGATCCGCGCACATCTCGCAGGCGAGCCGCAGGGCACCGAAGACGTTGGTGCCGGTCGAGGGGCCAGCCAGGATTCCCAGCCGGTGGCTGAGGAAACGCATGGTCGCCACCGATGCGCCGTCGGGGACTCCCAGCATCCGGTCGACGACGCCCGGCACGAAGGACGGCTCCACCCGCGGCCGGCCGATGCCCTCGATACGCGACGGGGCGCCCTCGCCCACCTGTCCCTGGTACGACGGGAGGAAGGCCGAGCCCTCGGGGTCCACGACACACAGCCTGGTCGAGGTGCCGCGCAGGCGCAGGTACCGGCCGAACGTGGCGGCGGTACCCCCGGTTCCGGCGCCGACGACGATCCAGGCCGGTATCCGGTGCGGTTCGAGCGCCATCTGGGCGAGCGTCGATTCGGCGATGTTGTTGTTGCCGCGCCAGTCCGTGGCGCGCTCGGCGTAGGTGAACTGGTCGAGGAAGTGCCCGCCCAGCTCGCGCGCCAGCCGCGCCGCGACGTCGGAGACCGCTGCCGGGTCATCGATGAGATGGCAGCGGCCGCCCTCGCGCTCGATCAGCGCGATCTTGGCCGGGCTGGTCGCGTGCGACATCACGGCCACGAACGGCACCCCGATCAGCCGCGCAAAGTAGGCCTCAGACACCGCCGTGGATCCGCTCGACGCTTCGACCACCGTCGTGGTGGGGCCGATCCACCCGTTGCAGAGTGCGTACAGGAACAGCGACCGGGCGAGCCGGTGCTTGAGTGAGCCGGTGGGGTGGGTGGACTCATCTTTGAGATAGAGGTCCACGGGCCCGGGCAGCGGCAGCTTCACCAGGTGCGTGTCCGCGCTCCGGCGCGAGTCGGCCTCCAGCCGGTGGACCGCCAGCGCGGTCCAGTCTCGGTCGATGGTTGTCGCGGGATGGTAGTCGATCAGATGCCCGGCGGTGCCAGAGCGGGACATAGCCGGGATTGTAGACGCTGAAGGTCACCGGCTTGACGCTGGCAAGGGGTCTCTTGGCCGAAGGATGACGGGGTTTCCGTCTGTGCGCAGACGTGTTACAACCGCATTGGGGGTGGAAATGGACTTGCGGCCGATCGGGCGAGAGGCCGAGGTGGGCAGGATTTGCGCCTTTCTTTCGGCTGGCTCCGGTGAGCCTGCGGCGGTCACCATTACCGGGGATGTCGGAATCGGCAAGACCGTGGTGTGGAATCACGTGGCGCAGGCCGCTATGAGCCCAGCCTTCCGGGTGCTCTCCTGCAGGCCAGCCTCATCCGAAAGGCCGCTTGCCTTCTCGGCACTTGATGATCTGCTCGGCGGCGTTATCGACGAGTTTCTCCCGGAACTTCCCGAATCGCGAAGGCGGGCCGTGGCCGTTGCCCTCGCGCGCGGGCCATTCCTGGGCCCGATGCCTGATCGGCAGGTACTGGCGCGGGGGATCCTGGATACATTCCGGATCCTTTCGGCCAGCGTTCCCGTTCTGGTGGCGGTGGACGATGCCCAGTGGCTGGACCACCCCTCGGCCGACGTGCTGGAATTCTGCTGCCGTCGCCTCGGGCGCGAGCACGTGTCCTTCCTGCTGACGTGCCGTGGGGCCGGCCCGGTGTCCCCCCTCGGGCTGGACCGGGCCCTGCCACCCGACCGCGTGCTGCACGTGAAGCTGGGCCCGCTAGGCCTGGGCGCCATCGGCGAGATCCTGCGGTCCCGGATAGGGGCCGCCCTGCCCCGGTACACGCTCACCAGGCTGTACGAGGCGTGTGGCGGGAACCCCTTCTACGCCCTCGAGAGCGCGCGGGCGCTCGTTGAGCACCAGCGCTCGTCGTTCGCCAGCGGGCCCATTCCCGTTCCGGAGAGCCTGGGTGATCTCGTGCGGCACCGCTTGCACGGCCTGTCGTCGGAGGCGCGGGATGTCGGCCGGCTGGCTGCCGCCTCCTCCCACCCACGCGAGCGTGAGATCCGCGCGGCTTACGGCGCCGGGGAGTCGTGGGTCGCGATCGACCAGGCCATCGACGATGGCATCATCGAGCGGGACGGCGACGCGCTGCGCTTCACGCACCCTCTCCTCCGGTCGGTGCTGTATGGCGAGATGACGCTGTATCAGCGCAGGCAGGTGCACCGGCGACTGGGTGCGGTCGTGGCCGAGACCGAGGAGCGGGCCTGGCATCTCGCGCTCGGAGCGGAGGGGCCGGACGAGGAGATCGCCGGGATACTCGACGGGGCGGCGGAGCACGCTGAGTCGAGGGGAGCCCCGGAATCCGCGGCGGTCCTGGCGGAGCAGGCAACGCGGCTGACACCGGCCAGCCGTCCCGAGAAGGCCCTCGAGCGGTCGGTACACGCCGCCGACTATCACTTCCGCGGGGGCGACATCGCCCGCAGCAGGGAACTGATCCAGTCCGTGCTCGCTGCCTACCCGGCTGGTCCGGCCCGGGCAACCCTGCTGGTCCGGCTCGGGACGATCCATCACCACGAGGGCGCCTGGCCGATGGCTGAGAAGGTGTTCCGGCAGGCGGTGAAGGAAGCGCCGGGCAATCCTGCCCTGTGTGCCCACGCCGAGCAGGAGCTTGCGTGGGCACGGACGGTGGCCGGTGACCTGCCCGGTGCCTCCCGCTGGGCCAGCATGTCGCTGCGGGATGCCCAGCGGGCCGCCGACCAGCGCCTGGTCGCCCACTCGCTCGCCCGCATCGCCATTGTCGAGTTTCTCCAGGGCAACGGCGTGCGGTCGGATCTGTTCGAGCAGGCCGAGGCGCTCGATGCGTCGACGGATGAGCGGTCGGCCGAGCGCCTCGCCAGGCTCGACCCAATACTGATCCGGGGACTCGTCCTCAAGTGGTGTGACGAGCTGGACGAGGCACGGCTGAGGCTGGCCGACCGGTACCGGTGCGCGCTCGACCGTGGAGACGAGTCGTCGCTGCCGTTCCTTCTGTACCACTACAGCCAGCTCGAGTGCTGGGCGGGAAACTGGGATCTCGCGGAAGAGCACGCGCTCGAGGGCTGCCGGGTGGCTGACGAGAGTCACCAGGCGGCCATGAGACCGGCAACCCTGTATTCCCTTGCCCTCGTCCGTGCCCACCAGGGCCGGGTGAACACTGCCCGCGAACTCGCGAGCGAAGCGCTCACCCTGTGCGAGCGGACGGGAAACCTCCCGATCATGTCCATGGCGCTTTCGGTGCTCGGGTTCATCGCCCTGTCCCTGGATGACTACCAGGCCGCTCATTCGTACCTGGCCCGCGCCGCAGACACGGACACGGCCCTGGGCCTGGGGGAGCCAGGCGTGGTGAAATTCCGCCCGGATGAGATCGAGGCACTGATCGCACTGGGTGAGATCGATGAGGCGCGGTTGCTGACCTCGCGGCTCGAGGAGGAGGCGAAGTCGCTCGGGCGCAGCTGGGCGCTGGCCACGGCCGCACGGTCCCGGGCACACCTGGCCGCGGTGGACGGCGACCTCGGCGAAGCCCGGTCCGCGTGCGACCAGGCGATCTCAGCGCATGCCCGGCTGCAGATGCCGTTCGAACTGGGACGGACCCTCCTGGTGAAGGGGATGATCGAGCGGCGGGCGAAACAGAAGTCGGCGGCCCGCCAGACCCTCAGCCAGGCGCTCACCATCTTCGAGGACCTGGGTGCCCCGTTGTGGGCGGGCAAGGCCCACCGGGAACTCTCCAAGATCGCTGTTCGCGGTCCGGCGGATGGCCTGACCGAGACCGAGCGCCGGGTCGCCGCGCTGGTGGCGCAGTGCCGGACGAACCGGGAGATCGCCTCGGCGATGTTCGTGACGGAGAACACCGTGCAGACCCATGTCCGGCACGTCTTCCGCAAGCTCGGCCTGCGATCTCGCACGGAACTGGCGGTGCGATTCGTCTCCGCGCCGGCCAGCACGCCATTGGCCCGGCAGTCTTCCAAAGAATCGCAGCCGCGCCAATACCGGTAACTCGCCGGGCTCTGCCTCATCGTTGGCTGGCAATTCCGGACATCACTGATTCGGGGGATTCCGCGGCCTCCGCGCGAGACTACCGTGAGGCCTATCGCCTGAGGTTTAGGGCGTGGGGGCGGGACGTCGTCATCGGGGAAGTTCATCCAGAAGTCCGGTCAGTCCGGTTATTCCGTTAGGCCGTGGAACCCGCCGGAGGGGGGCCGATGCCGGTGTACCCGGTGGAGCGGTACTGGCCAGGAGTGACGGTTGACGGGAAGCTTCCCCGCTGACGGCGGACGAGGAGGTGATATCGGCAGGCGAATGGCTGTGAGCAGGCCCTTCTTGGCAACGGGACCGCGCAGGGGCGGGTAAAGACCGTGCCGCGTGGTTTCTGAGCGGGCCGCTGGTTACCTGCGTGAGGGGGAACGCATTCTTGGTCTGGCGGAGCGCATGCCGTTCGAACCCAAGGCTTTAGTGCCTTCTGGATCTGGTCCGGAAGCATCGCACAGCGCGTTTGAGGACGTGGCGGCCGGCGGGGTGACCGTTCTCGAGGCGCCGCCGGGCCACGTGCTCACCGAGGGGCTGGCGTCAGCCCTCACCCGGATGGGCCGGAACCCGGTCTGGCTGCGTCTGGGCCAGGAGGACCGCGATCCGGGGACCTTCCTGGTGTCGCTCGTCGCGGCGGCCCAGCGCTCTGGCGACGTGGGGGAGGCCACGCTGAGGCTGATGCGGGCCCGCCCCGGACCTGTGTTCGGCTGGTCTCCGCTCTTCGCCCGGCTGGCTCGCGAACTGCGCGACGGCCTGGCCGGGCGGGGGGCGCTTGTGCTCGAGAACGTCCATCACCTAGGGGCGGACAGCCCAACCCTGTCCCTGGTGATCACCGATCTCCTGCCGGAGCTCGAAGCCACCGCGCCGTGCGTGATACTCGCCCACCGCGTCCCGCCGGTCACCGGCACCTGGCACGGCACATGGCGATCCGCCAGCGATCTGCAGCTGCCGCCCCAGGTCGTGGCACGGATGCTGGCCGAGTACGCTCCGGCCCTGACGGGACGGGCCCGAGACCGGGCGCTGACGCTTATCGGCGGGCGTGCGGCGGTCCTGGCCGGGCTCCGCAGCGCCCGGACCGCCACCGGCGGCAGCCTGGAACCCATGCTCAACGGGGCTGCGAGCTGGGAGGAGCTGCTTGCGCGGCTGGCGCGCACCCTGCTCACCGATGTCGGCGGTGAGGCACGCCGGTGGCTGGCGCTGGCGACCCAGATCGAGTACGCGCGCCTGGACGGCATGCCCGTTCTTCCGGCAGGAAGCCATCTTCCGGCTGGCCCATGGCTTCAGCACCTGGAGGAAGGCTGGGTGCGCGTTCGTACCTGCTGGCGGGAGCCACTGCGGGCGGCGCTCGGCCGCCGTGCGGAGCCGGGCCGCGACATCCTGCACGAGGCCGCGGGCTGGCTCCTTCAGGCCGGCGGCGACGACCTGGCGGTCGCCCTCTACCTCGAGATCGGCGATCCCGACTGCGCCGTCCTGGTCACGGCCGGCCGCGCGGCCGTGCTCATGGATCGCGGCCAGTGGGCAATTCTGCAAAGCTGGCTGCGGCAGCTGCCGGACGAAGCACTGGCGTCGCATCCCCACCTGATCTACTGCAAGGCCGAGATCGCCGCGGCCTGCGGCGACACGGTGGCGGCCCAGCAATGGTTCGACATCGCGGCGTCGTGCTGCTCCAAGCGCGATGACGTGGAAGGGGCCTGCCGCAGCATGCTGGCGGCGAGCGCGGCGGCCGCCGACCAGGGCGACCTCGCCGCGGCGCTCTCCCGTGCTCACGCCGCCACTTCGCTCGCCGACAGCACCGATCTGGCCGCGATCCGGATCTGGGCCTCGTGGCAGCAGGGGCGTCTCCAATTGATGCTGGGGGACAGTGATGGTGCTCTCGAGTCCTTCTGCCGCGCCGCCCTGGCCGTCAGCACCTCCGGCGAAAGCGCCGGGGCGCAACCCGTGCGGCTCGCCGGCGATCTCGCCATGCGGGTCGGGCAGCTGCGAAAGCAGCGGGAGTCGCACCGTGAGGCAGAGGCGGCGCTGAAGCAGGCCGAGCATGAAGCGCTCAACCAATTGCTGTCGGGCGTCCGGACGCCCACCTGGGCCAGCGACGACGTACTGGCTGCCCACGGGTGGTCGCGCACGCCGCCTCCCCTGAAAATGCCCGGCCTGTCCGCACCGCCACGAACCGCGGTGCGATCCCGGCGGCCCTGGCCGTGGACCCGTTTCTGGCGCCCGTCGGTGTCCCGCCGGCGCCCGGCGGCGGCGCCGCGCGCCCGGATTCCGGATCCAGGACACCGGGTCGCTGGCGTGGCGACGGTGGTCCTGGATCCGCCTGCGGTCCTGCCCGCGCCCGTTGCCCGGCACACATCCGGGATCGTGCGCCCGCCCGTGGCAACGCAGCTATCTGCCCCGGCAGAGCCGCCGGTGAAGGCCCGGCGGCACGGCGCACCCGCAGCGCTCGCAGCGCATCTGCTGGGGCCGCTGTGCGTGGCCGTCGACGACGTGCCGGTCGGCGACTGGCCCAGCGCGCGCTGCCGGTCGTTGCTCGGGTATCTGCTGACGCACCGCGAGCCATGGCCGCCGCGAGAGGTGCTGATGGACGTCTTCTGGCCCGAGTCGTCCCCGGAGGCCTCGAGAAACAGCCTGAACGTCGCCATTCACGGCCTGCGGCGCACGCTGCGCACCGTCACGGATCTGCCGGTGATCCAGCACAGCGGCGGCACCTATGGGATTCATCCCGGCCTGGAACTGTGGCTGGACGTCGAGGAGTTCGCGAGCCGGGTGGAGAACGGCCGCCGCCGTGAGGAGGCGGGCGACGCCGACCTGGCCACCCGGGAGTATGAGTCCGCCGATGGTCTTTACCGCGGCGATTTCCTCGCCGATGACCTCTACGAGGAATGGGCGGCGCTCACCCGCGATCATCTGCGGCTCGCCCACCTGGACGCGCTCAGCCGCCTCAGCAACCTGCATTTCGGCGGCGGCCGTTACGCCGCCTGCGCGGCTCTCTGCCAGCGGATCGTCGAATGCGATCCCTGCCGGGAGGACGCGCACCGGCGGCTGATGCGCTGCTACAGCAGGCAGGGCCAGCCGCACCTGGCCCTTCTGCAGTACCGGACGTGCGTTCAGGCGCTGGCGGCGGAACTGGGCGTGGACACCGACCCGGCCACGGCCAGATTGCACGACCAGATCCGCAGGCACGAACCCGTGTGAGCCCGTTCCGCTGCGGTCGCGGGCCCGCGGCGCGCTGGCCTGGCCTCCGGATCAGGGCCGGCCACGGTGCCGGGTGCTTAATCCAGGGGACGCGGATATTAAGCGCCCTGACCATGCCGATTAATTGCCGAATGCCACGTTGCGAATGCATGGCGCAGGCAGATCGCCACGCCAGGCCAACCACGGGCACGTCCCGAAGGAGGAGAAATGACGACACCGGATTCGGCTGCACCTGAAGCGGCCACAGAGGAAGCGACCAGGCCAAGGATGCAGGGCAGCTATCCCCCGTGCCCGTGCGAGGATCACTTCCCCGTGATCACGGGGTTCATCACGCCGGGCTCGGATTCCCCCGGCTCGGGTTGCCTCGACGCGTGCATCAACATGGACGTGTACGACCCCACCGAGTTTGTCGGCCCTGGGAAATTCGAGCGGATCCGGGTCGCAGAGACTGACGACCCGCTCCTGATCGAGGTCAACTGGTGTATCTGTGGACGCTTCGCGGCCTCTATCTGCGGCTGCTGGGACATCAAGTTCTACCTCAACCGCATCGATGGTACAGAGCCTTCGCCCGGCAAGCTTTCCCTGGAGGGGAAGGTGTCCGTGGACAGCGTTCCGGCGGTACCGGGCAAAGACGACGACTTCACCAAGCGGTGCTACACCTTCCAGGGCGAGGTTCCGGCCAACACCGTCCCAGCAGGTGCCTACAGCCTCCTCGCTGTCATCACGCTCCTCAGCGGGACGTGCGACAAGCCGGGCAAGCCGCTCGGCGACTACCTGGGATTCGCGGAGATCCCGGTCCTGATCTTCGTCCCAGGAGAGTGAGCTTCCTGGCCCTGCCGCCCCGCCGTTCCGGCTGGGGCGGCAGGGACCACCATGCTGACGGCGTGTGATCGTCCCGTTCTGGCAGTCGGCGGCGGGCGATCGCCAGAGCAAGAGGAGCAAGGCCGTGCCTCCGCGTGACCCCCGCAAATCGGCGCCTGCCGACCGGGCAGGCGATGACTTCCAGAAGATTCAGGGCATCGGCGCCGGAATTGAGCGGCGCCTCCACGAGGCCGGGATCCTCACTTACCAGGATCTCGCCGCGCTCACTCCCGAGCAGACAGCCGCAAGCCTCTCCGGGATGGCGGGGCTGTCGCCGGCCCGCATCGCCAGCCAGGACTGGGCCGGCCAGGCCGCAAAGCTCGCTGGGCCTGCTGCCCCGTCCCTGCCGTCCGAGCCCGATCAGCACTACGCGTCCTTCCACATCGAGCTTCTCCTCGATGTCGACAACAGCGTGCGCCGCACCAAGGTCCGTCACCACCAGTCGGGGACCGATGAGGCCTGGGCGGGCTGGGACGAGGACCGGCTGCTCACGCTCTTGCGCGAGCACATCCCCCCCGAGGTCCAACCGCAGCCGGCCGAAGCCGGCGATCTGCAGTCCTCAGGCACGCCGACTGCGGCAGAGCCGGATGCCGCCGTTCCCGCCCAGGACCAGCCGGAGAAGCCCATCCCCCCTGGAGACCAGCCCGAGACGGGCCGCCTGCCCGCGGGCCTGCCCTCTTCCTCCCTGCGCGTTGAGCACCTCGGACTCACCCGTGCGGGCCAGCGAAGCCGCAACTGGGCTCCTGGTGAGCCGACCTCCGTCGGCTTCACCCTCCGGGTCAGCCGGGCCGGCACGGCGGGGGCCGGCAACCTGGACTTCACCGCCGATGTCACCGCTGGCAGTGTGCTTGGCGATGATCAACACTGGCCGCTGGGCACCGTGCGGGGAGCCGTCCAGGTGGACGAGCCGCTCTCGGTCGAGCTGACCGGCGAGCCCTTGCCCCGTGGCCTTTACCGGCCCGAGGCAACCGTGCTCATCTACCCGGCCAACCACGATCCCGACTCCCAGCCTCTGCAGGGCCGGCGGGCGTCGGGCGCGCTCATCCAGGTCGGGTAACCCCGGCGGCTGTCCTATACGGCGTCGTAGATCGCCTGCCCGTATTCGGTGCTGCGGTCGGAGCCGATGATGCCCGGCCCCATCTTGTTCATCATGTAGGAGATCGTCATCCGGCGGCCGGTGTCCATGGCGATCACGGAGCCGCCCCAGCCGCCCCAGAAGCAGATCTTCTCGTCGGGCATCCAGGGCACGACGTCGGGCCGGGGCAGACCGAAACCTATGCCCCGGCGCAGCGGAACGCCGAGCACCAGATCGACGTCATTGGACTGCTCGCGGAAGATCAGATCGATGGTCTCCGGGCTCAGCAGGCGGACCCCGTCCACCTCACCGCCGCGGGCGACCGCCGACATGACCCTGGCCACCGAGCGCGCGTTCCCGTGCCCGTTCACCGCGCCCAGGTCCGCGCGCCGCCAGCCGGGCGTGTTGGCCGCCCCGGCCTCGATAAACGGCCCGGTCAGCGTCCTGACGGCCGGGCTGGCCGGGTCGAGCGCGGCCAGGTCGATCGGCAGCGGCGGCGGCGGGACGACCGGCGCGATCCGGCCCCAGTCGCTTTCCGCGGCGCCGATCTGGAAGTCGGCACCCAGCGGCCCGGCGATCTCCTCGGCGACGAACTGCTTGAGCGTCTTGCCGCTGATCCGCCGCACCACTTCGCCGACCAGATGCCCGTAGTTGAGCGCGTGGTAGCCCGGCGCGGTGCCCGGCTCCCACCATGGAGCCTGGGCCGCCATCCGGGAGGTGGCCTTGTCCCAGTCGTAGAGATCCTCGACCACGGCCGGCTGGTCCAGCCCGGAAACACCGGAGGAGTGCGCCAGCACATGGCGGACCAGGACGCCCTGCTTACCGGCCGCGGCGAACTCCGGCCAGTACCTCGCGACCGGGGCGTCGACGTCCAGTTCGCCCCGGTCGGCCAGCATCAGCGCGGCCAGGCTGGTCACCGTCTTGGTCGACGACCAGACGTTGGTGATGGTGTGCTCACCCCACGGGACCGTCCTGGCCTCGTCGCAGAAGCCGCCCCACATGTCGATGACGATGTCGCCGTCGATGTCCAGGACAATCGATGCCCCCAGATCCTCACCCGACTCCAGGTTCCGCTGGAGCGCATCGCGCACCGCCTCGAACCGCCCGTCACACCTGCCGTGGATGTCCGCCATGGTTGCTGTCCTCCCCATCGCCGGCCTGGGATGCCGCAGTGTCATCGTGATCCAGGCACAGGATCGCCGTCAAAGCCTGCCCGGCGGCGCGGGAGTTGGCGCCCGCTCCGCTCCTGAAATACCGTGCAACCGCGGCCGTTCATGGGTTCGGGAGCTGCTGGGGCAGCGGGGCCGTGGCCGGCCGGAGAGCCGGGCCGCCGCGGGCCCGGTGGCGAACTATTTATACCAGTAGAAATAGGATGATCTCAGCAGCCTGAAGCTCATCGCGAGGAGCGCTCGATGACCTATGTGATCGCCGAACCATGCGTGGACGTCAAGGACCTCACCTGCGTGGAGGAGTGCCCGGTCGACTGCATATACGAGGGCGAACGCATGCTCTACATCCACCCCGATGAGTGCGTCGACTGCGGGGCCTGCGAGCCGGTGTGCCCGGTCGAGGCGATCTTCTACGAAGATGATCTGCCGGAGCAGTGGCGGATCTACACCGAGGACAATGCCCGCTTCTTCACCGACACGCTGCCCGGCCGCGCCGAGCCGATCGGGAGCCCGGGCGGTGCCAGCTCGCTCGGTGCTGTGGCCGCCGACACCCCCATGGTGGCTGCCCTGCCCCCGCGGGTGGAGGCGGACTAGGACGGTGAGCGCCCCCGGAGACGGCGGCGCCCGCCGCCGGCAGGTCCTGGCGGCGATCCACCGGTCCCCGGCACCGCTGAGCGCCGCGGAGATCGCCGGGCAGACCGGCATCCACCCCAATACCGCCCGTTTCCACCTCGGCGCGCTGATGGCGGAGGGCGTGATCGAGCGGATGCTGGCGGAGCCCTCCGGGCGTGGCCGCCCGCGCATCGTCTACCGGGCCCGCCCCGGGATGGTGCTCGGCGGGGAACGGCGGTACCGGATGCTGGCCGAGATCCTCCTCAGCTACCTCACCTCGGCCACCACCAGCTGTGCCGCCGCCGCCGCCGACGCCGGGCGCGCCTGGGGCGAGCACATGGTTCCGCGGGCCGAGCCCTTCCACCAGGTCGATCGCGCCGAGGCGGTCACCCGGGTGCTCGTGATGCTCGAAGAGCTGGCGTTCGCGCCCGAGACGGTGCCCGGCGACGACGACCTGCCCGCCGGGCTGCGGCTGCGCCATTGCCCGTTCCTTGAGCTCGCCGAGCATCACCGCGACATCGTCTGCCCGCTGCATCTCGGCCTGATCCAGGGCGCGTTCGCCGGGCTGGCCTCACCCGTGACCGCCAGCGAGCTCACCCCGTTCGCCGAGCCCGACGGCTGCCTGGTCCGGCTCGCCCCGGCCGGCTGACCGGCCCGGGCACCCGCTAGCCTGTTGCGGTGCCTCGCGGAGCGGCGCTGCGCCTCTACGGCAGGCCCAGCGATACGCAGGGCCTCGACTGGGCCTGGGTCGAAGATCAGCTCAAGGCCGCCGGGACCTACTGGGTCATCGGGCGGACCCCGGGCCATCCGCATCCCCGCCCGGTCTGGGGTCTCTGGAAGGATGATCATCTCTATCTCAGCATCGGGACGCCCGTGACGTTGCGCACGTTCGCC
>Ga0187765_10000704_pt1 | contig 12404 bp, 11 predicted proteins | sample 0216_QUI02_MP05__3_FD_133018 | JGI IMG/M metagenome (GOLD analysis project Ga0187765, IMG submission 133018) | Tropical peat soil microbial communities from peatlands in Department of Meta, Colombia - 0216_QUI02_MP05_10_MG | ecosystem: Environmental > Terrestrial > Soil > Wetlands > Peat ...
GTTGGCGCCGATCGATAGCCCGCAGCGCGCGTCGAGCACGGCGAGGATCATTGCGAGCCGATTGCTGTCGGCACCAACGACGGCGCGCCGTGGCGTGCCGAGCGGTGAAGGCGCAACCAGCGCTTGGATTTCCACCAGCACCGGGCGCGTTCCCTCCATTCCCGCGAACACCGCCGATCCCGCCACCTCACCGCGGCGCTCCGCAAGAAACAGCGCCGAGGGGTTCGAAACTTCGCTGAGGCCGCGATCGGTCATCTCGAACACGCCGATCTCGTCGGTCGGGCCAAAGCGGTTCTTGACCGCGCGCAGGATGCGAAACTGGTGCCCGCGATCGCCCTCGAAATAGAGCACGGTATCGACCATGTGTTCGAGGACGCGGGGACCCGCGATCATGCCCTCCTTGGTGACATGGCCCACCAGCAGCAGAGTGAAACCGCGCTCCTTGGCGAGACGGATCAATTCATGAGCGGAGGCCCGCACCTGACTGACCGTGCCGGGCGCGCTGTCGAGGCTGTCGAGATGCAGCGTCTGGATCGAATCGACCACCACGATGTCAGGGCAATCCGAGCGGTCCAGAGTCGCCGCGATATCGCGCACTTGCGTGGCGGTTGCGAGCTGCACCGGTGCCTCGGCGACGCTCAGGCGCAGCGCACGCAGGCGGACTTGGTCCAGCGACTCTTCGCCGGAAATGTAAACGGCCGTCATGGGCGGTGTGCCATCCCTCCGGACGGCAAGCGCCGCGACCGCCTGGAGCAGAAGCGTCGACTTGCCGATGCCGGGATCGCCCCCGATCAGCAGCGCCGACCCCGGGACCAGGCCGCCGCCGCAGACGCGATCGAATTCGGCGATCCCGCTGATGCGGCGCCGCAGCGGTTCGCTAGTGCCGGAGAGACGCGAGAGGTCGAGCCGGCGTCCCTTGCCGCCGGCGAAGGCGCGCGGCGCCGCTGCCCGTGCGGTCTCCTCAACCAAGGTGTTCCAGCCGCCGCAGGATTCGCAACGACCAGCCCATTTGGGGAACGATGCCCCGCATTGCTGACAGACGAACTGGGTCTGTGCGCGCGCCATGGGATCAGTCCGTATCGCTCCTCATGTCGCCCGCACCTCCATTTGGATCGGGCCCTCGGCGCTGCCGTGGATGAACTGCTCCACGTAGGGATTGCCGGAGCGATCGATGCTGGCGGTCGGGCCTGACCAGATGATTCTGCCGTGATAGATCATGGCGATGCGGTCGGAGATTTTACGCGCGCTCGCCATGTCATGAGTGATCGAAAGCGCGGTCGCGCCGAGCTCGTGCACGCATTTCAGGATCAGATCGTTGATCACGTCGCCCATGATGGGATCGAGGCCGGTGGTCGGTTCGTCGAAGATGATGATCTCGGGTTCGGCGCAAATCGCGCGCGCCAGCGCCACCCGCTTCTGCATGCCTCCCGAAAGCTCGGCGGGCCGCAGCTCGCCCACCTCGGCGCCCAATCCGACCGCGGCCAGCTTCTCGATCGCGATCTCCTTTGCTTCGTGCCGCTTCTTGCCGTGGCCTTGGATCAGACCGAACGCCACATTCTCCCAAACCGGCAGGGAGTCGAAAAGCGCCGAACCCTGGAAGAGCATGCCGAATTTGCGCATGACGCGCTCGCGCTCGCGCGCACCCGTGCCGAGCATTTCAGCACCGTCGATTTTGATCGAACCCCCATCGGCAATGAGCAATCCCAAAATGCACTTCGCCAGCACGGACTTGCCGGTGCCGGAACCGCCGATCACCACCACGCTCTCGCTCTGGCCGATCGAGAGGTCGATACCGTCCAGCACCAGCTTGGAGCCGAACGACTTGCGCAGGCCCTGGACCTCGATCTTGGCAGGTTTCGCGTCGCTCATCGCCCCACGAACAGTATCGCCGTCAGGACATAGTCCAGCAGCAGGATCAAGATCGATGCGGACACCACGGCATAGGTGGTAGCGGCGCCCACTCCTTGCGCGCCGCCGCGCGAATTGTAGCCGAAATAGCAACCCATCAGCGCCACCACGAAGCCGAACACCGCTGCCTTCACGAGACCGGCTGTAACGTCGTTGGTCTGGAGGTAGTCAGCCGTGCGCTGAATGTAGACGGACTGATTGAAGCGGAGCCGATAGCTTCCCACCAGGAAGCCGCCGAGCACGCCGATGATGTCGGCAATGAACACGAGCACCGGCATGACGATCGTGCCGGCGAGCAGGCGAGGCACCACCAGGTACTTATAGGGATTGGTCGAAAGCGTCGTGAGCGCGTCGATCTGATCGGTGACCCGCATGGTGCCGATCTCGGCGGCGATCGCCGCGCCGATCCGCCCCGCCACCATCAATCCCGCGATCACCGGACCCAGCTCGCGCGTGACGGAGAGCAGGACTACCGTCGGCACCGCGCTCTCCGCCGCGAAATTGCTGAAGCCGGTATAGGTCTGCAACGCCAGGACCATGCCGGTGAAGAGAGCTGTCAACCCGACGACAGGAAGAGAGTAGTACCCGATGTCGACCAATTGGCGGCCGATCAACCTTGGATAGATCGGCGGCCGGACGCAATGACTGACCGCAGCGATGGTGAACAGCCCGAAGCGACCGCTGGCGGCGAGGAAGCGCAAGGTCGCGGCGCCGATCGCGGCAAGGAAGTCAAGGAGGCCCGACATCGCGCGCAGACCGCCTCAAGCGCCTCGATAGACCCGGTGGTAGCGGCGTCCTAGCGCGGTCAAAATCTCATAGCCGATGGTGCTGGCCTGCTCGGCGACGCGGTCGACGGTGTTCTTGCTGTCGATTAGGTCCACCATGGCGCCGGGTTGAGTCAGCTCCGGATCGATCGCGGTCACATCGAGCGTCATCAAGTCCATGGATATGCGGCCGACGATCGGCGCCTCATGCCCGCCGATTCGACCGGCGCCGCGCTCGCTGGAGGCGCGCAGCCAGCCGTCGGCGTAACCCACGGCAACGGTCGCAATGCGTCCCCCTCGATTCATGCGGTGGCGCGCACCATAACCAACGCTCTCCCCCCTGTCAACGTCACGGACTTGGAGGATTTTTCCTTTTAAATTAACAGCTTGAGCCATTGGATTAGAGGTGCCGGGAACCGGGTTCAGACCGTAAAGCGCGGCGCCTGGGCGCACCAAGTCGAAGTGAAAATCGGGCCCCAGGAATATGCCGGACGAGTTGGCGATGCTCGCGGGAGCGCTCGGCAACTGGCGGCGCGCGGCGACAAAGCGGCGGCGCTGATCGGCGTTCTTCTCGTGCTTGGGCTCCTCGGCGCAGGCGAGGTGGGTCATGATGGCGCGCAACGTCACACCAGCCAGGCGATCGGGCTCGGTCGTGAGCACGGCAATCTCGGGCCTCGACAGACCCAGGCGGTTCATGCCGGTATCGAGGTGCAAAATGGCGGGCTGCCTGGCCCGCGGGTCGGCGAGACTGAGGCCGCGCCAAGTCTCCACTTGCCCAAGGTCGTTTAGCACGGGCGTTAGGCGGGCCTTCAGGAAATCGCGAGCGTTACCGGCATCGAGCCCGTTCAGTACCACAATTTCGGGGGTCTTCAGGATATCGCGCAGCGCCAGCGCCTCATCCAGGCTCGCGACGAAGAAGCTCTTGCAACCCGCCGCCGCCAGGGCCTTTGCAACCGGGACGACGCCAAGGCCGTAGGCGTTGGCCTTCACCACTCCGGCACACCGCACATTGCGCCCGACTTTGCTCTGCAGCAGCCGCCAATTGCCGGCGATGGCACCGAGGTCGATTTCGAGAATCGCACCGGCCCGCGCCTCGGCCGCGTTAACGGCGATCCGGCGCGGGGCTGCCTTGGATTTGGAGTTGCGGGCGGTAATCGGACGCTTTGAAGCCATTGGACGCTACGAATGTTCAGGCGCGGATGCTCTTCTCATAGCGGATTGAGGTGGGTTCGGTGAAGCCCGCATGCGCACTGCGGCCGACCTCGCGGTAGCCGCGCGCCTCGAAGAAGCGCTGATTGTCCGTGAGGGCAACGCGAACGCCGAGTGCGATTCGCACCGCCCCCGAACCGCGCGCATGCGCTTCCACATGATCCAGTAGAGCACTTGCGATCCCTTGCCCGCGGCATTCCGGCAGCGTGGCGAGACGACCCAGATAGATCTCGTCGCCTTGGTGCTGATAGAAGACGCAGCCGACAAGCCGTCCCGCCTGATCCGCGACCGCGATGCCGTGGTCGAGGAACCGCGCCGCGATCGACTCCGAGCTTTCCGACAGGGCGGCCGATTCCGGATGAATCCGACCGCGCTGCTCGGCGAAGGCCGCATGCAACACGGCGGCGATCTCGGTGCTCTCCTCCGGCCTCCCCAACCGGATGACGTGGCATGGCGAATTCGTCACGAAGCTGTCACCCCGCTTTCCGATAGTCGCCGTCTATAAGGGGATGGGCGGGGGCGTCCATGAGCATGGTGTGCGCGGTCATGGCGATTTGCCCGACCTTCGGTGGACTCTCGCCGATGTCGGTTTGTGCCGCAACGGAGTCGTGGTTCCCTATCACCATGCTCTGACGCCGAGGATCGAGGGCCAAAGGCCATGACGAAAGCGCTCATCGTCGTCTTCGACGGCCTGCGGCCGGACCTGGTGCACTCGCAGCTAACCCCGAATATCTGGCACTTTCGTGCGGAAGGCGCGAGCTTCGCGAAAAGCCGCGCGGTATTCCCGACGGAAACCCGGGTCAATGCCGCAAGCCTCGTGACTGCGGTGATGCCGGCCCGCCACGGCATCGTCGCCAACCAATTTTTCGATGCGGTTGCGCGGCATTTCTGTAACTGCGGACGGTGGCAGGATTTGGAACTGCTGGAGCAGCGCCTGGGAGGGCCGCTTCTGGGCGTGCCGGATCTGGGCGCAATCCTCGCGCGATCCGGCCGTTCGCTCGCGGTGATTGGCACGGGAACAACGGGATGCACGCGCATTCTGCATGCCGGCGCCCATCTTAACGGTGAGCTCTGTCTCTCACTGCACGGCCTCGACGCCTCAAGACCTCGCGCCGTGGCCGAGGCGCTGGTCGCAGCGGTCGGACCGCTGCCCAGCGCTTCGGTGCCTGCCTTCAAGTTCCTGGCCTACGCCGTCACCGCCTACATCGACTACGTCGTTCCAAGGCTCGATCCCGATGTCACGATTCTTTGGCTCTCGGAACCCGACACGTCGTTTCACTATCGTGGCCTGGGCTCGCCGGAGAGTCTGCGCGCGCTTTCCGAAGTCGACGCGCAGTTCGGAAGATTGCTCGAATTTCGCAATCGTGCCTGCCCCGATCTTCTGGTCGCCGCACTCTCCGATCATGGCCATGTCGGGCTTTCAGGCGAAAGGCTGCGTCTCGGGGAGCGGCTCCAGGACGCCGGTTTTGCCGTGGGCGCCGCGGGGGAAGCCGCTATTGCAGTCGATGGCGATCTCAGCGGCGGCATCTGGGTGCGCGAACACGATTCCGAGACGATCGCAAGGCTGCTCGCCTGGCTTCAGTCGCAGCCTTGGTGTGGAGCGCTCGCGGCGCGCGATTCAAAGGCGATGGTGGGAACGCTCAGTCATGACGTGCTTGGCATTGAGCATCCGCGCACCGCCGATATCGTGTTCGATCTGGCGAGCGACAGCGGCCCTGGAGAGTGGGGCATCCCCGGACGCTGCCGGCACAATTCCAACCTGCCTGTGGGCGGCGGACTGCACGGCGGCTTGCACCGGCTCGAGCTGGCCAATCTCCTAGTGTTTTCCGGTCCGGGGGTGAAAAGCCGCTATGTATCGTCATTGCCCGCGGGGATCTGCGATGTGCGGCCTACTCTGCTGCACCTCATGGGGATTGTGGATGTGGAAGCGGAGGGGAGGGTTCTCGCCGAGGCGCTGGCCAATCAGCCGCCGCCCCCTGAAATTCCCACGGTCGAGCGTATGACGGCCTCGATCGGCGGCTACCGCCAGCACCTGATCGCGCATCGCCTGGGCGCTCATCGATATCTCGATCACGGCGGACGGGGTTAGTGACTCCCAACTTCGGCACCGCCGAGCGTCGCGAGCCCGGCGGCCTCAGCTATGTTGCTGCGAAGAGCCTGCCTGTGGCCCCATCCTTCGGCGGTTATGCTCGACCGAGAAGATGTGGCTATAGAGGGTCGCGGTCCACTGCTTGCCCTCCATGGTCATTTCCAGGTAGCGCAGAGCATCGGCAATGTAGCGCTCGACCTTGCTCCAGTAGAATTGCGGATAGCGTTCGACCATATCCGCCGGGCTGCTATAGCCGAGTTTCTCGTGAACGCCGTTTTCGACGAACTCATGGTAGAGCGCATTCAGTTTGCGCAAATAGAGCGGGTCGCCCAGTTGACCGATGAGGTCGCCGGCTCGGACCAAGCCCGCTTCCGTGTCGGTCTCGGCGTGGTCCTCGTCATCTGGCACCGGGAAGCGCGTCAACTCGATCGCCCTCGCGATACGCTCCTCGTCGATGAAAGGCACCGGCGCGAAACGCGCGCGGACCATTATTTTCGAGCGCTCAACGTGCCAGGGCATGAGGAAGGCGTCCGAGGCCCCGCGCGGGGGTGTGACAGTGTTGCCGGCGGCATCGATCACGAACTTCTCGGCCGTGTCGCCGGGACAGATGCCACGCACATATCCGATGTCGTGATTCAGCGCGGCCAAAATGGTATGGCCCCAGTCGCTGGGCGCAATCGTCCGCTCAAGGCGACGACCGCGCAAAATGTCCTGGACGCAAAGGGTGACTAGCGCAGTGTGTTCGCAATCGTGATAGAGCGCATCACTGCTGGCTATGCGCTCTATCACGAGCCGGGCAGCCTCGTCGAGACCGACTGCGATATGCGGCTCCCGGTCACCGTAAATCCTGCGGTACGTCTCCGCCAGGTTCCGACCCAACGCGTCAGCGAGAAGCCCCGTCGCATTCAGCACGATCGCCTCCGTAGCCTACTGACGGATCGGGCCACTATGGCACACTCTCGAAGGTCTCCGGTAGGTGGGCTCTTCGCTCGAGCCTCTGAATAGCTGGCGTGGTGGCGGCTTATCCATCTCGTTGGTGCTGCGTCAGAAAGCAAGACCCCCGCTCAACGCCCACCTAATAAAAGGCGACCGCCTATATCGTCTGCTCCGGCAGGTGATCGTCGCTGACGTAGTTCTCGAACTTGGTCGTGGCGCCGTCGAAGCGGAGCGTCTTGGTGCCGATCGGGCCGTGGCGCTGCTTTGCCACCATGATCTCGGCGAGCCCGGTCTTTTCCTCAAGCCGCTCACGCCAGCGCTCATAGCGGTCGTTGAATTTCTCGTCGCTCTCGTCGGGCCGGCGCGTCGGCTCGGAGCGCGAGAGGTAGTATTCCTCGCGGAACACGAACATGACGACGTCCGCATCTTGCTCGATCGAGCCGGACTCCCGGAGATCAGAGAGCTGCGGCCGCTTGTCCTCGCGGTTCTCCACCTGGCGCGAAAGCTGCGAGAGCGCCAGCACCGGCAGGTTCAGCTCCTTGGCGAGCGCCTTTAAGCCGCGCGTGATCTCGGAGATCTCCTGGACTCGGTTCTCGCTGGCGGTGCCTTCGCCCGAGCCGCGCAAAAGTTGTAGGTAGTCGATGATGACGAGGTTGAGTCCGAACTTACGCTGCAATCGCCGCGCGCGCGTGCGCAGCGCACCGATGGTAAGCGCCGGGGTGTCGTCGAGATAGAGCGGTATTTTCGCGAGCAAGTGGCTTGCCTGGACGAAGCGGTCGAAATCGTCGTGGCTTACGTCGCCGCGGCGGATACGGTCGGAAGGAACCTTCGATTCCTCCGAGAGGATGCGGGTGGCGAGCTGCTCGCCAGACATTTCGAGCGAGAAGAATCCAACGACCGCACCGTCCTCCGCCTCTATCGTGCCATCGGATTTTCTGAGCGGGCGATAGTTGCTCGCGGCGTGGAAGGCGATGTTGGTGGCAAGCGCGGTCTTGCCCATGCTGGGCCGCCCGGCCAGAACGATGAGGTCGGATGGATGTAGGCCGCCCAGCAATCGGTCGAGATCGGTGAAGCCGGTGGCAATGCCGGTCGTGCGGCCGCTGCGCTTGAACGCGGCTTCCGCCATCAGGATCGCTTCGGTGAGTGCTTCCTCGAACGGCCGGAACCCGCCCTCATAGTTGCCGGCGGTGGCGAGATCGAAGAGCTTCTTCTCGGCCCCCTCGATCTGCGTGCGCGCGTCGCGTTGGAGGTCGTGCGAGACGGCATCGATCACCATCTCGTCGCCGATGCCGATCAGTTGGCGGCGCAAGAAGAGGTCATAAACGATGCGTCCGTAGTCGAGGACGTTGACCGTGGTCACCACGCTTTCGGCGAGGCGCAGCAGGTACTGCGCGCCGCCCGCCTGCTGCAACGCTTCGTCCTGATCGAAAATGCCCTTCAGCGTGAGGGGATTTGCAACTTGCCCGCGCTCGATCAGGGTGCCGATTGCTGCGTAGATGCGGCCGTGCACGCCCTGGGCGAAGTGCTCCGCGCGCAGGAAATCCGCGATCGAGTTGTAGGTCTCGTTGCGGAACAGCAACGCCGCCAACAGCGCCTGCTCGATCTCCAGGTTTTGCGGCGGCGTACGGACAGGCAAGCCGTCGCTGTCGCGGAGAGGAGTAACGTTGCTGGTTCGCGCCTGCTCAGCCATGGGGGGCGTTTTGTAGCACCACGAGTCGCTGTCATTCTATTGTAAAACAATTCACACCCTGTGGAACCCGAGCATGGAAAAGCACCTCAGCCCCCATCGTGCAGTGACGCGCCGGTGCGACCATCGACCAGCTCGTGCTAGGCCATCCTCATTCGATCACTTCGTCGGCCTTGGCGAGCACCGCGGGCGCGACGATCACTCCCAAATCCTTTGCTGTCTTGAGATTGATCACCAGCTCGAACGCCGTCGGCTCTTGGAACGGCAGCGTTGCGGCGCTCTCGCCTTTGAAAATTCGGTCGACATAACTGGCGGCCTTGCGCTGCAGGGCCACTATGTTCGCCCCATATGACATGAGGCCGCCAACCGAAGGGAACTCTTTCACCGTCGATGCCGAGGCTAGGCGTTCACGCAGCAGGAAATCGACGTTCTCGTCCATATGCTGGGCCATGAGCGCGTCTTCGAGAACAAAAACTCCCTGAGGCCGTTGTGCCGCGATCGCCGCGAAGGCGGCCGAAAAGTCCTTCGGCTCGCGCACGGGGGCCGAGACGAGCGTTACGCTTAGGGAGCCGGCCGTCGCATCGACCGACTGCCAAACGCCGGTGAGCGCCGGATTGGCCGCGTTCCACAATACCGCGACCCGGTGCAAGGTCGGCACAGCCTCCTTGAAGAGCGAGAACGCCTTGCCGCTGATTTCAGGCGACATCATTGTGAAACCCGTGACGTTCCCGCCGGGTCGGGCGAGGCTTTCTGCGAGCCCGGCCCCGACCGGGTCGATGGCAGTCGGGATGATGATTGGGATCGTGCTCGTCGCCTGTTTCGCGGCGAGCGCCGCGGGCGTGGTCGAGACGACGATGGCATCGACCTTGAGCGCCACCAGCTCCCTCGCGAGCGCAGGCCAGCGTTCGCCCACCCCTTCTGAAAAGCGCCACTCGACGATGAGGTTTTGCCCTTCGACATAGCCCAGATCGCGCAGAGTGCTGAGCAGCTCGTCGGGACCAAGGTTGCGTCTATTGGCGAGAATGCCAAGGCGGAAGGTCCTCGCCTGCGCCGACACCGCCCTCGCCGGCACGGTGGCGGCGATGAAGACGCAGGCAATTAACTCGCGCCGTCTCATTCGATCATCTTGTCCGAGCACGCTTTGCGCTAGCTGGCCGCCGGGCTCCGCGCTGCCTTTTCATTTCGGGCGAGCTGTTCCTGCATCGCCTTCACCTCTTGGCGCGCGATCGAACGCAGGTGCACTTCGTCCGGGCCGTCCGCGAATTGCAGGATGCGTCCTTGGGTCCAGATGTCGGCCAGCGGCGTGTCCTGGGTCAGGCCCTTGGCACCGAAGGTCTGCATGGCGCGGTTGCTGACATTAACCAAGAGGCGCGGCACTGCCACCTTGATGAGCGCCACTTCCTTGCGCGCCGCCTTGTTACCGGCCTTGTCCATGAGCCAGGCGGCCTTGAGCACCAGGAGTCGAGCTTGCTCGATCTCGATGCGCGAGAGCGCGATCCAGTCTTGCACCGCGCCGTGTTCGTGCAGCAGCCGGCCGAAAGTACGGCGCTGAAGGGAACGCTGGATCATGAGCTCAAGGGAGACTTCGGCCGCGCCGATCGAGCGCATGCAATGATGGATACGGCCGGGCCCCAACCGCGCCTGCGCCAGCGCGAAGCCCCCGCCTTCCTCGCCCAATAGATTGTCGACGGGCACGCGCGCGGTCTCGAACAGAATTTCGCAATGACCCTCCGGCGCCTGGTGATGCATCACCGGCGGATTGCGCACGATCGTGATGCCCGGCGTGTCTCGCGGCACCAGCACCATACTCTGGCGGCGATGCGCCTCCGGCCGCTCCGGGCTCGTCTGGCCCATCACGATGAAAATCTTGGTGCGGGGATCGGCGGCGTTGGTGATGAACCACTTGCGTCCGTTGATCACCCACTCGTTGCCCTCGCGCTTGATCGAGGTGCGGATGTTGGTGGCGTCCGATGACGCGACCTCGGGCTCGGTCATCGCGAAGGATGAGCGAATCTTGCCGTCGAGCAGCGGTTTCAGCCAACGCTCCTTCTGCGCGGGCGTCGCGGCCAAGTGCAGCAGTTCCATGTTCCCGGTGTCGGGCGCGCTGCAATTGAAGACTTCCGACGACCAGTGCAGCCGCCCCATGATTTCGGCGCAGGGTGCGTAGTCCAGATTCGACATCTGCGTGCCGGGCTCGTCGGGCTTGAGCCCGGGAAGGAACAGGTTCCAGAGACCCTGAGCGCGCGCCTTGGCCTTCAAATCCTCAAGGAAGGGCGGCGGGAAAACGTGCTCGTGCTCGACGATGCGGGTGTATTCGGAATCAAGCGGCGTCACGTGCTGCTCGACGAAGCTCCGCACCGCCTTTTGCATTCGCAGCGATTTTTCCGAGAACTCGAAATCCATGGGCCTTCCCCTTTCGCTTTGGGGGCCAAGATGCGGCAAAGGCAGTGGCCTGTCTATGTGCAGAAATTCACGGGATATGCCATTGCGGCTTCAGGCGCCCGTTGGCGGCGTTCCGCTGGTCATGCCCGCGAGCGCGCGGGGTGGACGTTGCGCGCCGCGGAACAGCACGCTCGCCTGAATTTCAACGGCACGCCGCCAGGCCTCAAGTTCCTCCGCGCCCATTTCGGTCTTCGGACGCGGATCGACGTCGAAATTTCCATGAACGTCGCGACCGCGAACCAATGTCGCGGATTCCCGCGGCGAATGCTGATAGGCGTGGGTCGGAATCATCTCGAGCAGGAACAGGATGCGCCGGTCGCTCCCTCGATTGGGGTTCGATGAATGTATCAGCGCGTTGTTGAAGAGCGCGGCCTCGCCGGGGTCGAGCTCGAAATCCACCGCCGCGGATTCTTCCAGCTTGGCATCGATGAACTGCTCACGAGTAAGGAGGCTGCTGGTGTTGAATGCTTCCTTGTGCGGCAACAGCGGGCCTCGATGCGAGAACGGAATGCCGCGAATGCAGCCATCCGCCGATCGGGAAGGGGAGAGGGCGAGAGCAACGATCAGCACGATGGGCTTCACATCGGCATAGGCCGTGTCCTGATGCCAGCCGGCGAAAGTCTTGCCGTCGGCCCGCTTCGCGCGCAGCGACGTACCCCAACAGAGAATGTCAGGCCCGAGCAGATCCTCCGTGGCATCCAGGATGGCGGTCTCGCGGATCATCTCGTCGACCCAGGGGCAAAGCAGATGTGCTTTCTGGTCCAGCTTGATCCGGGATTCCGGGTACCGCTCCTCGAACGATTCCAGTGCCCGGCGATAATGAAGCGCGCGTTCTGCGGGCATGACGCGTACCGGCGCCACAAAACCGTCGCGATCGAAGGCCTCGACTTGGCCCTGCGAGAGAAGCTTGGACATTGGCGCTCTCGGCGCTCCGTCGATCGAAGGAACAGAAAAGTATGACAGGAAGCAGAAGGCGCTTCAAATCTCGCGAATGGTAGAGACTTCGACACGGCGCCCTACTGGCGTTTCCCCACGCGGTCGAGCACGATAGACGAATGCTGGTGGACCGGGCCGACTTCGCCGACCTCGACGCTCTTCTGGCGCACCGTCAGCGTTGCTGGGAGCGGCAGCGCGAATACGTGGCAGCGCACTCGCCATTGCACCGGCGCGCGTGGGGCGGTACCAAACCGCCACTCCGGCTCGAGGGTTTGTCCGATCTGCCGCTCACCAACAAGGACATGCTACGCGACAGCCAGAGAGTTCATCCGCCCTTCGGCGATTATCTGGCGGCGCCGCCCGAGAATGTAATGCGGGTTCACCGCACATCCGGTACGACCGGCACGGCGATGAACCTTGCACTCTCGCCGCA
>Ga0187765_10000705_pt1 | contig 12404 bp, 15 predicted proteins | sample 0216_QUI02_MP05__3_FD_133018 | JGI IMG/M metagenome (GOLD analysis project Ga0187765, IMG submission 133018) | Tropical peat soil microbial communities from peatlands in Department of Meta, Colombia - 0216_QUI02_MP05_10_MG | ecosystem: Environmental > Terrestrial > Soil > Wetlands > Peat ...
CGGCCCGATAGCGCAACTATCGGGCCTCCCTGCGTCCTTGCAGCGCACTCGCCGATCGCACCCGGTCGACGAACGTCATCATGTGAGAGCCTCTTAAGAGCTGACCGGCAACGTCACCGGTCGAACCACTAGGATCCGGGCCCGGGATGGGCAACGAGCATCTCGTCTTCGTCTGGCGGTCGTCCGGCTACGAGCTACACGAGCGGGAGGGCGACCTGCCCACCGTGGGCGACGAGGTCGAGCAGGACGGCGAGACGCTGCTCGTGACGAAGGTCGCGCCCTCTCCCCTGCCGCGGGACAGGCGCATGTGCGCCTACCTCGCCGGCGAATAGCCGGGCATGCTTCGACCCGGAGCGGCGGAGGTCGCTCCGCCGACGGCGGCGGCGCGTTTCACCGGTCGGCGCGTGCTCGCTCGGAGCCGTGAAGGGCGGCGCGAAGCTCGTCGACCGAGGTGAGGCCGGCCAGCGCCTTCGCGAGCCCGTCCTCCCAGAGCGTCCTCGTGCCCGCCGCCGCTGCGGTGCTGGCGATCGCTTCGTACGGCGCGCGCGCGAGGGTGAGCTCGCGGATCTCGTCGTCGACGAGCATGAGCTGGTGGATCCCGATCTGGCCGCGGTAGCCGCGGTCGCACTCGGGACAGCCGTGCGCTTTGAACAGGAGCTCGCCCTCGTCGAGCCCGAGCTCCGCACGCTCGGCGGGCGTCGGCGCGTACCGCTCGCGGCAATGGACGCAGAGTCGGCGCACGAGCCGCTGCGCGATCACCGCGGTGAGCGTGGCAGCCGTGACGTACGGCTCGACGCCCATGTCGAGCAACCGGGTGATCGCAGCGGGCGCGTCGGAGGTGTGGAGCGTCGAGAGGACGAACGAGCCGCTGAGCGCAGCCTTCAGCGTCGTCGCCGCTGTCGGCAGATCGCGCATCTCGCCGACGGCGACGACGTCCGGATCGGTGCGAAGGATCGAGCGGAGTGCCGACTCGAACGTGAGGTCGACGTGCGGGTTGACCTCGATCTGGTAGATACCGTCGAGCCGATACTCGACGGGATCCTCGACCGCGACGACGTTCAGCTCGGGTCGCACGATGTCGGCGAGCGCCGCGTGGATCGTGGTCGACTTGCCTGAGCTCGTGGGGCCGGTCACGAGCAGGGCGCCGCGGCGGTCGTTCACGACGCGCTCGAGCGCGAGCTGGAGCTCGTCGGAGAGGCCGATCTCGGTGAGCGTCGGCGAGCGCCCAGTGCGCTCGAGGATGCGCAGCGCCGCGCCCTCGCCGGCGACCGCGGGGACCGTCGTCACGCGGATGTCGAACTCGCGGCCCGAGGCGCTCGTCACGGTCATCCGCCCCTCCTGCGAGCGGCGGTGCTCGCTGATGTCGAGCCGGGACTGGACCTTGATGCGCGTGACGGCGGCGACACCGCCCTCGGCCGGGATCTCGCCGATCTCGCGGAGCGCGCCGTCGATCCTCGCCCGGACGGCCAGGCCGGCCTCGCAGGGGACGAAGTGGAGATCGGTGGCACCCGCCTCGACCGCGCGGGAGAGGAACACGTGCTCCGGGGTCTCGGCGTCGCGAGGCTCCTCGACCGCGATCAGGGTGCCGTTGCTCCGGTTCGTCTGGCGGAGCGAGCCGAGCACGTTGATCACGGCGGCCCGGGAGGCGACCGCGAAGTCGACAGGGATCGCGACGTGCGCGGCGAGCTCCTGCCGTGACGCGGGATCGGCGATCGCGATCCGAAGCGTCGACTCGTCGAGCCGGTAGGGGACGGCGAGCGCGGAGCTCAGGAGCTCGAGCGGCAGGAGGCCGACCGCCTGCGGGTCGATCGTCTCGGCCTCGAGGTCGATCCACGGCAGCCCGCACCGCTCCGCGAGGCCGCGGGCGCGCGCCAGCTCGACGCCTGCGGCGGCGCTCATCGCCCCACCTCCGGCCCGTGGAGCGAGACCCCGAGCGGAGCGAGCTCGGCCGCGGCCTCGACCGCCTTCAGCGTCGCCGCAACCCGTTCCTGGAGGAGCTCGGGGCTGAACGGCTTCGTGACGTAGTCGGCCGCGCCTGCGGCGAGGCCCTCCGACACGTCCCGCGCCTGGGCGCGGGCCGTGAGCAGGATGACGGGGATCGCGCTCGTCGACGGCTGCCGGGCGAGCTCCCTCGTCAAGGCGCAGCCGTCGAGCTTCGGCATGGTGATGTCGAGCACCGCGACGTCCGGCAGGTGCGCCACAGCGAGTGCCAGCGCCTCCTCGCCATCGCGTGCGACGAGTGTGTCGTAGCGCCGCGCGAGCCGCAGGCGCACGAGCTCCAGGATGTCCTCGTCGTCGTCGGCGATGAGCACGAGCGGTCGAGTGCGTTCCATTGCCGTCTTCCTTCCCTGTCGTGTCACGCTGCCGATACGAGCTCGCGTCCGGCGACGTTCGCCGCGGCCGGCAGCGCCACGCGAAACGTCGAACCCCGAGAGACGCGGCTGGCAACGCTGATCTCGCCGCCGTGCGCGTCGACGATCGCCTTCACGATCGAGAGACCGAGCCCGGTTCCCTGCACCGCGCCCGCCGTCGCGGCGGCCGTGCGGAAGAACCGGGTGAAGAGCTGCTTCTGCTCGGAGGGCGGAATCCCGATTCCCGTGTCCGCAACCTCGAGGACGACCCGACCGCCGCTGTCCGAGACCGAGACCGACACCGATCCCCTTTCCGGCGTGAACTTGACCGCGTTGGAGAGGAGGTTGTCGACGACCTGCGCGAGCCGCTGCCGGTCGCCGACGATCGACGTCACTCCGGTCGTGACGAGACCGAGCTCGATGTCGCGCGCCGTCGCCGCCGGGCGCACCCCCGCGACGCATTCCTCGACGAGATCACCGAGCTCGAGCTCCTCCTCGACCAGGGTCAGGTGGCCCGACTGGGCTTGCGCCACCAGCAGCAGGTCGGACACGACGCGGATCAACCGTCGCGCGTTCCGCTCGACGATCCCGAGCATGCTGCGCTGGCTCTCGGTGAGCTCACCGGCCTCGCCCGTGGTGATGAGCTCGAGGTAGCCGATGATCGACGTCAGCGGGGTTCGGAGCTCATGGGAGACGAGCGCGATCAGGTCGTCCTTCATCCGGTCGACCTCGTGCAACTGCTCGTTCTGCTCTCCGAGCTCGAGCTGGGCATGCTTGGCGATCTCGAGCTGCTCGCGGAAGCGCCGCTCGCTGTCGGCGAGGCTCACGCGGATTCGCTCTCGCTCGCGCACGACGAGGAGGACCCGGGCACCCACGAGCGCGAGCTCCGCGAGCGTCGCGACGGCGATCTCGAGCGCGTCCGTCGGCGTCGACAGCGTCGCCTGCACGACGAGCACCGCGGGAGGAGCACCGAGCGAGAGCGCGAGGACGGCGATCCGTCGGCGCGACAGCTCGTCGACCCGCGCCGGCAACGTCTGGATCCGGCCCATGGAGGGGTGCAGTGCGGCGACGCCCCAGAGGACGTACGCCGCGAGCCAGCCCGCATCGAGCGGCATGCCGTTCGCATACGCGCCGCGGAAGTTGAGATAGCCGTAGACGAAGTCGGCGACGAGCTGGAACGCGACGCTCGCCGTCACCAGGCGGAGAGCGACGCTCGCGGCCCGGCCGCGGAGCACGAGCTGGGTGAACGCGAGCAGCAGCGCGACGTCGGCGACCGGCTCTGCAACGGAGACCGTCGTCGCGTAGGACGACAGCGTGCCGCGGGCAAGCGGGCCGACGAGCGCGACCCAGATGACGATCGCGGCCGCGACCGAGATCACGGCACCGTCGAGGAGATCGCGAAGCCGCGGCCGGCCCCAGCCTCGCATGAGCGCGAGGACGCCGAGCGCGAGCAGCGGGTATCCCGCGAGGTAGGCGATGTCCGCAGGCGACGGGAACGGCGCCGTCGAGCCGAGGAACCAGACGTACACGTTCCAGTAGGTGTCGCCCGCGGTCCACAGCGCGAGCGCCCCCGCGAACAGCAGCCACGGACGCGGGTCCCGCGGTCGGTTGCGCCGCACGCCCGCGAGCACGGCCACGACGGCCCCGACGTCGACGGCCTGGTAGATCGCAGCCTGAAGACCCGCGTGACCGCCGGCGGCGAAGTACGCGGCGATCGCGACGGCGCCGGCGGCCGCGTAGCCGCGCGCGCCTCTGCTGCCGGCGGCCGCGGTCATGCCGCCGATTCGCCGTCCGGCGTCCGCGCGAGCAGCCCGGCGACACGGCGGAGAAGCTCCCGCGGGTCGAACGGCTTGCTCAGCAGCGGGTCGTGCGCGTTCGACACGGCGGGAAGCACGCCGTAGCCCGAGATGAAGAGCACCTTCAGGCCGGGGAGGCGCCGCCGCAACGCATCGACGAGCTCGACGCCGCCCTCGGGCGGCATCACCAGATCCGCGATGACGAGCTCGACATCCGCCGTCGCACGCTCGAGCGCCTCGTCGCCGGTCGCCGCCTCGACGATCCGGTAGCCGTGCCCGCGCAGGATGGCGGCCACCATGCGGCGCACCGACGCGTCGTCGTCGGCGACGAGGATCGCCGCGTGTCCGTGGTCCACGTCGTTCCCCGCCCCGGATCCCCGCAGCACCGCTTGAGCTCCCGCGTCCATCAGATCCATGCGCGCCCTTGTCGCCGCAGTCGTCCTGTCCATCACGTGTCGGCGGCGGCGCACGAGTCAGACATCCCCGCGACACGGGAGCGAGTGACCGGGAAAGCGGGCGATCCGTGTCCCCCTTTCCGGGTATGGAGGCCGAACGCGGCTCGTGCCGTCGAGACACATCGCGGACATGCGGAGAACTACGGTCCCGTGACCGCATGGTCGTGTCGAGATTCGAGGTGTGTACCTCGGGCTCGAGCGCGAGCACGAACGGACGGACCAGGGCTGATCCGAGGGCCGGCGTGGGCGCACACCAGCTCTCGGGTACCGGGAGGGCCGGGCGGCCGGGGGTGACGTTCCGCAGGCACCGGCCGACGCTCGGCGTCCTCTACGGCTGGCAGGTCTGCAGCGGCGACCCGGATCTCTACCTCGAGTCGCTGATCACGAGCCTGGCGGCGGTGGCCCGGCGAGAAGAGCTCAACCTGCTCACGGCCGTTGCCGTCGGGCCGACTCAGCGGTGTGCGAGCCCGGCCTGGCCCTGTCTCGGCGCGAGCAGGATCTTCGCTCCGGTGGGCCCGTGGAACACGGACGGGCTCGTCGTGATCAACCCGCTGCAGGCGGAGGAGACGGTCGAGGACGTGCTGCGTCTCCAGGAGCGCGGCCATCCCGTCGTGTACCTCAGCAGCGGTCCTCACGGACCAACCGTGGTTCCGGACAACCGCGGCGGCATCGAGCTGGCGGTGGAGCACCTCGCCGCTCACGGCCACCGGCGGATCGCGTTCCTGTCGTGCGACCACGGCGACGGCCCGGCACGGCGTGCAGCCTACGAGTCGAGCGTGCGCCGCCTCGGCCTGGCCGACGACCCGGCCCTGATCGTCGACGGCGCCCACGACCGGCTCGCCGCCGGCAGGGCCGTCGGCCGACTGGTGGCGGACGGCGTCGAGTTCACGGCAGTGCTTGCGAGCAACGGCAACTCCGGGCGCGGTGCGCTCAACCGCTTCCTCGAGCTCGGCATCGACGTTCCCGGCCGGGTCGCACTCGTCGCCTTCGACGACTTCCTCGAGGCGCTCGCCACCGACCCGGCGATGACCTCCGTCCACTTCCCGGTCGAAGCCGCCGCACAGGCCGCGATCGACGCGCTGCTCGCCCGGATCGAGCACGGGATCGAGCCGCCCGCGGTGCTGAGCGTGCCGACCCGTCTCGTCGAGCGCGAGTCGTGCGGGTGCACGCCCGTCTATGACGGCGACGCCTCCGAGAGCGAGCGCCGGGCGATCGCGAAACGGGTCGTCGACCGGGCCGAGGTCTCCGCTGCGGTCGGCGACTTCGCGAGCCGGCTACTGGCCGCCACGCAGCTCGACATGGCGGAGCTCGGGAGGATCCTCGCCGACACGCTGACGGGCACGGGCATCGCGGAGTCCCTGCTGGGCGTCTACGAGCCGGCAGGCGGCGATCCGGTTGCCACGAGCGTCGTCCAGCAGCGCGACGGCATGCCGCCGGTGCGGTTTCCGACGCGCACGTTTCCGCCGCCGGAGCTCTCGATCCCCGAGCCGTTCCGGATGATCGTGACGCCCCTCCGGTTGCACGACGAGTTCGGCTTCATCGCCCTCGCGAGCGACGACCTCGCCTCGTGCACGACGATCGCCGTCCAGAGCGAGGCCGCGTTCGAGAGCGCGCGCAACCTCAAGGTGCGGGAGGAGGCGGAGGCGGCGCTCGCAGAGAGCGAGGAGCTCCTTCGCCAAGCGCAGAAGATGGAGGCGATCGGCCAGCTCGCCGGCGGGATCGCGCACGACTTCAACAACCTCCTGACCCCGATCGTCGGCTGCAGCAGCCTGCTCCTGTACGAGCTCGAGGACGGCGCGGAGATGCGCGAGAGCGTCGAGCTGATCGCCTCGGCGGCCGACCGGGCGGCGGCGCTGACCCGGCAGCTACTCGCGTTCAGCCGCCGTCAGATCATGCAGCCGGTCGTGCTCGATCTCAACGACGTGCTGCGTGACGCACACGCCCTGCTCGACGAGGTGCTGGGCCCCGACCTCGAGCTGGCGCTGCGCCTCGACGAGAGCGCTGCCCACATCGCGGCCGACCGCAGCCAGCTCGACCAGGTGATCCTCAACCTCGCGGTGAACGCACGAGACGCGATGCCCGAGGGCGGCACGCTCACCCTCGAGACCGCCGGTGTCTCCCTCGATCCGCTCGAGGCGGATGCGCTGATGCTGCCTGCGGGGCGCTACACGACACTCGCCGTCCGCGACACCGGCGTCGGCATGACCGAAGACGTCCGCTCGCACGCCTTCGAGCCCTTCTTCACCACCAAGGAGAACGGGAAGGGAACCGGGCTCGGCCTGGCGACCGTCTACGGCATTGTCAAGCAATCCGGCGGCGAGATCCAGGTCGAGAGCTCACCCGGCGGCGGCTCCACGTTCACGGTGTACCTCCCGAGCATCGAGACCGTGCCGGCTCCCCGTCGAGCGGCGGCGCCTCCGAGCGAGCAGCCCGAGACCGGAGCCGCGCCGACGAGAACCGTTCTCCTCGCCGAGGACGAAGAGGTCGTCCGCCGCTACCTGCGTGGAGCGCTCGAGCTCCACGGCTACGACGTGCTCGAGGCGAACAACGGGCTCGAGGCGCTCGAGCTCTGGCGACATCACCGCGACGGGATCGACGTCCTCGTCACCGACATCGTGATGCCGATCATGACCGGAAGGGAGCTGCTCGAGCACCTCGCACAGGAGGACTCGCAGCTACCGGTCGTCTGCATGTCGGGCTACGCGCAAGGGCCCATCTTCCAGGAGCTCGCCGCCTCCCCTTCGGTCGCCTTCCTGCCCAAGCCGTTCTCCATCGACCGCCTCCTGGGGAGGATCGACGGCGTGCTGACGGAGCGTTCGCGCTCTTCCGTCTAGCGCGCGCTACTCGATCGGCTCGTTGTGGACGTCGTTCTCGACCGCGTACTTCTCGGTCAGCTCGTTCACGACGTCCATCCCCTTGGGGAAGGCGTAGTTGATCTCGACGAACGCGTTCCACTTGTCCGGGAGCGCGTCCTCCGGGAAGATCGCCTCGACCGGGCACTCGGGCTCGCAGGCGCCGCAGTCGATGCACTCCTCCGGGTCGATGACGAGGATCCGGTCGGCCTCGTGGATGCAGTCCACCGGGCAGACGTCGACGCAGGACCGGTCTTTGATGTCGATACAGGGCTCCGCGATGATGTAGGTCATTGAGGCCTACTGTACCGAGCGGCCCTGCTGAACCCTGCGGGTAAAACCGCAAAACCTCAGCCGGACGGCGCGAGCTCCTCGACGAGCTCCCGGGCGCGCTCCACGAGGGCCGATCTCGCGACCACCTGGTCGAAGCCCGCGGCGTGCCCGGCCCGCAGGCCCGACGTGTCGGTGTGGTTCGTGTAGCCGAGGATCGGGACGTCCGGGTAGGAGTCCGACACCTCCTGCGGATCGATGCGGGAGATGTCCGCGATCACGAGATCGGGGCTGTCGGTGTGCTCGACCGTGATCAGGTGATGCTCGGGCAGCAGAGCCTCGAGCTTTCCCCGAAAGAAGAGGTCGACCCCACAGAGCAGGATCGTGGCCACGAGCTAAGGGTAAAGCGGGCCGGGAGCCTGCTCAAGTAGCGTCGGCCACATGGACGGAGACGAGCTCCGGTCCGGGCTCGCTCTCATCCGAGCCGGACGGTTCTTCGAGGCCCACGAGGAGCTCGAGCTCGCCTGGCGCGACGCCGAGCCCGGGGAGAGGGACTTCTACCAGGGCCTCGTCCACGTCGCCGTCGCCTGGTACCAGGCCGGCCGCGGAAACGCCGTCGGGGCAGGGCGGCAGCTCGAGAAGGCGGCGCGGCGTCTCGGCACGTTCGCTCCCGAGCACCGCGGGCTCGACGTCGCGGACGTGCTCGCGCAGGTGGAACAGGCCCGGGCGCGTGTCGCTCGCGGATCGCTCGTGCTCGAGCCGCCGCGCGTCTAGGGCTTCGTCAGGCCGACGTCGTCGAGCACGCGGTTGAGCGCCACGTGGAGCCACCAGTCGCGGTGGAAGAAGAGCAGGAGCCCGAGCGCGACGAGCGTGAGGCCGCTTGCGACCTGGATCACCGTGTAGCGGTCGCGCAGCCAGCGGAACGTGCGCATCGCGCGCGCGAACGCGATTCCGGCGACGAGAAACGCGGCCCCGAGCCCGAGCGCGTAGGCAGCGAGGAGAGCCGCTCCCCGCAGGACCGTCCCCGTGCCGCTCGCGAGCACGAGCACGGATGCGAGCACGAGGCCGATGCAGGGGGCGGCACACGCCGCGAACGCGCCGCCGAGGAGCACCCCCGAGCCGCGCCTCCGGGCCATGCTGAGCAGGCCGGGTGCGAAGACGCGCTCCGGCACCGGCAGCAGCCCGACGAAGGCGAGCCCGAGCACGACGAGGACGAAGCCGGCGATGTCGAGCTGCGCCGTCGGCGTGACGACGTTGCCGATGGCCGCCGCGCCGGCGCCGAGCGCGACGAAGACGGCCGTGAAGCCGAGGATGAACGGGATGCTCGCGACGACGACTCTGCGAGCCGTGCCCTGCTGGCCGAGCCGTCCGGCCTCGACGCTCGACAGTGCGGAGAGATAGCCCGGTACGAGCGGCAGCACGCACGGCGTGATCACCGACGCAAACCCGGCGAGGAACGCGATCGGCAGCCGCGCGCCCATCACTCGAGCTTCGCGAGTAGCTCGTCGAGCCGGCGCTCGGTTTCCGGGTCGAGCTCCGGTGACGGCTTCCCGTTCAGCGCAGGACCGCCCGCAGCCGCCGCGAACGGCTCACGTGCGTGGCTCCAGCGCCAGACGCCGAGCGCGAGCAGGCCTGCGCCGAGGATGACGCCGCCGAGCGGCAGCCACCACGCGAGCAGGTCGAGGCCCTTGTGCGTCGGCGCCGCGAGGATGCCGGCGCCGAAGTTCGCGACGAGCTCCGACTTGATCTGCTGCGTCGTCGCACACTCGTCGATCCGCATCTGGATGTAGGCCTTGATCCGCTGTGCCGCCGGTGCGTCCGACTGATCGAGCGTCGTGTGGCACGTCGGGCACATGATCTGGCCCTCGAGGAACGTGAGCGACGCACGCGGGTGCGCGCAGGCGGCCGCGGCAGGCCCGGCGAGCGCGAGTGCCGCGACGGTGACCGCGGCGAAGCGCGCGAGGATCACGAGTGGAGCGCCGCTTCGATTCCCTTGTGGAACGAGCTGACCTGATTCGTGATCGTGCCGACGACGTGCGCGCCCACGAGACGGCCGTTGCGGTCGATGAAGTACGTCTCGGGCACGCCGGTGAGGCCGTAGCGGTCGCCGACCGCGCCGGATCCGTCCTGCACGGTCGGGTAGGTGATGCCGTGGTGGGTGAGGAACGTGCGTGCGTCGCTCGTCACGTCGTGGTAGTCGACCCCGAGAAAGACGACGCCCTGGCTGCGGTACTGCTTCCACGCCTGCTCCAGCATCGCCGCCTCGCCCTTGCACGGCACGCACCACGAGGCCCAGAAGTTGAGCACGACCGCTTTGCCGTGCAGCGAGGCGAGGTCGAGGGTGCCCGCGCCGTCGATGCGGCGCAGGGAGAAGCTCGGCGCGGGCGCGCCGAGCCGCGGCGGATGCGACTGGTGCGTCAGCCGCCAGACGAGCAGCCCGAGCAGCCCGGCGACCGCCGCGAGCGCGACGAGCTGGCCCGTGAGCTTCAGGCTCCGCATCAGGCGGCGACGATGAAGACGGGGGTTCCGACGGTCACGCGGTCGAACAGCCACTCGGCCTGCGGGATGAGCATGCGGATGCAGCCGTGGGACAGCGAGTAGCCGATCGAGCCCGACTCCGGCGTGCCGTGGATGCCGACGCCCGGCGACGAGATCCCCATCCAGCGGGTGCCCAGCGGGTTGCCCGGCCCCGGCGGCGTCGGCTTCTCGCCCGCCGCCCATGGGTCATGCGGCGGATACCACCAGGGGTTCTTCCACTTGACGACGATGTGGAAGCGGCCGAGAGGCGTCGGGTAGATCGCCTGGCCGGTGGCGACGTGAAACCGGCGGACGTATTTCGTGCCGCGGTACAGCGTGAGCAGGTTCGAGCCGCGGCGGATCACGATCACGGGGCCGATCGCCTTCGACGTCACCGGCGGCTGCGGACGGCGCAGCGACACGCGAACCGGCGCGCGGGTTCCCTGCACGAGTGCGGCGCGAAGGGCCTGGACGGTGGCGGCCTCCTCGATCACGAGCCCCGGCTTCGACTTCGTGACGAAGGGCCGCAGCTTGCGCAGGAGGAGGCGAGCGTCGACCGGCTTGCGGTCGAAGCGGGCGGCGAGGCGCGCGACGAACGCCTTCAGCGCCGGCACGTTCACGCTCGCACGCAGCCCGAGCATCGTGTCGGGCCCGACCGTGAGGGCCTTCGCGACCGCGGCGTCCGCGGGGACGGCGACGCCGAGCGCTGCAGGCGCGACGTGCAGCGTCAGCTGCCCGAGCTGGAGCGTGACGGCGCTCGTGTACCGCTGCTGGAGCGCCTGCACCGCGGTGTCCGCCGGCATGCCGCCGACGGTCACGGCGCCGAGCACGACCCCGTCCGGGATCGTCGCCTCCGTCACGACCGAGGAGCCGGGGACCGACGGGTCGCCCGGATTCGTGTCCGCGAGCACGGATGCGGCCAGCACGCCCGCAAGCGCGCACATGCCCAGGAGTACGAAGAAGAGTCCGGCGCGTTTCACCCATTCACGACCCAGGCGAGAAGATCCGCGGATCGTCGGTGATGATACCGTCGACTCCCGTTTCGAGCAGGCTTCGAACGAGCGCCGGCTCGTTCACCGTCCAGACGTAGACGGCGACGCCGAGTCCGTGGCAGGCGGCGACCGCGACAGGCGTGACGACGCCGGCGTTGAGCGTCGCCGCACTCGCGCCGGCTGCCCGCAGCCAGCCCGGCAGACGCCGCGGCAGCAGCGTCCGCAGGACGGCGAGGCCGGGCACGAGCAGCGGCCGCGTCAGCCGCCGCTCGGAGACGCCGAGCCGGTCCTCCGGATACGTGAGCGAGCGCGGCAGCTCGGGCGCCGCCTCTGCGAACGCGGCGAGCGTGCGCAGCGAGAAGGAGCTGACGAAGCTGCGCGCGAACAGCTCGTGGCGGCACAGTGACGCGACGATGCCGGTCTCGAGCCCGGGCAACTTGACGTCGAGCTGGACGGCGAGGCCGAGCGCGGCCGCGAGGGCGAGCGCGTCGTCGAGCGGCGGGCTGTCCGGCGGCAGCTCGGGCCCGTGGGCGAGCACGAGCTCGCCGTCCGGCCGGCGCAGCACGTCCAGCTCGACCGCGTCGACGCCGGCCGCCGCCGCCGCCTCGACCGCGGCGAGGCTGTTCTCGCGGGCCAGAGCGGCCGCGCCGCGATGCCCGACGCGGACGACGTCCCGCTCGCCCCGAAGGAGCTCCAGCACGGGGCCAGTATCGCCTGCTCGGCGAGAGTCATAGACTTCACGCGTGGCCCAGCCGGTTCGGAGAGAGCAGGTGGCGCACGGCGACGAGGTTCCGCTCGACCCGTCGGCGATCGAGCTCCGCTACCGGTACCACCGCGCGGTCCGGCACGCCCGCGTCCTCCAGCGCCAGGAGAGCCGCCTGGCGGGCTACCGCTTCTACCTCGCGCTCGTCGTGCTCATGGCGATCGCCGTGGCCTTCGTCGTCGGCAGCTGGCACGAGATCCAGCGGCTCTTCGGGCTCTAGTCCTCTTCCAGTGTGTTGCTGGAAGGGGCACTAAACGCGCCGTTCGCTCATACTGGCGCTGTGCAAACGCCGGAGCCGATGCCGCCCTCGCCCGTGCCGGAGCACCCGGCGCCTCGACCGGCCGCACGGCCGGTCGTGCCCGGCTACTGGGGCGAGCGGCTCGCCTGGATCTCGGGGCTCGTCCTCGC
>Ga0187765_10000706_pt1 | contig 12395 bp, 8 predicted proteins | sample 0216_QUI02_MP05__3_FD_133018 | JGI IMG/M metagenome (GOLD analysis project Ga0187765, IMG submission 133018) | Tropical peat soil microbial communities from peatlands in Department of Meta, Colombia - 0216_QUI02_MP05_10_MG | ecosystem: Environmental > Terrestrial > Soil > Wetlands > Peat ...
CGTCGGTGCCCAGGCTCTTGAGCGGCACCGACAGGCCGAGGTAGCCCATCATGTACTGCTCGGCGTTCCAGGCCATCGGCCAGAGCGGTACCGTCACGATCAGGAAGATCAGGGTGAAGGCCGAGAGCACGAGCGTGAGCGCGATCTCGTTCGGGGTGCGCTGGCGGATCGCTCCCTCGACCAGCGCGATCATGCGATCGAGGAACGACTCGCCCGCGCCCGCCGTCACCTGCACGACGATGCGGTCGGAAAGCACGATCGTCCCACCGGTGACGCCCGACCGGTCGCCGCCACTCTCCCGGATCACCGGCGCCGACTCGCCCGTGATCGCCGACTCGTCGACCGACGCGATGCCCTCGACGATCTCGCCGTCGCCCGGGATGATCTGCCCGGCCTCGACGACCACGCGGTCGCCCACCTTGAGCGCCGTCGACGTCGTCACCTCGATCTTGCCGCTCTCGAGCAGGCGATAGGCCGGCGTCTCCTTCCGCGTCCGGCGCAGCGACTCGGCTTGCGCCTGGCCGCGCGCCTCGGCGAGCGCCGTCGCGAAGTTGGCGAACAGGACGGTCAGCCAGAGCCAGAAGTCGAGCGCGAGCAGATAGCTCACCGGCGCCGCCCCGCCCTCCCCCATCATCGCCGCGACGGCGAAGACGAGCGTCAGTACCGCGCCGATCTCGACGCAGAACATCACCGGGTTTGCCCACTGGACGCTCGGCTTCAGCATCACCACCGACTGCCACAGGGCTGCACGCACCAGCTCGGGTGCCAGCAGGTCCGCGCGGCGGATCCGACGCGGCGGTCGCGGGGCGCCCGGCATCGGGACTTCCGGTTCCGTGCGGACTGCGGTCAAGCTACTCATCGTACGCTCCTTCTCGTGAGCTCTCTGGAAAAGGTTCTCCGGTCCATCGCTTCATGCCTCAGCCGCCGAACGGAATCGGACCCAGGTGCTCGGCGACGGGACCGAGCACACCGACCGGCATGAAGAGCAGGGCGCCGATGACGACGATCGTCCCGAACAACAGGCCGCCGAAGGTCATGGTGTCGTCGCGCAGCGTACCGAGCCCGAACGGCGCCGACTTCTTGGCCCCGAGGCTCGCCGCCATGGCGATCGGCGCGATGATCGGCAGGAAGCGACTGATGATGATCACCAGTCCGGTGGCGATGTCGAAGGCGAAGGCGCCCGGGGGCGGCGTCGGGTTCGCGTTGAAGCCGTAAGAGACTCCGAGTCCGTCAAGCGCGGACCCGTTGTTCGCCGAGGCCGAGGAGAACTGGTAGACGATCTGCGAGAACCCGTGCGCTCCGGGGTTGCTGATCGCCTTGAGGCCCCAGTCGGTCACGGCGAAGAGGCCGCTCGGTCCCAGGATCATGATGGGATGGACGAGCAATGCGATCATCGCGAGCTTCATCTCGCGACCGCCGATCTTCTTGCCGAGATACTCGGGCGTCCGGCCGACCATCTGCCCTGCGACGAACACTCCGACGATCAGGAAGAGCAGCATGTTGATCATGCCGACGCCCTTGCCGCCGTAGATGCAGTTCAACCACATGCCGACATACGGCCCGATGACCGCGACCGGGTTCAGGCTGTCGTGCTCGCAGTTCACGGCGCCGTCGGTCACGTCCACCGTGAGGGCCGCAAAGGTCGCGCACGCGGTGGTTCCGAAGCGCATCTCCTTGCCTTCCAGGTTGCCCAGGTGCTGGTCGACCGGTAGCCCGGCGACCGCCGGCATGGCCATCTCGCGCTTGCCGCCGGGCGCGGACGCGTCGGCGAGCTGGAACGTCTGGCCACCCGGATGAGCGGTCAGGCCTGGGTTCGGCTGGAAGGCATCGTAGTAAACGGTCCATGCGATGGTGCCGATCATCAACACCATCATGACCGAGAAGATCACGAACGCGTGACGCAGCCGTCCCAGCATCCGCCCGTACATCAGCACGAGCGCAAACGGGAAGAGCATCATCGCGACGCAGGAGGCGAAGTTCGTGACCGCGCTCGGGTTCTCGAAGGGATGCGCCGAGTTCATGCCGTAGAACCCACCGCCGTTGGTGCCGAGCTGCTTCATCGGCACGAACGCCGCCAGAGGGCCGACGACGACCGTCTGCTGCTTCGCCTGCCCGTCGTCGCCCGTCCCCATGGCCCCGGCTTCCAGGGTCGAGACCTGGACCGAGCTCTGGTAGGTCATCGGGCTTCCCTGCTGCACGAAGAGCAGCGAAAGGACGAACGCGATCGGCAGGAAGAGGTACATCACGACCCGCCACATGTCGACGAAGAAGTTGCCGATGCGCTGTTCTCCGCGGAACGCCCGGATGATCGCGGTCAGGCCACAGAAACCGATCGAGGCAGAGAGGAAGAAGTTCGCAATGTCGAAAAAGATCTGGCTGAAGTTCGAGAAGTGCTGATCGCCCGAGTAGTGCTGCAGATCGGTGTTCGTCATGAAGGAGATGACGCTGTGGAAGATGGTGCTGGGGGAGAGCATCCCCTTGCCTTGCGGATTCAGCGGCATCCATGGCTGCAGAAACAGCACCGCGAAGCCGAAGACGAAGAGAACGGTGTTGAAGGTGAGCAGCGCGACCGTGTACTGCTTCCAGGTCTGCGATCCGCTATCCAGGCGCTCCTCGAACCAGCGCAGGATACGAGGTGGGTGGTAGTGGCCGTCCATGACCCACGCCAGGTAGCGACTGAGCGGGATTGCCAGGATGGTCGTCGTCAGAAGAATCGAGATCGGTAGAATCAACATGGGCTGCAAACCTCTCCCTCTAGGGTGAAGGCGAAGAGCCTAGAACCATTCTGGTCGGATGAGTGCCGTCCAGAGGTAGACGAAGAGGAAGGCGGAAACCGCAGCGGCGAGATAGAGCATTCGATTCTCCTTAGATCTTCTCGCAAGCGGCGAGAAAGGCGAGGCAGGCGCCCATACCGATCAGGCCGAGCGCAAACATGGCCGGTAGCCAAACGACGAGATTCATCGATCATTCGCTCCTGGAGGACTTCCTGGTCATCGTCCTCTCGACTAAAGTGAAATGGTCTGTCGCTGTTCCAAGATGGATGACGCTCGGATCGCCGGCGCGTGCGGCGTGACGCTGCGGAGTCGAGTGGATGCAGCAACCGGAATGTGAAGACGCCGCCCGCTGCGCCGGCGCTGCAATCTGATTCTCTCCCTCTCCTGTCGAGCGATCTCGCGGGGGGATTCGAGCGGCCTTCTGCGAATCCAGTAGAGGAGCCGGACACCCAGACGCCCCCGACGCGGCCGCCAGTCTCCTCGCACGATCTTCGGCGATTCGTGCACGACGCTCGGCCGTCTCCGGCTCGCCCGGTGAGCGCGGCGATCCCCAGCGGGGCGAGAACTGGCCCTGCGCCTGAGCTGCCATGCGATCTGCAGCCCCATCGCCATGAAGACGATGATGAGCGCCGTCCAGCCGTAGACGAGAACGACAAGGCCAACTTTGAATGGCCACCACATGCTGGTGTGGGATTGCATCGCCTGTGCCATGGGCCGGGGCTCGGAGAATCCTGGATCTTTTCGCCCGAGCGGCGCTCGAGCCGGGCATTTTGCGCGGTCAGGTCGTGCAAGCTGCGCGAGGCCGGCGTCGCATCGAGGACCTGCCGGCTCGGCGGGGGTGCGGAGCGTCGCGACCGGGCTCGGCATCCTCGACGCCTGCTGCGCCGCGTCGCACGAATGAGAAACAAGTGCAGAACGCGGAGCGTATTGCTGCATTCTGCATGGATGAATTGCAGCCTGCATTGTTTTGCATTGATCGCGGGCGAATGGATCGAACATCTAATGATGCCATCGAAGCGACCTCGTTTGATGAACCGCGAGCTGCACTCGCCTGCAAGGTCAAACCAGACGAGAGTGATGCTTAGCTCACGGCGATCGGGAGGCGTTATGCGAGAAGCTGAGCCCTGCAGGCGGAATGGCGACCTTCGAAGGCAAGATTCAGATCGTTTTGCCAGCACTGCTCACTCGGTAGGCGCCAAGCGCGTGCGCGTTGCCGTGTCAAGTCAGCAAGTGCGCGTTTGGCGTGCTGGCATGGCCGTTGCCTGTACAGCCGGGGCCGCAGAGCCCAAAAACCAAACTTGACTTGTTCTCCCGCGAGAGAACGAGGAGGTTCGAGATGGCGCAAGCGCAAGAGAAGAGCGGGGTCCCCGGAGTCAAGGCGACGCTGGGGTTGACCGGCGCCACGGTGAACGCGATGGCCCTGATCGCCCCGGGCGCGTTCCTGTGGATCACCTACCAGCTGCAAGCGGCCGCCACCGCCCCGGACGGGAGCTCGGTCGCTTCCGACATCTGGGCTGGAATGGCCTTCGCGTTGACCCTGGCCTTCCTGACCGCCTTCTCCTACTCGGAGCTTGCGCGCATCTACCCCGAGGCCGGGTTCGGGAGCTGCTACTACTTCGCCGAGAAGGCCTTCATGGATCGCGAGAACTCCGCGCACCACAAGTGGGCCCGCCTCGCGAAGATCGTCACCGGCTGGGCCGCGCATCTATTCTACTGGGTGTATCCCGGCGTCATGGTCGCGATGATGGCGACCCTGCTCGGCTACATGTACACGGCGCTCACGGGCGGCACCCTGTCGCTGCCGATCATGATCGGGATCTGCGTCGCCTTCTCCGTGGTTACGGGGTACATCGCCTACCGCGGCATCACCGGATCGACCGTGACCGCGCTGATCCTCAACATCATCCAGCTCGTCTCGCTGGTGCTCTTCAGCGTCCTGGCGATCGTCTATCGGATGAAGAACCCCGAGGCGGCGACAGCGTGGTCGTTCAGCGGCCCCGCCGACGTGATGCTGCCGCACTCCTTCCACGGCGTGCTGGTCCAGTCGACAATCGCGATCCTGGTCTTCGTCGGCTTCGAGAGCTGCACCGCGCTTGCCGCCGAGACCCACGACCCGCACAAGAACATCCCGCGCGCGGTCGTGCTCTCGCTCGTCATCCAGGGGCTGCTCGCATACATGTTCGAGTACTTCGCAACCGGGCTGATGATCTCCGAGAAGCTCACCGGCACGGACGCGAGCGGGAAGGTCCTCACGGCAATGGATGCCGCGGCCGCCTCGAGCGCGCCGATCGGAGACATGGCCGTGCTGCTGGGCAACAGTCTCCTCGGCGGGATCGGCTTCGGCTTCATGATGACGATCGCCGTCACGGTTGCGATGGCGATCCTCGGGACGACGCTCTCCTGCTTCAACACGGCGGTCCGGGTTTCCTACGCGATGGCGCAGGACCAGGAGATGCCCGAGGTGCTCGGCGCTCTGCACGGCGAGTTCGCCACGCCGCACCGCGCGATCTGGGTGCTGGTGGCCGTCTCCGCGATCATCGGCGCGATCGGCGTGCCGTCGGTCGTCGGTCTCACCGGCATCACGCTCGCGTCGAACCTGGGCACCTTCGTGCTCTACGGGCTCACCTGCACCTGGACGATCGTCGCCTTCCGCGGCCGCAGAGACTTCAGCGCGTTTCGACACATCTTCATTCCGGCGCTCGGCCTGGCCGCGAACCTCGCGATGCTCTTCGCGGTGCTCTACCTGTACATCATCGGGAACTCGGACGCGCAGCACGAGGCGTACATCTGCTTCGCGATCGCCGGTGGCTGGGCAGTGATCAGCGCGATCTACGTCGGCGTGAGCAGCATGCGTGCGGAGCGACCGATCATCGTCAGCCCGAGGCGCTCATGAGGAGCGGCGCGGGTCCGGCTAGTCGTTCAGGCGCTCGAGGAAGGCGACGGTGGCGGCGGCGGCGTTGTTGGCCGAGATCGGATAGTAGTCGAAGAACTGCAACGGGAAGCCGCGGTTCCCGAGCGGATCGCCGGCTCCATCCGACACGCCGCGAAAGGCAATGAACGGGAGGCCGTGCATCACCGCCTGCTGGGCGATCGCGGCCGTCTCTTCGTCGCTTGCGATCGGCATCGTATCGTCGGCCGCGCTCGCGAGGGACGCGCTCGTCTGCTCCGCACTGGCGCCCGCCTCCGTCACGTCGCATCCGAAGACCGGACCCGCGCCCGGCGTACAGCCCACGGCTTTGCCGCCGAACGGATCGGTCGTCTCGCCGACACCGCCCACACGGATCGCGGGGGTGTCGGGAAAGCAGATCTGACCCTTCTCGGGCATCGTGACCGCCGTCGTGCACTGCTCGAGCGACACGTGATCGGCTGCGACGCTGCGCGCCAGCGCGAGCCACTGCGGAGTGCACGGATACGAGGTGCCGTCGGCGAACTCCCACGCCTCCGGTACCAGGACGTCGCCGATCTGCACCGTGCTGCCAGCGACCGCCGAGACGACCACCCCGGTGACCGGCACCTGCGCGATCAACGCCTCGGTCGTCATCATCGCATTCACCGGACCGATGCCGGTCAAGCCCATGACGACCGGGACGCCGCCGAGCGTCCCGAAGCGAAACGTGTGACCGTTGACCGTCGTGGTACCGGTGACCGTGGCGCGCGCCACCACGGCCGCCCCCTCGGCGGGAAATGCGCTCAGCACCGCGATCATCTGCGGCGTGCTGCTGCCGCCGCTGTCCGAGCACGCGGCGCTGCCGGCCGCGAAAGCAGCAGCCATCAGCGCCGCGCGGCACCGCAGCCACGGCGGTCGGCCCGACGCGCGCGCTTGCGACTCGACCTGGATGGCTCGCGAGCGAAGCCTGCGAGCAGACACGTTCGAGATTCCGATGGCGCTCATTCCCGTTCTCCGGCGCGTCAGATATCGCCGTCGCGGTACCCAATGCAAGGGTTTTCGACCCGCGGATGACGGAGCGCACTCCTTGACGCGACGCGCGCGGCGGGCCGGGACATCAGCCCGGGCCCACCGTGCGCAGGCGAAGACGATGCAGGGGCGGAGATTCCGGGCTCAGCACGATCGTCGTCTGCTCCGGCAGGTCGCGCGACGACGTGCCGACCCGTAGCTGGTACGGGCCCGGCTGGACGACCCAGCCGTTTGCGGTGGTGTTCCAGGTCGCAAAGCTCGATCGCGGCAGCGCGAGCGTGACGGTCTGGGTCTGCTGCGGCGCCAGGAAGACCTTGGCGAACCCCTTGAGCTGGTTCGGCGGCTCACCGGTCACGGGCGGAAACCCCAGGTAGAGCTGGACCACCTCCGCGCCGGCGCGGTTGCCCGTGTTGGTCACCCTGACGGAGACCGAGTAGTCGCCTCCCGAGGTCGGCACCACGCGCAGGCGGTCGAGCGCGAAGGAGGTGTAGGAGAGACCGTAGCCGAAGGGAAAGAGCGGCTCCTGGCCGAACTGGTCGAAGTAGCGATAGCCGACGTAGATCCCCTCGTCGTAGTCGACGACGCCGTCGACTCCGGGGTACTGCGCGGGCTGCGTTCCGGGTCCTTGATTCTCGCTCGCGGCGAAGGTCATCGGCAGCCGTCCCGACGGGGCGATGTCGCCGAACAGCACCGCAGCGATCGCGTCGCCGCTCTGCTGGCCGGGGTACCAGGCCTGGATGACGCCGGCGACCTGCGCGAGCCAGGGCATGAGCGTCGCTCCCACCGTGTGCAGCACCACGATCGTCCGCGGATTGGCCGCCGCCACCGCTTCGATCAGCTCGTCCTGGTCGCCCGGAAGCCCGAGCGAGGGGCGGTCCATTCCCTCCGAGGTGACGTCGTTGACGAACACCACCGCGACGTCCGACGCACGCGCGGCGGCCGTCGCCTGCGCGACCAGGGTCGCGTCCGGGGGCTGCCATCCGAGGTGCAGCGGCGACCCCGTGACCGACGAGCCGAGCGAATACTCGAGGCTGATCGAAGCCGGGTTCCCGGCCGTCAAGCTCGCCAGCCCCTGCGAGGTGACCGGAGGCGCCCCGGGCAGGTTGATCGCATTGCCGTCGAAGAACTCGACGTTGCCCGAGGCGATCAGGGCGCCGTCGATGAACAGCCGTGCGATGCCGGATTGTTCGAGCGAGAACCGGTAGGTGCCGGTCACGCTCGGCATCAGCGTTCCTGTCCAGCGCACCGACTGCGCACCTGCCACCAGCGCAGCCTTGAAGTCGATCGTCGGGCTGACGGCCGATGCGACCGGTGGTCCGCTCAAGTCCGAGGTGGCGTAGTAGGTTCCGAGCAGCCCGGGGCCCGATCCCGACGTCGGGCTCAAGACGTCGGCGGGTACGACCGGCAGCGCCACCACCCCGAGCGTGCCCTGTGCATTGTTGATCTTGACGGATGCGCCGGCCCGGGCCGTGATGCCGGCGAGCGGCGTGATCACCGGCCCGCCGACGACGGCCGGCGAGCCGCCCTCCATCGTCTGGGTGCCCGGGCCCGCGTCGTATCCCACGACGGCGATCGATCCGACTGCGTCCGTCAAGGGAAGGACCTGCCCGTCATTCTTCAGCAGGACCGTTCCCGCCGCCGCGATCTGGGTCGCGAGCGCGAGGTGCTCCGGAGTTCCGACGTCCACGTCGGGTCCGCCCGAGTTGAAGTGATCGAAGAGCCCGACGCTGAACATCGCCGTCAGGATGCGCCGTACCATGTCGTCCAGCTTGTCGGTGGGAATCTGGCTCAGCACCTCCGCGGGTGGGCTGCCGATCACTCCGAGAGCGAAGTTGTCGGTCCCGGCATTGACGGCCGCCAGGGTATCCCGGACGGCGAAGGTCGCGTCGGGTCCGACGAAACCGATGAATCCCCAGTCGTTCTTGAGCGCGCCGAGCGTGTACGGGTTCTGACAAGCATAGAGGCCGTTGATCTGCGGATAGGAGCACATGACCGACGCCACGTTGCCCTGCTGGACCGCCGCCTTGAACCCCGGGAAGTAGATCTCCTGGAGGGCCCGCCGGGAAACCTCGACGTCGACGGCGGGCAAGAACGGCGGCACCCCGAAGAGATCCCCGAAGCGGTCGATCTCCTGGTTGTTGGCCGCGAAATGCTTCACCTGGCTGATCACGTGCTGCGATTGGATCCCCTGGATCTCCGCCGCAGCGATCTGCCCGCAGAGGTAAGGGTCCTCGCCGAATGTCTCGGCCGCCCGACCCCACTTCGGGGTTCTCAGGATGTTCACGGTCGGAGCGCCGAGGAAGTTCACTCCCTTTCCCGCCGTCTCGGTGCCGAGCGCAGTTCCGAACTGCTGTGCCAGCGCCGTGTCCCAGGAGGCCGCAACCACCTGCGCATTCGGGAACGCGGTCACGTTCGACGCGCCGTGCCCTACCCCGTTCGGGCCGTCCGTGAAGACGAGCGCCGGGATGCCGAGCCGGGGGATCGGCGTCGTTCCAGTGGCGGCGAGGGAGATCTTCTCGTCGAGAGTCATCTGGCCGAGCAACAGGTTCGCCCGTTGAACGGGCCTCTGGGCTGGGTTAAGCCATGGCGCTTCGGCCGTCGCGCGGCCGGGGACGAGCCACAGCAGTGCGGCGAGCGAACAAGCCTTCGCGAGCCCCGGATGCCTTGTCCTCACGTTCCCTCCCTCTTCTCGCTTCTGGGAAACGGGATCATTGCGCACCCGGGAGGATTCCCATGCCTGCGATTCCTGATGCACGGCTCCACGGGCGTTGTCGGGTACACAGATTGCGTATGTCGCACCGGTAGTCGAATTCCCCGATGAGATTCGCGTGCGGCGAGATCAATGTTCCCTCTCCTGACCCTCGCCTACAAGCTGCTCGTGAACGACCGCGCGAAGTTCACCGCCCTGACCGTCGGGCTGACCTTCTCCGTCTTCCTGATGGTCCTCGTGACGTCGATGTTCGTCGGGATCATGCAGCGCGCGTCGGCGACGGTCCTGAATACCGGAGCGCCGATGTGGGTGATGGATCCGGCGGTCACGACGGTTGCCAACAGCATCCCCATGCCGGACTACGTCCTGGACGCCGTCCGAAGCATGAACGGTGTCCGCTACGCCGTTCCGCTCTACTCCGGCGGCGGCCTGGTCAAGCTCGACACCGGCATCTACCAGTCGGTCACGGTTCTCGGCCTCGATGACACGACCCTGTTCGGTCGGCCGTATCTCATCGAGGGCAAGATCGAGGACCTCTACGCCGACGACGCGTTCATCGTCGTGCGAGACACCGAGTTCACGAAGCTGAACAATCCGAAGCTCGGGACCACCTTCGAGATCAACGATCATCGCGCGGTCGTCGTGGGGATCGCCGAGGTCCCCGTGAGCAGCCTGTTCGGGATCCCGACGCTCTACACCACGTACCGCCGCGCGATCGAGGACATCCCATCGGCGCGCTTCACGCTCACCTACGTCCTCGTGCAGCCGAAGGACGCCGCGGCGGTTCCGGAGATTCTCCGTCAAGTACACGAGCTCGGCTATCGCGCGCTCACGGCCCAGGGATTCAGAAAGCAGATCACCAGCTTCTACATCTATCAGACCGGCGTCGGGACGAATATCCTGATCATGACCATCGTCAGCTTCCTGGTCGGCCTGTCCATCTCGGGTCAGACGTTCTACACGTTCATTCTCGAGAACCTGGAGCGCTTCGGCGCTCTCAAGGCGATCGGCGCCAGGTCCTACGAGCTGATCAGCATCATCCTGTTCCAGGCCGTCCTCACCGGCTTGACCGGGTACGGGCTCGGGGTAGGCCTGTGCGCGCTGGTCATCGCCCTCGCCAAGCTGCGCCTCCCCGACTACGCCGCGATGTTGACCTACCTGAACCTCGGTCTGGCCTTCATGATGGTCCTCATCATCGCCGGGGTGTCCGGTTACGTCGGCGTGCGCAAGGTCATCCGTGTCGAGCCCTTCGACGTGTTCCGGGGGTAGAATGCCCACCCCGGCGATCCAGGCGCGCGGCCTGGTCAAGTGGTTCGGCGAAGGCGAGGCGCGAACCATGGCGATCCGCGGCGTCAGCCTGGACGCCTGCTTCGGCGAGATGCTGTACGTCGTCGGTCCGTCCGGAAGCGGGAAGACCACCCTGCTCAGCATCCTCTCGGGGATCCTCCGACCCAACGAAGGCACCGTCGTCGTGAAGGGCCAGGACATCTGGCACCTGAGCAAGGACGCGCTCGCCGGGTTTCGCCTCGCGACGATCGGCTTCGTGTTCCAGGACTACCATCTGTTCCCGCGCCTGACGACGGCCGAGAACGTCGCCATTCCCTTGATCCTCAGGCGTCGCCCGTGGCCGGAGTCTCTGGCCAGCGCGCTCCACTACCTGGACGTCGTCGGGCTCAAGGACCGTGCCGATCTTCCCCCGATCAAGCTGAGCGGAGGCGAGCAGCAGCGGGTCGCGATCGCCCGGGCGATCATCTCGAATCCGGAGATCCTGATCCTGGACGAGCCGACGGCATCCCTGGACGGCGAGACGGGACGGCGCATCGTCGAGTTCGTCCGCACGCACGTCCTGACCCACGAGCGCTGCATCGTGATCGTCACCCACGATAGCCGGATCGCCGAGTTCGCCGACCGCACCATCACGATGGAGGATGGCCGGATCACCGGAGAGGCTCGCGGGGGCTGAGGTGCGAACGCGCTTCCTCTTCATCGTCTCTGCGCTGGGCATCTTCGCCGGCCTCGTGAGCGCGATGTTCTTCGCGTTCCGTCCGAAGCCCGCGCCACCCGCGTTCAACCCGGCCGCGAACCCCTACGATCGGGGAGTGTACGCGAACGGCATCATCGAGAGCGACCAGGAGAGCGGGGAGAACATCAACGTCTTCCCCGAGGTGTCGGGGACGGTGACGGAGGTCGCCGTTCATGAGGGCGAGGAGGTGGGCCAGGGGACGATCCTCGTCCGGATCGAGGACTCGGTGCAGCGCGCCGTCGCCGAGCAGCAGGAGGCGCAGGCAAGGGCCGCCCTCGCCGTCCTCGAAGAGCTGCACGCCGAGCCGCGCCCCGAGAATCTTCGGATCTCCGAGGCCCAGGTCGAGGCGGCGCAGGCGACCCTCAAGACCTCCACCGACCAGCTCGCAAAGCAGCGCGAGTCGTACGCCGCCGATCCGCGTTCCGTGAGCAAGGCGACGCTCGACGACGCGACCAACGCGGTTCAGGTCGCACGCGCAAACCTCGGAGTCGCCCAGCGCCAGCTCGAGCTGACCAGAGCCGGCGCCTGGAGCTACGACGTCCGCAACCAGGAAGCGCAGTACGCGGCACTCGCCAAGGCCGCCACGTCCGCGCAAGCCCTGCTCGTGAAGTACACGATCCGCGCCCCCGTCGACGGGCGCGTCCTGTCGATCGGTGCCGCAGTGGGCAGCTACGTCTCGTCGCAGGGAACACTCGACACCTATTCCCAGGGTGCCACGCCCGTCGTCGTGATGGGTCGAGCGCAGGGCTCGCTCGCCGTCCGGGCGTTCATCGACGAGATCCTGATCGCAAAGCTCGGGCCGCCAGATCGACTGGAGGCAACGATGTACGTTCGCGGCACGGACGTACGCGTTCCCCTGGAATTCGTCCGCGTGCAGCCCTACGTATCCCCGAAGATCGAGCTCTCCAACGCACGGACCGAGCGCGTCGATCTGCGGGTGCTGCCCGTCGTCTTTCGCTTCCAGAAGCCGCC
>Ga0187765_10000707_pt1 | contig 12388 bp, 16 predicted proteins | sample 0216_QUI02_MP05__3_FD_133018 | JGI IMG/M metagenome (GOLD analysis project Ga0187765, IMG submission 133018) | Tropical peat soil microbial communities from peatlands in Department of Meta, Colombia - 0216_QUI02_MP05_10_MG | ecosystem: Environmental > Terrestrial > Soil > Wetlands > Peat ...
CAGTCGATCTGGAAGGACGGCAAACCGGTTTTTGCCGGCAACAAGTATGCCGACCTGTCGGAGACTTGCCTCTCCTACATCGCCGGCATCATCAAACACGCCAAGGCGATCAATGCCTTCACCAACCCGACGACAAACTCCTACAAGCGTCTGGTGCCGGGCTTCGAAGCGCCCGTGTTGCTCGCCTATTCCGCGCGCAACCGGTCAGCGTCGTGCCGCATTCCTTACACGACAAATCCGAAGGCCAAGCGCGTCGAGGTGCGTTTCCCCGACCCGCTTGCCAATCCCTATCTGGCCTTCTCCGCAATGCTGCTCGCCGGCCTCGATGGTATCAAGCACAAGCTCGATCCAGGTTCAGCGATGGACAAGGATCTCTACGATCTGCCGCCGGCCGAGCTCAGGCAAATCCCGACCGTTTGCGGCAGCTTGCGCGAGGCATTGCAAAACCTCGACAAGGACCGCGAATTCCTCAAGGCGGGCGGCGTGTTCGATGACGACTTCATCGACTCGTACATCGACCTCAAGATGCAGGAAGTGATCCGCTTCGAGCACACCCCGCATCCGGTCGAATACGACATGTACTACTCGGCGTAAGCGTTCCTCCCAAACATCGCATACGCGATGCAACTTACGGGCTCTTCGCAAGGAGAGCCCGTTTTCTTTTGCGGGTGAAGGACGGCCGTTACGCGATCAGGAAAACGACCATCGCGAGCCCGGCGGCAATGCCGGCCGCTGTAACCAGCATCTGCCGACGATGGCGGCGCGGGCCATATACGCCGGCGGCGCGGCGCTCGGCGATCAGGGCCGCGTCAAATTCGGCCGAGTTCGAATAGGCGCATGCCAATGCCGCGCCCGCCCGTTGGGCATAGGCCTCAAGCGTATCGGCGCCGGTACGGGCGAGACTCGGTGAACGCCACATGCCGATATCGTACAGTGAATAGGGTAAACGAGAGGTTGCGGCCGGCCGTGCTGGAGGCTGTCGGTCAGCCGGCGCTGCTGCGCCGCGAAATTCTTGCAAAAGCCGGCATGCGCTGGGTATGCGGGCGGCGCGCGGCCGCGATCAGGCGCGCCCGTTCGGCCGCAATTTCCTCTTCGACAATGTGAAGCCGATTGCGGCCCTCGTGCTTGGCGCGATAAAGCGCGGCGTCGGCCCGCGCGATCAGCGCGTCGATCGACTTGACCGGATCGTAGGAGATCGCGGCGCCGATGCTCACCGTCGCACCGACGGCGTGGTCAGCAACCGTCACACCGGCTTTTTCGAAACCGGCGCGGACACGCTCGGCGATCTTGTTGGCGCTTTCCAGGCCGCCTGGGACAATCGCGATAAATTCCTCACCACCGAAGCGGCCGATAATGTCGTCCATACGCGTGCTGGCCCGCACGGTGCGGCCAAAGAGACGCAGGACTTCGTCGCCGGCGGCATGACCAAAGCGGTCATTGATCGACTTGAAGTGATCAAGATCGAACATCAGCATCGCCACCGGTTCGCTGCGCTTGGCTTGCTTCGCACACAGTATGGCCGCGTTATCGAGGAAGGTGCGGCGATTCAACAGACCGGTCAGATGATCGGTGCACGCCGCGGTGCGATAGACGTGAACGTGATGATCCTTGACCATCAGCATCACGATGAATGCAGTACCGACGGCATAGAGAATTGTTTCAAGCGTAAACACTGTCAGCCAGGCGGCATTATAGCCTTCCGGCAGGAAAGCGCGCATCGCCAGCGGAACAAGGAAGATGCCGGCGTGCAGACACGGCACGACGATGGCCGCGGCGCGTGAATAGCGCGTCCTGCGTCGTTCCCGCCAAAGTTCTATGGCAATGAAGAACGTATAGATCGGTACGATCATGGCGCCGAGGATCGGACCGTTTCCATTTTCCATCAGGCCCGGAATTCTCGCGAGACCAAGCCAGACGGCCGCGCCGATGAAGGTCGCGAGTGGAAGCACGCGCCGGCCCTGGAACAAGCGGACGCCGTTCCAGACCATGCCGCAAGCAAGGAACGTCAATGCTCCGGGGGCGGACAGCGGAATTTTGATGAGCGACGGCGGCATATTCCCGAGCGCCATCGCCGAGGCGCCGATCAGATAGGCCGAGCCCCACCAAGCGAGCGCGCGGACGTTGCGCTGCTGCATCCAATCGATGATGAGGAATAGCCCCAGCAGGCCGGCGATACATACCGCCACCAACGACAAGGTCGGCATATCCAGCGACGTGGATTGCAGGCCGCCTGCGAGCAACATACGGACTCCCACCTCGGTCCAGCCGCCAAACCACCCGGACCGTGCCGGCAAAATAGCGCTGCGCGATGGGTAATCCGTTGCGCTTTTAAGGGGGCTTCGATGAAAGACTGCGGCGAATTGTAATCAATTTCCTGCGCCACACCTGAATTACATGGACGCAACAGGGTCGCCGGCCCGTGAACGAATTCGCTCAAATTTTAAATGATCGAAAACGCAAGCAAAAGGCCCGCTTTTTGGCGGGCCCCTGCAACCTTGCGAAGACTTTGGTCGGCTAGCGCTTCGAGAACTGGAACGAGCGACGTGCCTTTGCCCGGCCGTACTTTTTGCGCTCGACCACGCGAGAGTCGCGGGTCAGGAAGCCGCCGCGCTTCAACGCAGAGCGGAGCTCAGGCTCAAAGTAGGTCAGCGCTTTCGACAATCCGTGGCGCACTGCTCCAGCCTGGCCCGACAAGCCGCCGCCCGAGACCGTACACGTCACATCGTATTGGCCGGCGCGATTGGCAGCGACCAGCGGCTGCTGGATCAGCATGCGCAGCACCGGCCGCGCGAAAAAGACCTCGACCGCTTTCGTGTTGATCAGGATCTTGCCGGAGCCCGGCTTGATCCATACGCGGGCGACCGCGTTCTTGCGCTTGCCGGTCGCATAGGCGCGACCCTGCGCATCGACTTTCTTTTCGTATTTAGGTGCTTCGGGCGCGGCGGGCTTGAGAGTTGCCAGACCTTCGAGCGACTGCACGGTTTCGGCCACGGTTAGGCACTCCTCACGTTTTTGCGATTCATCGCGCCGACATTGAGCGTTTCGGGTTTCTGCGCCTCATGCGGATGCTCGGGACCGGGATAAACACGGAGGTTTCCAAGCTGCACGCGGCCCAATGGCCCACGCGGAAGCATGCGCTCGACAGCCTTCTCGACGATGCGCTCGGGAAAACGGCCCTCCAGAATTGCCTTGGCCGTACGTTCTTTGATGCCGCCGATGTAACCGGTATGGTGGTGGTAAACTTTTTTGTCGCGCTTGCGGCCCGTGAGCACTGCCTTGGCGGCGTTGATGACAATGACATTGTCGCCATCATCCATGTGCGGCGTGTAAGAAGGTTTGTGCTTGCCGCGCAGCCTCAGCGCGACGATCGAGGCCAGGCGGCCCACGACAAGCCCGGTGGCGTCGATGGTCACCCATTTCTTCTCGATGTCGGCCGGCCTTGCCGAGTAAGTCTTCATGGCGATTTGTCCCAGAAAAGTTGCGCGTCCTAGCCGCGCCGAAGGTGCGAGTTTCTAGCGAGGCAGAGCCTCACGGTCAACGCCTGCCGTACGCCATTATTCTAGTAATTTCAGATATTTAAAAGAATGGTATTTTAGTACCCAAAGCTAAGGCCCGCTCGGAATGGAATAGGTGGACGTGACATGGGCCACCGGATCGCTGGACCCCTCAGAAAAAATCGTGACCTCGCCCACCGCCAGTCGTTTTCCGACTTTCATCAAGCGTGCATCCGCGATCAGGTCCGCACCGGCCGGCTTGCGGAGGAAATTGATATTGAGATTGGTCGTCACCGCCAGCGGCTGCGGGCCCACTGCCGAGAAGACGGCGACGTACATCGCAAAATCCGCAAGCTCCATCATTGTCGGTCCGGACACGGTACCGCCGGGCCGCAACTGATCCTCGTTAAAGTGCCGGCGGACCCGAATATCCCCATAGGCCACGCGCTCGATCGTCAATCCGCAGCCGGGATAGAAAGCCTGCGGGAACACCTCGTGCAGTAGTTCCCCGATCGCTTCGGCAGTCATGACCGCAGCCGGCATAGACGCCCCCTCGCCGGCCGATCCGGCGCCTAGGTCTTAGACGGCAGCGCGATCAGGTCAATCGGGGATTTCAGGCCTTTCCATAGAGCGCGCGCAGGGCGTCCTTGGCCTTTTCCAGCCTTTGCTTGTGGCTCCTGGACAGACCTTTGCCGGCCCTGTTGATGAAGAACGTCAGCATCGACATCGCGGAGCGATAGGAACTCGACTTGCGCCGCCGGCTGCGGTCCGCCGAGCGCTTCAGCGACCGGGCGATCTCGCGGGGGCTCGATCTGGTGAACACGCCCCTTTCGAGCGTCAGCGCGTCGCTTTCGCTGGTGACGCGCCTCGACCAACGTGGTCCACCGCGCTTTGTGCGCCTCGATTTCTTGCGCCTTTTGTTCATCGTCTTCGCCAACGCCTTGACCGGGCCGCTGTTCGTGGCCTTGCGCGCATTATGCATCGGGTTAAGTATCGTCTCCAGATCCGGATTATTTGTATGAACGCGCCGACCACTGCCCGTACGGTTGAGACGTCCGCGTCCGTGCTGTTGCGCGAGCACGACAACGACGTTGCCATTCTGACGCTCAATCGTCCGCAGGCACGCAACAGCCTGTCGGAGGCGCTGCTGACCGCACTGTCAGGCGCGTTCAGCGAGATCGCAGCCGACAAAAGCATCCGCGGCGTGGTGCTCGCCGCGAGCGGGTCGGCTTTTTGCGCTGGGCACGATCTGAAGGAACTCACCAGCCGGCGCAGTGACGCCGATGGCGGCCGCAATTATTTTCGCCACATCATGACAACGTGTAGCGCGATGATGCAGCAGATCGTCAACCTGCCGCAGCCGGTGATCGCCGCCGTTCAAGGCCCCGCCACCGCGGCCGGCTGCCAACTGGTCGCTGGTTGTGATCTCGCGATTGCCTCGACCTCCGCCAAATTCGCCACACCCGGAGTTGACATTGGGCTGTTCTGCTCGACTCCCATGGTTGCGCTGTCCCGCAATGTTGCGCGCAAGCATGCGATGGAAATGTTGCTGACCGGCGACATGATCGACGCGGAACGGGCCGCCCGGATGGGTCTGGTCAATCGCGTCGTACCGTCGGGTGAAGAACGCAAAGCGGCGATTTCGCTGGCGCAAGAAATCGCCGCGAAATCGTCTTATGTGCTGAAGATCGGCAAGCAAGCCTTCTACCGCCAGGCCGATATGAGTCTCGCCGAGGCCTACAACTACGCTTCTGAAGTGATGACCGAAAACATGATGGCGCGCGATGCGGAGGAGGGAATCTGCGCCTTCATCGACAAGCGTGACCCTCGATGGGAGGATCAATGATGTTGTTGAGTGGGAGAATTCTGTTCCTCGGCTTATTGACGTCCGGCCTGTTCGCTCCTGCCCTGGCACAGGATTTCACGGCCGAACAACGCGCAGCCTGCAGAGGCGACTACAACAAATTCTGCCCGGGAACGAGGCCAGGCGGTGGCCGCGTGCTGGCCTGTCTCAGCAAGCAATATGATGCGCTGAGCGAGAGCTGTAAAAGGGTTGTCGACGCGCAGAAAAGGTAATGCCGCCCGATGAACACGGCTTGAGAGCCACCGGAAAGCCGGTGGCTCCCTGCTTTTGTCCCGGCCGTCATCAGACGTTCAGATTTTCCGCCTGCTCGGTTTCACCTTCATGCTGTTCCTCTGCCGGCCGGCCAGTGCTCGGCAATTGCAGCACTGTCAGCTGCTGACCTTCGCAGAGATCCGTCACAAGCACGATCTTGCCATCCGGAAACTCCAGCGCATCGTGGTGGGCCGCGGGCCGATTGAGATTGACCTGTCTGAAACGCGCCACCTTGTGCAGCGATTTCCGCGTTGGCAAAAACCGGAACGAAGCGTCGCACTCCACCTCCTTTTCAAAGGCAAGTTCTGTCCCAGGTAATAGACAGACAGCAACGCGCGGCTCGGCCGGATCCGAGAACCCGCGCGTGATCGCATTGGAGAATTGGGTCGATACCAGTTTGTCGCCGACTTTGGCTGGTCGGGACGCTATGTCGTGTAGACTATAGTCACACATCGAACGCCTCCTGTTTGTGCACAACACCTAGGCGGCGCCCCTCAGCCCTGAGATCACAGCAGATCAGAGTGACCAACTTATGTCGCTTGCCACCGCAATCCTGCCCAATTCAACAAGCGCGGCCCTACCGTGAGCAACATCAAACTATTATCTTTGTTCCGGCGGACCTGGGCAGCGAGGGCCTTCAACGCATGAATAATTCTGAACGGGTCTTCACGCCCGCCACCCGGCAGGCGCAGGCCGAACGCGGCTCGGCAAAGCCCTATGAACGGCGCGTTGCCGAGGGTTTTCCCGATCGCGTCACACCGGAGCTTGCAGCGTTCATAGCAGAACAGGATACCGTTTTCCTTGCGACAGCGACTGCCGACGGCGCCCCCTACGTTCAGCATCGCGGCGGACCTAAGGGATTTATTAAAGTTATCGACGAACGCACGCTCGGCTTTGCCGACTATCGCGGCAATCGCCAGTACATCACGCTCGCCAACCTGTCCGAGAACGACAGGGCTTATCTGTTTCTGCTTGATCCTGCGCGCCGACAACGCATCAAACTTTGGGGACGCGCGCGCGTGGTCGAAAACGATCCTGCGCTGGTCGAGCGGCTCTTCGACAAGGGCTACAAGGCGCATCCGGAGCGCGCCATCTTGTTCACGATTGAAGCCTGGGATTCGAACTGCTCGTCGCACATCGTTACGCGTTTCACCGAGGCAGAGATCGAGCAGGCGTTTTCCGTCGTGCAGGCCAAGATCACCGAGTTGCACGCCGAGAACACGCGTCTGCGAGCGGCGCTCGCCGCCAAAGATGACAACAAAGGTGTATTGGAAGACGAACGCTAAACGCTGATGAATGGTCCTGGCCGCGCGCGATGGCCGGCAACCTGCGAGGCATAAATATAGCGCGGCGGCTCGTAGTGCTCCTCGGCCGTCGCCGGATCGAGGAATTGAGTGCCAACGACATCGTCCCGCACGAAGAAGGCGTTTGCGCCCGCATAATTGCAGCCGACCACACGGTAACCTTTCTCGCGCCCAAGGCGGACAAGGGCCTCAAGACTGGCGCCGAAATAATTGGACCCGTCCCACATTCGTGTCGGCTCATAGGGGACAACAAGCGACATCGGCGGACGGAGCGTCGCATTATATTCGATGACAACAACGCGCGGTTTGACCGTCGTGAGCGCCTTCCAGACCCAATAGTCGTTGTAGTCGATATCGATACTGAGGAGATCGATGTCTCCCGACATTCCGGCCTGTTCGAACACCGCATTGACGTTTTCCGCGGTGATCAGGTTCTGGCTGAGGCGGAGCTTGTTCTGGGCGAGAAACGGCCCGAAATGCTTCTGGATTTCAGCGACATATTCCGTCGCCGCTTCGATCCAGAGTCCGTTCCAGCCCTCCACCAGCAGCTTGACCGAGTTGCATTCGACGCCGGTCTCCACCCCGAATTCAATGAATGTGCGGTTCGTCGTTCCGATGCGTCTGAAGATTTCCTGGATGATGCCGTCCTCGTCGGACTGCGAATAGACCTTGAAGCCGTAGCGGACGAGACGCTTGGGCTCGGTATATCGCGGCGTCGCAAGCTCCTGCATGCGGTAACGCTCGACATCCAGCCGTCGCCAGTTCAGCGACATTTCGTAGTTCAGATGCGTGAGCTGGGTGAGTAGCTGCAGGGCGTTCGGATCGACCATGGCGGGCTATGCGGGCTTGGCGCCGAATCGCGCGAGATCATGAAACTATGCCACTCCTGTTCGTGCCGGGAAACCGCGCCCTTCCACTCCGTCATTGGTGCTTCTATGGTCGGCGCATGAAGCACGAAGCCTATGGCGACGGCTATATTCGCGGCATTCTTAATACCGTGAAGACGATCGCTATGGTTGGCATCTCGCCGAAGGAGAACCGGCCGAGCTATTTTGCATTCAAATATTTGCTCGAGCGCGGCTATCGCATGATTCCGGTCAACCCGGGCCAGGCCGGCAAGAGCATCCTCGGTCAGAAAGTTTACGCCAAGCTCTCCGACATCCCGGAGCCAATTGACATGGTTGAAATCTTTCGTGCGTCCGAGCATGTCCTCCCGATTGTTGAGGAGGCGCTGACGCTCAAACAAAAACCCGCGGTGATCTGGATGCAACTTGGCGTGCGCAATGATGAGGCAGCCAGAATAGCTGAAGCCGCCGGCGTGAAGGTTGTGATGAACCGTTGCCCAAAGATTGAATACGGCCGCCTGTCCTCTGAAATTTCGTGGATGGGCGTCAATTCGCGGACGTTATCCTCAAAACGCCCGCGTACGCTCGGCACGGGCGTGCAACGCATGCGCCTCGGCCCGGCGGCCGGTAGCGACAATAGCGGCTAGGATATTGCCTTGACGGCGCGCCTGTCAGGCCGTTCTATGCGCCGCACATATTCCAATTGAACGTTTAATTCCTGCACACCAGGTTTAGCGAGGACTCTATGGCCGAAGCGGAACGCACTCCGGGTTTTGCAACGCTTGCGATTCATGCTGGCGCCAAGCCCGATCCAACGACAGGCGCGCGCGCGACGCCGATTTACCAGACAACATCATTCGTGTTCGACGATGTCGATCACGCCGCCGCATTGTTCGGCCTTCAGGCCTTCGGCAACATATACACACGCATCGGCAACCCGACCTGTGCCGTCCTCGAAGAACGCATCGCAGCACTCGAAGGCGGCACCGCGGGCCTCGCAGTCGCGTCCGGCCATGCCGCGCAAGTGATTGTCATGCATGCACTGATGACGCCGGGCGACGAGTTTGTTGCATCCAAAAAGCTCTATGGCGGGTCGATCAATCAGTTCAATCATTCCTATAAAAATTTCGGATGGAATGTCGCATGGGCCGACCCCGACGACCTCGCTTCTTTCGAGAAGGCGGTCACGCCAAAAACAAAATGCATCTTCATTGAATCTATTGCCAATCCCGGCGGCGTCATCACCGACATCGAGGCAATTTCAAAGATTGCCCGTAAAGCCGGCATTCCACTCATCGTCGACAATACGCTCGCCACGCCCTACCTCTGCAAACCGATCGATTTTGGTGCCGATATTGTCGTGCATTCGCTGACCAAATTTATCGGCGGCCACGGAAATTCCATCGGCGGCCTGATCGTCGACGGTGGCACCTTCGACTGGGGCGCAAGCAAGGGACGCTATCCGATGCTGTCGGAACCGCGCCCGGAATATCAGGGCATTGTCCTGCACGAGACCTTCGGCAACTTCGCATTCGCGATTGCCTGCCGTGTACTGGGGCTGCGCGATCTGGGGCCGGCGCTTTCGCCGTTCAACGCCTTCCTGATCCTCACCGGAACTGAGACGCTGCCACTGCGAATGCAACGCCATTGCGACAACACGCTAGCTGTCGCCCAATGGTTGTCGAAGAGACCGGAAGTTGCCTGGGTGAGCTATCCGGGACTGCCTGGCGACAAATATCATGCGCTTGCCAAAAAGTACGCGCCAAAAGGCTCCGGCGCCGTGTTCACGTTCGGATTGAAAGGCGGCTATGACGCCGGCGTGAAGCTCGTCTCAAATGTGAAACTGTTGTCGCATCTCGCCAATATCGGCGATACGCGCTCGCTCATCATTCATCCGGCGTCGACCACGCATCGGCAGTTGTCGGATGCGCAAAAGGTGCAGGCCGGCGCGGGGCCGGACGTTGTGCGCCTTTCGATTGGCCTGGAAGACAAGGACGACATTATCGCCGATCTCGAACAGGGCCTGAAATCCAAGTAGGCCTTTCGAATAAGCCGCTAGGATTTCTTCAAGGTCCGCGCCACATAATCGCGGATAGAGGTCAGCGTGGCCGGGGCGGTCCATATTTCGGTGACCGTCTTGTCCGTCGTTTCGCCGCTACGCTGCAGCCGCTCGCCGACCGCCTGGCGAATTTGCAATTTTGTCTGCGCAAAAGCCGGTGGCGACAGCATCGCAAGCTCGCGCGCAACCGCGAGCGCGTCCTCAACCACCTCGTCCGGCTCTGCCACCTCATCGATCCATCCGCGTTGCAAGGCGGCATCGGTTGCGTAGGTCGCGCCGGTGAGCGCGAATTCGGACAAGTGCCGCGGGGGTACCGCGAAGCGCACGATCTCAAAAGCGAGCGCTGGGAATGGCACACCGACCAGAATCTCGGTAACCCCGATGCGTCCAGCGTCGCGCGCCATGATGCGCCTGTCGGCACAGCAGGCAAGCACAGCGCCGCCCGCGATGGCATGGCCATTGATGGCCGCGATAACCGGTTTCGGATGAAAGAACACGGCGTCATAAAGGCGATGAAGGGCTGGCAGAAACTGACGGATATAGCTCGCGCCGCCTTCGCTCAGACGCTTCAGATCAACGCCGGCTGAAAAGATCCTGCCCTGCCCGGTCAGGACCACGGCCCGCGCCTCGGATTTTCGCAGTTCGGAAAATCGCGTTGCGAGTGCTTCGCAAAATTCAATATCGAGCGCATTGGCCTTGCCGTGGTTCATGCTCAAAACAGCAATGCCGTCACTAAGCTTTGTATCGATCATGATTGCATCCCCGCCGGCGACGGCTTGAACAACACGCGGCTGTCAACACGATGGCGCAGACGCTCCGCATGCATGATAGCGGTGGTCAACACAACGACAGCCATGGCTTGATGCGCGATCGCAAGCGCGAGCGGCACGACGAGCAACAGCGTTGCAATCCCCAGCGCCGCCTGCCCCGTGACCACGATGGCCAGCACCACCGCTCCGCACCTCGTTCGCCCATCGGCATCGTTGCGCAAGGCATCGACCGCGTGAGCGACCGCGAGCAGCCAGATCGCATAGGCCAGCAAACGATGCTCAAACTGCACCGTCAGCGCATTTTCAAAGAAATTCCGCCACAGCGGCGTCTCGAACCACAATCGGCCAGATGCTGGCACCAAGGCACCGTCGATCAGCGGCCATGTGTTGAAGCTCATCCCGGCATCGAGGCCGGCCACCAGCGCGCCGAGGTAGATCTGCGCGAGCACCAGGACCACGACAAGCAGCGCGCCATTGCGAACGCGCGGCGACGCGGCGACGGCCGGGCGCGGCAAGACCTGCTGCGATGTCCACACCACCGCTGCATAAATCATGCATGCCAAAGTGAGATGGAAGGCCAGCCGATATTGCGACACGCTGGTCAACGTACCCGACAGGCCTGACGACACCATCCACCAGCCGACGGCGCCGAGCGCGGCACCACCTGCAAAGATCGTCCACAGGCGGTTGCGCAATTTGGGCGGGATCCAGCCGCGCCACAAAAAATACAGGAACGGCAGCAGAAAGGCCGCGCCCGTCGCGCGCGCAAGCAGACGATGCGTCCATTCCCACCAGTAGATGACCTTGAAGGCGTCAAGGCTCATGCCGCGGTTGAGTTCACGGTACTGAGGGATCGCCTGATATTTTGTGAACTCGGCCCGCCAGTCGCTATCCGAAAGTGGCGGCAAGACACCGGTGACCGGTTTCCATTCGACGATCGAGAGGCCGGATTCGGTCAATCGCGTCGCGCCGCCTACGATAAGCGTCAGAAAGATCATCGCAGCCGCCGTGATCAGCCAGAGGCGAACCGCGCGCGCGTGAGAGCCGGATGATTGAACCAGTTCAGCCATTGAAAGCTTGCTTGTGCGAGACGGCGCGGACCATATAGTCCTGCGTCAGCAACCGCAATTGAGGTGCCCGAAGAGCCGCCATGTCTATTCGCAGCCGTAAATTCATCGGAACCATAGCCCTGCTGGCGCTGGTCTGCGTCTGGGGGCTGCTCGCGATGGCTTTGGCGCAATCGGTCCTGACGGACATCAACGGCTTTGTCGCTGCGATCTACTATGTCGTCGCTGGCCTCGGCTGGGTCCTGCCCGCGATGCCACTGATCAGCTGGATGGCGCGGCCAGATAGCGCATGACACTCAGGCTGCGCTGACGCGGCGGAACCGGTTCCAGAATGCCGTGCCCGCGCCTGACATCAACACCTTCATATAACGCTGCTGCTGAAATTCTCCGTTGACGGAAATGCGGGGCAGCGCGGTCAGGTAATCGCGATGGGCCCTGAACAAAACGCCTGGCCGTGTCGTCACCGCGGTCTTGAAGCCAAGCTCGGCGGCAATCCTGAATTCGCGCGGTCCCGCCGAGGTCGGATCACCGACCGGATATGCGAGATGCTCCGGCCGCTTGCCGAGCGCGGCTTCAAGGACGGCCCGGCTCATTTCCATTTCCGCGCGCACGGTCGCATCGCTCGGCACTTTCCTGAGCATCATGTGATTGACCGTGTGCGCACCGATGGTGCAAAGCGGATCGGCCGCGAGATCGACGATTTCCGCCCAATCCATGCACAGGTCACGGCAAA
>Ga0187765_10000708_pt1 | contig 12382 bp, 12 predicted proteins | sample 0216_QUI02_MP05__3_FD_133018 | JGI IMG/M metagenome (GOLD analysis project Ga0187765, IMG submission 133018) | Tropical peat soil microbial communities from peatlands in Department of Meta, Colombia - 0216_QUI02_MP05_10_MG | ecosystem: Environmental > Terrestrial > Soil > Wetlands > Peat ...
CACGTCGCCGCGCGATAGCTCCTGGACGATGCGCATGAACGTCGGCGCGCCGAACTCGTACCCCCCGTAACGCTGCGGTATATAGCAGCGGTAGAAGCCGGCGTTCACGCAGGCCTCGTGGATCTTCTGAGTCGGATAGGTGCGCTGCTCGGTTTCGGCCGACTGCTCGCGCAGCAGGGGACGGAGCGCGACCGCGCGGTTGATCATCTGCTGCGGAGTGAGGTCGGGCTCCGGGGGCGAAATGCCCGCCTGCGCCCCGGCGTCGGCACGGGTCGCCATCAGGCCGGTACAGTAGCATCCTACCGCCCGATCGTCATACAATCTCACTCGGACGCGTGGAGGATAAGTGCATTCGTTCCCACGACCCCAGGAGCTCCATCTTGTCGCGGCGCGTGAACCGGCACAAGGCACATGCCCGGAATGTGGCAGCCATGAGCTCGCCGACTACCGCGTCCTCAGCGAGGGTGGCTGGTGGGACGTGCGCAAGTGCCAGACCTGCCTGCACTCGCTGAGCCGCGTGGCCGCCCCGCCGTTCGGCTCCTACACCCCCCTCGGACTGGAGATCTGAACATGCTCGGCGTCGACATCGGCGGCACCTTCACCGACGTGGTCGCCGTCCGTGACGGGCGCGTCACCGTCACCAAGGTCGCCAGCGAGCCGGCCGACCCGGCACGGCCGGTGGTGGAGGGAGTCCGTCGGCTCGGGGTGGAGGGCAGCGCGGTGTTCAACCACGCCAGCACCGCCGGCATCAACGCGATCATCACGCGGCGCCTGCCCAAGGTGGCATTCCTGACCACCGAAGGCTTCCGGGACATCCTGGTCAAGGGTCGGCTGTGGCGACCGGTCGACGCGCAGACGGACGCGAGCTGGCGCCGGTCGTTCGGCGATGCGGCCCGGCCGCTGATCCCACGCTACCTTCGCCGGGGCGTCGCTGAGCGGATCCTCGCCGACGGCCGCGTGATGACGGAGCTCGACGAGAACCATGCCCGGCGGCAACTGGCGGTTCTCGAGCGTTGCGGCGTCCAGGGCGTGGCCATCTGCCTGCTCAACTCCTACGTGAACCGCAGCCACGAGGAGCGCCTGCGCGAACTGACGCGGGAGGTCCTGGGCGACGTCCCGGTGTCCATTTCGGCGGAGACCTCGCCGCTGGCCAAGGAGTACGCGCGGGCGTCGACAACGGTCGTCGACGTGATGATGAAGCTGATGTTCAGCGGCTACGCCGGCGAGCTCGACGAGCAGCTGCGGGCGCTTGGGTTCACGGGCGAGCTCAACTTCGCCGACTGCGCGGCCACGCTGATGCCGTGGCGCGATGCGTTGGTGCAGCCGTTTCGGATCGTGTACGCGGGACCGGCGGCGGGAACAACGTCGGGCGCCCGGTTGGGAGAGGCGTTCGGAGAACGCAACCTGATCTGCTGCGACGTCGGCGGCACCTCCACGGACGTGTCGCTGGTGCAGGATGGCCGGCCGTTCGTCAACGACACGTTCTCACTCGAGCACGACCTCATCATCAACGCGCTCTCCACCGAGATCTCGAGCGTCGGCGCCGGGGGCGGGAGCATCGTCTCGATCTCTCCGGCGGGCGACGTCCTGGTCGGTCCCGCGAGCGCCGGCGCCGATCCCGGCCCGGCGTGCTACGGGCGGGGCGGTGCGGCGCCGACGATCACCGACGCGTGCCTGCTGATGGGCATCCTCGACGCCGACGCCTTCGCCGGCGGGGAGATGCCGCTCGACGAGGAGCGGGCCCGGACGGCGTTTGCCTCGCTCAACACACCGCTGTCGCTCCACGACCGCGTCGCCTACGCGTACCGGATCGCGGTGCACAACATCGCCGAGGAGGTCACGAACGTTGCCATCCGCCACGGCGTGGATCTCCGCGACTTCACGCTGTTGGCATACGGGGCCGCAGGACCGATGCTGCTGCCTGCGGCGCTGGAGCAGTTGCAGGTCAGGCGGCTCGTGATCCCGCCGCACCCGGGGCTGTTCTCAGCGCTCGGGCTGCTGGCCACGGACCTCGTCTACTACGACAGCCAGAGCGCGTACATGGTGCTGACGCCCGACGCCGCGCCCCGGATCGCGGAGATCTTCGATGCGATGGAGCACAAGCTCCGCGGCCGCACCCCGGCCGGCAGCGACGGCGTGACCGTGCGGCGCAGTTTTGACGGACGGCTGCTCGGTCAGAGCTGGGAAACGCCGTTGGTCGAGGTGCCAGAGGGCCCGATCACCGAGGCGACCGTGCAGCAGATGATCGACCGTTTCCATGATGAGTACGAGCGGCGCTACGGCAACCGGTTCCCGGTTGTGCCGGTGCAAAGGGTCACCTATCGCGTTCAGCTCGTGGTGCCGGTCGACAAGGTCGAGTACGAACGGCTCCAGCACAGCGGCGACGGCGCGGTCCGCCCGTCCGATCCACGACCGACGCGGACCGTGAGACTCCACTACCTGGAGGACCGGCCGTTCGACGCCCCCGAGTACGAGCGCGAGGCACTGGCGCCCGGAGTGCAGCTCGCCGGCCCCGCGATCATCCGCGAGCCGCTGTCGACGACCTTCTTGTGCGCCGGCCAGCGAGCGGAGGTCGGGCAGCTTGGTGAGATCTCGATCACGGCCGAGCGCTAGTGGTCGCTGACATGTCCACGACCAACACCACCTCGTCGCGCCCCACTCCGATGCGCGACCTTTCAACCGAGGAGTTCACGGGCCGTTACGGCGCGGACCGGTTCACGGCGACGGTGCTCGCCAACCGCTTCCGCTACATCGTCGAGCACGTCTGCGGCCGTCTGCTGACGGCCGCTTTCTCTCCCATCCTGCGCGACTTCTACGACTTCGCGGCGACTCTCGCCGGGCCGCCGGAGCTCGACTACGCCACGCCGGCCATGAGCAACAGCATCGTTCTGTTCACGGGCACGATGACGGACTCGGTCCGCAACACGATCAACGAGTACGGGCCCGAGCGGCTGGGGCCGGGCGACGTGGTCGTCGCCAACGACCCCTACCGGACCGGGACGCACGTCAACGACCTGTTGTTCTGCCGCCCGGTGTTCCGCGCCGACCGGCTCGCCGGCTTCGTCAACCTCAAGGCCCACCAACTCGACATGGGCGGCGTTGCCCCGGGCGGCTTCAGCCTCACCAAGCACAACGTGTACGAGACTGGACTCGTCGTATCGCCGCGTGCCCTGTACCGCGGTGACGAGCCGGTCCGTGAGACGTGGAGCCTCATCTTCGACAACGTCCGCTTCGGCGAGATCCTGTTCCCGGACATGCAGACGATCTGCGCCGGCCTGAAGCTCGGTGAGCGGCTGCTGTCAGAGACAGTCGACCGGTACGGCTTCGACGCGGTCCAGGGGGCCATCACGTATGTCTGCGACGCCGGCGCGGAGCGCATGTCCGAGGCTCTGGCGGCGATCGCGGACGGCGAGTGGGAGGGCGAGGACGCCGCGGACTGCGACGGCGTCGATGACACCGAGGAGTACCGCATCCACGTCAAGGTCACCAAACGCGGCGACCGCGCCGAGGTCGATTTCTCGGGCACCTCCCGCCAGGCCCGCACCTGCATCAACGCCACGGCGCTCGATGCCAAGACGACCGTCGGCGTCGCGTTCAAGTACCTGTTCGATCCGCGGACGCCGTTCTCCAGCGGAGCCTGGCGCAACATCGACATCGTTCTGCCCGAGGGCACGGTCGCCAGCGCTCTGCCGCCGGACGGCGCCGTGTTCCTGTACTACGAGCAAAGCCAGGTGATGATCGGGGCGCTGCTGCGCGCGCTGGCCAAGGCGGTCGGCTCGGCGGCGATCGCGGGCGACCGCGGAACTACCGACATCCACAACGCCAGCGGCGTTGACCCGACCGGCATGCCGTGGGTGTCCGCTGCGCAGCTCGGCGGTGAGCTGGGGCCGTTCGGCGCCACCGAGCACGGCGACGCCGACACGTGGATGCTGTCCTACCAGGCCAACGGCATCGTTGGCGCGGTGGAGGCCATCGAGTCCGAGGTGCCGGCCGTGCTGCTCCGGGAGGAGCCGGTACCCGACAGCGGCGGTCCGGGCTTCAATCGTGGCGGGCTCGCCGTCCTGCGCGACTCGCTGTGGCTCCAGGCGGCCAGCCACAATCTGATGTCTCTCCACTACAAGCGACCGGCGGGGTTCGGGGTCAACGGCGGGGGCGACGGGCGCAACGGCGGCGTGTGGATCTGGCCTCCGGCGGGAGAGACACCGGCGAGCCCCGCGACCGGCGACGATGCATACGGCGACTCCGTCCCGCTGGCCGGTGTTCTGAACCCCGCCACCAACGCCCCGGACCCCAGCGGGCGGTTCCTGTATCCGTACCGGCAGCCAAGCTGGCACACCGATCCGCTGACCGTTATGCGCTACATCAACAGGGGCGGCGGAGGGTGGGGCGATCCGTTCACACGTGAACCCGAGCGCGTGCTGATCGACGTGCGTGACGGGTACGTAACCGTGGCCGGGGCGGCCCGAGACTACGGCGTCGTGGTCGTCGGGAGCCCCGATGAGGACCCCGAGGGCCTGGCCGTTGACGACGCCGCCACCGCACGGCTCCGAGCGGCCAATGGGACAACATGACCAGGTCATTGTGTGACCGGCAGACAGGCGGTCGAGATGACTGATACCTCCTCTAGACTCGCCGGGGTGAGAGTGGCCCAGTCGGGTGGTGATGCCGACCTGTCGATGCGGGTCGGCCGGGTGGCGGCGCCACTTCGCGAGCAGGTGCTCGACGTCCTGCGTCAGGCGATCCTCGACTTTCGCCTAAAGCCTGGACAGCGCCTGATCGAGCGCGAGCTGATCGAGCAGACGGGCGTCTCGCGGACCACGATTCGCGAGGTGCTGCGCCAGCTCGCCGCCGAGGGATTGGTGACGACGATTCCTCAGAAGGGCGCGATCGTCGTCGTGCCCTCCGCCCAGGAGGCGGCCGACCTCTACGAGGTGCGCGCCGCGCTCGAGGCGCTCGCCTGCCGTCGGTTCGTGCGCCGCGCCAGCGATGCCCAGGTCAGGCAGCTGCGCAAGTCGTTCAGGGAGATCGAGCGGCTCGCCAAGCGCCGGGACTCCGACATCCAGGAGCTGCTGGCGGCGAAGGACGACTTCTACAACGTCCTCCTCGAGGGCGCAGGGAACCAGGCGATCCGCGAGACGCTCGACAGCGTGCGCGCGCGGGTCAGGCTTCTACGGGCCACGTCCCTATCGCAACCGAATCGCACCGCCGGCACCGTGTCCGAGATCCGCGAGATCGTCCGCGCCGGAGAGGCTCGGGACGAGGACGCCATGGCGGCCGCCTGCGAGTACCACGTCAACCAGGCGGCCCGCAGCGGTCTCAGCGGCCTGGTGGAGCTCGACGACGAGGCCGCCGGCGTCCTCGAGGCGCTCGGCCGCTGAGTCCACCGTGATCGTGGTCGACCTGATTCCGGCGTCGTCGTCCACGGTCCACCACTCGACGCGCCTCCTTCGCTGAGCCTATCCGAGTGAGATCAGCGCGATGCCCGCGACCACCGCGATCGCGCCGATCAGACGCTCCGTCCCGATCTTCTCGCGGCCGGTGATTGCGAGGAACACGGTGGCCATCACCACGCTCGACTCGCGGACCGCGGACACGGACGCCGCCGGCGCGAGCCGAAGCGCCGCGAGCACGAGCGCGTAAGCGCCGAACATGCCGACGCCCGCAAGCAGCGTCGGCCGGTTCACGGCGGCGCGCAATGCCGTTCCGCCGCCCACCCGCCAGACGGCGAGCGAGTACACGATCGCAGGTACGCCCAGCACGAGCACGAGGTACGTGAGCGGCGAGGCGTGGACGATCCCATGCTTGTCGACGAGCGTGTACCCGGCGATGCACGCGCCGACCGCCAACGCCAGCGCGAGATCACGCGGGCGGCCGGACGCGTTCACGCCGCGCACGAGAACGATCCCGACGGCGACGACGACCACCCCGACCGCCGCCAACGCCGACACGGTCGCGCCGACCGCGACCACGCCCGCGACCAGCACGAGCACGGGCGCCGAGCCGCGCGCGATCGGATAGATGAAGCTCATCGCGGCCACCGAATAGCCGGTCGCGAGCAGCGCCAGGTACGCCAGCTCGAGCACGCTCGACCCCGTGAGATACGGAACTGCGGCGGAGTCGATCCGCCAGTTGATCAGCGCGACCGGCACGAATACGACGGTGCCGATGACGAGCGCGACCGCGGTTGCGGCGTGCGTGTCCTCCTCGCCGGACAGAAGCAGATTCCAGATCGCGTGAACCGCGGCCGCGGCAATCGCGAGCAGCAAAGCCGAGATCGGCATAAGGCCGGTTTATCGAACCCGCGGCATGGACCGTCCTTCCCCATACCGCGGCCTGCTTGGATCGGGCCGATGGAGATCGTCGAGTCGGCTCCATTCCCGCCGGCTGGCGTACGTCCCCGGTCCACGGCCTCCCTTTCTAGATACGGTCCACAACATGATCGGGACACCGACACTATGAGCGCGATCGAGACGCTCAGCAGCGCGGAGCTCGAGCTCGCCCCAACCGCGCCGGTTCCGACCACCGCCGGCGCGATGAAGGCGGTGCTGACCGATGAGCGCTTCTCGGATCCGAACTGGATCTACGAGCGCAAGCTCGACGGGATTCGGTGCGTCGCGATCCGCGCCGGTTCGACCGTCAAGCTGCTGTCGCGCAACGATCTGTCTCAGAACGCGCGCTGGCCCGAGCTGGTCGAGGCCCTCGAGAAGGACGAGTGCGATCAGTTCGTGATCGACGGCGAGGTCGTCGCGTTCGAAGGTTCGGAGACGAGCTTCGCGAGGCTCGCCCAGCGAGCCCGCCACCTCGTCCCGGTCTTCTACTACGTGTTCGACGTCCTGTGGCTCGAAGGCCGCGATGTGCGCAAGCTCCCCCTGAGAACGCGCAAGCGCCTGCTGCGCGACGCGCTCGAGTTCCACGGGAACGTGCGCTGGACCCAGCACCGCAACCGCGACGGTGAGAAGTTCTTCGTCGAGGCCTGTCGCAAAGGCTGGGAGGGGCTCATCGCCAAGCGTGCAGACAGTCCGTACGTGACGACTCGCTCGCGCGATTGGCTGAAGTTCAAATGTGAGCACGGGCAGGAGCTGGTGATCGGCGGCTTCACCGAACCGCGCGGATCGCGGGTCGAGTTTGGAGCGCTGTTGCTTGGCTACTACCGGGCCGGCCGCCTCGAATACGCGGGAAAGGTCGGGACCGGCTTCGACACGGACACGCTGCACGACCTCGCCGGGCAGATGCGCAAGCTCGAGCGCAACGACTCCCCGTTCGCCGATCCCCGCGAGATCAGGGAGCGCGGCGTCACGTGGGTCGAGCCGAAGCTTGTCGCGGAGATCGGCTTCACCGAGTGGACCCGTGACCACCGTCTGCGCCACCCCCGCTTCCAGGGCCTGCGCGACGACAAGGACGCGTCCGAGGTGGAGCGCGAGGGGTGACGACCGAGCTCAAGATCGGTCGCCGCGAGGTCCGGATCACGCACGAGGACCGAGTGGTGTTCCCCGACCCCGGCTTGACGAAACTCGACCTCGCCCGCCACTACGAGCGCGTCGCGCCGAGGATGCTCCCCTACGTCCGCGACCGGCCGCTCGCGCTCCAGGCCTTCCCCGACGGGATCGAGGGCGACGGCTACTTCATGAAGGCTGTCCCTCGCTACTTCCCCGAATGGGTCAAGCGCGTGACCGTGCCGAAGAAGGGGGGCACGATCACCCATGTCCTCGCCGACGACGCCGCGACCCTCGTGTATCTCACCGGCCAGAACGTGGTGACGATGCACACCTGGCTGTCCCGCGCCGACAAGCCTCACCAGCCCGATCGAGTGACGATCGACTTCGACCCGTCCGGCGGCGGCTTCGCCGAGGTCCGCGCCGCCGCGCGGACGGCCGGGGATCGGCTGCGCGACCTCGGGCTCGTCCCGTTCGCGATGACGACCGGCTCGCGCGGCGTGCATGTGGTCTGCCCGCTTCGGCGCGGTCCTGACTTCTCGGAGGTCCACGCCTTTGCCCGAGCGCTTGCCGAGGGCATGGTCGCCGACGATCCCGATCACCTCACTCTCGAATGGCACAAGTCGCAGCGCGGCAAGCGCATCTATCTCGACGTCAACCGGATCGCCTACGCCCAGCACGCGGTCGCGCCCTACTCGATCAGGCCGCGGCCGGCCGCGCCGGTCGCGGTGCCGCTCCACTGGGACGAGCTGTCGGACAAGACGCTCCGTCCCGATCGTTGGACGGTGCAGAACGTCGGCGAGCGGCTCGAGGCCGACGACCCCTGGGCCGGAATGAGCCGGCGCGCACGAACACTCCCGCGCCGGACCTGACGATCCGGACGACGGATCGTCTACGTGGCCCGCCGGCGATTGCGCCGCCGACGCTTACCCGTGACCTGCCACGGACCGGGGATGAAGTCGAGCGCGAGGTTCACGACCCACACGATCAGCGTCGCCGCCACCAGCGTCCAGAATCCGTTGATCTCGAAGCCGCTCACGACCCACTTGGTGATCAGGAGCATCAGCATCGAGACGAAAAACCAGGCGATCCCGAGCGTGAGGATCGCGAGAGGCAGCGTGATCAACCGCAGCAGCGGCTTGAGAATGGTGTTGAGAACCCCGAATACGGCCGCCGCCAGCAGCAGCGCACCCGCGCTCGAGGCGGTGACCCCGGTGAGCAGCACGTCGACGACAAGGAGCACGAGCGCGTTTGTGAGCCACGAGATCCCCAGGCGCACGATCAGCGGCGCATCCCGGGGCTCGGGCCTCGCTACATATCGGGTCGAGCTCACCCCATCAGCGTACCGGGTGGTCTGGCGACCGGCACGAGGAGCGTCAGCCGAGCGTCAGTACACCGTGGGCGTAGTCGAGCCCGATCGCACCGAAGTGCGAGAGCACGTCTGACCCGAGCAGACCGAACGCCTTGCCACCCGACCCCGCGATCACGGAACTGGTGGCGACAATCGAAGGAAGCGCCTGCCCGCCGATGCTCCAGCGGGCCAGCCGCACCTTGCTGGCGGTCTCGGAGCAGCCCACGCCCGTTACCTTGATGGGCTTCCCGATCCGCTTCAGATGAAGCGCCCGGGCGAGCGCGACGTCGACGAGAGTCTTCGACGAGCCGGTGTCGATGAGGAAGGGGAACGCGCGGCCGTGGATGACGACGCGCGCCAGCGCCAGCGTCTCGCCGTCCTTCGCCTTGAGGATCACGATCGGGATCGCCGCCTGGGCCTCATGGGCACCCCCACGGACCGACGCAAATCCCCACCCCGTGAAAGCGACCAGGACAAACGAACCAACCAGGGCCCCGATAAGAATCAGACGACGCACCCTTCCTCCCTTCGTTGACCACGAGCATCGAGCGTAGTCCCAATAGACGCGCCGCACGCGGCGGTCCTGCCCGCGTGCGGCGCTTGGATCGGAGAGAAGCGTCACATTGAGGCCCAAGCGGGATGACCGCCCCGCGCAGAGCTCACGGATTCGAGCTGGCGCCCGAGGAGGCGCTCCCCGTGCCGCTCTGCTGGGACACGTTGCCGCTCGTCGCCTGCTCGACGGCGGCGCGGGTCACCACACCGTTCGAGGCCGGAACGCACGCAAGCGCGGCGGCCTTGACGTTCGGCGCGGTCAGATCGATCCCCGCGGCCTGGATCTGCTGCAGGGACATCTGGCCCTGGCTGTTCGGATCCGGGAAGCCATTGATCCCGTGATTGCGGATGCAGCGCGTGAACGAGAGGAGACCCTCCTTGTGGACGAGCTGGTCGTGCGCCTGCTGGGCGAGGTCCGACTTCGACGGAGCGGGGAGGATCCCGGCGCAGGCCTTTCGCGCCGCGTTGAACTGCGGCGAGTTGGCTGCGCCGGCGGGGATCATCACGGCCACCTGCGTGCTGCCGCCGCTCGAGCTTATGTGCACCCTCGGGTCGGGGAAGTTCGTCACACCGTGGTTGCGCATGCACGCGGAGTACCGGTACGCCGACCCGGCAATGTCCTTAGGTGGGCCGTTGCCGGCCGCCGATCCCGTGGTGCTCGTCGTCGGCGAGGTGCCACCGCATGCGGCGGCAAGCAACGCGACCCCGCTGATCGCCGTCGCCACCGCGATGACTCTCCGAATGGAATACATGGTTTACGCCTCCTGTGACCGGCATCGCATAGCGCGTCCGTTGTAGAGGGTCGGTGGTGACAACACCGTCACGGCGGCTGTGACCCCGTTGTCACCCGAATCGGGCATCCTGTGTCCGAGCCCAGGGAGACGAAATGCGGGTTCTGGTTGCTGAAGATCACGGGCGCCTCGCCACCGCTATCGCGGAGGGCCTCCGCCGGGAGGGCATGGCCGTCGACATCGCGTTCGACGGCGCGGATGCGCTCAGGCACGTTGCTGTCCACCGCTACGACGTGGTCGTGCTCGACCGCGACCTCCCCCAGGTGCACGGCGATGAGGTGTGCCGGCGCATGCGCGAGGATCGGAGCAACACGCGCGTGCTGATGCTGACCGCGGCGAGCACGATCCGCGACCGCGTCGAGGGGTTGGGAATCGGCGCCGACGACTATCTGACGAAGCCGTTCGACTTCGAGGAGCTGGTCGCGCGCGTCAGGGCGCTGGCGCGGCGCTCGACCCCGGCGCTCCCGCCCACGCTCGCCCACGGCGACCTGAGGCTCGATCCCGCACGGCGGACGGCTGTCCGGGGCGAGATCCCGCTCGCGCTCAGCCCGAAGGAGTTCGCCGTGCTCGAATACCTGCTCGGCGCGGAGGGGCGGGTCGTGTCCGCCGAGGAGCTACTCGAGGGCGTGTGGGACGAGGCCGCCAACCCGTTCACGAACACCGTCAAGACGACGATCGGCCGGCTGCGGGCGAAGCTGGGCGATCCGCCGCTGATCGAGACCGTCCGCGAGGGCGGCTACCGAATCTGACTGGCCTTGCGACCATCGCTCCGCTCACTCACCCCGGCTGCCTTGATCCGACCGACTCGCACCGCGCGCATGAGGCTGACGCTGTTCTACGCCGGCCTGTTCCTGCTGCTCGGCACGGTGCTCCTCGCAATCGTCTTTGTGCTCACCTCCAGCGGGAGCACGGTCGCCGTCGCCGTACCCACCATACGCCGCCAGCTGACCCTTCCCGGCGGGACCGTCATTACAATGCCGCCGCTACCGGCGCAGGACATCGTCACCCAGCAGCACAACGCTGACCTCGCCCGCCTGCTCACGATCTCGTGGATCGTGCTCCTGGTGACGACTGCCGGCGCCGCCGTGCTGGGATGGTTCGCCGCCGGTCGGGTGCTGCGACCAGTCCGTGAGATCACCGCGACCGCCCGCACGATCTCGGCCGGAAACCTGCACGAGCGGCTCGCGCGGACCGGCCCCAACGACGAGTTCAAGCAACTCGGGGACACGCTCGACGACCTGCTCGGCCGGCTCGAGGCTTCGTTCGAGGCGCAGCGGCGGTTCGTCGCCAACGCGTCGCACGAGCTCCGAACGCCGCTGACGCTCGAGCGGACGCTGCTGCAGGTGGCGCTCGCCGATCCGAACGCGTCCGAGGTCACGCTGCGGGCGACGTGCGAGGAGCTTCTGGCGTCGCAGGTCGACCAGGAGCGATTGCTCGAGGCGCTGCTCACGCTGGCCAGCAGCGAACGTGGCCTCGAGCGACGCGAGCCCGTCGACCTGCCCGCATTAGTCGAGTCCACACTCCGCCAGCTGACGCCGAAGCTCGACCGGCGCGGCCTTTCGGTCGAGACCGCCCTCGGCGCAGCGACCGCCTCGGGCGATGAGGCGCTGATCGGACGCCTGATCGCGAACCTGATCGACAACGCTATCGATCACAACGTCGACGGGGGCGACGTGGACATCCGGACCGAAGCGCTCGACGGGCACGCCGTCCTCACGATCGCCAACACGGGCCCCCTGATCGCCGCGGGAGAAACCGAGCGGCTGTTCGAACCGTTCCAGCGATTGCACGGCCGGACCGCCAACGATGGCCACCATGGGCTCGGTCTGTCGATCGTCCGCGCGATCGCCGTCGCGCACAGCGCCGAGCTGTCGGCGATGCCGCGCGCAGGCGGCGGGCTCGTCGTGACCGTACTGTTCTGAGCCCACCGCTTCGGTAGGGTTGGCAGGTGGCCGACCGAACGGATCTCGCACACGTCCGCCTGCTCCCGAAGGAGCAGTTCGCCCGCTCGCTCCCGGTCGAGAAAATCAGTCAAACGCCCCGTGCCACCGCGAATCGGGGCGATCTACGGTCGGTCCCACGGGAAATCGACCGCCGACGCCAAGGAGGAATCTCGATGAGTCTTTGGACGCTGACGATCACCGAGCCCGACGAACCGATGATCCGGGCGGCGGGCTTCGAGGTGGAACAGCTCGACCGCGACACGTTGAGGCATGTGCCGCCGTCCGTCCGCCCGTTGGTCGTCGGCGTTGCGC
>Ga0187765_10000709_pt1 | contig 12380 bp, 11 predicted proteins | sample 0216_QUI02_MP05__3_FD_133018 | JGI IMG/M metagenome (GOLD analysis project Ga0187765, IMG submission 133018) | Tropical peat soil microbial communities from peatlands in Department of Meta, Colombia - 0216_QUI02_MP05_10_MG | ecosystem: Environmental > Terrestrial > Soil > Wetlands > Peat ...
CTGCTCGGGTTCGGCTGGCGCGTCTGCGGCCGGCTGTGGTACCTGCTCGGGTTCGGCTGACACATCTGCACCTGGGTCTGGCCGCGCGCTGTCAGCAGTGAGCCCCGGCAGGGCGGTCGTGTCGGTGCTGGCTGTCTCTTCACCGGCAAGTTCCGCAGCGGCCCCGTGGCGCTCCTCAGCGTCCATCGAGGGCTGAGCTCTGCTGCGGCGCCGGTGCCCCACCACGATGAGGGCAGCCAACGTGATCAGTACAGCGCACAGCGCGACGTCGATCAGGAGCAACTCGGGCATGATCAGCTCCCCAGCAGGCGGGTCCTATTCGGTCCTACCCGGCTGACCGCGCCGATACCACCCTGGCTGCCGGCCGGTGCCAGGATGGTTCACGGTACCGGCACCCGGCCCAGGCCTAGCCCATTGTGAACAGGACCGCGCTTGCGATCAGAACGGCCGCCGCTGCCGGGAAGGTCACCTGGCGCCCGTACCGCCACCGCAGCGGCGGCTCGTCTCGCAAGACGAGGATGAACTGTCTGCACAGCGGGTTGACGCCGGCGACGAAACACCCATCGCTAGGGGACGAGCCCGAACACCGTTGCCGGTGAGCCCGATCCGTGCCTGATCCTGATGCCGCCCACGATGATCCAGCCACCGGTCGGTGGCATCTGGCCGAGCCCGCAGAGATTTTCCAGGTGCATGCGGTGGCCGTGAAGCAGCAGCCGGTTCGCGGCGAAGGTGGTGTCGGTGCCCGGATCGATCCCCATGGTGTCGGTGCCCAGGGCGCTGATGTGGCGCTGCTCGATCAGCCAGCGTGCGGTCTCCGTCGCGAACCCCGGGTAGTGCAGCCCGCCGTCCTCGTCGGTGCCCAGGTAGGTCGCCGGGTCCTCCCAGCGGGCGTCGTAGCCGGTGTACAGGAGCACGGCAGCGCCTGAGGGAACCGGCCCGAACGCCGCCTCCCATCGCTGGATGCCGGCCATGGGCAGGGCGAAGTCCCGGTCCCGGGCCGCGTCGGCCCGGGCGTCGACCACGACCGCGGGATGGAAGAAGTCGGCCGGATCGAGCTGGTCCGCGGCGGCCCCGCCCGGGCTGAAGTGAGCGGGCGCGGCCCAGTGCGTGCCCGCCTGCTCCCCGCCCGCCACGTGCTGCAGGTAGTAGCCGTCGTGCCCGACGGTGGCGGCGGGGGAAATCTCGACCGGCGGGTCGCCGGGGAAGACGGGCGCGCCCGCGGCGAGAACGTGGCTCAGAAAGACGACCCTGCTGAACCCGAACGGGACGGGCGTCATGTGGCCGCGTCGGCGGCCCCGGCCGCTCCCGCCGTACCGGCCGTTTCCGCCCCGGCCTGGCTGTAGGCGGGGGCGACCGGCTCCGTCGCCACGCTGCGCCGGGTGGGGCCGCCGAGGGCGTAGAAGATGACGCCGACCAAGATGATCACTGCCAGCGGCACGATCTGGCTCAGCTCATAGGCCGTGCGCTGATGGGAGAAGCTGAGCGAGGCGAGGTCATCGTTCGGGTTGCCGCCGGTGCCGAACCAGCCGACACCGAACCCGGGCCAGATCAGCGCGACGGTCGCCAGCAGCGCCCAGAAGGTGGGCACCACCGAGCACAGCCACGCACCCGCGGTTCCCCACGGCACCCGGTACGGCCGCTCGACCTCCGGACGGGAGTACCGCAGCTTGATCAGTGCCGGGAAGATGAGCAGGTAGGAAACGGTGGTGGTGGAGATCGTCAGGCCCAGCACCGCCGCGAAGTACCTGTCGGCGTTGCCGCCGGTGATCTTGAAGGCGGCCACCATGAGCACGGTCGCCACCACGCCGGAGAGCAGGTTCATCCAGACCGGGGTGCCGAACCGCGCGGAGAACCTGCCGAGCAGGCGGGGTCCGCCGCCGTCGAAGGACGCGGCCGCCTCGGTCCGGTCAGCTCCCATGATCCAGGTCGCTCCGGCGCTGGCCAGTGCGAAGACGAACACCACCGCGGTAATCCGGCCCAGCACGAGCCCGGCGCCGGTCAGCGTCGCGGTGCCGCCGGCGCTGACGTGGCCGCCGTAGACGGTGAAAACCGCCTTGGCGGCATCCAGGAACCCGCTGAGCCCGGACACCTGGCTGGTGGGGAGCACCAGGACGATCGACAGGACCGGGATCCCGTAGGCGAGGACCGTGGCCAGGCCCGACCAGGCGATGGAGAACGGGACGTCGCGCCGGGGGTTGGTCATCTCCTCGCCGGCCGCCGACGGCACCTCCATGCCGGCGAAGTTGAAGAACAGCACCGGGACCACGGCGATGAAGACGACATAGGTCGGCAGGAACGCATGACCGCCCAGGCCGTGCAGGCCGTGCCTGGCCGCGTACAGGATGACCGAGACTTCGAAGATCACCAGTACGGCCCCGCGCGCCCACGCGCCGAGCGTCGGCACCCACTTCCCGTATTGCAGCGACACGATGGCGGTTCCGATGGTGAACCAGATGAACACCACGGCGAACACGTACTGCCAGGCGCCACTGATCGGGGTGAAGAACGCGCCCAGCGCGGCCAGCGACACGATCGTGAGCGATCCACCCACCCAGATCGGGTTGGACACCCAGTAGATGACCGAGTTGACGGCGGCCAGCGGCCGCCCGAAGGCGAGCCGGGTCCACATGTACGGCCCGCCCTCCTGCGGGAACGCTGAGCCGAGCTCGGCGATGGACAGCGCGTAGGGCAGGAAGAAGAACACCGCGAGGAAGAGCAGCCAGGTGAATCCCTGCGCCCCGTTGCTCGCCACCGCGCCGATGGTGTCGAGCGTCACCACCGTGCAGATGAGGAAGAACAGCATGTCGAAGCGGCGGAAATGCCGGCGGAGCTTGCCCTTCTCCTGCAGCGCGCTCGTGGTTGTCTCGACGACCAGCTGAGACGGCAGGGCCTCGGCCACGAGCCCACCTCCTTGCCCGGTGCTCGCATCCAACCAAGCCCGTTCGCGGCTGGCAAGTGTGGCCGGCGTCCGGCGCGGACCGCGGGGGGGCCGGGCAGCACCCGGGGGAGGCTGAGGCGCGCGGCCACGCGGGGAAGGCCGGGCCGGGCGGCCGCGTTACAGTGCGTGGTGTACGTGGCTTGCGTGTTCCTGTGGCGTCCCGCGGCCCGTGAGCCGCACAGCAATCGGAGGTGAGGCTAACCGTGGCGCTGCCCTATGATTCCGCCGCGAAATTCGCCGACTATGCCCACCCGGAGACGATCGTGTCCACCGAGTGGGTAGCCGCGCACCTCGATGACCCCGGCCTGGTGGTGGCCGAGTCCGATGAGGACGTGCTGCTGTATGAGACCGGCCACATCCCGGGCGCGGTCAAGCTCGACTGGCACACCGAGCTCAACGACCCGGTTACCCGCGACTACGTTGACGGGGCCGGCTTCGCCCGGCTGATGTCGGACAAGGGGATCAGCCGGGACACCACGCTGGTCCTCTACGGCGACAAGAACAACTGGTGGGCCGCGTATGCGCTGTGGGTCTGCTCGCTGTTCGGGCACCCCGACCTGCGGCTGATGGACGGCGGCCGGGCCAAGTGGATCGCCGAGGACCGCCCGCTCAGCACCGACGTCCCCAAGCGGCCGCAGACCGACTACCCGGTCATCGACCGCGACGACGAGCAGATCCGCGCGTTCCAGGACCAGGTACGGGCCCACCTCGGCAAACCGCTGATCGACGTGCGCTCTCCCGGCGAGTACACCGGCGAGCTGCTGCACATGCCCGACTACCCGCAAGAGGGTGCCCTGCGCGGCGGGCACATCCCCGGCGCCAGGAACGTGCCGTGGGCGCGGGCGGCGGCCGAGGATTCCACCTTCCACACCCGCCGCGAACTCGAGGCCATCTACCAGGATGAGATCGGGCTGCGCCCCGACGACGACGTGGTGGTGTACTGCCGCATCGGCGAGCGGTCCAGCCACACCTGGTTCGTGCTCCACCACCTGCTCGGCTACCCGCACGTGCGTAACTACGACGGCTCGTGGACCGAGTGGGGCAACAGCGTCCGGGTCCCGATTGCCCGCGGGGACAGCCCGTGACCGCCGTCATGCTCCATCCCCGGCTGCAGGAGATCGCGGACGATTTCAACGCCGTTCCGGGCCAGGACCGGTTGCAGCTGCTGCTGGAGTTCTCTGACGAGCTGCCTCCTCTGCCGGCCCGGTACGCGGAGCACCCTGACCTGCTCGAGCCCGTGCCCGAATGCCAGTCGCCGCTGTTCCTGGCCGTCGAGGTGGAGCCGGACGCGACTGTGCGCCTGTTCTTCGACGCGCCCCGGGAGGCGCCGACCACCCGCGGCTTCGCGGGCATCCTCCACACCGGGCTGGACGGGCTCAGCGCCGATGAGGTACTCGCCACGCCGGGGGAGTTCACCAGCCAGCTCGGGCTGCAGGACCTGGTCAGCCCGCTGCGGCTGCGTGGCATGGCGGCGATGCTGGGCCGGATCAAGCGGCAGATCCAGGACCGGCGCGGCTGACCCTGGCCACCGGAGAGCGGCGGCGACCCCGGCCGGTCAGGCCCGCGTGCGCATACGCCGCGGGCCAGGCGGCTGGCCGATGAGTTCTGTCGGCGCGGTGAGTCAGCATTGGACGAGACCGAGAAGCCGGTAAGGGGGTCAGTCATGACCGAGCCGAAGACTCACGCCCTGGATGCGCCGGGTGCGGTGCTGTCCTACGACGTCCGCAGCAACGATGCCAGTACCCACTCGGTCCTGCTGCTCATCGGGTCGCCGATGGGCGCGGACGGCTTCGCCACCCTGGCCGGGCATTTCACCGACCGCACCGTCGTGACCTATGACCCGCGCGGGGCGGGGCGCAGCAAGCGCACCGACGGTGCCTTGGAGACCACGCCCGACGAGCATGCGGACGACCTGCACCGGCTGATAGAGGCGCTGCACGCCGGGCCGGTGGACGTTTTCGCCACCAGCGGCGGCGCCGTCAACGCGCTGGCCCTGGTGGCCAAGCACCCCGAGGAGGTCCGGACGCTGGTGGCGCACGAGCCGCCCGCCTCCCAGGAGCTGCCGGACCGCGAGGCGGTGCTGGCCGCGAGCGTGGACATCAATCAGGCCTACCGGCGCAGCGGATACGGCCCGGCGATGGCGAAGTTCATCGTGCTCGTCAGCCACCAGGGCCCGTTCCCGGCCGATTTCGCCGGCCAGCCCGCCCCGAATCCCGCCGACTTCGGGTTGCCGGCCGAGGACGACGGCTCCCGCGACGACCCGCTCGTCGGGCAGAACATGATCTCGTGCAGCCACTACCAGCTCAATTTCGGCGCGCTCCGCACCGCATCCACCCGCATCGTCATAGGAATCGGAGCGGAATCGGGCGACATGATCCCTGGGCGCGCGGCTGCGGCCGTGGCCGGACGGCTCGGCACGGCGCCCGTCACCTTCCCGGGCGGCCACGACGGATTCCTCGGCGGCGAATATGGCCGGACGGGCGATCCGGACGCCTTCGCCGCCACCCTGTGTGAGGTCCTGGCCGGCTGATGTCGGGGGCTGCGGTTAGCGTGGCCCCATGGACGAGGTGGTGATCGACCAGCACGGGCGGCCCGAGCCGCCGCTGGAGGGCGACGAGACCGCGACGCTGCTCGGCTTCCTGGACTACCAGCGCGCGACGCTGGAGTGGAAGTGCCGCGGGCTGAGCGACGAGCAACTGCGGGTGGCGCTGCCGCCGACGACGATGACGCTGGGCGGGATGCTCAAGCACCTGGCATGCGTCGAGGACTCCTGGTTCACCGAGGTGGTCGCCGAGCAGCCGCCCCCCGAGCCGTGGGCCAGCGTGGACTGGAAGGCCGATCCCGACTGGGACTGGCATAGCGCGGCCAGCGACCGCGGCGACGGGCTGCGGGCCCTGTGGGCCGAGGCGGCCGGGCGGTCCCGGGCCGTGGTGAAAGCGCAGCTCGGCCGGGGTAAGGCCGAGGCGCTCGGCGACGCGCACCCGGCGTGGGGCGGCCAGGGGCGTGTCTCGCTCCGATGGGTCCTGGTGCACATGGTCGAGGAGTACGCCCGCCACAACGGCCACGCCGACCTGATCCGCGAGTCGATCGACGGCGAGACCGGCGAGTGAGGTATCGGCCGCAGGCCACCCCCGGCGGGCCGGTATCAGTCTGGTCTTAGCCGCCTTCGCCAGCCAGGCTGGCCCGCTTTGGCGAGGCAGGAGCAGAGCAATCGGCGGGGGCCACCGGGTCTAGCCAAAGGTGAAGCAGAAGGCCTGAGCCCCTGGATCGAGGAAGGTGATCTCGAAGGTGCGGTCGGTGATGGGGCCGGGCTGGCGGATCAGCTGGTACACCCGCTGCTGCGTAAACGTGCCGTTGCCATCGCCGTCGACGTCGCTTCCGTGCGCCTCGCCGGGGGGCTGTCCGTCAAGGAGGACGCGGCATCGCACCGGGCTGCCCGGCGCTGGCGGTCCCATGACGAGATTGAGGTCGCGGGCATGGAAGCGGCAGGCGATCCGCCCGTCCGCCGCGTTCAGCGTCGTCGGCTCTGCCTCCATGGTCCAGTCCCCCGACAGGGCCCACTGGTTGCGCTCCAGCCGCTCGGGGACGGTGTAGACGTGCGGCTTGCCCGGTACCGGGCCGCCGGGGGATGCGAAGCCCTCGGTCCGCTCGTAGCCGGTGTAGTTTTCTGCTGATCTCAAGGTGGCCCAGTCGGCCGGGGCCTCCAGGCCAGGGGCATCGACCGAGACAATGTCCGTACCTGCGCCGGTGGATCCGGCATCGGCCAGCAGCTGCTGGATGACCATTTCCGACTGGCCGTATTCGCCTTCGCCGAAGTGGTGATGCCGTATACGCCCCTCCGCGTCGGCGAAGTAGAGGGCGGGCCAGTAGTGGTTGCCGAAGGCAAGCCACACCGCGTAGTCGTTGTCGGTCGCGACCGGGTAAGTGATCCCCATGTCCTGGATGGCCTGCCGGACGTTATCGGCATTGTGCTCGAACGAGAACTCGGGCGTGTGGACGCCAATCACCACCAGTCCGTGGCTGGAATATTTCTCGGCCCAGGCCCGGACGTAGGGAAGCTGGCGCAGCCAGTTGATGCAGGTATAGGTCCAGAAGTCGACGACGACGACCTTCCCGCGCAGGCCCGCTGGTGTCAGCGGCTGCGAATTGAGCCAGCCGGTCGCGCCTTCAAAAGAGGCCAGCCCACCCTCATCGGGCAGCCGGGCCGGGGTCACGTGCAACCCGGCGGGCGTGCGCCAGAATCCTGTCATAACATTGCCCTCCCTGTAGCTGGATGTCCCGGCCTGGGCCTGGCCGGTACCTCGCGTGGCCGGCCTGGTCAGCGCAGCGTCTTGAACGACGCCCGCATCTCGGAGGAGAAGAGGTCTGGCTGTTCCCAGGCGGCGAAGTGGCCGCCTCGGTCGAGCTTGTTGTAGTGGATGAGGTTGTTGGGATACGCGCGCTCAGCCCAGCTCCGCGGAGCCTGGTAGAGCTCGTCGGGGAAGACGCTGATGGCGAACGGGATCGTGATGGGCTTGGCGTCGAAGAAGTCCGCCTTGTTCTCCCAGTACAGGCGGGCTGCGGAAACCCCGGTGTTCGTCAGCCAGTACAGCGTGACGTTGTCGAGTATGTCGTCTCGGGTGAGGGGGCTCTGCAGCTGTCCCTGAAGGGCCTTTCCCACGAGCCCGGGCTGGCCGGTGCCGTCGCCGTGGTCCAGCATGAACGCGGCCAGGTCGGCGGGTGAGTCCGCCAGCCCGTACAGCGTCTGCGGGCGCGTCGACATGATCTGCGCATAGGCCACGTGCGTGGCGTAGAAGCTGCTCAGCTGCTCGTATGCGCGCCGCTCCTCATCCGAGAGACCAGAAGGCGGCGGGTCGCCACGCTGGACCGCCTTGTTGATGGCGGCTGGGGCGGTACCAGGCATGTTGGAGTGAATGCCGAGCAACTCCGGTGCCGCCTGTATGCCCATCTGCTGCGTGACGGCCGCACCCCAGTCACCGCCCTGGGCCACGAACCGGGTGTATCCGAGGCGCTTCATCAGCTCGACCCAGGCGCGTGCGATGCGGACTGGGTCCCACCCTGTGGTGGCCGGCTTGGCGGAGAACCCGTGGCCCGGCAGCGAGGGAATGACCAGATGGAACGCGTCCCCTGCGCTCGCGCCGTGCGCTGTGGGATTGGTGAGCGGCTCGATGATCTTCAGCTGCTCGATGATCGAGCCAGGCCACCCGTGCGTGACGATCAGCGGCAGCGCGCCGGAGTGCTGGGAGCGGGCGTGGATGAAGTGAATGTCCAGCCCGTCGATCTCGGTCACGAAGTTCGGCAGGGCGTTCAGCTTCGCCTCACACTTGCGCCAGTCGTACTCCTTCCCCCAGTAGGACGCGAGCTCCTGCATCATCGCGAGCCGCATGCCCTGCGAATCATCCGTGACCGTCTCACGCTCGGGCCATCTGATCGCGTTTATGCGCCTCTGCAAGTCGGTGACCTCCTCTTCCGGGAACTCGATCCGGAAGGGGCGGATGGTGCTGTCATCGGCCGGCATGGACGTCTCCTAACGACGGTGCGATTAGGCGGGACCGCCGGGAGCCGCCCCCCGGCGGGATGGTGCTGGCGCCAGGGTGGCGCCTCGGGCAGCCCGTCGCGCCCGCGAAGGCGTTCGCCGGTGCCCTGGGTCAGGCGGTCCCACGGCGTTACCGGGGGGAGGCTGCCGGTCCGGCGTCCGAATAAGAGGTCAGGCATTAGCGGTTCAGGAGCTACTGCGAGAGTTGCCATCACCCAGCCCACGGACCCTTGGCGCCTGTGCAGGCAACATTCAAACATGCCGTAACGATCACCGGAACCCCGGGCTGGCCTGCCCCGGGGGTCTGGACGCGTGCCCTCCTGGTACCGCTCCGGCGGGCCGGATACCGCTCCGGCGGGCGCCCCCGATCACGAGGAACTTGCCAGTCGGAAAGCAAATTATTACGTGCGGTAGTCAAGGGGTACGCCTTTACCGCTGGCCTTTCTTGAGCGGGCGACATGGGCCCGGCCCGGACCACGAGATCGGGGCGGTATGGCCGGCCCGGCCCGCCCGGCGGCTCGCGCTAGTCGAACTCGGTCGGCAGGGACGGGTCGCGATGATGGGCCAGCGCCCGCTCGAGCTGGCGGTGATTGACGCGGCCGAGGGACAGCGGCGGCAGCGCGGACAGGCCGAACCAGCCGGTGTCCAGCGTCTCGAGCGCCGCCGGCGGTTGCACGACACCGTACGGGCGGCAGAGGAAGAACAGCTTGTACACGTGCACCGGCAGTGGCGGCGGATTGCCCTGGAGATCGCGGTCCCAGCAGGCGATCAGCTTCACCGCTGAGCTGTGGTACCCGGTTTCCTCGAGGATCTCCCGGGTGGCCGCGGCCGAGGGCGCGTCCCCGGGGTCGGCCCAGCCGCCCGGCACCGACCACCGGCCGTCGGCCCTCTCGCGCATCAGCAGCACCCGTTCCTGATCGTCGAAGATCACGCCGCGCACGTCGACCTTCGGCGTGGCATAGCCCGAGTCACGGCCGAGCTCTACGGCGAGCTCGTCGGCCGGCCGGCCGCTGAGCACCGACAGCAGCTCGGCCGCCAGCCGGCTCACCTGCCGGTACCGGTCCAGGTCGTAGTCGTTGCCGGCGTAGGTCAGCCCGTCTTGCGCCAGCGCAGCCAGCCTGATCCCGATCCGGCGCGCCGCGTCCCCAGCTGTCGTGGCCACCCGGGCATTATCACTTCTGGCGGCGCGGCCGCCACGGCAGCCCCCGCCGCCACGGCAGCCTCGCCGGCCGTCAGCTACGGCCGGCGAGGCGCGCGGGAGGATAGAACAATGGATACCGAGCGGTTCCTGACTGCGGCGTCCGCGTTGCTCGCGGTGCCCTCGACGGCTGACCGGCCCGAAGACCTGCACCGGGCGCTCAGTTTCGTGGTCGACTTCGTCGGGCCCGGCTTCACGGTGGAGCGGTTCGAGTCGGGCGGCAAGCCGAGCGCTCTGCTGTACCACGCGGCGGAGCGCCCGCATTTCCAGGTCATCCTCAACGCCCACCTCGACGTGGTACCTGCGCCACCCAGCCAGTTCCAGCCGCACCGCGACGGTGATCGCCTGTATGCGCGGGGCGCCCAGGACATGAAGGTGTCGGCGCTGGTAGAGGCGCAGGTTTTCCGCGAGCTCGCCGGTGCGCTGCCCTACCCGCTCGGGCTGCAGCTGGTCACCGACGAGGAGATCGGCGGGCGCAATGGCACCCTGCACCAGCTCGAGCAGGGTGTGAGTGGTGAGTTCGTCGTCATCGGCGAGCACAGCGGGCTGCGGATCGTGACCGACTCCAAAGGCATGATCACCGCGACCCTGCGCGCGGTTGGCCGCAGCGGCCACAGCGCATACCCGTGGCGTGGCGACAACGCGCTGGTCAAGCTGCAGCGCAGTCTGGCCAGGCTGCTGGCCGCCTACCCCGTGGCCACCGAGGAGGCCTGGCGCACGACCATGAATCTGGCCCGGGTCGAGACGCCTAACCACGCCTACAACCAGATCCCCGCCCTGGCGGAGGCGTGGCTGGACATCCGCTATCCCCCCGAAGACACCGACCTGAACGGCAAGACCGCCGAGGAGGTGGCCGCGTACCTGGCGGCCTTCTGTGAGCCGGGCGTCACCCCGGTGGTCCACCATGCTGATCCGCCGCACCACGCCGACCGGCGGCGCCCCGAGATCCGCAGCCTCCAGCAAGCCGCGGCCAGCCAGGGCTACCGCGCCGATTTCCTGCGCAAGCACGGGGCCGCGGACGGACGTTTCTACTATCAGCGGGGTACCGACGCCATCATCTTCGGCATCGGCGGTGACGGCCTGCACGGCCCCGATGAGTACGCCGACACCACCACCATCGTCCCGTACTACCAGGCGCTCAAGGAGTTCCTCCGCAATCCGGCCGCCGGGTAGGAGCGGGAGCGCAATATGCCCCATTGACGGCCGGTGCCGCCCCGGGGTGGTTCAACGGCCGGATTTGCTGACCCGTGCAAGCTAACCGGCAATTCAGCTTCCCAGCGTGCGCGCGTGCGGCTGGCGGGCGTGGGCGGACGGCATTTAGGTAACAGCACCCGCGTGGCCGCCAAAAGGAGCACGATGAGCTATAGGCGGCGGGCGGGCCTCCGCCACGGTGAAAGATCGCCACCAACCGGGCACCGAGCGCCGGCCAGCCGTACTCGGAGAGTTCCTGCGCAAGAAGGGAGGAGGAAAATGATCACCATTAGGCTGGCGGGCGCAGCGCTGGCCGCCGCGCTGATCGCGGGCTGCTCGGCTACGGGTGCCTCCGCGCCGGCTCCGTTACCGTCAGCGTCGTCGGTGTCAGCGGTGTCGTCGGTGTCACCGGCGGCAGCACCTGCCGCGACGCCCATCCCGACGGGCCCGCCGTTGACCATCAAGCAGGCCGGGCAGCTCTTTGCGCAGATCACAGCCCCGCTTAACCAGGCGATGGGCGTGTTCCAGGCGGACATCAATGATCAGCCGCCGTTCAGCCAGTTCGAGGCGGACGGGCGCGCGCTCATCGCGGCCGTCCGGATCAGCGAGGGCAAGCTCGCCGCCGCCAACTGGCCCGCGGAGGTGCAGCCCGATATCACGACGATGATGACCACCTTCGAGCCCGCGGAGATCGCCTGCGCCCAGGCACAGATCAACGCCGGGTCATACGCTGCCGCGCTGAATGCCGACGAATCGAATGTTCAGTGTGGCGAGGTGAATCAGGACGAGAGCGTCAGCGAGATCCGGACGATTCTGAATATTCCCGCATAAGGCCAGGCAGCCATTGGTGGCAAACGCCTTGGCCCCGCGGTGCCCCACCAGTAAGAGGCCACCAGTTCGAACAGCGCTGCGCCAACCTGATGCCGCCGGGCGCACGCCCCAGCAGCCAGGCTAGCGCACGCAGAAAGGCCGTTAACCGTTCCTGGTGGCCTCGCTACTGGTATACGAAGCTATTACCGGGCTGCGCCTTTCGATCCGTTCGCGCAATGCCGCACTAAATTACCTGCAAAGAATTGCCCACAGGAGCTCCGGACAGGCACTCCCGTTGGCAGCCTGGGCGTTTCACACGTAACGGACGCGGGCGCGCTTACCGGCGGACTCAGGCGGCATGCATGCGGAGCGGGCAACTCGCCGTGCTCGAGCCTGCCGCCCGGGTGGCCGCGGTGGCGCCCGCACGGCGGCGCCGTCCCGGCTGGGGGCTGATCCTTCCCCCGGTCGTGACGATGATCGTGATGCTGTGGGGGATCAGCGCGCCCTCCTACTGGCGCGACGAGTCGGCCACACTCTCGGCCACGGAGCGTTCCTACCCGCAGATGCTGGCCATGCTGCGCCACATCGATGCCGTCCACGGCCTCTACTACCTGCTGCTGTGGCCCGTCGTCCACCTGGCAGGCGCAGGGGAGTTCGACACCAGGCTGCCGTCGGCCATGGCTATGGCGGCTGCGGCGCTCGGCGTC
>Ga0187765_10000712_pt1 | contig 12368 bp, 14 predicted proteins | sample 0216_QUI02_MP05__3_FD_133018 | JGI IMG/M metagenome (GOLD analysis project Ga0187765, IMG submission 133018) | Tropical peat soil microbial communities from peatlands in Department of Meta, Colombia - 0216_QUI02_MP05_10_MG | ecosystem: Environmental > Terrestrial > Soil > Wetlands > Peat ...
ACCGAAGCGATGATTGTAACCGCCGCCGCAGCGCACCGCGTATTTCTCCAGCGCGCGCAGTCCGGGTGTGGTCTTGCGCGTGCAGATGATGCGCGCCTTGGTATGTGCGATCCGCGCGACGAAAGCCGCGGTCGCGGTGGCGATGCCGGAGAGATGGCCGAGAAAATTCAGCGCGACCCGTTCGGCGCCCAAAATCGCCCGCGCATTGCCGGAAATTGTCATCAGCTTGGCGCCGCGCTGAACCGGCGCACCGTCGCGCCCATGCGGCGCGATCGAAATATCGGGCTCGAGCCGCCGAAACGCCGCGGCAACCAGCGGCAGTCCGGCAATCACGCCGGCTTGGCGCACGATGAGCGCGGCGCGGCCGTCGCGATGCTGCGGGATGGTCGCAATCGAGGTGATGTCGCCGGCGCGGCCGAGATCCTCATCAAGGGCGCGCGTCACCGCCGCTTCGATTTCGAGCGGCGAAAGGAAGGCATCGGCGCGCAACAGCGAGCCAGGAAGAGCTTGGGCCTTGCCAGCCGGCTCGGGCGTTCGCATTCGGGCTTTCCTTGCCGCGGAATCCATAGTCACTGCCGGGAATTATGGCAAACGGTGCAGCTCCGGCGCGGCGGCTAAAGCGAAACGATTTGAGGTTGATTCGGTATTTCGCTTTAGCTTGTTGTTTGAGCATGATCTTTTCCGAAAACCGGTATCCACTTTTCGAGATCATGCTTAGGCCCACGCTACGCGAGCGGAACAGCCATGCACCGGGCGGTCCGGCATCTGGCAGTTTTCATTTTGGACATCCAGATTGGCTCTCTATGCTGCGCGGCTTTTAAAATCTTAGGTTTCGCCGGGGCGACATGAGCGACTTTTCCAAAACCACGGCCAGCAAGACGCTAGCGAGCTGGCGTACGCCGTGGCTGATCATCAGCTTCGGCTGCCTCATCGCGCTGATATCGTTCGGTCCACGGTCAACGCTTGGCTTTTTCTTGACGCCAATGTCGAGCGCCAATCATTGGGGCCGTGACGTCTTTGCGCTGGCGCTCGCGCTGCAGAACTTGCTGTGGGGCGTCGGCCAGCCGTTTGCCGGCATGATCGCCGACCGGTTCGGGACGGCGCGCGTACTGTGCGCCGGCGCGCTGATGTACGCGGCAGGGTTGGCGCTGATGGCACACGCCGACAGCGCGCCGCTGCTCGATGTTTCAGCCGGCGCCTTGATCGGCTTTGGTCTCTCCGGTACCTCGTTCATGGTGACGCTTGCGGCGTTCGGCAAGCTTCTGCCTCCCGAGTGGCGCTCGCGGGCGTTCGGTTTCGGCACCGCGGCAGGTTCATTCGGGCAATTCCTCTATTCGCCGGTCGCGGTGGCGCTGATCGACGCGTTCGGCTGGCAACAGACGCTCGTGGTTTTTGCAGTCAGCATGCTCGCGGTGCTGCCGCTGTCGGTGGCTCTGGCGACGCCGCCGTCGCAAGCTCAGCATGTCAGCAGATCGCAGTCGCTACGCCAAGCATTGGGCGAGGCTTTCGTCCACCGTTCCTATGTCCTGCTCGTGCTCGGCTTCTTCACCTGCGGCTTCCAGCTTGCATTCATCACTGTGCACATGCCTGCTTATCTTATCGATCGCGGCTTGTCGGCGCAGATCGGCGGCTGGACCATCGCCACCATCGGCCTGTTCAACATTATCGGTTCGGTCACCGCCGGCTGGCTCGGCGACCGCATGCCGAAACGCTATCTGTTGTCGTTTATTTATCTCATTCGCGCCGTGGCGATCCTGGCGTTCATTTCCTTCCCGGTGACGCCGGTCACCTGCCTGATCTTCGGCGCTACGATGGGCCTGATGTGGCTGTCCACCGTGCCGCCGACCAACGGCATCATTGCCGTGATGTTCGGCACGCGCTGGCTGGCGACGCTCGCCGGCTTCGCTTTTTTCAGCCACCAGGTCGGCGGCTTCCTCGGCGTCTGGCTCGGTGGCCTCGTGTTCGATCGCACCGGCTCCTACGATATGGTCTGGTGGCTGGCGATCCTGTTCGGCGTGCTCTCTGCGTTGATCAATATGCCGATCGTGGAGAAGCCGGTCACGCGCGTCGCCGCGATGCCGGCCTGAACGGGCCGCCCTCGATCCAATCCGATTTTGCCGAGTTGTTTTCGCCGCGCCGTCGCGCGTAAGATCATCGCATGGCGACCTTCAAGGCGATCGTCATCGACAAAGCCGACACCGGCCAGACGGTCCGTCTTACCGATTTCGACGAAAAAGACCTGATGGACGGCGACGTCACCGTCTGCGTCGAATGGTCGACGGTCAATTACAAGGACGGTCTCGCCATCACCGGCAAAGCGCCGGTGGTGCGGCGCTTTCCGATGATTGCCGGCGTCGATTTTTCCGGCACGGTCGAATCCTCCACCCGTCCGAACTGGAAACCTGGCGACGAGGTCATCCTCAACGGTTGGGGATTGGGCGAAACCCATCTCGGTGCCTTTGCCGAAAAAGCCCGTGTCAAAGGCGACTGGCTGGTCCGGCGTCCGCCCGGCATCAGCGCCCGTGAGGCGATGGCGATCGGCACGGCGGGCTATACCGCAATGCTGGCGGTGATGGCGCTGGAGCGCGCCGGCATCACGCCTGCGCGCGGGCCGGCGATTGTGACCGGGGCCGCCGGCGGGGTCGGGTCGGTTGCGGTCGCGCTCCTTGCCAAGCTCGGCTATGCCGTGGCCGCGTCGACCGGCCGGCCGGAAGAGGCGGCCTATCTGAAAGGACTTGGCGCCGGCGAAATCATCGATCGCAGTGAACTGACCGGTCCGGCGCGCCCGCTGGCCAAGGAGCGTTGGGCCGGCGGCATCGACGCAGTCGGCTCGACCACGCTTGCCAATGTGCTGTCGATGACCCGCTATGGCGGGGCGGTTGCCGCTTGCGGCCTTGCCGGCGGCATGGATCTGCCCACCACCGTGGCGCCTTTTATCCTGCGGGGGGTGTCGCTCATCGGCATCGATTCCGTGATGTGTCCGCTGCCGCACCGAGAAGCGGCCTGGCGCCGGCTCGAAGCCGACCTCGACCGCAAAAAGATCGCGGCTATGGTAAACGAAATCGGTCTTGAGGACGTTATTGTTGCGGGTCGCCGTATCGTCGAGGGCAAAGTGCGCGGACGTATTGTGGTAAAAATCAGGTAAACGGAGCGGCCGAATTGCTCATTTCGGCCATGATGCGGGGCTGTGTTATGGTAAGGGGACGATTAAGAAATGTTGTTAACATCGTCCTAGCTAAGAAACGTTGGTAACATCGTCCTAGCTCTCGGGGTGGAGTGCTCGATGTTGGTGCGCTGCGTGTTGGTCTGTGCGTCGGCTGTGACGGCCGTCTTGTTGGGTCTGGGGCAGGGGATTGCCGAGGAGCTTGGACCGGAGCAAGCGCGCGCCTTCGTCGTCGGCAAGCTGTTTGCCTATACCTGTTTCGAGGGCACGTCCGGGGTGGGCCGGATCTATTCCGACGGCTCGGTGGTCGGCACCATCAAAATCCGCGGCCAGGGCGAGACCCGCTTTGCGGCACTGCCGGCCGGCACGATTAGGGTTGATAGCGGGGCGATGTGCGCGCATCTGGCCGGCCTGCCGTTCACCCCGTGCTTCCGGGTGGAGAAAATCGACTACCGCAGCTTCCGCGGCTCGCTCTCCGGCTTGAGCTTTGCCTATTGCGATTTCTATCAGCACAATCCGCGCGGCCACCTGATCAGCAGCAGCGCCGAGCAACGCACGACGGCGGCGAGCCCAGTTGCCAATGTCCGTCCGGTGCTGCGCCCGTCACTGGCGCAATAGCGGGCGTGGTTCGAGGCCCGGCGTCATCCTGAGGTGGGAGTGAAGCGAGCCTCGAAGGAGGACGCCGGGCACCTCACCATGACGCATATCACTCCAGATCGAGTCGGAACGGCGCCGCTTCCGCGGTGAGGTCGCCGCGTCCGATCGTTTCGATCGCCGCGATCATGCGGCCGTCGCGACCGAGCAAACGATCAGCGAGTGAAACGATGAGCGCATTCGGAGTCGCGGTCGGCGAGGCGCGCCGCAGCGCCTGCGCGATGCTTTCTTCGTCGCGCCGCGGATTGAGCGCGCAGACGGTCGCAAAGGCGCTCGCGGTCGAGCGGCTGATGCCCATGTAGCAGTGCACGACCAGCGGCGCGCGCCGATCCCATTCGCGCACGAAATTCAGAAGATTGCTGACGTGTTCCTCCGCCGGCACGATGTAGCCGTCGAGCGGCGCCGAGATGTCGTGCAAGCGCAGCCACAGATGATTTGCCGGCGCGATGCACGACGGCCGCGCCACGCGCGCTTCATCGCCGATCAGCGACACGATATGCCGCGCGCCGGTCTGTTCGACCGTTTCTATAAGCCGGGCCAGGGAGCAAACATGAATCATCGTCGGGGGAACCGTTTTATATATGTAGGTATCGGAAGGCCCTATTCATAGAGGATTCGCGATTGGCGCAAGTGAGACTTTGTCGCGACGCGTTATGCGCGAACGAACCGGTTAAACCGTTCGAGGTAGCGCGCTTGCGCGGTCTCGGCCGGCCAGGGTTTAAGATAATCGCGCTCCATCGCGGCGGAGAATTTCGGCGGATGGCCGAAGAAGCGGCGCGCCTCGGCGGCGTCGAAGCCGGCAAGCCGGGTTGCTTCGAGGAATGCGGCTTGGCGGTCGGCGGCCTTGATCAGCGATTCGATTGCCGGCGGCGTGGTAGCGGCAAGCCCGAAGCGCAGGTGAATGGCGGTCAGAATCCGCAGCTCGATCGCCTTATACGCATCGCCGATCACCGCCTTGAACGGCGAGATCATGTCGCCGATGACATATTCGGGAGCGTCGTGAAGGAGGATCGCGAGCCGGCAATGGTGGTTGAGCCGCGGCGAGCGGGCGCGTGCTAAAGCTTCAACGAAGAGGCAATGCTGCGCCACTGAATAGATATGGGAGCCGCTGGTCTGGCCGTTCCAGCGCGCCACACGGGCGAGCCCGTGCGCGATGTCCTCGATTTCGATGTCGAGCGGCGAAGGATCGAGCAGATCGAGCCTTCGTCCCGAGAGCATGCGCTGCCAGGCGCGCGGGGCGGGGGCGGCGCGGACCGATGGCTTCGCCGCTTTCTTCGGGCGAAGGGCCATTTAGTTTTTGAAATCCTGCACCGCGAACCTTTGCACCGCCAATTTTTGTACGCCTTCGTGGCGATAGCAGGTGACCAGATGATCATTGACCATGCCGACGGCCTGCATGAAGGCATAGACAATGGTCGGCCCGCAGAACTTGAAACCGCGCTGCGCCAGTTCCTTGGACATCGCGCGCGATACCGCGGTCTCCGCCGGGACCTGGCGAGTGCTGCGAAAGCGATTGACCTTGGGTCGGCCGTCGACGAAATCCCACAACAGCTTGGAAAAGCTCGGGCCCTTTTCCATCACTTCGAGCCAAGCGCGCGCCGAGAGCACCGCGCCTTCGATCTTGGCGCGGTTACGCACGATGCCGGCGTCGCGCATCAGCCGTTCGACCCTCGGCTTTCGGTAACGCGCAATCTTTTCCGGAGCGAAGTCGTCGAAAGCGCGGCGGAAATTCTCGCGTTTGCGCAGGATCGTGATCCACGACAATCCGGCCTGGAAACCGTCGAGCACGAGTTTTTCGTATAGCGCGCGATCGTCATATTCTGGCACGCCCCACTCCTCGTCGTGATAGGCGACATAGAGCGGATCCTGTTTGGGCCACGGACAGCGCAACAGATTGTCGACAGCTTGCGCGCTCATTCGGCGGCCTTGATCGCACCGGGGAACGCAAATCGCGCCCAATCGGGCTTGATGAGGCGAATGGGTATGCCGCCGGCAGCGAGTGCACCTGCTTGCGCCTCGGCGACCCGATCGAGCCGAATGAGCGCGATGCCGCGGCCATCCGCCGCCGAACCCATGGTGCCGACCTGGCGATCGCCGGCGGTAATCGGAGCGCCATGTTGCGGCCTGGCGCCATCATAGCGCAGCGCCACCGCGCGCGTGCGCGCGATGCCGCGATGCTCGATGCGCGAGACCACCTCCTGGCCGACATAGCAGCCTTTGGCGAAATCGATGCCGCCGAGCTGATCCATGTCGGCTTCGTGCGGAAAGGCATCGCCATAAGCGAAATCAACGCCGCCATGCGGTACGCCAAGAGCGATGCGATGCGCCTCATAGTCCTCGGCGCCGACGAGCGTCGCGCCAAGCTCGCTCGCCGCCGCGGCGGCGCGGTGCGGTGAAATCATGAGACGAAGCCCAAGCGCCGGCAGGCGCGGATCGGCATAGCACAAGCCCTGTTTGGTCGTGCGGTTCTTGGCCGAATCCTGGCCATCCCAGACCGCAAGCACGCCGAGCGTTTCGGTGAGATCCTCGATCAGGACTTTGGCGCGCAATTTGTAGAGATTGAGCTTGTCGAGAAGCGTTGAAACCAAAGCGCGCGGGACGTCGAGAAAGAATCCGCCGCCATCGGCCTCCGGCGCTTCGCACAGAAAGAAATCGGCGATGATTTTTCCTTGCGGCGTCAGCAGCGCACAGAAGCGCGCCGTGCCCGGCGCCAGGTTGAGAACATCCGCGGTGACGAGCCCATGCAGGAATTTGCGGGCGTCGTCGCCGACAACTTTCATGACCCCGCGGTCGGGGAGGAGGGCGGCTTTCATGATTTATGCCTATGCCGGTCGCCAACGGACTGCAAGGCAGGCCAAAATCTCAGCCATCGAGTGTCAGGGCTTTTTCCCTCCCCCAGCCAAGCGGTGGGGAGGGATAGCGAATAGCGCGTTAGCAGCTATGAGCAGGGTTGGGGTGAGCAAAGTACCCCGACGCAGGAACAAAGTGAATTCTATGAAACGCTTACTGGCGCGACAGCTTGACGGAGAATTCGCCGTTGCGGATGCGCTGGCCGAGATTGTCGGCATAGCGGGCGGTGGGTTCCTCGCCATAGGTCGCGATCAGTTCGGCGAAGGCGAGAAACAGGGCGGTCTGGGCCAGGCAATCGCCTTCGATGCCGTCATGGACCGCCTCGGCCCACGCATCCTGAAGATAGCCGAGCGCCAGACGTTTCTGGTCGCTATCGGCCAAGGCGCCGCGAGGCGCAAGATTTTGCGTCGCTGTCGTCATCCCCGTCGCATCGACTGTTAAGGCGTTCCCCACGGATCTAACAAGCTCACGTTAGCAGCCATAAGCGGCCGTTGTGGCCGAACCTTGGGGCAGGGTTAATGGGTCGATCTGCCTCTTTTTAACGATTGCGAGCCGGAGGACTCGCGCAATTCTAATTCGCGTAGCGGGCGGTGATGTCGCGCGCGATCTTAGCGCCTTCTTCCAGATAGCGCTTAATGACGATGTCGGCGGCGGGCGTGCAGTTGCGATAAGTCTGCTGAAAACCGCGATAGCCACGATTGAAACTTGCGACCATCTGATCGCGACGGGTGCCGCTCGGCGCTTCGGCATCGATCAGCGCCTGCGCCTCGTTACGCCATTTCGGGCCTTCATTGCTGTTGCAAATGCCGCGCAGGAAATGCAGTGCGCCCAAAATTTCCGACAGCCGCTGCAAATCTGGATCGTAAGGGGTGGACTGATCTTGCGCTGCCGGCTGCGCGGGCGCCGACGTTTGTGACGGCAATTTGGGGGTGGACGGGGTCGATGGTCGCGGCGCCTGTTGCCGGTACGGCGAGCCCCAGCCGCCTCCGCCCCAACCGCCTCCGCCCCAACCGCCTCCGCCCCAACCGCCTCCGCCCCAACCGCCCCAGCCTTGCGCTTGCGCCGGCGCGGCGGCAAGCCACAGCCCGACGGCAACAACAGCGGTGAGGCGAAACGCGAACATGCCCCGCAACATAATGCAGACGAAGCGCACGGCAAGCCTCATGCAAGCCTCATGAAACCTTCGCGCAGGCCCAATTGGCGTCGCCAATCAGCGCGCGAGCGCGACGCGTTCGGCCGCGGCTGCAACGATCTGTACGAGGCCTTCGGTGGTTTTGAGCCCGGCAAGCGCGTCGGGCTTGCGCCAATCCGCTTCGGCGAGTTCCTCGCTCAGCGCAATTTCGCCTGCGATCCAGCGCGCCGCAAACGGCAAAATGACGAAATGGCGTTCGACGCGGCCGGCGGCATCGCTAGCGATCGCCTCGCGAAACCCGACCAGGCCCAGCGGCGCGATCGCAAGCCCAGTTTCCTCGCGCACTTCCCGGATCACTGCGTGTTCCAGGGTTTCTCCGAGTTCGACGCCGCCGCCCGGCAGCGTATAGAGCCCATGCGCCGGCGGCCGCGCCCGCCGCACGATCAGGACGCGACCGTCGCGGAAAATCGCTGCGCTCACCGCCAGATAGGGCCGCGTTGGATAAGTCCGCGCGTTTTCCGTGGCGCTCATTAAATTTTTGCCCAATCCGTCTTATATCACGCGAGCAACTGGTGTCCCGGTTCCGAAGTTCGCAAGGCTTTGCGGTACCTCCGATGCGAACTTCGGAATCAAAGGGACACCAGCAAATTTGAGATTGTGGGTTTTGGATTTGAAGTTCCTATCCGCGCCAGCCGCTTAAATCGTAGGACCTTCAAATCCACCACACTAGCGGGTTGAGCGACGACATGTGCGGACGTTACGTCATCTTCTCCACGCCGGAGGCGATCCGCGCGCTGTTTCGCTATGGCGAGCAGCCGAATTTTCCGGCGCGCTACAACATCGCGCCGACCCAGCCGATCCCGATCGTGCGGCTCCTCGACGGCAAACGGTCCTTCGCACTGATGCGCTGGGGCCTGTTGCCGTCCTGGGTCAAGGAGCCGAAGACGTTTCCACTGCTCATCAATGCGCGCAGTGAATCCGTCCTCGACAAGCCGGCATTTCGCAACGCCATGCGGCGGCGACGCTGCCTCGTGCCGACCGACGGCTTTTATGAATGGCAGGCCGGCGGCCCGGCCGCGGCGCCGAAGCAGCCTTATTTCGTGCGCGCCAGGCGCGGCGCGGACGGTGCGGCGGCGCCGCTCGCGTTCGCCGGCTTGTGGGAGACCTGGACCGGACCCAACGGCGAAGAACTCGACACCGCCGCGATTATTACCACCGACGCCAATCGCACGTTGTCGGCATTGCATTCGCGCATGCCGGTCTTCATCCCGCCGGAAGATTTCGAGCGCTGGCTCGATTGCGATGGCGTGCCGGCCGAGGAGGCGGCGACGCTGATCAAGCCGGCGGACGAGGCGCTGCTCGAAGCCTATCCGATCTCGCCTTCGGTCAATCGGGTTGCCAACGATTCCGAGGCGCTGATCGCGCCGCTGTCGTCGCCCGTCGGCGCCGAACAGCAGACGCCGCCGCGGCCGAAAGCGCGGAAAATCAAAAAATCCGACGACCAGCCGACGCTGTTTTAGCGTGTGATGCTATTTGGGCGCTCCTCATCGAGGAGCGCAAGCGATGAAGCACTCCAGATTTGCAAACTCGGAGTCCTCTGGATTGCTTCGCTTTCGCTCGCAATGACCAAGTTGCCTCACTTCAGCCGATGCGGATAGCCGATATCCGAGGCGGCGCGATGATCGCTGGCGAGATAGGCATAAAGCGCTTCGCGCTCGCGGCGGCGCCGGCACCAAGCGGCAAATCTGGCAAAGGTGGTGCGCAGAAAGTCGGCGATCCGCGCCGCCGGCGATCGCGGCGGATTGAGAATAACGCTCAAAGCCTGCGGCGCTGCGTCGGCAAGATTGCGATTGGACATGACACGCGCTCCAAGAACAACATGAGCGCAATCTGATTGCTTGGCGCCGCCGCCGCCACCCGATTGCTGCTTGCCGCGCTGCATTGTTCTGGCCGACGACGGTGCTAGCTTAGCGGCAGAGCCGGGAGGGAAAGGATGGCGATAAAAGAGCGGTCCCGCGGGGGCGCGCGCGGAGCAAGCCGAAATCTTCTCCCTCGCCCCGCTTGCGGGGAGAGGGTCGGGGTGAGGGGGCGTGGCCGTTGCGCTCAGAATGGCGATAACGCCCCCTCACCCGGATTACTCCGCAATCCGACCTCTCCCCGCGCAGCGGGGAGAGGTAAGCTTCCACGCCGCGCATTTCTGTCCTTGCTCGCCGCCGCGCTGATCCGCCCGCGTGCGGCGTGCGCGCAAGCGGATTGGCCGACACGGCCGGTGCGCGTGATGGTGCCTTATCCGCCGGCAGGCGGCGCCGACACCACCGCGCGCATCGTCTATGCCCGGCTCAGCGAGAATCTCGGCCAGCAATTCGCCATCGAAAATCGCGGCGGTGCCGGCGGCACGATCGGCGAGGAAGCGGTCGCGAAATCCGCGCCGGACGGCTACACGATCCTGCACGACGCCACCGCCTTTTCGATCAACGGTTCGCTCTATTCCAATTTGCCGTTCGATTACCGCAAGGATTTCGATCCGGTCTTTTTGGTGGCGCTGGTGCCGAACATTCTCGTGGTGACGCCTTCAGTGCCGGCGAATACGGTCGCCGACGTCATCGCGCTTGCCAAAGCCACGCCCGGCGGCATCGACATGGCTTCGTCGGGCAACGGCACGCTGCAGCACCTTTTGCTCGAACTGTTTCGCCAGCGCACCGGAATCACCATCAATCACGTGCCCTATCGCGGCGGCGGCTTGGCGCTCACCGACGTCATGGCCGGGCAGGTGAAATTTTTCTTTGCTAATGGTTCATCGGCGTTCGGCCTGATCAAGGGCGGCAAGATCAAGGCGATCGCGCATACCGGCAAGGGCCGGCTCGCCAGTCTGCCGGACATTCCGCCGATGTCCGACACGTTGCCGGGCTTCGAGGGCTATGACTGGAACGGCGTCTTCGTCCCGCACGGCACGCCAGCCCCGATCGTTCAGAAGCTCAATGCCGCGCTCAATGCGGCGATCGTTTCGCCGCAAGTCACCGCGCGCTTCGCCGAGCTCAATATCGAGTCGCGGCAGAATTCGCCGGAGGACTTTCGCGTCTATGTCGAAGATCAGATGGCGCTGTGGAGTCGCGTGGTGAAGGAAGCGAATATCAAATTGGGATGACTACACAGATTGAACCTCCCCATATTGCTGGACCGGTGCCGCATCCGCGCCGTCCGCTGATCAAACCGCCGCCGGGCGCGTGGGACACCCATGCCCATATCTTCGGCCCGTCGGACAAATTTCCCTATCAACCCGGCCGCGGCTACACGCCGCCCGATGCTCCGGTCGAGCGCTTCATCGCGCTCCTCGATCAACTCGGCTTTGCCAACGGCCTTGTCGTGCAGGGCAACGCGCATGTCTATGACAACCGCGTCGTGCTCGATGCGCTGACGCGATTTCCGGCGCGGCTGCGCGGCGTCGCCATCACCGACGCTCGCATCAAGCCCGAACAGTTACGCGACTGGGATAAACGCGGCATGCGGGGTTTGCGCTTTCATCTGTTTCCGCAACGGCCGAATTACATCCGCGGCGTTGGCCTCGATGTCTTCGAAGTGTTTCGCAACACTATGGCCGAGCTCGGCTGGGTGGTGCAGTTCTTTTGCGATCACACGATGCTGGCGCCGACCGCACCTGCTTTGCGCGAGATCGCGCGCGATATGACCGTGATCGTCGATCATCTCGGCATGGTGCCGGCAGGGCAGGGCGTGAACGATGCCAATTTCCAGGCGCTGCTCAAGCTCGTCGGCGACGGCCATGCCTATGTGAAGCTGTCCGCGGTCTATCGCCTGTCCAAGCAATTTCCCGATTATCCGGATGCCAAGCCGCTGCACGATGCGCTCGTCGCCGCCAATCCGGAGCGGCTGATGTGGGGCACCGACTGGCCGCATCCCTCGATCGCGGCCGAGGTCATGCCCGACGACGGCCATTTGCTCGATTTATTTTTTGACTGGACGCCGGATGCGCAATTGCGCCGCCGCATCCTGGTCGACACGCCGGCGCGGCTGTTCTGCAGGTGACGGAAATCCTTATGGTGACTGCCGGATAATTCTTTCGATTTACTCCCCCGTCCATTGCGGCGGGCGCTTGTTGAGGAAGGCGTCGAGCCCTTCGCGGAAATCGCGGCTCATGTAACACATCAGGATCAGATCCTCGCCTTCCTCGCGCGACAGCCGACGCGTGAGCCGCACCAGAGCCTGTTTGGTAGCGTTGAGCGTGAGCGGCGCGTGGCCGGCGATCAGTGTCGCCAGTTCATCGGCGCGTTGGCGCAGCGCCGGCAAATCTTCGACGACTTCATTGAGGAGCCCGAGGTGAGCTGCTTCCTCGGCGCCGACGAGGCGGGCGGTGAAGATCAGATCCTTCACCCGGGCCGGCCCGACCAAAGCGGTCAGCCGGCTGATGCTCGACATCGACAGGCAATTGCCGAGCGTGCGCGCGATCGGAAATCCGATCCGCGCGGTCTTGGTGCCGATACGCAGATCGCAGCACGCGGCGATGCCGGCGCCACCGCCGGTGCAGGCGCCGTTGATCGCGGCGATGGTGGGCAC
>Ga0187765_10000713_pt1 | contig 12368 bp, 12 predicted proteins | sample 0216_QUI02_MP05__3_FD_133018 | JGI IMG/M metagenome (GOLD analysis project Ga0187765, IMG submission 133018) | Tropical peat soil microbial communities from peatlands in Department of Meta, Colombia - 0216_QUI02_MP05_10_MG | ecosystem: Environmental > Terrestrial > Soil > Wetlands > Peat ...
CGGCCGAAGTCTACAGTCGCCTCAAAATTTGCACCACGCGAGATCGCGAGGAGGTTGCCATGGAGGAGATCTTCCCTGTCGGCGCCGGTGTACTGCTGGGCCTGGTCATCGGCTGGGCTGTCCCCGGCCGATTCCGAGGATGGCTCCTCGCCATCGGGAGCCTCGTGATCGGGGCGCTGGCAAGCTGGGTCAGCGGCGAGCTGGCGGTGAGCTGGCTCTACCTCCTGGTCGACGTCGGCCAGGTGTTGCTGGCGGGAGGGCTCAGCTGGCTCCTGGCGGTGCGCTGGCGGCGCTTCGTCGGCCTCGCCCGCCGCGAGGTGTGACCCTCTCCTCGATTGGCAGACCCGACCCCTAGATCCACCCGCCTGCGAACGGGATGACCTGGCCGCAGAAGAAATCGGAGTCGTCACATGCCAGGAACACGCAGAGCTTCGCGGATTCCTCCGGCCGCGCGAGGCGCCCCGCGGGCACGTTGCGGATGACGCGGGCGAGCTTGTCGGGGTGCCCGGTGACCTCGGGTCCGAAGTAGGTGGGGTTCTCGACGAAGTTCTGCGCGATCGCGTTCACCTGGATGTTGTGGCACGCGACCTCGCGCCCGACGGCCCGGGTCAGGCCGTTCGTGCCCGCCCGCGCGGCCGAGTAGGCCGCATAGTTCGGAAGCCCCGGGATCGCCACCGCCGAGGTGATGTTCACCACCTTGCCGTGCCCCTGGCGCTTCATGACGCGGATCGCCGCGCGCAGGCAGTAGAAGGGCTCGTCGTAGAGGCGTGCGGCCATCGACCGCCACGTCTCGTCGGAGATCTCGTCGATGGGTCCGCCGACGGGCGGGGGCTCGAGTTGTTCACGAGGACGTCGAGCCGGCCGTGACGCTCCGCCACCGATCGCACCACCCGGTTGGCCTCGCCGGAGACGGTGAGGTCGCCGGTCACCACGGTCGCCTCTCGGCCGTGCGCGCGGGCCAGGGCGCCCTGGGCGCGGGCCTCGGTCCGCTCGTGGAGCGCGAGAATCGCGCCCTCCTTCGCGAACTCCTCGGCGCACGCGGGGCCCATGTACTGGCCCACGTTGGTGACCAGGACGACCTTGCCGGTGAGCCGCATGTCGCGCCGGTATCCTACCGGGGAAGGGACGGGCGAGCAATCCGACGGCACCGTATCGGGGCCGTGGCTTCCTGCGTGGATCGCACGCGCCCGCGGTCCGCGCTACGCTCGGACTCCACGGGGAGGTGACGGCCATGGAGACAGAGCGACGATTGCGGGAGCTCGGCATCGAGCTGCCGGATTTCGGGCCGGAGACCTACTACGGCGCCGGCTACGGCAAGATGAAGCCCTTCCACCGGACCGGGAGCCTGCTCTTCCTGTCCGGCCACATCCCGGAGCGCGACGGGGGCTTGCTCCATCCAGGCCGGCTGGGCGACACGGTGACCCTCGAGCAGGGGTACGAGGCGGCGCGCCTCACCGGGTTCAATGTTCTCGCGGCGCTCAAGCAAGCCGTAGGTGACCTGGACCGGGTCGTGGCCATCGTGCGGTCGCTGAACTTCGTTGTCTGCGCGCCGGACTTCTACGAGGTGCACCGGGTCGCGAGCGGCCTCTCCGATCTCCTGGCCGAGGTGCTGGGAGCGGAGCGGGGGATCGGTGGCCGGGCCACGATCGGAGTCATGAGCCTTTCGCGGAACGCCTGCTTCGAGACCTGGCTCACCGCGGAGGTGCGCTAGCCGGCCCCGAGAGGGAAGGCGGGGCGTCCTGCGGTGGGCCCAGTGCCGCGGGATCTCGGTCAGCGGACGCGGGCGCCGCCCTTGAAGACGGCAGCCACCCGCGAGAGGTGCTCGACGTCCGAGAGCGGATCGGCGTCCAGCACCAGGAGATCGGCGGCCTTGCCGGACTCCACCGTTCCCACCTCGCCGTCGAGGCCAAGGAGTCGCGCGGCGTTCCGGGTCACGACCTGGAGCGACTCCATCGGCGTGAGCCCCGCCAGCCGGGCCAGGTGCACGTTGTACTCGAGATGGCCGAACTCGGTGTCGAACGGGCCGGCGTCGCTCCCGAAGGCCATCCGGTCGACGAGCCCCAGGCCGCGCAGCGCGCCGATTACCGGAAGGAAGTGATCGAAATACCGCTCGAGGTTGGCGAGCTGGGTCTCTTCGTTCTCGGTGAGCCCGACCTCCGCGGCCTTCCGCCGGAGAAGTAGCACGGTATCCCACCCACTCGACTGGGGGTTCAGGTCGAGAAACGCCGACGAGGCAGCCAGCTTCTCGGCGACGCGCGGGTCGAGACGCGGGAGCCCGGTCGGCGCGCCCGCCCCGCCCATGTCCACGACCTCGCCGGGCGCGAGGAACTCGACGTGCGCGATCGCGTCGACCCCGGCCAGGACGCAGTTCTCGATGGACTGGGTCGAGCGCGCGTGGGCGACCGTGCGACGCTCGAGCGCGTGCGCGGTGTCGACGGCCATCCGGAGCTCGTCCACCGTGTACGAGGCAAGGTAGGGGATCCCGCCGCGCGTCCCGCCGCCCGAGGCGACGACCTTGATGACGTCGGCGCCCTCGGTGACCAGGATCCGCACCTCGCGGCGGATCTCGTCGAGCGTGTCGGCGGCACTCCCGCACCAGTGGAGATGGCCGCGGCTGTGGGTGATGGCCCGCCCCGCGATCTGGAGACGCGGCCCAGGGAAATACCCCCGCCGGATCGCTTCCCGAACCCAGAACATCGTGCGGCCCCTGGCCGCGCAGTCGCGGACCGTCGTCACCCCCGAGCGGAGGTGGAGAGTGAGCTGGCGCATCGCGGTCAGTGTGAGGAGCTCGTCCGGATCGACGAGGCTCGCCTCGAGATCACGACGGTCGGAGGGCAGGGTGGGATGGGCGTGGACGTCGATCAGCCCCGGCATGACGACCTGGCGCCGGAAGTCGAGTACGGGCCAGCCCTCGCTCGAGTGCGCGTCGGCGGGCCCGACCGCGGTGATGCGTCCAGCATCGACTCGGACGACCACGTCGGAGACCGGGGGACCACCGCGGCCGTCGATGAGGAGGCCGGCGGCGATCGCGAACCGCGATCCCGGGTCCACGGACGATCCGAGCCCGCTCACGCCGAGAGTCTCACGCGGAGAGTATAGGGCGCGAGCGGCATTCCCGGGGACGTGCGCCGGACACGGCTGCCATCGAGCGCGCGGCTAACGCGGGGACGGCTCGAAGAGGCGCCGGAAGAACGAGCGGACGGCGGCGGCGGGGCCGTGATCGGGGCAGGAGTCCTGCGGCTCCGTCGAGGCGAGGAAGGCCTCGTGGATGACGACCGGGCACCACGCGGTGGCGAGCTTGCCGTTGCCCGCGTCGATGTCCCGGAACGTGATCGAGAGCGGCGGCTCCGGGAGCGATGGCGGGACCACCTGGAGCGCGGTGCGCATGAAGTCCGCCCAGATCGGGAGCGCGGCCTGGGCGCCCGAGAGCCGGAGGACGTCGCGCTGGTCGTATCCGACCCAGACCAGTGCGACCAGGCGGGGCGTGTAGCCGACGAACCACGTGTCGCGCCCCTCGTTCGTCGTCCCGGTCTTCCCGGCGACGGGTCCCTCGACGCCGAGCGCCCGGGCCGAGGCGCCGGTGCCGTGATCGATGACGCCGCGGAGGATGTGCGTGACCAGGAACGCCTCCTCCGCACGGAGCCCCAGGCTCCGGTCGATACGCGGCTCGCTCACCTCACCCTCGCGATCCACCACCGCGCGAAGACCGGACGGCCGGAGCCGGTCGCCGCCGTTGGCCAGCGCGCCGAACGCCGACGCGAGCTCGATCGGTGTCACCTCGAAGCTGCCGAGGGCGAGAGCCGGCACCGGGTCCATCGGGCTCGTGAAGCCCGCGTCGCGCGCCACCCGGATGATCGTGTCGTAGCCCACGGTCTCCGCCATCCACACTGTCGCGGCGTTCAGCGATTGCTCGAGCGCCCGGCGGACGGTGACCGTCCCCTCGTACCGGTTGTCGTAGTTGCGAGGGGTCCACGCGTTCTTCCCAGTGCCGATCGTGAGCGGGCGATCCTCGAGGAGCGAGGCCGCCGTGAAGTTGGGCGGCTCGCCTCGCGGACCCTGGCCGAGTGCCGCCAGGTACACGAACGGCTTGAAGGCCGAGCCCGGCTGCCGCCGCGCCTGCACCACCCGGTTGAACTGGCTCTGGCCGTAGTCGCGGCCCCCGACCATGGCGCGGATCTCGCCGGTGCGGGGATCGAGCGCGACGATCGCGCCCTGGAGCCGCGTCGTGGGATCGGTACGCCGGAGCGCCTTGTACTGCCCTTCCAGACGGTCGAGCCCTCGCACCAGCGCGGCCTCGGCCGCCCGCTGGAGGATGGGGCTCAGCGTGGTGTAGATCCGGAGGCCGCTCGACGACGACTCGTCGGCCGGCTGGACCTGCTCGACCTGTCCCCGCACCCAGTCGGCGAAGTACGGCCCGAGGGCGTTGATGGCGTTCCCGCGCTGGACGATCAGGCGCTCCTGGGTCGTCCGGGCCAGGGTCTTCTCGTCGACCATCCCGAGGTCGCGCATCCGCCGGAGGACGGCGTTCCGCCGGTCGCGCGCGCGATCCGCGTGCTGGACGGGCGAGTACGTGTTGGGCGCCCGGATGATCCCCGCGAGCGTGGCGGCCTCGCCGAGGGTGATGCGCTCCACGTCCTTGCCGAAGAAGCTGCGCGACGCGGCGCCCATGCCGTACACTGCGAAGCCGCCGTGCTGGCCGAGGTAGATGCCGTTCAGATAGGCGGAGAGGATCTCGTCCTTCGAGTAGCGGCGTTCGAGCGAGACGGCGAGCGCCGCCTCCTGCAGCTTTCGTCCCCAGGTGCGCTTCGGGGTGAGCACGAGGTTCTTGACGAGCTGCTGGGTGAGCGTGCTGCCGCCCTGGGCGACTTGGCCTCGTCGGAGGTTCACCCAGACCGCCCGCGCCACCGCTCGCACGTCGACCCCGTGATGCTCGTAGAAGCGATGATCCTCGGCGGCCATCACCGCCTGGACGAGGTGCTTCGGCATGCTCGCCAGGGGAACCGGATGGCGGAGCTGGTTGGCCGCGCCGCCGAGCCCGGTGAGACTCTCGGGCTCGAGCTCGATCTCGTCGAGCGGCTCCCCGGCGACGGTGACCAGCTGGCGGATTCGGTCGCCGTCCACGAGGAGCCGGATCGGCAGCGCGGGACGCGTCGCGCGGGGATCGTCGCGGGGGCGGAGGTTGACCTCCCAGAGCGCGGGGTCCCGATGGAACTGCCCCGGCGCCGTTGGGGAGGACTGGGTCTCACGGTAGCCCAGGCGTCGGAGAGTGCCCGAGAGGTCGGCGGCCTCGATCGAGACGCCCGGGGTGAGCACCTGGCCCGCGGCGTAGATGAGCGCCGCGTCCTCGATCCGGGACAGGTCGACGCCGGCCGCGGTCCGCCAGGTCCAGATGCCGAAGGCCAGCGGGGGACCAAGGATGACGACGGCGGCGAGGGCGACCACGAGCCCGCGTCGGCGCCGGGCCACGCGGGCCAGCTCGGTCAGGCGGTCGCGCAGGCGCAAGACGGAGGCGGGCAGCACGGCGGTGACGGCTCCGAGCAACCGGCGTGCCGGACGTGGGTTCGCGCGCCAGGTGCGGAACGCGCCCATGCCCGCGGGCGGCGGCGTGTAGACCTTACCGTGTCGAGGTTACGCGTGGTCGGGAGCACCGGGTCGTCAGCGGCTTCGGTAGGTGATGCGGTACACCGCGCCCAGGCTGTCGTCCGACACGAAGAGCGCGCCGTCCGGGGCGACGGCCAGGTCCACCGGCCGACCCCAGAACTGGCCGCGGACCAGCCAGCCGGTCGCGAAGTCCTCCGCGACGGGGGTGGTCTCGCCGACCCTCACCCGGATGATCTTGTAGCCGACGGGGACCGAGCGGTTCCAGGATCCGTGGAGCGCGACGAACAGATCGCCCCGGTACTCGGGCGGGAACTGGGAGCCCGTGTAGAAGGCGAGCCCGAGCGGCGCAGTGTGGGCCTGATAGAGCACGCTCGGTCGCCGCGCGGCCTTGCAGCGATCGCCGCCGCCGAGATCGGGGTCGGGGACGGGTCCCGGGACGGTCCAGTGGCAGTACGGCCAGCCGTAGAAGCCGCCTTCCTCGATCCGCGTGATGTACTCGGAGGGGCGATCGTCGCCCAGCCAGTCTCGGCCATTGACGGTGGCCCACAGCTCGGACGTGCCCGGCCGGAAGGCGATGCCCACGGCGTTGCGGAGCCCGGTCCCGAACGGCGCGCCGGTGCGGCCGTCGGCGTCATAGCGGGTGATCGCGGCCCGGCGCGGGTCGCGCTCCTCGCAGCTGTTGCACGAGGAGCCGACAGACACGTAGAGCCGCCGGTCGGGACCGAAGGTGATGGTCCGTGTCCAGTGCTGACCCCGGGCCGGGAGGTCGGGCACGACGACGGTCGGCCCCCCGCGGACGCGCCGCGTCACCGGGTCGTAGTCGAAGCGCACGACCCGTCCCGTCTCGGCGACGTAGAGGTGACCGTCCAGGAAGGCGAGCCCGTGGGGCAGATCGAGTCCCTCCACCACCGGCACGGTGGCGTCGGCCTGGCCGTCCCGGTTGTCGTCCGGTAGCGCGATCACCCGGCCCGCGCGCGGCACCGAGACGAGGAGGGTCCCGCGGGGATCGAGCGTCATGAAGCGCGCGTTGCCGAGGTCCTTCGCGAAGACGTCGATCGCGAAGCCGGGCGGGAGGCGGATCGCCGAGAGATCGGCCGACGACGCGGCCTGGGAAAACGCGACACAGCCCGCCAGCGCGAGCGCCGATGCGGAGAGCCGGCGGCCGTGCCGAAGCCAGCTTCGGGGCCCGTCCGGCGGCCCGTTGGAGGGGTAATGCTCGGCCACGTGATTCTCCTTCGAGACCGTACCAGAAGCCGCGGACCGCCGCCAGTTCGGCCGTCCTGCTACAATGTCCAGCCGTGACCGCTCCGGCCGCTGATCCCCTCGCGCTCGTCGTGGACGACCGGGCCCGCGCCCGTGCGGCGGGAGACCCGATGACGGACCTCTGCGTCCTTGCCACGGCGGGAATGACGGCCGGCGTCGCGGCCGCGCCGGGCGTGCGTCCGATCGTACTCCGCGACATCGGTCCTCAAGGGATCGGCCTCCTGATCAGCGGGTCTAGCCCGAAGTGGGAGCCCCTGTCGGCGGGGCGCTACGAGCTCCTGCTTTTGTGGCTCTCGATCCGCCGGCAGTACCGGGTCCGGGGGAGCATCGGGCCCATGCCGGACGAGATGATCGAGACGTACTGGAACCAGAAGGTCCACGCCTCGCGCCTCCTCGACGTCTACTACGCGACCTACGGCGGCCAGTCGACTGCCGTGCCGTCGCGCGACGCGTTCCTCCAGGGGATCGACACGCTGCGCCAGCGGTATCCCACGCCCGAGGCGGTGCCGCGGCCGGAGCTGCTGCGAGGCGTGTACCTCGTGCCCGAGCGGATCGAGGTTTGGCGCGGCTCGGCGGACCGACTTCACGATCGGCACCGCTTCGTTCGCGGGGCGACGGGATGGCGCGAGGAGGTTCTGGTCCCGTAGCCTTGCCGCTCCGTCGTGGCGCTGAGCGCGCGACTCGTTCCCGGTAGCTTCTTCTCGCCTGTATTTCTTGCACACGCATTCCTGCGAATTCGACGCGACGACTTCGCCTGAATCCGCGTCGACGGCCCGAATCCTGTCGCGACGTACGACACCAACGGCCTCGACGATGGACTTCTTCCGCACTGGTGTCGCGATGGCATTGCGGTTGCTCTTGATCCCGCTGGCCTCGGACGTCTGACTGGCGCCAGTTCGACGCGAGGCGACTCGGTGTCGCAAGGGAGGTCATCCGATGAAGCTTCGCTGGCTATCCGCGCTTCTGATCGTGGCGCTGGTCGGCTGGGTCGGCGCGGTCTCGGCTCAGCAGGCTCCCGCCGCTGCTCAGACTCCCGCGCCGGGCATGGCGGAGAAGACGGTCGAGGGCAAGGTCAAGGCCGTCGACCCGGCTAAGAAGCAGGTCACCTTGGAGGACGGCATGACGCTCACGGTTCCGCCGGGGGTTCAGGTGGAGTGGGGGAGCGTCAAGCCCGGAGCCACGGTGATGATCTCGTACGTCGAGGCCGGTCAGCTCAAGACCGTCCGGAGGCTCGAGATCAAGTCCTAACCCGCGAGCTCGGTCGCGCTCCCCGGGCGCGGGTCACGGCCGCCCGGGGAGCGCTGAAGGCGGGGCCGGGAACGCGCCCCGTCGGACCCGTTCGCCGCCGTTGGCGCGCGGAGGTGCACCGATGAAACGACCGCTCCAGTCTGTGGTTGCTCAAGTGCCGGTCCTGCTCCTGGGGGCGTGGCCTCCACGAAGCGCGCAGGGGCAGGGATTCCTCGCCCCGGGTCCCGCGGGACCTGCGTTGATTCCACCGGATGGCGGGAGCCTGATCGCGCCCGCGATCGTCCTCGGCCTGGCGCTCGTGGCCGCGCTCGCCCTGGGCGCGGTGTTCCTCGATCTTCAGCGCAGGCGGCGCGCCCTGGTCATCGAGGTCGAGGCGTGGATCTCCGATGCTCTCATGCGCGAGCCGCGACTGGCGCGGGCGATGATCGCGATCGTGGCGCACGGGCCACAGGTCGGCCGCCCGGGGCGCGTGGCCGAGATGCGTGGCGAGGTCGAGCATCCAGACCTCCGCGAGATCGCGGTGCGGATCGCGCGCTAGGCTCTCGTGCGCGATCACCCGGCCCGGATCGTCGAGGGTCCGATCTTCGTTGCGCCTCCGGGTACCGGCCGGCCGTCGCTGACATTCAGCGCGCGCCGTCGGCCTCTCGCAGGAGCTGGCGGGCGATGATGAGGCGCTGGATCTCGGACGTGCCCTCGTAGATCCGCGGGGCGCGCACCTCGCGGTAGAGCCGCTCGATCAACGACCCGCGGAGCACGCCGGCACCGCCGTGGATCTGGACCGCCTCGTCCACGACCCGATGCGCGACCTCGGTGGCGAACAGCTTGGCCATCGCCGACTCCATCGTGACCCGCTCGGTCCCCGAGTCCCGGAGCCGCGCGGCCGAGTAGACCAGGAGCCGCGCCGCGCGGAGCTCCGTCGCCATGTCGGCCAGCTTCAGCTGCACCGCCTGGAACTCGGCGATCGATTGCCCGAACTGCGTCCGCTGCCGGGCGTAGGTGACGGCGAGATCGAGCGCCGCCTGCCCGAGGCCGACGGCCTGCGCGCCGACCGAGGCGCGGAAGACGTCGAGCGTGCCCATCGCGACGCGCCAGCCCTCGCCCTCGGCCCCGAGCCGGTGGTCGGCGGGGATTCGGCAGTCCTCGAAGGAAAGCTCGCCGATGACGTGAGGCGCGAGCGTGTGCATCGCGCGGCCGCTCAAGCCAGGCGCATCGCCGGGGACGATGAAGGCCGAGAGCCCCTTCGAGCCTGGAGCCGATCCGGTGCGGGCGAACACCACGTAGAGGCTCGCGACCGGCGCGTTCGAGATGAAGCGCTTCCTGCCGGTGAGCACCCAGTGGTTGTCGCGGAGCTCGGCGCGCGTTGCCAGCGAGGCGGCGTCGGATCCGGCATCGGGCTCGGTCAGGGCGAAGGCAGGCACGGTCTCGCCGCGGGCCAGCGGAGGAAGCCAGCGGCGCTTCTGCGCCTCGGTGCCGGCGAGGAGGATGGGATAGCTGCCCAGACCCTGGATCGCAAACAGCTCCTCGGCGGCTGGACACGTCCGCGCCAGCTCCTCACGGGCGATGCAGAGGGTCACCGACCGGAACGGGCCTTCGAGGCATCCGCCGTACGCCGCGGGCACGAGCCGAGGGAACACGCCCTCTCCGCCCAGCGCGCGGGCGAGCTCCCAGTTGAGCTCGTCCCGTTCTCCCCAGGCGTCGGCCATGGGCCGGAAGACCTCGATCCCCGCCTTGGCAATCGAGACCCGCAGGACCTGCTCTTCCGTCGAGAAGCCGAGCCCACCGTCACGGAGGGTCAGGGGGTGGTCACTTTCGGCGGCGTTCCCGTGGGTTCGGTGGCGCCCTTGGATGTCGTCTCCTTGGGTACGGTGAGAGCGACTCCGTCCAGCCCAACGTAATCTTCGAACGCGAGCGTGCCGTCGGCGACCCGGAACAGGGCGAGGGGTCGCCCGACCGTTCCGTCGTCGCGGACGACCAGCTCGCCGGCGTAGAGAGAGGGGAAGGGCCCCCCCCGGATAATGAAGTCCCGGAGCCGGGCGCCCGTGATGCTGCGCCCCTCGCGCGCCACGTGGGTGGCGGCGGTGGCGAGGAGCGTCGCCGCCTCGTAGGCGTTGGCGGCGAAGCGGGAAGGCTGACGCCCGTGGCGGGCCTCGTAGGCCTTGGCGAAGCGGGCACCGCGGGTGCCGGGGACCGGGACGAACGCATCGGACAGGATGAGAGCGCCCTCGAGCGCGCTTCCGCCGGCGAGGAGCGCCGCCCGGTCGTCGTCTACCGCGAGGATTTGTCCCGCGTAACCCGCGCCACGAAGGGCGCGGGCAGCCTCTCCGAGCGCGGCCCCCTGGAATCCGAGCAGGACCGCCTCGGGCCCGCTCCGGGTCGCGGCGCGAAGGCGTGAGCGGAGATCGGAGGCGTCGAGCGAGATGCTCTCCTCGTGAGCGAGGACACCACCCTGCTGACGCCAGCGCCCGGCCACCACGGCGCGAATCGCGCGGCCGAAGGCGTCGCCGGCGCTCAGGACGGCAAGCCGCCGGATGCCGCGCGCCCAGGCATGCTCGGCCAGGACATCCCCGCGGGCGGTCACCGACGGCCTCAGCTGGACCAGCGTCCGGCTGGTCGTGGGGAAACGCTCCGTCGCGAGGCCGGTGTGGAGGACGAGCACGTCGCGTCCCGCCGCCAGCGGATAGATGGTCAGTGTCGGCGTCGGCGAGGCGGTCACGATGGCCACTACGCCCGAGACCAGGAGCTTGGTGACCTCGACCTCGGCGTTCTTCACGTCGAGCGGCTGCACGTCGGCAGCCTGGACTCCCAGCGCGACGTTCCGCGGCTGGTCCGTCGGCTCGACGGGCTCGAGCGCGGGCGTGCTGGGCTTCTTGCCCTCCGGCGACGCGGACGCGGTCCCCGTCTCCTTCGGGGATCCGGACGACGCGCCGGCCGTCGAAGCGACAGCCGCAGGCGGCGAGGATCCTTCGTTCGATGGGGACGCGCCGGTTGTCGCGGGTCCCGTCTCGGCGGCGGGGGCCGTGGGGGATGCGTCGGCGGCCGTCCCGCCATCAGCAGAGGGCGGACTCGGCCGGTCCACCGGGAACGAGCCGGTTCGTGAAAGGCCCGAAGCGGTTCCGCCTCCCGCACTCGCCGGGGGCGTCCGCTTCGGTGGCTCCAGCTCGGTTGCGGCGAGCTCGAGCCCTTGCTTGATCTCCGCGCCGAACCAGGCACCGGGGCCGTTCAAGGGGAGGAGGGCCCCGACCTTGAGGACCAATTCGGGCGGCTTGGGGGGCTGTGTCGGGGTCAGAGGCAAGGTTGGAGGCTGGGCGGGCGCCGCCTGCGGGGTGGAAGGTCCTGGGGTCGAGGGTGGCGGGGCCGGGGAACCGGGCGCGACCTGACCCCACACCTCGGCGGCCGGGCACGCGAGGAGCGCCGCGACGGCAACGACCGTAAGACGGCGACTGCGCATTCCCAAGAATCTTACCGTAGCGTGGGAAGGCCCGGAAGCGCGGGCCGGTCGGAGCCCGGCCGGCCGGGGTGTGGTATAAGGTCCGGAGGGCCCATGGCGACGTACGATCTCCGCACGAAGGCGCTCATCCTGCATCCGGACGACGATGTCGTCATCGCCAAGGCCCCCATTCCGGCGGGGACGGTCCTGGACCACGGCGACGAGCGGATCGAGGTCCAGTGCGACATCCGCCCGGGGCACAAGGTCGCCCGGCGAGCCCGCGGGAAGGGTGAGGCGGTACGTCGGTACGGGCAGGTCATTGGCTTCGCGACCCAGCCGATCGCCCAGGGCGAGCACGTCCACACGCAGAACCTCGCGGTTGGGGAGTACGACCGGGGCTACGAGGTCGGAGTCGACGTCCGGCGGGTGGACTACTACCCGGCCGATCAGATGCGCTACTTCGACGGCTTCAAGCGGGCCGACGGGCGGGTAGGGACGCGGAACTACCTCGCGGTCATCTCGACCGTCAACTGCTCGGCGAGCGTCTGCCAGTTCATCCGCGAGCGCTTCCGGGACGTCCAGCGGGACTTCCCGAACGTCGACGGCGTCATCGCCATCACCCACAAGTCCGGATGCGGGACGAAGCTCTTCGGCGAGGACCACGACGCCCTCATGCGGGTCCTCGGCGGCTACGCGCGGCACCCGAACGTGGGCGCGTACCTCCTGATCGGCCTCGGGTGCGAGGTCAACCAGACGGTCCCCCTGATCGAGCGTCAGCACCTCGGGCGCCCGCGCGTCCTCTCGATCCAGGAAGCCGGCGGTGTGCGGA
>Ga0187765_10000714_pt1 | contig 12367 bp, 12 predicted proteins | sample 0216_QUI02_MP05__3_FD_133018 | JGI IMG/M metagenome (GOLD analysis project Ga0187765, IMG submission 133018) | Tropical peat soil microbial communities from peatlands in Department of Meta, Colombia - 0216_QUI02_MP05_10_MG | ecosystem: Environmental > Terrestrial > Soil > Wetlands > Peat ...
ACCGCCACACCGAAACGGCTACCGGGACGTTTGGCTCAACAGAGTAGCACTTGACGATGATTTTTCTATGAGCGCAGAAGTGCGTCCTCAATCCCAAAACAGCTTTCACCACATTAACCGATGGGCCTATTTAACCTATCGGCTCGCTGGCGTACTCGCCCGAAGGTGATTACACAGCAAGTGCGACGACTACATGATATGGATGAGTTGTAAAGCTCTCTCTGAGTTCGATGGAGGTCCGTCCCATGCGACGCATCGGCTTCATCGCATTCCCAAATTTTCAAGTGTTAAGCCTGAGCACACTGTCCGTTTTCGAGTGTGCAAACATGCTCTCGAAAGAGCCGCTGTATAAATTGCATATTTTGTCCGAAACCGGAGGACCTATCCGAACCTCCATGGGATTGACCCTGGAAACGGAAGCTTTTGACGAGGCTGAATTTGATACGCTGATCGTGCTCGGCACGCTCGTGGACAAACCAACCTTTTCACCGGGCCTTGTCGAATATGTGAAGAACGCTCCGAGAAAGGCTCGCCGGGTTGCATCCATCTGCACTGGCGCGCTAGTCCTGGCGGAAGCAGGTTTGCTGGATGATCGTCGCGCCACAACCCACTGGGCCTACGCTCGTGATTTTCGAGAGCGGTTCCCAAAAGTGAAGCTGGAAGAAGATCGTATCTTTATCATCGATGACTCGATCTGGACCTCGGCAGGGTGCACGGCCTGCATCGATCTGGCGGTAGCGATGGTCGAGAAGGATGCAGGAAAAGAACTGGCTCGATCTGTGGCAAGAGACCTTGTTCTTTATCATCGGCGGCCAGGCGGTCAGACACAACATTCGGCGCTGCTTGAACTAGAACCGAAGTCGGACCGCATTCAGAGTGCGCTGGAATACGCACGGTGCAATCTCCACGCCCCCCTGACCGTCGAGCAGCTTGCGAAAGCCGCACATCTCAGCCCTCGCCAATTCAGCCGGGCTTTCCAGGAAGAGACGGGCCAATCGCCGGCAAAGGCCGTTGAGAACTTGCGAATTGAGGTGGCGAAGTTGATGTTGGAAGACAGCCGGCATTCGATTGACCTCATAGCGCGGCAAGCAGGTTTTGGCAGCCGCGACAGGATGCGCCGCGCCTTTGTGCGTAGGTTCGGACAAGCCCCCCTTGAGATTCGGCGGAACGCCCACAGTAACTGAAGCAACGCAACGGCTATAGACGGCACCATCAAGGAGGCTTGAAGGCGGCCGCTCCCGTCCGGTCCCTATCGCATGGCCGGAAATGACGTGCTTTCGACATTTTGGCCGCCATCATCCAAGCCTAGAATACGCCGCGTAACCGTCCGCGCGGCATGACGGGTGCTATTCGCGATGAACGCACGCCCCCTGCAATCGGCTGAGATTCGACATGGAGTTGTGCACACAATCCAACGCCAGTTCCCCCGAGATCACCGGGGATTCCGGAGTTCAGGTTCCTTTCCTAAGCCCGTGGCGGGACACAGCCGATCCCACGCCCCGAGCGCCAGCGGCTCTGCGGTCCGCCATTCGGCTCCTTGGCGAAGCCGACCGTGCGCTGTCCGTCAGCCATGATGACGCGCGGCGGTTAATCGCGCGCGCCATGGCCCTGCTGCAGGTGGAATCGGATTCCAGGAACCGCACCGCAGACGGCGAGCCAGGCGCTGTCCGATGCCGGCTTGCGCCGTGGCAGCTCAAACGGGTGATGCGCTTTATCGATGCCAACCTGGGTACCAAAGTCGGCCCTCAGCATTTGGCCGACGTCGCGAGGCTCAGCACGAGTCACTTCGCGCGTGTCTTTCGATTAACGGTTGGCAAGTCGCCCTACGCCTATCTCCTCCAGCGGAGGATGGAACGTGCCAAGGAAATGATGCTGGAGACCGATCTGCCACTCGTGCAAATCGCACTGGACTGTGGGCTCGCCGATCAGGCGCATCTCACAAAGCTATTCACTCGTGTCGTCGGCATAGGCCCCGCCGCTTGGCGACGCGTTCACGTCCCGCGGGATCTTATCCTGCAAGAGGCCATGTGCGGCGATGGCTGCCACCGTCCAGAGCGATCGCGATCACGGTAACTTTGCACGCTTTCATGTTAGTCCGTCGGTCAACGGATGGCGACGAGACGCGGATGGCTTTCGTCACCAGCGGTGCTGTCGCCGCGCTGCTCGCTGTTGCCGCACTTGAACCGCCTTCACGGAGTCACCGTTCCGCGAGGGTGAAAACACTGCATGGCGTCGCAATGCCTCGCAGAACGTGTTCGCCAAGCGGCATCAGCGGGATGGTGGTCGCGGCGGCGATCGCACCCGAGATAAGCGCCGACCGGCCGAGCGGCCGACACAACCCCTCCAGCCGACTGACCAAGTTGACCGCAGGGCCGATAGCAGTGAAGTCCAGCCGGTCGGCGGCGCCGATATTGCCCCACAATATTTCCCCGAGATGCAGCGCCGCACCGAAGGACAGCGGTGACAGCCCTTGTGCCTGCCGCGCCGAATTGAGATGGGCCATGCCGGCGCGAGCGGCGATGATCGCGCGCAGCGCCGCGTCGCAAGCCTCAGTCGCCGAGCCGGTGACCGGGAAGATCGCCAACATCCCATCGCCAATGAACTTCAGCACCTCGCCCCCAAAGGCGTGCACCGCTCCGGCGACGCGGTCAAACCAAGCATCGAGCGCGGCGATCATCGTCGCCGGCTCCGTTGCCTCGGAGAGGGCGGTGAAGTCTCGCAGATCGGCATAGAGCAACGCGGCGCGGATCGTCTCCCCGGTGCCACGGCGCAGCGCGCCGGCCTGCACCCGCGCGGCACTCCGCCGGCCGAGATAGGCCTCCAGCAGCGCTGACAACGCCGCCCGCGCGGCTACGGCGGCCAGGGGCGCCGCTGCGAAACGTGCGGTCTCGCGCAACCGATTGGCCTCGGCAGGTCCGAACGGCCGCCTTAAGGCCCAGCCCAGCGCCGGGCTGTCCGGCGCCGGGCCGATTGTGTCATGCTGCACCGCGCCGAGCTCGGCCAACCAGTCAACCCCGGCCTTGCTGAGCGAATCCCCGACGAAGCTCAGTGCTTCGATTACCGCTCCGGTCTCCGCCCGCCAAAGCCAGGTGCGGCGAACGATGATCGGATGCGGCAATGCGAGCGTGAGAGCGCCGCCGGCCAACGGCAGGCCGTCGTCCAGCAGCCGGCCGCCGAGCTCCGCCAGGAACCGGTCAGGGCCGGCTGAGGCGCCGGCTTCGTCCACAAGCCAGGCGAGGGGCGCGCGCAGATTCATGCTGCGATCCTGCCGATACAATGCTGGCCTGTCACCCGCGTCGGCGATGGCGCTGCCGACCTCCCCGGGTCTATCTTCGATAGGTCCTGCCCCGCTTCCATCTATTCTTCGACCGCAAGCGGGGGTAGATCACCGCTAACCATGAGGAAAACCGATGCAAGAGGCCCTCGTCGTCCGCCGAGAGACGCACATCTCGGCGCCGCCCGCCGCGGTATTCGCCCTTCTGACCGATCCTGAGAAGATTCTGCGCTGGATGGGAACGGAGGCGCAGCTCGACCCGAAGCCCGGCGGACTCTATCTCCTCAATGTCACCGGGGCTCGCGTCGCCCGCGGCTCCTTCCGCGAGGTGGTGCCGGTGCACCGTTTGGCCTACAGCTTCGGTTGGGACGACAGTGAGGCGGTGCGGCCGGGGTCGAGCTTGGTTGAGATCGACCTGATCGAGCAGCCGAACGGAACGCTGCTCCGCCTGACTCACACCGGTTTGCCCGATGCCGAACAATGCGCCGGCCATGCAGAGGGCTGGAACCACTACCTCGGACGGCTGGCAGAGGTTGCGGCGGGGCGCGACCCGGGCCCGGACCCCTGGCACGGTCGCATTGGCAGGGAGTGACCGTTTCCCGCTCTTGGTGCCTCGGAACGCCACAGAGCTGCCATTCTTTCGCGGTTGCAGTGCCGGGCAATGTCGTCGCAACTCGCGTCGATAAAATTCTATGTGGGCGCCTTTGGACCAGCTTTGCTGAACCAGTCCAAAATCTGGGAGCCGTTCCAGAACAGCACACCGGATTTCCTGCGGATTTTCTCGAAGACCTTACGGAAGTACTTCACCCTGTGGGGAGCACCCATGATGTATGGATGAACCGAAATCGCCATGACTCGTGGGCCATCCTTGGAATCCCTGTAGATTTGTTCGAATTGATCGATGGCGCGCTCATAGAACTCCGATGCCTTGTGATGCTGTATCAGCATCATGGCGACGTCATTGCATTCCTGAGTATAGGGAATGTTGAGTATCGGCTTGCTGCGGGTCTTTAGCCACACTGGCTGATCATCGAGAACCCAGTCCGCAACGTAATCGTATCCTTCCTCCGCCAGAACATCCGGCGTCTCCCAGGTCTCGGTGAGACCGGGTCCAAGCCAGCCGCGGGGGCGCTTGCCTGTCGCCCTCGCCAGCACCTCGGCGCTTTTTCGAACGTCGACGCGCTCGTTGTCGACTTTTTGCATGTTGCGCTGAGTGTAACCATGACCCAGGAATTCCCAGTCTCGCTCGACGCAGGCCTGCACGATGGCGGGATATGCATCAACGGCCGAGCCGTTGATGTTCAATACTCCTGGAATTTTGAAATCATCATAGACCTTCAGCAGTCGCCAGAAGCCCACCCGGTTGCCGTACTCGTGCCAACACCAATTCGGAATATCCGGCATCGGCGAGCCGCCGGCCGGTGGTGTCAGGACCGTTCGAGGCATTGTTTGTGTCGGATCCCATTCCTCGACATTTGTGACCGTCCACACCACCATTCGAGCGCCTTTCGGCAGTCGGACCCGCTTGCGAGCCGTGATCGCGGAATATTCGAGGCGCTCATTCGGCAGCATTCCGATTTTGGGTCGTTCAAATCTCATATGACCTCAAGCTTGTCTCATCGTGCCAATGCCAAATCTCGTTGGGCCCGTCAGACCTTGGACGCGCCCGATGGAAGTCCGCGAGCCAATCGGCCGAGTTGCGCCGTCGGGTCGCTGTTCCGTCGACGGAGGTGGCGGCTATAATTACGCATGACCTTTGCAATTGCCTCGTTCTCTGCGTCGACCCGCAGAAAGTTCGCGTCGATTCTGCTGGCAGTCATCATTTTTGCCGTTCTTGCCGGGCTAACGACGCTCGCGGTCGGTCGCCCCGTGATTTTCGGTATCACGAATGCCATCTTAGTCGGTTTCGCGATCGGTCTGTTCGAAGAGTTTTACGTCCAAACTTTGGGCGGAAGGTGGATACGAAATATGCATCCTTTGGGTGCGACCATCGTGTACACCACGGTCGTGGTAATTTTTTATCTTGTCGCTCTGCATTTGTCTCACTTGCTGCTCGGTCGTTTGGACGACCTGCCGATCGCCTATGAGAGACTTCCGTTGGCCATCCCCTTAGTGGTCATTTTCTCGTTTGTCGGTGTTGCGTTCATACGAATTGTTCACTTCATCGGCATCGAAAATTTGTTTCATCTGGTCGTGGGCACTTATCACCGGCCAGTCCTCGAAACCAAGGTCCTGGTGTTTGTCGACATCAATAATTCAACTGCCCTCGCCGGGCAGCTGGGGCCCCTCAAAACCAAATCTTTGATTGGGAAATTCCTATTTGATATCTCCAAACCGATCGCAGACCACGGTGGAGAAATTTATCTTTATAAGGGAGACGGATTGATCGCTCTTTGGAATTGGGACGAAGCGAAAAGAAGAAACACTATCCTTTCCGCGATCGACGCGATGTTCGCCACGGTGACACGTGAACGGACGGAATATCAAGCCGAGTTCGGCGTGGTGCCCACATTCCGCGTCGGCGTGCACGGCGGCCCTGTTGTCGTAAGCGAGCAGGGCGATTCCAAGCGGTCCATTGGGATCTATGGAGATACAATCAACATCGCGGCGCGGATGGAAGAAGCCGCAAAAATACGCGGCGTCAAGTGTGTGATTTCGGCAGACGTGGCGAGTTCGCTTGGCGACGACGCAAAACGATTGCTGCCGCTCGGGGAGGAGAAGGTTCAAGGTATACCAATCCCCATCCACATTTATGCATACGAACCCGAAGACCATGGAACCAGAAACCGTGCCGCCGATAGGTTTGTGGCCTAATCGCCCTGGAGTTCGCCGGCCAGTGATGCCCGCACTCGACAGGATAGCCGGCTGAACCGCAATTCATTGCTGCGCAAGGCCGTACCCGCCCTCTTTCCAGTGGTCGATCTGTTGTCCCAGTCGCAGCCGACCGGCGACGCTTCGGACAATTACTTTTTTTTAATGAGCCACTCAGGATCGCATTAGGAGTGATCCACAATTTTCACATCATCGCTTCTTCAGTTGCGTCCTCGCGGGCGCATCGCACTCGATGAAAGGACTCGATGATGAGCAGACTTTTCGACTACATCGGCGGCCGCCGCAAGGCTGCGCTCGCGGGAGCGCTTCTCGCGACGACGGCCATTGCCGGCGCCGGCTTTGCGTTTTCGGCGGCTCAAGCGGACACGCCGGCGGCACAACCGCCGCTAGGATTGCCGACCGTTGTCAATCAGGCAGGATTCGGCGATCTGGTGAGCAAGGTGAAACCCGCGGTCGTCAACATCGCGACCTCGGGACTTGCGCAGCCGACGAGCGCGCCTGAAGCTCCATCTCTCCCCGAAGGTTCGCCCTTCGGTGACATGTTCAAGCAGTTCTTCGACCATCGGGGCGCCGCCGCGCCCGAGCACGCTCTCGGCTCGGGATTCATCGTGGATTCCGCAGGGTACATCGTCACCAACAATCATGTCATCGAAGGCGCCAAGAAAGTAACGGTGACGCTGGACGACGGCAGCTCATATCCCGCGACGATCGTTGGCCGCGACGCCAAGACGGACCTCGCCGTGCTGAAGATCGATGCCGGCAAGACGCTGCCCTATGTCGCGTTCGGAGATTCCGACAAGGAGCGGGTCGGCGACTGGGTCGTGGCGGTTGGAAATCCGTTCGGGCTCGGTGGCACGGTAACGGCAGGCATTGTCTCGGGCCACGATCGAGACATCAACAATGGCCCGTATGACGACTTCCTGCAGATCGACGCACCGATCAATCCCGGCAACTCCGGAGGGCCGCTGTTCAATCAGTCCGGACAGGTGATTGGGATCGACACCGCGATCTACTCTCCGAACGGCGGCAGCGTCGGCATCGGCTTCGCCATCCCCTCGAACATCGCGACCAAGGTCGTTGCGCAGCTGCGCGAACAAGGTCACGTCGAACGAGGCTGGCTCGGCGTCCAGATGCAGCCTCTGACCCCCTCGCTCGCGAAGGCGATCGGGCTCGCGAATGCAGAGGGTGTGCTGATCGATCAGGTTCAGCCCGACTCACCTGCGGCGCGCGCGGAGCTGCAGCAAGGAGACGCCATTACGTCAATCGACGGAAACACCATCAAGGGCCCGCGCGACCTCGCGCTCGCAATCGCGAACGCCCAGCCCGGCAAGACCGTCGATCTCAGCATCTGGCGCAATGGTTCCGAGAAAGACATCAAAGTGACCGTCGCGACGCAGTCGAAGGACCAAGTGGCGGAGGCATCGATGGATCATTCGCAGAGCGCGCCCGTCGGCATGACCTTGGCGCCACTCTCGCCCGATACGCGAAGCGAGTTGGGCCTCGCGCCCAACGCGAAGGGCGTCATCGTCTCGGAGGTAACGCCCGGGGGTAATGCCGACGAGAGCGGTGTTAAAGCGGGCGACCTTATCATGAAGATCGGCAACGATACAGTCACCACGCCCGATGAAGCGGCTTCCAAGATCCGCGCCGCTCAGCACGCAAAGAAGGAGGCTGTCCCGCTGCTGGTATCGCGGAATGGTACGAACTATTATCTTGCCTTGCAGCTTGCTCAGGGCTGACGACCTATGGATCGGGGCGGCGGCGATGCGCCGTCCCGATCCGTTGCATCCGAAACATTATGAAGATCCTGGTTGTCGAAGATAATGAGCGCGTCGCGCAGTTCGTCTGCAAGGGGCTGCGCGAAAGCGGCCATACCGTGGATCATGCCGCGACCGCGAGGGATGGCTTGTTCCTCGCCACGACGGGGGCGTATGACGTCATCGTTCTCGACCGCATGCTGCCCGAGGGTGTGGACGGGCTATCCATTGTCCATGCTTTGCGCAAGACGGGAAACAAAACACCGATCCTGATCCTGAGCGCGCTTGCCGAGGTCGATGACCGCATCCGCGGCTTGCGCGCCGGCGGCGACGACTATCTCACGAAGCCATTTGCTTTCGGTGAGTTGGCCGCGAGGCTCGATGCTCTCATGCGGCGACGGCAGGAAATCGCACCCTTGGCCACGCTTGAAGTCGCCGATCTTCGGCTCGACACCGCCGAACGCAAGGTCACGCGGTCGGGAAAGCCCATAGATTTGCTGCCGCGTGAATTCAAGCTGCTGGAATATTTGATGCGCCACGCGGGCCGGGTGGTGACGCGCACGATGTTGCTCGAGAATGTCTGGGAATACCACTACGATCGCCAGACGAATGCGATCGACGTGCATATCAGCAAGCTGCGTCGGAAGATCGACGGTGACTCCTTGCCTCCGCTCATCCATACCGTGCGGGGCGTCGGATATCGGCTTGGCGCCGGTGACTAGGTTCCTGCGATCGACGTCGGTGCGGCTGGCGCTCGGCTACGCGGCGATCTTCGTGCTCTCGTCATCGCTGCTTGTGGTCCTGGTGTGGTGGCGGACGGTCGGATATCTCGAACAGGAGACCGACGCCGTCATCCTAGCGGACGCTCAAGCAATCGGCGACCGACTACATGATTTCGGATTGCCCGGGGCGATCGAAACCATCAATCAGCGGATCGCGGCGCCGTCCGACGAGTACGCAATCTATTTTCTTGGAGACCCGACGCTTGCACACATCGCCGGCAATTTGAAGGCATGGCCCATCGAGCTGGGCCATGCCCCCGGCTGGCACGAAATCGAGCTCGAGCACAACGGCAATCTCCATGCTACGCGTATTCTGTACGTGCGTCTCTCGAACGGATTCAATCTGCTGGTCGGGAGGGACATACAGGACCGCGTTAACATTCGCCGCCAGGTTCTGAGCAGCCTGGGGTGGGGAGCCGCGGCAGCGCTGTTACTCGCCATCATGGGCGGGTTCCTTGTGCGGCGCTCAGTCCTCGCGCGGGTCGACGCCATAAATCGGACCGCGTCGGCTATTGTGCGCGGCGACCTTTCGCAGCGGGTGCCGGTGCGCGGGTCGTCCGACGAATTCGACCAGCTTGCGCGGACAATCAACGGAATGCTGCAGCAGATCGGGGTACTGATCGAAGGAGTTCGCAACGCCTCTAATGCAGTGGCGCATGATTTGCGTACGCCGCTCGCCGAGTTGCGCGGCCGACTTGAAGGTCTTCTGCTGACGCGTCCGCCATCCGAAACGACCTTCAGGGAATTGGAGGATGCGGTCGCGAGCCTCGACCGCTTGATTGAAGTATTCAATGCATTGCTGAGGCTTGCAGAGATCGACTCCGGCGCACGCCTTGCCGGCTTCAGCACGGTGCAGCTCGGTCGCGTCGTGAATGAAGTTGCCGGTTTCTATGAGGCCGTCGCGGAGGAGAAGGGTGTTGCACTCACTACCTCGGCAACCGCAGGCATTGCCGTCACCGGCGATCCCTTCCTGCTGGCCCAGGCCATAGGAAATCTTGTCGACAACGCCGTGAAATTCTCACCGCCTCGCACCTCGGTCACGCTGAAGCTGGAGCGTGATTCGGAGCATGCATCGGTTACCGTTAGTGACCAGGGACCGGGGATCCCCGATTCCGAGAAGGGGCGCGTGACCGAGCGCTTCTACCGCGGCAATGCGAGCAGCGATGCCAGCGGTATCGGGCTCGGATTGAGCGTTGCAGCCGCTGTTGCGCGGCTGCACGGCGGCAGTCTCACACTGACCGACGGGAATCCCGGACTGATTGCCCGTCTGATCTTCCCCGCCGTGGAGCGCATGTCGGATCCCGCCCCGTCACCAGAGCACATCGAGACGCCAACACGATCATAACCGTCGCAAACCAGCCAACTTGGCCGCGCGCGCTCCAAACCTGTCGAACACTCCGGTTTATCGAGCTTTGTTGCGCAGGGACATTTGTGTGCTCCCGGTTGCTACGCCGGGGCCCTGCTCCAGAAAAATGACGCCGAAGCTGCGCCGCGCGCGGGGACGCTTATTTGGCGTACTTGACGACGCCCGGTGCCGTCGTCGACGCTGATGCGATAACGGCCTGGCGGCAGCTTCGCCATGAAATAGGGTCCGTTCGAGAACGCATCGAGTACCTTGACGCCGCGGTCGTCCGTAATGACCACTTCGATCTTCGCCAAATACTCGCCGCCCGGTCCCGCAAACAACAGGTGCAGATTGAAATTGGGCTCCGCTGAGCGAAGCGCCTGCCGTTCGTCGACGCCGATACCGCCGCTGACATAAGTAACGCCACCTTGGTTTTGCACTGGCGGCATGCCCGGCAGCACATCGACTGAGCCCGGCGCCGAAGGCGGCACCGGATGCACCGGATCATATTGAACGCTGGAACCCGATGGGGTTTGCGCGTGCGCTGAAAACGCCAACCCCACTATTGCAATAAGAGACATGACTGACTGAAACTTCATCGCACACATCTGTGCCTCCCCATTGCGTTTCAATCAGGCACGGCAGACTGGAAGAAGTAATGGTTCAGGCGATCCATCAGGATGACTTGGACCGAGCGCCGCGGATTGCGTGCGCCGCTCTCGACTTGCCGCCCCACAGAGACGATCACGTGGCCCCGGCGCGCGCACCCCCGGTAGCCGCATGCCGCCCAGAGACGAACGGGGGGCGGGCAGCCACCGGGGTAAGTGACGCGTGCGCCGACGGCGGAACATTTCTCCGCGCCGCTGTGCTCCAACTTCTATCCTTTGGGCACGGCCCCGACGCCGGCGCAAGCCTCATTGCATGAACCAACCGTGGCTCACCACGATCGATTGGCCCGTGAGTGCATTCGTTGGGAACGCCGCCAAGAACAGCGCGGTTTGAGCCACGTCGTCGACGGTCGTGAATTCGCCGTCGACCGTTTCCTTGAGCATCACGTTCTTCACCACCTCCTGTTCGGAAATTCCGAGCTCCTTTGCCTGCTCGGGGATCTGCTTGTCTACGAGGGGGGTACGTACGAAGCCCGGACAGATGACGTTCGCCCTGACGCCATACTTGGCGCCCTCTTTCGCGACCACCTTGGCGAGGCCAATAAGGCCGTGCTTGGCCGTCACATAGGGCGCCTTCAACACCGAAGCTTCCTTGGAATGGACGGAGCCCATATAGATGATGCTGCCGCCCTTGCCACGCTTGTACATGGCGCGAAGAGCCGCGCGCGTGGTGAGGAAGGCACCATCCAAATGGATCGCGAGCAGCTGCTTCCATTTGGGGAATTCAAACTGATCGATCGGCGCCACGGTCTGAATTCCGGCGTTGGAGATGAGGATATCCACCTGTCCGAACGCCGCCACGGTTTTGGCGACACAAGCATCGACCTGAGCTTCGTTGGTGACATCAACGGCGACGCCGATCGATTGCTTTGGGCCGCCAAGCTCGGTGGCCACCGCATCCGCCCCTTTTTGGTTGAGATCGGCGATCACCACCTTCGCCCCTTCGCGCACGAAGAGCGTGGCGATCTGCTTGCCGATACCGCTCGCTGATCCGGTGACGATGGCTACCTTGTTCTCGAGACGCATGGATGACCTCCTTCTGTTCACTTGAGATAATCGTAGGCGACCTTGCCCAGACCGAGCGTAAGGTCGGCAAGAATGTGGAGACCGGAAACGACTTCGAGCACCGGCAACTCGGCCACGGGCGCCAGCGCATGGGAGTAAAGGTCGAGCGCCGCCGGTCCGGTCCAGGCGCCTTTGACCGTGACGTCCTCAAGGTAGTACTCGACCAGCTCGCATATGCGAGGCGTGCCGTCGACGTGGGGGATGATCTTCAAGAGGAAGTTCGGCGCGGCGAGCGCGGTCTTGACCGCATTCTGATCGGTCGGCTTGTGCTTGTAGCCCATCGATCCCGTGGCGATACGTACCGGCCCGTAATCGAGCGTGCCGACGATGGTATCGGTCGCAACGTGGAGCGTTGGCTTGGCGAGCTTCTTGGGAAAGCCCCAGAGCTCGCGGCCTCCAGCGATCGGCCCCTCGTCATCGAGAAACATGCAATGGCTATAACCGCCTTTGCGACCACGGAAGCTCACCGGGATTACCTGCCCCGTCTCGGTATAATCGCCAAAGCCCGTCGAATCGGGCATTCGGATGAACTCGTATTTGACGAGAGCACCATCGGGCTCAAGCGGTTCCGGCACCAATGCACGCAGCTTGGCTGGGTCGGTCCGATAGGTGATGATTAGAAACTCGCGGTCGATAAAGCGGTA
>Ga0187765_10000716_pt1 | contig 12352 bp, 10 predicted proteins | sample 0216_QUI02_MP05__3_FD_133018 | JGI IMG/M metagenome (GOLD analysis project Ga0187765, IMG submission 133018) | Tropical peat soil microbial communities from peatlands in Department of Meta, Colombia - 0216_QUI02_MP05_10_MG | ecosystem: Environmental > Terrestrial > Soil > Wetlands > Peat ...
GAATGGCCCATCGAAACCAGCGGCACGGTGATCCGGGCGCCCTCGTTCCACGTCGAGGCCCAGCCGCTGTCGCACAGCGTGCCAGCGCTCGGCTACCGGCTGGTGGAGCCAGACGGGCGGCGGATGCTCCCGGCCAAGCTCGCCGCCCGGGGCATCACCGGCCCCGACGTCGGGCGGCTGCAGCGCCAGGGAAGCCTGCACGTGGGCGGCCGGGTGGTGACGCTTGACCAGGTCAGCGAGCCGAGGCGGGGCCAGCGTTTCGCCTTCATCATGGATACCCGGCTGTGCGATGCCGTGTTCACGCTCGCTGACGGCGCGGACATGCTGGTATGCGAATCCACCTTCGCCGACGCCGAGGCCGCGCTGGCCCGCGACTACGGGCACCTGACCGCCGGGCAGGCCGGCCGCATCGCGTCCGAATCAGGCGCGCGGCTGCTCGTGCTCACCCATTTCTCCCAGCGCTACGACTCCTGCGACGGCCAGCGCCTCGCGGCGGAGGCGGCGGCGGCATTCGGCGGCGAGGTCGTAATGGCCCGCGACCTGGACCGGATCCCGGTGCCGTCCCGGCACCCGGAAGCGACCTAGCCGGGGCCGGCCGGGCCGTGGGAGGCCCCGCCCCCCGGCCATTCCCCCGGCGGGGGGACGTGAGCCCGGCCGCCGGTTCATATCGTCACCAGCACGGCGGGTGCACGTTCGGCACCGGCGGTTGACGCCCGGTGCCCAGCTGGCGGAGGTGCGTCGTGACGGTAGACAGGCTCCCCGGTGGCACCGCCGACCGGCCGCTCGCCGCGTTCATCGACGCCACCCAGGGCGCGGTGGGAGAGGTGCACTATGTCGACGAGCCGGATTCGGGCTACCGGGCGGTCGCGCGCCTGAGCGGGCACCTGGCCGCCATGTGGCGCACGGTGTACCCGCACGCGCACGGCCAGCCTGACGCGGACGGGCACCTGCGGGCCGCGTGCCTCAGCCGCGCCCGCGAGGTCGAATGGACGCTCCGGTTGTTCCAGTGCCAGCTGTCGGGCGACGTATCCGCCGCCGGCCACTCGGCGACGGCCGTGCTGACGTTGCTGGCGCAGCGCCTCGACAGCTACCGGTCGGCCGAGCGGGCGCTGGTCACCTGGCTGGAGGACCGGCTGGCCACCGACACCCGCGCAAAGCTGGCCCGCAAATACCACCGCGCACTTACCCGCGCGCCCACCCGCCCTCATCCGCGGTGCCCGCGCACCGGGCCGCTGTGCTACGCCGCGTTCTGGGTGCATGGCCGCTGGGACCGGGTGCTGGACACGATGGACTCACGGCCCGGCGTGGGCTACGGCTTCCCCATGCCGTCGCTCAACGACGGTGCCGCGTCCTCAGCCGGTGACGGCAACGGGCACGACCGGGGCAGCTCCGGGCCAGTGCAGGGCTGAGCAGGTCCTTCCCTCACGCGGCCGCGGGGTTGGCCGGGCCGCGGGCCGGCGTCCATGCCGCGGCGCCCGCGGCGCGTTTCCGGCTGGCCGGGAATGCCCGCCACCATGGGCGCGCTGACCCTGTTGTCGAAGTGTTCGCGCGCCCGCCGGGCTTGACCACATCACAGCGCGCGGCGGCCGGCGGGTTCTCAGACGGGGTGGTGGCCTCGATGCGAGAACAAGTTGCCTCGGTGCGGGAGCGGGCGGCCGCCTGGGCCTACCTGCTCGGCTGGAAGATCGTGTGCCGGCTGCCGCACCGGTGGGCGGAATGGGCGTTCCGTGAGGTAGCGGACTGGGTGTGGTGGCGGCGGGGCCGCAGTGTCCGGCAGCTGGAAGCCAACCTGGCGCGGGTGACCCGGGCGACGCACCGGGCCCACCCGGATGAACCGGTCATCGACCTGAGACGGCTGTCGCGGCAGGGCATGCGGTCCTACCTGCGTTACTGGCAGGAGGTGTTCCGGCTGCCGGTGATACCCCGCGAGGAGATCCTCGGCCGGATGCGGTGCACCGGCGAGGAGGAGACCGCCTTCGCTCACATGGCGGCCGGGCGGGGCGTGATCTTCGCGCTGCCGCACATGGGCAACTGGGAGCACGCGGGCGCCTGGATCGTGCTCCGCGGCGCGGGGAGGTTCACCACGGTGGCCGAGCGGCTGCATCCGGAGTCGCTCTACGACAGGTTCGTGGCGTTCCGGGAGAGCCTGGGCATGGAGGTGCTACCGCACACGGGCGGAGCCAGCCGGTTCGGCCAGCTCGCGCGGCGGCTGCGGGCCGGCGGCCTGGTCTGCCTGCTGTGCGAGCGTGACCTGACCGGGAGCGGCATCGAGGTCGAGTTCTTCGGCGAGCCGGCCCGGATGATGGGCGGCCCAGCGGCGCTCGCCGTGCATACCGGGGCGGCGCTGATGCCGGTAACGCTGTGGTACCGCGGGCCATACTGGTGCGCGCGCATCCACCCCGAGATCGCCGTGCCCAGCGACGGCGACCGGGAGGACAAGACCACCTTCATGACCCAGCAGCTGGCCAGGGTCTTCGAGGCGGCCATCACGCAGCACCCGGAAGACTGGCACATGCTGCAGAAGGTGTTCGTCGCCGACCTGGACCCGGACCGGCTGGCCCAGCGGCTGGGCGAGGGAGACGGCCCGGGACACGACGACGCGCACCAGGGGCTCCACGGCGGGCACATGGGCGGGCGCCCGGCCCGCTGAACGCCCGCACAGCCGCTCTCCGGCGGCTGCCTCGTCGCCTGCCTGATGACCGCGAAGATGGGGTGATCGCCCCATGCGACCTCACGGGCTGCGCCGTTAATTTCTGATCAAGACCGGAGAACGATCAAACGAGGCAGCCACGGAGGTGGCATCCCCACCGTCGGCCCCGGATCGCGGCTCGCCGATAAGGGCAGCTGCAAAGCCTGAGCCACACCTGCCTGTCCTCGGGAAGGGCCACCGTCATGGACGAGTTTCATGGGCACGCGTCGGTGCAGGTTGATGCCGCGCCGCAAGAAGTCTTCGACTTCATCACGGACGTGGACCGGCTCCCCGAATGGAACGAAGCGATCGAGGCAGTGGTGGAGCGGCCCGAGGGGCTCGCGGAGGGAGTCGAGTGGATGGTCAAGATGCATCCGCCTCACACGCCGAGCTGGCGGAGCATCTCCCGCGTCGAGGAGCTCGACCACGGCCGCTTCCGCTTCGCGTATGAGACACGCAACGCCGATGGCAATCCGTCGTACAGCAAATGGGCGTGGGAAGTCGCCGCCGGCGGCGGTGGCGCCAAGGTCACCGTCACGTGGGCCGTCTACCTCAAGACGTTCGATCGCCGATTCCTCGCCGGGCCGATGCGCAAGCGCATGCTGGCGCGGGAAGTCCCCCATTCGCTCACCGCGATGGCCAGCGCGATCACCGCCACCGGGCCCTGACGACGCGAAGCATCCTTGGGCCGCAGCTGATGCCGCCCGCGCGCCGGGGTGTCGACCCGGGCGGCGGGCGCGCGGGATGATGACCCGAGGAGGCGAGCATGCGGGTACTGATGATCGCGCCCCCGGGCGCGGGCAAGGGGACTCAGGGCGCGCTCATCGCCGCGCATTTCAACATCCCCCACATCGCGACCGGTGAGCTGCTGCGCGATCATGTGGCGCGGCAGACCCCTCTGGGCCAGGCGGTCCGGGAGTATCTCGACCGCGGCGAGCTGGTACCCGACCAGATCGTGCTCGACATGGTGCGGGAGGCGATGATCGCCGCCAAAGCGGCCGGCGGCGGGTATGTGCTCGACGGGATCCCGCGGAACATGGAGCAGGCCCGCGCGGCCTATGAGATCGGCCGCGAGCTCGGGATGACCGCGGATGTGGCACTGCACCTGCAGGCGGACGACGCGGAGCTCACGCGCCGGCTGCTGGCGCGGGCCGCGCTCGAGCATCGCTCCGACGACACCCCCGAGGTCATTGCCCAGCGCCTGGCTCTCTACTACGAAGTGACAGCTCCCATCCTCGCGTGGTACCGCGACCGCGGGATCCTGGTCTCGGTGAATGCGATGCGCTCCGCGCGCGAGGTCGGGCGGGAGATCCTGGTCGCGCTCGAGGCGATGCGCCCGTTCCTGGAGCATGCGCCCGGGGACGAGCGGCTCCCGGTGGACCTGACCAGCCTGGGCCAGGCGTTCGGCGCGGCCGGCTCAGCCCCCGCCGCATCCGAGTGAGCCGGTGATCGGGTTGGTGTGGCTGCCCGCAGGCCATGGCCGGGCGGCCGCGCGCCCGGGCGCGCATCCGGGAGCTCGTTTATGGAGATGGGAGCTCTGCGCGCGCGGCTGCTCGGGCCGATGGATCTCCAGCTCGGAGAGCAGCAGCTTCCGCCCCTTGAGTCCGCCCGGGCCGAATCGCTGCTCGCCTACCTATTGCTACACCGCGATGCGCCGCAACCCCGTCAGCACCTGGCATTCATGCTGTGGCCCGGCTCGACGGAGAGCCAGGCCCAGACGAACCTGCGCAAGGTGCTCCACAATCTGCGCCGGGCGCTGCCCGGGGCCGACCGGCTGTTCGAGATCGGGCCGCGGACGCTGCAGTGGCGGGCGGACGCGCCGCTGTGGCTGGACGTCGAGCATTTCGAGCGGGCGCTGGCGGAGGGGCGGCTGGGGGAGGCCGTCGACACATATGGGGGCGAGCTGCTGGAGGGCCGCTACGACGAGTGGCTGGTGGACGAGCGGCTGCGGCTCGCCGGGCTCCACCTGGAGGCGCTGGAGCGGCTCGCGCGCCAGCATGGGGCGGACCAGCGCTGGCCGGAAGCCATCCGTTGCGCCGAGCGGCTGGTCGCGCACGATCCGCTGCGCGAGGAGAGCCACCGGCTGCTGATGCGGCTCTGCCATGCGTCCGGGGACCGTGCCAGGGGGGTACGCGCCTACCACGTCTGCGCCTCGACACTGGAGCGCGAGCTGGGGATCGAGCCATCACCCGCAACCCGCGCCATTTATGAGTCGCTGCTCGCCGCTACACCGGTCGGCGCTGGCGCGCTGGAGGCGCCGGCGGGCCGGGCACCGATATCCGCTGCCCGCATGACGGCACCCAGCATGCCGCCTTTTGTCGGGCGCACTGACGAGCGGGCCCAGCTGACCACCATGTGGAGGGCGGCGGCGTCCGGGCGCGCCCAGCTGGTGCTCATCACCGGCGAGGCAGGCGTTGGCAAGACGCGGCTGGTGGACGAGCTGCGCGCCCACGCCGGCATGGTGACGGTGGAGGCGTGCGCCTATCCAGCGGAGGGCCCGCTTGCGTACGGAGTGGCCACGGCGTGGCTTCGTTCCGGGCCGGTTGCGGCGCGTCTGTCCCGGCTGGAGCGGCCCCACCTGACCGAGCTGGCACGGCTGCTGCCGGAGCTGGCCGGGCACGTACCGCCGCCCGAGCCGCTGCCCGAAGCAGAGCTGCGGCGGCGGCTGTTCGGCGCCATCGCGCGCGCGGTGCTGGCCGCAGGCGCGCCGCTGCTGCTGGTCGCCGACGACGTGCAATGGGCCGATGCGCAGTCGCTGCGCGTCATCCACTACCTGCTGCGCACGGCGCCGTCGGCGCGGCTGCTTGTCGCCGCCACCGCCCGCCGCGAGGAGCTCGAGGAAGGCCATCCCCTCGTCGGCCTGACAACCGGCCTGCAGGCGCTCAGGTGCTTCAGCGAGATCGAGCTCGGACGGCTTGGCCGCGACGACACGGCGGTGCTGGCCGAGCGCATCACGGGGGCGCCGCTTGATGCGGCGGGGCTCGGGCGCCTGTATGGCGACACCGAGGGCAACCCGCTCTTCGTGGTCGAGGTGCTGCAGCCCGGTGCAGCGGCGGCACCGATGGTGCAGGCAGTGATCGCCGGCCGGCTGGCGCGCCTGTCGCCGCCGGCCGCGGCTCTGGCCGGGATCGCTGCGGTGATTGGGCGGGCATTCACCGCCGACGTATTGGCCGCCGCCACCGGTCCCGGGGATCAGGCCTTCGTGGCTGCCCTGGACGAGCTATGGCGCCGCGGGATCGTCCATGCGCGTGGCCCCAGCGCCTACGACTTCAGCCACGGCCGGATCCGTGATGCCGCCTATGCCACGCTCAGCCCACCCCGCCGGCGCCACGTTCATCTCGCGGTCGCGCAGGCGCTGGAGGGGAGCGAGGAGGCCGCCCCGGCTACGCTCGCGCTGCACTACGAGAACGCTGGCGCGACCGCCGAGGCCATCCGCTGGCATGAGCGGGCGGCCGAAGCCGCCCAGTGGCTGCACGCCCACGCCGAAGCGGTCCACGCGCTGGAGCGGGCGCTGGCGCTGTCCGGAGATCTGCCGCCGGGACAGAACACCGCCCAGCTCCAGCTACGGCTGCTCACCGCGCTGCCCGCGCCGCTGCTGGCCCTTGAGGGCTATGACTCCGGGCGGATGGACCAGGTACACGCACGCGCCCTGCAGCTCACCGGCCAGCTCGGCAGCGAACCCGAGTCGCCGCTGCTGTGGTCACTCGCGCTGGCTGCCCTCACCCGGGGCGAGTGGGAACCAGCACGCGAGATCGGCGAGCGGCTGCGGGCCCGTGCCGAGCGCGACGACGACCAGGTCCTGTGGGTGGAAAGCGACTACATCCGGGGAATCGCCGCGTACTGGCCAGGCCGGCTGGCCGAGGCGCGCGGGCACTTCGAGGCGGCGATGGCCCGCTTCCAGCCGGCGCGCAGGCGTACGCACGTGCTGCGCTACGGGCAGGATCCGGAGCTGCTCGTCCGGCTGCGCCTCGCTCACACGATGTGGCTCCTTGGCCACCCCAGCGAGGCCGACCGTCAGCGCAGCCTCGCGCTCGCGGCGGCCAGGGAGTCCACCCATCCCTACAGCCGCGCGACCACCTGGGTGTGGGCGGCCATCGTCGCCGTGGACTGTGGCGACACCGCGGAATTCCGCCGCCACGCCCGGGCGCTGGGCCGGTATGCGCCTGGCGACGCGCCCGCCCAGGTGCTGCTGCCGGCGGAGGCGTTCGCGGGCCACCTCGACGTGCTCGAGGGCCGGACGGCGGCCGGGCTCGCGCGGGTACGCGACATCCGCGAGCGGATCGTGCGCGGCCAGGCGCCCGCGCCAGGCGTACCCGGTGTCGCCACCCGCCTGCTGCTCCAGAGCTATGCGATCGCGGGCGAGCCGCAAGCCGGCCTCGCCCTGGCCGGTGAGGCGCTCGGCATGGGCCGCGGCGCACAGCTGTGGGAGGCCGAGATCAGGCGCCTGCGCGCGACCTTCCTGATGGCGCTCGGCGCCCCCGCCGGGGAGATCAGGTCCGAGCTCGAGCGTGCGCTCGCGGTAGCGCAGCGCCAGCAGGCGCGAGCCTTCGAGCAGCGGATCCGGGAAACGCTCACGGAACGCTCCCTCAGCCACGGTGGTGCTCACCCATGACCGACCAGAGGGGGAGCAATGAGCACCACCCATCCAGCAGACGCGCTGCGCGAGGGGTTCTCGGGCCCGGTGCTGGAACCAGGGCAGCCTGGCTACGACGAGGCACGCCGGGTCTTCAACGGGATGATCGACCGCCGCCCGGCGGTAATCGCCCAATGCGGGACCACCGCCGACGTCGTGGCGGCCGTGAACACCGCCCGCGAGCACCGGCTGGCGGTGGCGGTCCGCTGCGGCGGCCACAGCTTTCCCGGGCTCGGCACCTGCGACGACGGCATGGTGATCGACCTGCGCGGCCTCAAGCCGATCACCGTGGACCCGCAGGCGCGGACCGCCCGGGCCGGTGGTGGCGTGCTGTGGGGCGAATTCGACGCGGCCACGCAAGCGCACGGGCTCCATACCCCGGGTGGCCGGGTCACCACGACCGGGCTGGGCGGCTTCACCACCGGCGGCGGCTACGGCTGGACATCCTCCAAGTACGGCCTGGCCTGCGACAACCTCATCTCCGCCGAGGTCGTTCTCGCCGATGGCAGCGTCGTGCGGGCCAGCGAGGAGGAGCATGCCGACCTGTTCTGGGGCATCCGCGGCGGCGGCGGGAACTTCGGCATCGTCACCGAGTTCAGGTTCCGCCTGCACCGGCTCGGTCCCATCGTCCTCGCGGGGCTGGCCATGTTCCCGATCGACCGGGCCCCGGAGGTGCTGCGGGACTGGCGGGACTGGGCCGACGCCGCGCCCGACGAGGTATCCACCGGCTGTGCCGTGATCATCGCGCCGCCTGAGGAGTTCGTCCCGCCGCAGTTGCGCGGCCAGCCGGTGCTCGGCGTACCCGTGCTTTATGTCGGCGACCCCGAGGCCGGGGCCGGCGTGGTACGGCCGGTCAAGGACCTCGGCCCCGCCGTCGACCTCATAGGGCCGATGCCCTATACAGCCTTCCAGGCGGCCCTCGACCCGCTCGCGCCATGGGGTACCGGCGGCGGTTTTTACGCCCGCGGTGAGTACATGCCCGGACTCAGCGACGACGCGATCGACACGTTCCTCACCCGCGCCACCGATCTGGTCACGCTCAGCCCACCGTTTAGCCAGATGGTCATCTTCCGGATCGGGCAGGCCGTCGCGGCGGTTCCCGGCGAGGCCACCGCGTTTTCCCACCGCGACGCCAGCTACCTCTTCCACCCGATCACCGCCTGGCTGGATCCCGCCGGCGAGGAGCGGATGATCGCGGCCACCCGCGCGTTCGCGGCCGCCATGCGGCCGTTCAGCACCGGCGCCTCATACCTCAACTTCACCCATGAAGCCGACCGCGTCCGCGACGCCTACGGCGACCACAAGTACGCCCGCCTGGTGGCACTCAAGGACACCTACGACCCAGCCAACCTGTTCCGGCTCAACCAGAACATCCGGCCCAGCCATTCTGCGGCCGAGCCTGCCCTTACGTAGCCATGAAGATCACCCGGCCGGATAGGTCCTAGGCCCGCCGCGCGCGGATAAGCCAGGTTCCGGATTTGTAGACGACGCCATCCGCGGTGCGGTGGGCGGTGACCGTGGCCCGCAGGGCGGCGAGCGCCTGGGTGCGCCGCCCGTCGTCGAGGCCTTCCAGCATCCAGCCCAGCAGCCCGAGCGCGAACGCGTAGGCATCGTCGGCGTCGGCGCCGAACCACATCGGTGCCTGGATCGGGCTGATTTCGATGCCCGTGAACCCGGCGGTGGTCAGCATCTGGCGTACCCGGTCGGTATTGGCCAGCGCGAACGGGCCGGGGACCCCGGGCGGGGGCGCGGGCAGGTCCCGGCCCGCGGCGAGCGCCGCGGTGAGCTCGCCGACCCATTCGTTGGCTGGCCACGGCTGCCAGCTCAGCAGCGCCAGCCGGCCCCCGCCACGGATGGCACGGGCAATGTTGCCGAACGCCGCGCGCATGTCGCCGAAGAACATCGCCCCGGTCCGTGAGATCGCCACGTCGAATGAGCCCTCCGGGAACGGGTAGATCTGCGCATCCGCCCGCTCGAACCGCGCGTTGCCCAGGCCTTCGGCTACGGCAAGCCGCCGCGCTACCGAGATCATCTCGGTCGACAGGTCAACCCCCAGCGCGCCGCCGGAGGGCGCCCGCCGGGCGGCGTCGCGGGTGGTCAGGCCGGTGCCGCAGCCGATGTCGAGCACCTGTTCGCCGGTCCCGATCGCGGCCGCGTCGAGGAAGGGGAGGTGGTAGGCGGCGATCGAGCGGTCGAAATGCTCGGCGTGCGCGGCCCAGTAGGCGCCTTCGTCGCCGTCCCACGCCCTTGCCTGCTCGGCGTTGGAAGGGTCCGCCCGCAGGCCGCCGGTGGTGGCTGTCATCTCACGCACCTCCGATATGCTCCCTTTGGTAGTAACTTGATACTCCCTAAGGGAGCAACATGTCAACGTCTGCACTGACCACCACCTCGTATGCGGTGCTCGGCCTGCTGGCGATCAAGCCGTGGAGCAGCTACGAGCTGACCCAGCAGATGGACCGCTCGCTCGGCCGCGTCTGGCCCCGGGCGGTGAGCAAGCTGTATGAGGAGCCGAAAAAGCTCGTCGCCCACGGGCTGGCCCGCTCCTCCACGCAGCGGAATGGGCGGCGCACCCGGACCGTGTACACGATCACGCCGGACGGGCGGCGCGCGCTGCGGGACTGGCTGGCCGAGCCCGGCGCTGGGCCCGCGCTGGAGTTTGAGCAGCTGCTCAAGGTGTTCTTCGCCGACCACGGCACCAAAACCGACGTCCTGGCCACTCTGGCCGCCGCCCAGCAGTGGGCACGGGCCCGCAGCCAGGAAAGCCTCGCGATCGGCGAGCAGTACGCTCAAGGGACCGGCCCGTTCGAGGAGCGGGTGGCCGTGCTCCAGCTGACCAGCCGGTTCCTCACCGACTTCTACCTCCTGGTCGGCGACTGGGCGGCCTGGGCCGCCGGCGTCGTGGCCACCTGGCCCGACGACCCCCGCCAAGCCAGCCCCGATCCCGCCGTGCTCACCGAAACCATCCAGCGGGCCGCCGCCGGCAGCCGGCGCGGCCCTGCTGGCTGACTCCCGCTCTAGGCGTCGCCGCGTCGCATCCGGAGGGCGGCGAGACCCAGCAGGACGGCCGCGTACAGGCAGAACACGCCGAATCCGGCCCACGGCGGCAGCGAAGACGCGGGGTCCGGGCGGACCAGGGTCACGGCCTGCCCGGCGGTAGTGGGCACGTACTTGCCAACTTCCTGCCCGAGGCTTCCGGGCAGGAAGCCGGCCGCCAGCTGCACCCCGAACAGCAGGCCGAACAGCGCCGCGATCCCGCCCGCCGTGCTCCGCAGGACGGCGCCCAGGCCCAGACCGAGCAGTGCGGCCACGACCAGGTACAGCGCGCTGCCGACCACCGCGCGGACCACGCCGGGCTGGCTGAGCGGCACCGAGAGGTGCTGCCGGGCCAGGATCGACTGCCCGCCCAGAAAGGCCGCGAGCGCGGCCGGCAGGCTCATCGCCAGCGTGGCCGTGGCCAGCAGCGCTGCCTTGCCCCACAGCACCGGCAGGCGCCGTGGCACCGCGGCCAGCGTCGTCCGGATCAGCCCGGTGGCGTACTCGCTGGTGATCAGGAGCACGCCGAGCACCCCCACCGCGATCTGTGCCAGTTGCACCCCGGACAGGCTGACCGCCGCCGGGTCGAAGGACGCGATCGCCGCCGCCCCATGCGGCGGCCGGGTCTCCCGCACCAGGCTGTAGAGGATGCCGAACCCGGTGATCAGGACCACCGCGGACAGCAAGGTCCAGAACGTGGATGGCTGGGTCCGCAGTTTCGTCCACTCCGATCTCAGGACCCGGGCCTGGGTGACCTTCTGCGGCCGCGGGTAGGCGGCCAGGGCGGCGACCGGCGCCGGACTCGGCGTGGTGGATGTCATTTCTCCTCCTCAAAGGCGGGCCCGGCGGCCGGCCGGGCTGCGGCGCGGAACTCGACCGCGTCCTGGGTCAGGTCAACGAAGGCGTCTTCCAGCGACGCCTGCTCGGTTGCGAGCTCGAGCACGGTGATCCCGGCGGCTGCGGCGACCGCGCCGATCTGGGCGGCGGCCATGCCGGACACGGCCAGCGCGCCGTCATCGGCCGGGGTGAGCGTGACGCCGGGCGACCGGAGCAGCCCGGCCAGCATGTGCTGGTCCGAGCTCCGGACCCGCACCGCCGGGGGCGCGGCCGTGGCGACGAACTCGGCCACGCTCGTGTTCGCGATCAGACGGCCGCGGCCGATGACGATCAGCTGCGTGGCGGTCTGCGAGATCTCGCTCATCAGGTGCGACGAGACGAAGACCGTCTTCCCCCGGGCGGCCAGGTCGCGCAGCAGGACCCGGATCCAGCGGATGCCCTCGACGTCGAGGCCGTTCACCGGCTCGTCGAGGACCACGGTGGCGGGATCGCCGAGCAGCGCGGCGGCGATGCCCAGCCGCTGGGCCATGCCGAGGGAGAACTTGCCCGCCCGCCGGCCCGCCACGCCGCGCAGGCCGACCGCGTCGATGACCTCGTCGACCCGGGACCGGCGGATGCCGGAGGTCTGCGCGAGCGCGAGCAGGTGGTGGTAGGCGCTGCGGGACGGGTGAACCGCCCGCGGGTCCAGCATCCCGCCGAGCTCGCGCAGCGGCGCGGTGTGCGCCCGGGGCGGGCGGCCGTTGACCGTGACCGAGCCGCTGGTCGGCTCGTCCAGGCCGAGGATCATCCGCATGGTGGTGGACTTCCCGGCGCCGTTGGGGCCGAGGAAGCCGGTCACCACGCCCGGCCGGACGGTGAAGGTCAGGTCCGAGACCGCGGTGGTGGTTCCGTAGCGTTTCGTCAGTGCATGGATCTCAATCATGAGCACGACGCTGCCGGACGGGCGGCGTGGTGTCGCTGGGGCGCCCGGCCTGCCGTGGGTGGGGATTTCCCCATCCCGGGAGCAGGACCGCCGGATGGTGACGTGCGGGATGCCTTTGTACGGTGACGTCATGACCTCGGCAGAACGGATTCCCCGCCCGGTCAGGGCGGCGGTAACCGCACCGTGGTCCGCACCGGCCTGGCGGGACACCCGGAACGCGCTGGCCGCCCTGCTCATC